>OGYY01002550.1_pt1 | contig 13127 bp, 9 predicted proteins | sample 1576671 | NCBI WGS metagenome assembly OGYY01 (sample SAMEA3541593, study PRJEB24748) | human gut metagenome | biome: human gut; feature: human-associated habitat; material: faeces | place: China | collected 2012 | reverse complement strand
GCCGCGCTGGGAAGGGCCGCGTAGCGGTCCAAGAAATCGTCCGCAGTCCCGGTTTTATCTGGGAAAACGTCGGTTATTGCTGCTGAGACGGCGTTTCGCGGACGGCGTGGTCGCTCGCGGCGGTCGCTATAATGGCGGCAACGCGACACAAATATAAGTAAGGAGATCGCGTATGAACGGTTATTCGTTTTTCGCGCCGACCGTGACCTAAAACCACCAAAAAGGGGACAGGCACCTTTGTGGTGGTTTGGGCTGGTACGGCGGCCGGTCTCGTTGTTTTGTCTCAATCTGTAACATCTAGACGAGGAAATGGGTTCTTACTGTTACAGATCGAGATTTTATCCTTAGGGGGATTTGAATGTCTCGATCTGTAACAGTTAGGCGGCCAAAAGGTCTCTATCTGTTACAGATTGAGACAAAGGTCAGGAGCAAAGACGGTTTGTCTAGATCTGTAACAGTTAGACGGGAATTCGGGCCCTAGATGTTACAGATCGGGATAGTTGAGCTCAAAAATAAAAACCTCCGCAGGGGTGCTTCCCTTGCGGAGGTTTTTTACTCGTTGAGTAGCCTTACGGCCTCGGCGGCCATGTTCTCGACCGTCATGCCGTTCTGAGCGAGCAACTCGTTGGGGTCGTAGCGGTCGGGGAAGCCCTTGGCGATGCCAAAAGTGCGCGTGCGCACGGGCGTGCAGGCCAAGTAGCACGCGACACGCTCGCCCCAGCCACCGTCCAAGATGCCGTCCTCGAGGGTGACGACAACGCGATGCTCGGCGGCAAGGCTGTCGAGGAACTCGCGGTCAAGCTCGGTTGCAAAGCGAGGGTTGACGAGCGTGGCCTCGATGCCGTACTCGGCAGCCAAGCGATTTGCCACGTGCTCGCCCAGCTCAAAGAAGTCGCCAAGTGCGAGCACGGCCACGTCGCGGCCCTGGCGCACCACGTTGTAGCGAACGGCGCTGTAGTCGGTGTCTTCGGCAGGCGCCAGGTCGGGGCGGCTTACCAGGCCAATGCCCGGTACACGGATCGCTACGGGATGCTCGCGGTGGTCGAGCGACCAGCTCAGCATGGATAGATATTCCTCCATGCAGGCCGGCGCCAGGTAGCGCATGTTGGGAAGACCGCCCAGCATGGAAATATCAAAGAACGAGAGATGCGTCTCGGATGTGGTGCCAAAGATCGACGCGCCAAATACCAGGATGGTTGCGGGGGCGTCGTTGAGGCACAGGTCGTGCCACAGCTCGTCGTAGGCGCGCTGCAAAAACGTGCCGTACACACCAAAGACTGGCTTGGCGCCCGAGCGCGCAAGCGCGGTGGCAAAGGTCACGGCGTGCTCCTCGGCAATGCCCACGTCAACAAACTGCTTGCCTGCCGCGGCGCGAAGCTCGGGCGTAAAGCCCATGATGTAGGGCGTTGCGGCCGTGATGCCCACAACCTGCGGATCGCGCTCTATGGCAGCGCTCAGGGCCTCGCCCGTAATGTCGGCATAGGTGCGCGGCGCAGGCTCGCTCGGATGGCCCGGGCAGAGCTTGCGCCCAGTCGCCATGTCAAACGGACCTACATGATGCCAGCGCTCGGGGTCGCTCTGGGCTGGCTCAAAGCCCTTGCCCTTGGCGGTCGAGACGTGCAGCACGATGGGGTGATCGATATCGCGCAGCTCCTGCAGCGCGTCGACGAGGGCCAACACATCGTTGCCGGCGTCTAAATAGCGGTAGTCGAGCCCCATCGCGCGGAAAACGTTGCGCCTGCAGGTGCCGTTGCTGGCGCGCAGCTCGGCCAGATTGCGATACAGGCCACCGTGGTTCTCGGCAATGGACTGGTCGTTGTCATTGACGACGATGATCAAGTTGCTGTCGAGCTCGGCGGCATTGTTAAAGCCCTCAAACGCCAGACCGCCCGAAAGCGAACCGTCGCCAATGATGGTAATGACGTTGTAGCTGTCGCCCGCCAGATCGCGGGCGTGTGCCAAGCCGCAGCCCAGGCTCACCGATGTGGAGGTGTGGCCCATGGCGAACAGGTCGTGTTCGGACTCGTCGGGATTGGCAAAGCCAGAGGCCTCGCCGTAGCGTGCCGGGTCGATATAAGTGTACGCGCGCCCAGTCAGCGCCTTGTGGGCATAGGTCTGGTGCGACACGTCAAAGACAATTTTGTCGGTGGGGGAGTTAAACACGCGATGGAGCGCAACCGTAAGCTCAACGACGCCCAGGTTGGGGGCAACGTGCCCGCCGACGGCGGCGGAGCTTTCGAGGATGGCGTGGCGGATCTCGCCGCAGAGCAGCGGAAGCTCGGCGCAATCGAGAGCCTTGACGTCCTCGGGCGTTGTCGTTTGCGTAAGCAGCATCGTTGTGGGTTACTCCATGCGAATCGTGCGCCGGCACTCCCTCGGCCGGCACAATTGCACAAGACAGTCTCGCACATTTTGGCGTTTGATATGTGACGGCGGCGCGGTAATTCGCCAACTGGTGGGGCAAAACGTTTTGTCCGATGCCATACTGGTAAATTCGATGATGATTTTATTCATTGCGTGCAGGCTGCGGCTTGCCGCCGAGCGCCGCCGGAAGGAGGCCGCATGTCCGATACCGTTCGTGCCGAGAAAATCGCGCGCGAGGTCGACGATGCCGCCCGTCAGCTTGCCCAGGCGGGCCGCTTGGACCTGATGCATGAGTTTATCCAACATGGCGATGTGACGGTCTATACACATGTGACCTCGGTAGCGCGGGCAAGTCTGTCCTTTGCCGAGCGCCTGGGCCGCGTCGGTATCTCCGTCGACCGCTTATCGCTGCTGCGCGGGGCCCTGCTGCACGATTACTTTCTCTATGACTGGCACGACCCCGACCCAAGCCATCGACTGCATGGCTTTCGTCACCCGTTTTTTGCCCTGGCGCGTGCGGAGGAAGATTTTGAGCTGACGTCGCGCGAGCGGAATATCATCGCGCGCCATATGTTTCCGCTGGTGCCGGTGCCGCCGACGTGTCGTGAGGCATGGATTGTGTGCCTGGCGGATAAATGGTGCGCACTGCGCGAGACGATTGCCGGCCGTCTGCCGCGCAAAGGCGGCGCGAACGATTTGAACGAGGGCCCGAGTGACGGCTCGAGCAAAGAATCGAACGAAAAGAGGAGTGAGTAGACGGTGGGAACCGCGATCGACATGGCATTTGACGGCGCGACGCTTGCCGCCTGTCCGCTCTCGGCGCTGGTACTCTCGTTTGCCTTCTACGGTTTTTGCGGCTGGGTATGGGAGTCGACAGTCTGCGCCATGCTCAACCACGGACGCTTTGCCAACAGCGGCTTTTTGCTAGGGCCGTGTTGTCCCATCTACGGTGCGGGCGGCATCGCGTGCTGGCTGCTGCTGCGTGGAATCCCAGACGCCTCGAGCCAGTTTGTCGCTGCCGCGCTCGTATGCAGCCTGATCGAATATAGCGTGGGCATGCTGTTGGAAAAAACGACGGGTGCCCGGTTTTGGGATTACTCGCATCTGCCGTTTAACCTGCACGGACGCATCTGCCTGTACTGGGCCTGCGCGTTTGGCTTGGGTGCGTTGTGTATTTGCCGTTTAGTGGAGCCGGCATTGCTGGGGCTGCTTGGCCATCTGCCGGTGCTGATTGTGCGGCTGTCCGCCTTTATCGTCGCGGTCGCGATGATGGTCGATGCGGTGTGCTCGTTGGCGAGCTGGCGGCGTCTGTCCGATCAGCTTGAGCGTGTGCGTGCCGACCTTGCCGACCGCATCAATGAGTCGCTTGCCGACGCCTCCGACTCTATGCTCGAACGTATTCCCGATTCGGCGATCGACTCGGTGGCGCAGACGCATATCCGCGGTCGCGCCGTTAACGCTTGGCTGGCCGAGCTGGGCGACGCGGCGCTCGATGCCCTGCGCGAGAAGGCTTCGATGCCGACGTTTATCTCGGATGGTGCTCGCGGCCTGGCGCTCGCTGCCCGCCGCGTTGCCGATGTCGCGCCGAGCATGCCGCGTCCGTCGCTCAGTCGTCGCCTTGCCGGCAAGCGCATGAGCCGTCCGGTGCCGAGTGTGTCGCTCAGCCGTCGTGACCTGCGCTTCTTTAACGCCTTCCCGCGTCTGCGCATCAATCGCTACGAGGGCGTCATCCGAGCTACCGACCTCCGCGACCGAGCCCGCGAGCTGTTCCGGCGCTAGCCAGAGCGGAGCCAAGCGCGCCCTTCTCGTTCGCACGTTTCCCGTTCGTTTCGCGCCCGTTGCCGTGCCGTTTCCAAGATTGCGGCACCGTTTCCATTCGACAACGCAGCGTTTAACAACGCCGTATCTGGTCTACACCAGTTGGCCCTCGGCCGCATCATGAGCGCCGACAACGTTCATGCGACCAAGGGGGAGCGAATGTACGATACGGGATCGACAACGTTTATGCTCATCTGCACCATGCTCGTGTTTTTAATGACACCGGGTCTGGCGTTTTTCTATGGCGGCCTGTCCAGGCGCAAAAATGTCATCAACACCATGCTTATGTGCTTTGGCGCCATTGGCCTGGTTGGTGTGCTGTGGATTGTTGCCGGCTGGTCGCTGGCCTACGGTGGCGACGGTTCTAACCCGTTTATTGGCGGCTTTGACCAGCTGCTGTGCCTGCCGGTGCTCAACCAGGTGCTGCAGGCGGCCGAGGGCAATGCTGCGGATGGTGCCGTCTACCCTCAGATCATCAACATCGCCTTCCAGATGGCGTTTGCCATGATCACCGCCGCTATCGTTACGGGCAGTCTGGCAGGCCGCGTTAAGTTTGGTGCCATGACGGCCTTCCTGGGCATTTGGCTGCTCGTGGTCTATGCGCCGCTCGCCCACATGGTTTGGGGCGGCGATGGTTCCTTTATCGGCGACATCATCGGCGCGCTCGACTTTGCCGGCGGCGACGTGGTACACATTTCGTCCGGTCTCACGGGCCTGATTCTCTGCTTAATGCTCGGCCGTCGTCGCGGCTTTGGCATGGTGAGCTATCGTCCGCATAACGTGCCGTTTGTAGCACTGGGCGCCGGCCTGCTTTGGTTTGGCTGGTTTGGCTTTAACGGCGGCAGCGAGTTTAAGGCCGACGCCGTGGCGGCGCTCGCCATCCTCAACACCGTGACGGCCAGCGCGGCGGGCATGGTCTCGTGGCTTGCCGTCGAGCGCGTGCACACCGGTCGCCCCACGCTGGTGGGTGCCAGCACCGGTCTGGTTGCGGGCCTTGTGGTGGTCACGCCGGGTGCGGGCTTTGTCGAGCCGTGGGCAGCGCTGGTCATGGGCCTGATCGTCTCGCCCGTCTGTTACCTGGCCATCAGCCATCTTAAGACCAAGTTTGGCTACGACGATGCGCTCGAAGCGTTCGGTTGCCACGGTATCGGCGGCATCTTGGGCGGTGTGCTCACGGGCCTGTTCTGCGTGCCGGAGCTCTCGTGGACCGGTAAGGGCGGCCTGTTCTACACGGGCGACGTGTCGCTGCTTGTCTCGCAGGTTCTGGGCATTGTGGTGACGGTCGTTATTGTGCTGGTGCTCGACTTGGTGATCGCCGCAGTGGTCAAGGCGCTGTTCCACGGCAACTTGCGCGTGGACGAGGCCGACGAGGCACTGGGCTTGGATGCGAGTCAGCACGGCGAGAGCGCATACCCCTCATTCTCCGGACTCGATTAGCAGCTTCCCCAAGCACCGCACCTTGCCGTTCAATCGTCGCTCACGTACTTAAGTACGCTTCGCTCCTCTTTCACGGCAATCTGCGGCACTTGGGAAACCTGCTAAGACCAGTCAGTTGAACTTTTTTGATCTCTGAGGTTGGTTTACGGCACCTGGGAAACCCGCGTCTCATGTAAAGGGATACGTTGATTATTGAGAGGAATTCACTATGAAGAAAATTACGGCGATCGTTCGTGCTGAGAAGCTTGAGGTTCTCAAAGACGCGCTGTTTGCTGCCGATGTTCGCGGCATGACCATCAACCAGGTGCAGGGCTGCGGCGCGCAACATGGCTGGAAGGAATACGTGCGCGGCAACGAGCTGCTCGTCAACACGATCCCCAAGGTGCAGTTCACCCTCATCTGCGCCGACGAGCATGTCGACGGTATCGTTGACATTATCTGCAACGCCGCTCGCACCGGTGCCGTCGGCGACGGCAAGATTTGGGTCGAGCCGGTCGAAGAAGTCATCCGCATTCGCACCGGCGAACACGGCCCGGCCGCGGTGTAGAATCGACCGTCTGCCATCCGCAACGTTAAAATGCTGCAATGAGGCACAAGACTTGCGTTGCGGATGGGCGGATTATGGGTCGCAATAAATATCCCGAGGAGACGGTCGCGAAGATTCTCGACGCGGCACTGGAGCTATTCTGCGCACAGGGTTATGAGGGGACGAGTATTCAAGATATCGTTGACCGTCTCGACGGCATGACCAAGGGCGCTGTCTATCATCACTTCAAGAGCAAAGAAGAGATTTTCAACGCCGCGTTTGATCGGGCGATGACTCCGATTGTTGAGCGCCGCCGCTCGATGCTTGGCGTCGGTAATATGACCGGAGCCCAAAAGCTCAAGCGACTGTACGCTCCCGAGTCCGTTGTTCCACAAATTGAGCTATGGGCACGTATGCGTCCTGCAGCAGATCCGGTAAAAAGCTCGCGCCTACTGGCGATGCAGTACCAGGGCTCATTTGACGAGTCGGCCGATGGCTGTCTCTTGCCAGTGATCGAGGAGGGCATCGCCGACGGATCCATTGCGTGCGAATGCCCGCGCGAAGCGGCAGAGGCCGTATCGTTGCTGGCGAATCTGTGGTTGCTGCCACTGTTTCGTCCGCTTGAACCCAAGGATCGAATGCTCGCTCGCGCTCAATGTTTGGCGCAGATGGCCTCTGCGGTGGGACTCGATTTGGGCGAGGAAGTGCTCCAGACAACGGCGCAGATTTGGGACGTATGGGACTGCGCCGGGTGGTAATATAGATACCAACGGTATGTAATTGATTTGTGAGGGTAGCCACGGCTGCCCTTTTCAAGTCATTAAATACATACTAGTGGTATGTATAGGGGGTGGGCTTATGGCTGGGCTGAGAGACGTCGGTGTCTCGTTGAAATCAAAAACAGTGCGGTCAATCAGGCTCGCGGAACTTCTGGTTGCGCAGCTGTGCACGTATTCGATGCTGTCGGCGCTGTGCTTTGCGTATCCACTTTACTTGTTCGATCGCAGTGGATCGTCAACGTTATATGGCGTCGTCGCGGCGATAGCGTTCATACCCGGCGTACTTGCAACTCCGGCTGGCGGAATCTTGGCGGATAGGGGAAGACATCGCGAGGTCCTCGTGGCCCTCGGCATTGCTCTGATGACTGCATCACTGCTGTCTATCCCCATGAAGCGCTCGTTGCCTCTTGCGGTCGTCGTAGTAGCGATACTTTGTGTTCAATATGGTTCTCAATCGCTGCTGAAGCCAATGCTCCAAATTGAGACGGTGCGCATGGCGGGTGAAGAGAAGGTTGAGCGGGCCACTGCATTGGTTTCGCAGATGACCATGGTGAGCAATATCTTGGGTCCTGTGGTCGGGACGGCAGTCTATGGGTGCTTTGGCATCGATGCTCTTTGCACAATCGCGTCGGTAACGTTTGCGATTTCAGCTCTGTTGTTTGGTGGCGTACTCAAGCAAAATGCCTCATCTGAAACGATGGGAGACGGCGCGACTCGCACGACATGCCGAAACGATTTTCGGGAGTCGATTCGGTATCTGTTGCAAAATGCATCATTGGTCGCTGTGATTTTGCTTGCGGCAGTTTTGAACCTTGCGTTGGTTGGGCTAACGATTGGCGCTCCCATTATTGTTACAAAGCATCTCGGCATGCAATCGTCCTGCGTTGGGATAGTTGAGGTGGCTATGGGCTTGGGTGGTCTTACCGGCAGTGGCTTGGTCGGCATTTGGCCGCATCGCTTTTCTTTCAATGGCATATGTCGATATGTTGCGATGATCTGTTTTGGAGTCGCGCCGATCATTGTCGCGCTATTGTGCGGCACTGATGTATGTGCGTTCGCCGTGTTTGCAGTTGGTTCGGCATGGGTCATGGTGTGGGCAAGCATTGCGTCGGTTGAAATCATCGCGTTTGTTCAGCGGGCAGCGCCGACTGAGCTCTGCGGAAAAGTGCTTTCGGTCGTTTACATGGTCCTTTCCTGCGCAACGCCTATCGGCCAATTGACGTACGGGGCTGCATATGATCGATGGACACCGGCGATTGTATTCGCAGCCATGTTGGCGGTGCTGACGTTGATGACGGCTCTGTTTTATCGGCTGAAAAATCGATTGCGGCGATTGTCTTAACGCGCTGGGGCACCGTGAATTTGTGAAGGCGGTGGTACGCCGCGCCGGGACGGCATTGTTTGGACATGCCTCTCCTTCGTCTACAATATCGGGCAGACGAAGGAGAGGCATGTCCATGATCAAGATGTTCGCGAGTGACTTAGACGGAACGCTGCTGAACGCCCTGCACGAGGCGGATGGGACCATCCGCCGCGCCATTCGCGAGCTGACTGAGGCTGGCTTGCACGTGGTTCCCGCGACTGGACGCTCGACGTTGCCGATCGGCGAGCATGGCTTTACGGGCCTGGCGCTTGACGCCTGCTGCTCCAATGGATCCATCGTGCGCGACAGCCATGGCGAGGTGCTCAAGACTTGGACCATCGATCCGCAGGTCACTGAGGAACTGCTCAAGGCGTTCCCGGACATTTGCTTTGATTGTTCCACGCCCGATGGCATGTACTCGAGCGGTTCGTTCGAGATGCATCAGGCGGGCTTTAAAAAGGACAGCCCCATCAAGCGTATTGTGATGCGCGGCATGCGTGCGCGCGGTGGGTATCACGAGGAGCAGTATTTCGACCAGTCGATCGGTGACATCCTGCGCCACGATGTATGCAAGATCAATTGTCGCGTGACCTCGCCCGAGCTGGAGCGTGACCTTAAGGCCTATCTTGCCGAACGCTCGGACCATGTGGTCAACGCGCCGTTCGATCCGGTGATGTTCGAGATCACGGACGTGGCGTGCAACAAGGGCGAGAGTGTGGCCTGGCTGGCGGGCTACTACGGTATTGCCGAGGACGAGGTCGCGGTCTACGGCGACGGCGGCAACGACATCGCCATGCTCAAGCGTTTCCGCCACAGCTATGCGACCAAAAACGCTAGCGATGCAGCTAAGGCTGCTGCGAGCGCAACTATCGGCAGCTGCATGGTCCACGCCGTCCCCAAACACATGCTCGCCACCATGCATAAGCAGAGCTCCCGCACCATCATTGAATAATGTGACAAAGGGACTGTCCCTTTGTCACATGGGAGATATCGGCTTTTGGCGTATAGGACTGTCACGCTTTCGCCACCAACAAATTTCGAGTTATTCGGCCTGTCGGAGGTCGTTAAATGGCTAAAGATGCCCTCTCGGGAACATTCATGCCTCTAATGGTGTTTGATTCGGTGACGTAAGTGCGCAAATGGGCATGTATACGCTCAAATAAGGACAAAAACCCTCAGATAATCCCGGCGGTGCATTTATACAAAACCAGTAGCGTGGCCGAATAAATCGAAAAATGTAGTTGGCAGTTCGGCGACAAGCTCGGGTATGGCAAAGGAACTGCTCCTTCGCCATACCCGAGCTCCGATCTTCTGAAATGCGAACAAACATTCGCATATCTAGCTGCGCTTTGATGGAATCGGTATCGTTGACGGCAGTTCCATGTGCCGGGCAGCGCCCTCCATCTGATGGGAGGTGATGCCCATGACCGATTTGATTGATTTCGTGAGGCTCCTGACCGCATTGGTCTCGCTTCTTACGACGCTTATCGGACTTTCCGAGGCACTCAAGCAACGCTCGAAGCAACGAAAGAGGGGTCGCCGCCGCTAAGGCGTTGACCCCTTAATCCACGCAACGGCGCTGCCCAGCTTTGCAGAACTTGGGCTGCCGTCGACACCATTCTACCCACGAATGACATTTTGGACAATCGGCAATGTCGCTTCTAAAAGCTGAGCGCAACCTAATGTGACAAAAGGACAGTCCCTTTGCCACAATCTAAATATTGCCTTTACGTGTTGATACACACGGTGTGCAATAATACTCGCACTGTGCAATAGCGCACAGGCTGAGTAACAAGGAGGACGCTTGTCCCAGCTCGAGAAATGCGATCGCCGGTCCCTTCGCTCGCAGCGTGCCCTTCGCCAGGCACTTGCCAGCGAGCTTGCCGAAAGCGGCGACCTTTCGCGCATTAATGTCGCGTCGCTCACCGAGCGCGCTGGCCTTACGCGTCGCACGTTCTATTCGCACTACCGCGATATCCCCGACTTTATCAATCAAATCGAGGACGGCTTGCTGGCCGAGATCCGTGAGCGCATTGAGCTCATTACCGCAGCTCAGCTGCCTGATCTCTATCACAATATCGATGAGCTCGAGCCGGCGCCCGGTTCGGTTGAGCTGCTGCGTTATCTTGCGGCCAACCGCGACTTAATCGGTGCGCTGCTGGGGCCGGGCGGCGACCAGGCCTTCATTAAAAGGATTATCGACACTGCGCGTGAGGCTGTGGTGCCGCGTGCGCAGACGGGCATTTTGGGCCTGGCGCTGGGCACGTTCTTTGACTACTACGTCACCTACGTCGTGAGCGCCGAGGTCGGCATGATTCAGCGCTGGTTTGAGCGTGGGCTCACCGAATCGCCCGAGGCCATGGCGCGCATTATGACGGTGCTCGCTTTTGTTCGTCCTGGTGACCTGTATGGCCAACCCATCGATATCAACGTGCCGGAATACGGCATGAAGCTATTGAACTTGCAGCTCGAGGACGCGGCCGACACCGCCGCAACCGTCGAGTCCAACAACTAAGAGGAGAGACAATGAGCAAACTCGTCGAGGGCATCAAGGACCGTATGGTCGCTGCCGCACGCGAGGCCGCGCCCACCGTGGTGGACGCCGCGCAGAAGGCCGCGGCCGCGGCTGCCGAGAAAGTTGCCGAGGCAGTTGCCGATGCCAAGAACGCGGCAGGGGAGACGTCCATCGCTAGCGAGCCCGCCACCGCCGCTGAGCCCGTAGCCGCCACCGCTGCCCACGCCCCCGAAGGCGCGATCTTCAACCCCGAGAACGCCCGCGGCAACCTGCACCTGGGCATCGACGTGGGCTCCACCACCGTCAAGCTCGCCGTGCTCAACGACGACAACCAGATCGTCTACGCCAAGTACCAGCGTCACCACACCGACGTCCGTGCCTGCGCCCGCGACCTGTTCGAGGGCGCTGCGACCGTGCTGCCGACGGCCCAGATGACCTGCGCCATTACCGGCTCGGGCGGTCTGCTGCTTTCCCAATGGCTCGACCTGGAGTTTGTCCAGGAAGTCATCGCCAGCAAGCGCGCCGTCGAGACCCTCATCCCGGCTACCGACGTCGCCATCGAGTTGGGCGGCGAGGACGCCAAGATCATCTACTTTGACAACGGCATCGAGCAGCGCATGAACGGCACCTGCGCCGGCGGCACGGGCGCGTTCATCGACCAGATGGCAACCCTGCTGCACACCGACGCGAGCGGCCTCAACGAGCTCGCGACCAACGCCACCACCATCTATCCTATCGCCAGCCGCTGCGGCGTCTTTGCCAAGACCGACGTCCAGCCGCTCCTCAACGAGGGCGCCCGCCCCGAGGACGTGGCCGCTTCCATCTTCCAGGCCGTTGTGACCCAGACCATCTCGGGTCTGGCGTGCGGTCGCCCCATCCGTGGCAACGTTGCCTTCCTGGGCGGCCCGCTGCAGTACCTCTCCGAGCTGCGCCATCGCTTCTACCTCACGCTCAACCTGGACGAGGAGCACCGTATCGTGCCCCAAAACGCCCACCTGTTTGTGGCGAGCGGCGCCGCCATGGCGCACGAGTCCAACAAGCTCAGCACGTTCCCGCAGCTCATCGAGGCTATCGACAGCCTGGGCGACACACAGGGTGCCGAGGTCGAGCGCCTGGATCCGCTCTTTGCCACCGACGAGGACTTTGCCGAGTTCAAGGGTCGCCACGACCAAGAAGTCGTCCCCAAGGGCAAGCTCGACGGCTACACCGGCCGCGTGTTCATTGGCATCGACGCCGGTTCCACCACCATGAAGGCCGCGCTCGTGGGCGAGGACGGCCAGCTGTTGCATACCTGGTACGGCAACAACAACGGTGACATCCTGGGCACGGCCAAGGTCATCATGGCCGATTTCTACAACCACATTCCCGCGGGCTGCACCATCGGCCATGTGACCACCACGGGCTACGGCGAGGCGCTGCTCATCGAGGCGCTGCGCGGCGCCGGCCTCGCGCGCTTTGGGGGTGGGGGCTTTTTGCTCGCATGCGCCCGGGAGGTGCAGGGCGCTGTGCACAACGATGCGCTGCGCGGGTTGCCGCTGCTCGTCCATACGGTGTAAACCGTACGCGACGGAAAAGCGACGATGCCTTCCGGCCGAAGGCGGCCGGAAGGGAGAAGGGGGCACCATGGACCAGGAGCTTGTCGACCGCTTGGTCGCCGAGGAGTGGGAGTTCTTCCAGAACGTGCGCGGCGAGAACGGCCGCGCCTCGTGCCAGGACGACTGGGACACGTTCAAGGTGATGCGCAGCAGCCAGGCGCTGGCGTGGAACGACGAGATCGTCCGGTCATGGCTCGACGACCTCGCGGAATACCGCGCGCAGGGGCGCAACCCGATGATGGAGAAGTACGCCCGCATGATGGAGTTCACCGAGCCCGAGGAGTACGAGAAGCTCAAGCCCCTGCTCCCGCCGGTCGAGGAGGGCGCACGCGCGCTCGCGCGCCATCTGACCGAGCGCATGGTCAAGTGGGTCGAGGAGGCGCGCGAGGAGTACCCCTACGTCTGCGGCGCCGGCCGCCCGCTGCACTCCAACGAGGACAGCGACAAGGACACCTCGCTTGAGACCTACGACTACTGCGAGCTGCAGACCTACAGCCCGCGCACGCTCGAGCTGATCGCCGAGCGCTACGACGAGGCCGACGCGGCGGGGGAGAACCTCTACCTCACCACGCAGCTCCTGGAGGCCGGGCGCCCCGTGGTCGTGGGCCTCAACATGTGCGACCTGCTCAAGGAGCGCGGGGACGTCATCGACGCCGATGCCCTCTCGGAGCGTTTGGGCGTGCCGGTGGTCCAGGTGTCCGCGCTGCGCAACACCAACCTCGACGAGCTC
>OGYY01002546.1_pt1 | contig 13153 bp, 10 predicted proteins | sample 1576671 | NCBI WGS metagenome assembly OGYY01 (sample SAMEA3541593, study PRJEB24748) | human gut metagenome | biome: human gut; feature: human-associated habitat; material: faeces | place: China | collected 2012 | reverse complement strand
TCATCATGTACGGGTAGTCCTCCAGCATGAAGAGATAGAGCCCGTCCGGGTCGGCTGCGCGCAGCCGCTCCACGTCTATGCCGACCTCGCCGTGGATGTCGTTCATTTCGCTCCCCTTTCCTCGTTTCGGTCCCAATCGGGATGATGGCCGGTTTCCAGAGGGGCGCAACCCTGTCAGCGCCCAGTCCGCACCGTTGCGCCGCGGCGTGGGACGGGATATGCAGGCCGTCGGTTTCCCGGCGCGCTATGCGTTTCTTGCCAACATATATGCATTGACTCGGTAGCGAAACCGAATCGCCCCATTTCCGCGACGAGCGTCCTTGTTTGAGGTATGCGCAAGATCGTTGGCGTGAATTTCCGCATTCTATGAAATGCTTAGATTCAAAATGGCGGGAAACGGTCTAGCTGTAAGCGCGCCTCCAGACAACAAATACCACGATTTAGCTAGGGAGACGGCACTGCCTCCGTGGAACGCCTTAAGACAGAGAAGGAGTGCCGACAGTATTATGGGCTTGGCGGTGTAGGGAAATGAAAGAGGAAGCTCAATCGGCTGATATGGGCGGCGCGGATGAACCCCGAAGTCGTTAGTCTCACGAGCTCTTGTTATGCGCAAGCGGGAGAGCAAAGCATCTCGATGGATTAGGGTGAGTTATTGCCCGCGCTCTCGATGCAACCTTCTTTCTGACCTGGTTTTGCTGCATTTGCTCTGCATGCTGTACATTCCGTACGATATTTGTTCGACATCCCATCTGCTTCTGATTCAAAACAAATATAGGAGTTTCACGTTTCGAGAGGATGCGGGCATATGATTTTTGCGATAACCGTTGAACGGACAATCGTCTTCTCTCTGATCCTTGCTATTGGCTTCGCAGTGGCGAAGACCGCCGTCATCAAACGCGAATTCATGCCCGACCCCGCCCAGCTCATCACGAAGGTTCTGTTGCCTGTAATGATCTCCTATTCCACCTGCGAAAACTGTACTCGATAAGACATTTTGACAACGTAGCGCTCATAGGCGTTTCGATCGTTTTCCATGTGATTGCGTCTTTGTTGATGTTTGTTCTCGCCCGCTTGCTTATTCCATCCCAAGACAAAGACCGTGTCTTTCAGTTCCGCTTCATATTCGGCAATACGGGATTCATGGGCATTCCACTATCATGCGAACGCGTACAAGGGGCAGGCGTATCACGACCTCGCCGTGCTCCTTGAAGGAATGAGGCATCACGTGCTTACGACGAACCAAGATAGCCTCTTCGAACGCGCGATGCCGCCGGCAAGGATTAGCGCTATCCAGGGGGATTGGTGCTACTTCCAATGTGCGAAGCCGAGTCATGGGGTGCACGCCGAACGAGTGCGCCGCAAAGCCAGCTGAACTTCTGATCGGGAACGTTGCCTACTAGAACGCTTGAGCTTCGATGTTTTGCGGCAGCTCCGACCAAAAGTATTTTACCCTGCAGCTGCTGACATGCGGCTGCTTCGCTATCGGAGATCAGCTGCAGGGAGTATTGTAAGAGGGCTAGCGCACGATGTCCCCGTCGTCGAACGGATCGCCGCACTCGGGGCAGAATTTCGCCAGCTGAGCGCCAGGTTGCGGCTCCCATCCGCATTTATCGCAGCGGTACTGCGGAACGCCCGCCGGCTTGGGAGAGCCGCACTCGCTGCAGAACTTCCCTTTGTTAAGCGCTCCGCACGAGCACGTCCAGCCATTGCCCTCGATCGGCTTGGACTTACCGCATTCGGCGCAGAACTTCCCTTCGTTCTTCGCACCGCAGCTGCAAATCCAGCCATCACCCGGCTGAGGCTGCGGCGCGCCGCAGCCCTGGCAGAATCTGCCGCTGTTTTTCGCCTGACCGCACGCGCAGGTCCATCCTGCGGCAGGAACGTTTGCCGCAGCACCCGCAGCATCGCCTGACGCAGCGGGGGAAGACTGCGCCTGCTGTCCCATCTGATAAAGGCTCTGCGCACTTGCGCCACCTGCGTTCTGAGCCATGTTCATGCCCATAAACGCCATCGCAGCTCCGCCCGCTCCGGTGTTTTCTGCCGCAGCCTGCATCGCGGCGCCCTGAGCGCCCACCATGTAAGCGGCTGCAAGCGTAGGATCCCGAAACGCCGCATTGCGCTGCATTTCCTTGATCATCTGCTCGTCTTCTTCGTTAGCCTTGACCGAAGAAACCCCCACACGCTGGATCTCGATGCCGCGGAAATCGCGCCACTGCTCCGAAAGCTCGTCTTTGAGAACGTCGGCGAGCTCGCGCGTTTTCCCCGGCAGCTCGGAATAGCGAATGCCCATGGCCGAAATGCGGGCGAACGCAGGCTGAAGGGCGGTCAGAAGCTCGCTTTTCAGCTGTCCGTCGAGCTCCTCCCGGCCGTAGGTGTCCGCAATGTTGCCGCACACGTTCGCGTAAAGCAGCATGGGGTTGGTGATCTTGTAGCTGTATTCGCCGAAGCACCTGATAGCTATGTCGATATCGATGCCCGCGCGTTCGTCAACCACACGAAACGGCACCGGCGAAGGGGTTCCGTACTTGTTGCCGACCAGCTCTTTGGTGTTGAAGTAGTACACGCGCTGATCCATCGGCGCTTCCCCTCCGAAGGTGAAACGCTTGCCAACGTTGGCGAGCACGGCGGTTATACCCGTGCCAAGATCGCCGGTGAACAAAGACGGCTCGGTATCGGCCTCGTAAGTGTACTCGCCGGGCTCGGCGCAAACGTCAACCACCTTGCCCTGTTCCACGATGAGCATGCACTGCCCGTCCGCAACAGCGATGACCGATCCGTTCGAGATGATGTTGTCGGCGCCTTTCGTGTTGCTCGATCTCGAGGACGCGCGCTTCGCCCCCTTAACGGCAAGCACATCGGCCGGAATTGCCTCGCAGTAGAAATAGTCTTTCCATTGGTCGGCCAAAACGCCGCCCGCAGACCCTACTGCCGCTTTGATGAGTCCCATGTTCAAGTCCTTTCGATTGCCCAATAGTCGATTTCTACGTATCCGTGTGCAATAGCGCCGAACGTTTAACTATCCAATGCGCGGCGTCGCAGCGCAGCATCGGACGGCCGCAACGTTCTCAACGCCGCTCAGAACTTCCCGCTTGAGCCCGTGAAGCCCCCCGATCGGGTTATAGAAGGGGCCTCGGATGTCTTGCTCTTTCGCTCAATAGGCTCACGGGAGACGGCGGTGCGTACAAACTCGTCGGCTTGCGCGGTAACCTCCACGGGACCAACCGCGTAACTCTTCGCCTCAACAGCAGGCTCAACCGACTGCATTTTGCGCATGAGGTACGCCATGACCGCGTAAGTGAAAGCAACCGCCGCAGCGATCGGCGCACCCAAGGCGAACACCGCTTCGGTGATCAGCTCGGGAAGATCTTTCGGGGGATTACCGACGGTGTAGGGTTTTCCTTTGTCGGCGGCGTCAAGGTAGTTCTCAGTCCATGAGAGGAAGTCGACGGACCCTTCGTACCAACGGTCTTCGGAGAAGTCATCGAGGAAGAACTCCGCCAGATACGAGCATCCCGTATCGTCGAAAGCATAGGACCCCTTGTCGCCGTGAGCGGCTAAAGCGTAGTCCCTCGACTCCATGGAGAGCAGCAAAACGATTCCGTCTTTCTGTTCCCCAACACCCAGATTGTAATCGGAGAACAACTGCGCTGCGGCAGAGCTGACCGACCCGTCGTAGTATGCGCGGTAATCCTCGACGAATACCAGATACGCGCCGAAACCGTCTTCCTGCTCGATACGGCGCGCCTGCTCCTCGAGTTCCGCCCTCTGCCCGGATGCGAGCAGGCCCGCCTCATCGGTCACGTGGCTGAGGAGCACAACGCGATTTTCCGCCTCCCCAGCGAAAGCGCGAGGAGCTTCGCACAAGGCGGACCGCCCGAGGAAAAGCGCCGGCGAACCGAACGCGAACACCAGAAAGAAGGCGGCGAGGGCACGGGGCAGCCGCTTCGCCGTCGGCGTACCGCATCGACGGCCGCGACGCACCGATGCGCCGCTTTTCGCAAAGCCAAGCGCATCGCGCGTATTCAGTGGCACCCGAATCATAAGATCGCCTCCTTCAGAAGATCGAAGGTTTCGATGGTTTCGAATCCGAAAAGCGATACCAGCAGAGCGGCTATCAGCGACGCCGCAAAGCACAGCGCGCATACAACAGCCCGCTTTCGGTTGTCCACCGGAAGCTTACCGACGATCTTTCCCGTCTGGCCGTTCATGGCGAAAAGGTAGCTTTTGTCGTTCCACGATGTATTGAGCACCCAAACAGGCAGAAGGGCGTATCGGGTCGTCCCGCATTCAACGGAAACGCTGCGAGCGGATTCGGTGACGGTTTGGTAGCCCGACACCGTCTCCTCCAGCAGATGCGCCAACGATTCGCCCGCACGCCGTTCGGCTCGGGGCCCGCACTCATCAAGACCCACATCGGGCCTGTCGGCCATATATCCCGGCAGGTAGGCTGTAGAGAACGGTACGGTTTCGCAGTAGTCGAACGGCTCGAGCGAATCCATGTAGTCGTCGGACATTTTCGTGGAAGCATCGATGGGAATGCGCGAGAACGCCGCAAACCCCGATCGCAGTACCCGGTAATAATCGATTTCCGTCACGCGCTCGTCTCCGGATACGTACGTTCGCATGTTGGAGCACTCGAACCTTACCGTGCCGGAAGCAGCGCAGTCGAACAGGAAGAACGGGACGTAGATCCCTTTGATCGACTGAATTCGATTCTCGTCCTTGAAGAATCTCGGCAGAAACGGCCTTTTCGCATAATGCTTCTTCAGCGCGGCAACAGCCGCATCTTTCTCCAGCTTGAACGGGATAACGAGATCGGGCCTGAGAGCACCTGCAACCCTGGATTGGATCACGGTCGGATTGTCGCAATAAGGACACGACGTGGCTATGGTCGCATGATCGCAAACGAGCTCGGCCCCGCACGAGGGACAGCAGCATGTTCGCATCTCCTGCACTTCCGCATCGTCGAACTCCCCTGTTCCCGCCAGGCTCCAAGACGAACCGCCCTCCTTAGAACCCATGTCGGCCTTTTCAGCCGACGCCTCGGGTTCGGCGCGCGCGCCATAAAGGGCCTCTATGGCGTCGGGGGCATACGAGCTTCCGCAGAATTCGCATGCGAGCAGCCCTGTTTCCGCATCGAATCCGAGAGGACCCGTACAGGAAGGGCACTGGTAGTTTTTCACGCTCGAAGCCATGACCGCCTCCGTTGATCAGTTGCCCGGTGTCCGATTCAACGCGAAGCCTAATCGCCAAGGGCTCCGCCGCAGAACTCGCAACAGTTCGTCGTCGTAGGCGTTGTTGTCGCACCGCAATACGGACACGCAACCGCTGCTTTGGGTGCCGCCGCCGCTGCGATTTCCTCACGTGCGCTTTGGCGGTTCTCAAGAAGGGTTTCCACTATCCTTTCGCACAGGTCGCGATACGTACGGTATTCGACGTTGGCTTCGGGATTGAACGCCTCTGCGCCTGAAAGCGAGCCGATAACGAGGTTGATGCCGCCCGGGTTCGCAGAAACCGCAGGTCCGCGCCTCTCTTCGACTTCGACGGTTCGGCTGTTCACCTTGAAGCGTATATCGTCGAAATACGGGTTGTTGACGTAAACGGTTACATAGAAGTTGTAGGAGTGGGTGAATCTCGGAGGATCGTAGCTTACAGCCTCGTTGTTCTCGTCGAAACGCGTCACCTCATCGATATCCTCGTCGATGTCGTAAGTGCATCCCGTGATATCGGAAAGCTCGAGCACATCGGGGTTCGCTTCCGAATAATTACGCGCCGAGGTAACCATGAAGCGGCCCGCGTCTTCGTCGACAAGAACCTTGGTGGTTTCGCCGAGCGATAGCGTCGTGCGAAACGCGGCGACGTTTTCCTTGTTAGCCTCGCGGTATTCAAGCTGCTCCTCGATTTGCGCGACGGTCGAATGCCGGCGCTCATCGAACCACGGCGACAGTTTGGCCGCACACGCCTTGCACATGTTGCCGTCCTCGAGCTTGCGGTTGCCCAAAAGACCGATTTCTCCGCCGCAGATGGCGCACTCTTTCTTCTCGAAAAGCTTCCCGAACAGTCCCATGGTTCATCCTCCCTTACCGAACGCAGCATTCAGTCACTGCGACGCCACAGAGGAAGGGCCGCCCGTTTTCTTAGCCCGCTTGATAGGTGCCGCGCAGTTCTTGGCGAACGTCGAAACGAGGTTTGAATTGCGGGGCGCGAGGTCAGGGCGAAAGCCCTTCCATTGGCTGCATTATGCGGGGGAAGGCCCGCGAAGTTCCATTACCTCATTGGGTATTTCAGCGCGAGCGCGGGAAAGTACTTAAATTGATTAGGAGCCTGACCGGCGGCTAGGCCTCCGGATTCTGAGAAGCATCCTCTTCACCGAAGAGGGAATCGAGCTTCTTGCACCGGCGGAACAGCTCGAGATAGAGCACCAGCTCTTCGCGCGAACCGACGTTCAGCTTACGGTATATGTTCGCATTGTGCTTGCGCGCGGTATGGATGCTGATGAACAGACGCTCGGCGACCTCGCTCGTTTCCATGTTCTCGGCATAAAGCTTCACTATCTTGCGCTCCGCGGCGGTAAGCGTGGCGAAACGGGCCGAAAACTCATCGAGCAAAGAAGCAACATCGGGAGGGAGCAAGCTCGGCTTGATGCTCGTCGCTTTCGAATCCAACACCGAAACAAGCGCGTCTATTTCGGAAAAACCCGTTAAACCGTCCCCGATGGACCCATCCGCCTTGAGGGCGTCCACCGCGTCGGATATCGGCCTTACGAATCGACGCGACAAATACCGGGAAAGCATAAGCGCAACAACGAACAGGAGCAAAGAGGCAACGATGATCTTCATGCGGTCGGCGAAGGCCATCGCGCTGTAATACTCTTGGGGAACGAGGGTGATGGCGCACACGTCCTCACCGTCTGTTGTCTGCAGGCCAAGCGGCGTATGGAGACCGACAAACGTGCCGTTTGACGCCTCGTACACGTTGAAGCCGGAGTCCTCGCGAACGTAGAGCTTTTCGGCATCGGACAGATACGTTGATTTGAGTTCTCCGGTCATGCCCTTGGACAAGTCCACAACGCCGTTGCTTACAGGGGCTACGGCCGTCATCACAGAACCGTACTCGCTATCTTGCGCAGGATAGGACAGGCTGAAAAGCAAATCGTTCAATTCCAAGCCGCACACCCCGCGAACCGTTCCGTTCGAAGAGCAGACAGGGGCGACAACCATAACCACGCTCTCCCAGGTGCCGGGAAGCTGCGAACGGCTTGTCCATCGGCAACTTTCCGAAACCCTCCCGGTCGAGCTGCGAAGCATCGTTTCGTACCCGGGCAAAAGCGAACTGTCGAATTCCAGTCTCCATCGATTATGGAGCTCGAGGCTGTTTTCCCGAGCGATTTGGGGAGTCCCGCGAAACAAAACGATATCCTGACCGACCACCTCGCTTACACTGAGGTTCGCAAACCTGATGTACACGCCGGCGCGAGAGTTTTCGGCGTTGTCGATCTGTGTGTTGACAGTGGCGTCGATGATGACGAAAGCGCCGCTGCACGGGCTCGTCTCAAGCGCGGTGCGCAACACGGAGAACAACGCGCGCTCAGCTCGAGTAATGCCCTCCGGGTCATCGTTGAGCTTAGAAGTGAGATGGGTGAGCAGCTGGTGATCCAGAGCGTTCGAAGATTCCTGAGACAGCGCGATGGCGTGGGCGGCAAGCACGCTCGTTTGCTTTTTAACGTTTGCCACCGTACTGACATGATGAGCGTCGAGCGCATGACGAAGGTTGCTCTCCCTGATGGAGAACACACCGAACAAACTGGCGAGAACGAGTATAGCAGCAAGCAGGACGAAGATCATCGAAGCCCAATATGCGACAAGTTTGCGCCGCATGGAGACTTCCTTGCGCGTCGCATGCATAAGCTCGATCGTCTGCCGTATGCGGTTCATGCGCGACTCCCTCCTTTCGCCAACCGAGAACCCGGTTTCAATCTACGGGAATCTGACCTCCCGACAAGCAGATGCTAGGCCATCATTCCGCGATCGCATGGCTCGTAACCGGGATCCATGCTGCCGGATTATCAGAATCCCTTCTTGAACTGCTCGTAGCTATCGGCGATGAGCCTGTCGAGAGCCGCGCCGCTTTCGTCTCCGGATTCGATGAAGCTGTTGCGCGCCGCCGAGAGATGCTTTCGCACGTTCGACTCGAAAGCATCTTCAAGCTGCAGATACGAATCGGTTTGAGGGGCTTTGTAAAACAGGTAGTCCCGCTGGGTTTCTATGTAGGCGCGATAAAGCTCAACGTATCTTTGGTCGGTTAGCTTTTCAATGCATTGTGGCAAATAGGAATCGTACGCCTCCTGAACAACGGGCATATAGCCGGTGCTTACGGCAAATTGGCTATTGCGCTCGGGGTCGGTAAGCCACTTCAGGAACCGGATGGCGGCTTGCTCCTTTTCGGGCGTCGACTTTACCGTGCATATCCCTGCCCCTCGCTGCATCACCATCTTCTCCCCGCCGGCGAATGTCGGGACGGGCATGATGTCGAACTCGACGATTTCGGAGGTGTTGTCGGCGCGAATAACTTCGTTGGTGTAATACAGAACGCTCGCCGAAGAGCCAACGCTGGCAACCGCCTCCCCCGTCCGAAGGGGATCGGTCGCATAGCCGCCTCCCAGCCACAGGCCTCCGCTGATTGCCGCGCGCGCATAAGGCTGCCACACGCGGGCGAACGTCGAGCTGAACGAGATGTCGTCACCGTCGAAAAACGACGTTCCGAGAGACTCAATGCCCACTTGGAAGTAATCGAAGTGGTAATCATGGGCGAAAAACGCCTTCCCATCGCTTTCGATATCCGGCGTAAGGCTGTCGGTCCATTCCTCGTAGACGCAACAAGCGTCAAAGAGACCCTCCCACGTTCTCAAACTGTCAAGGGTTACGCCTGTTGCAGCGGAAAAGCGGTCGAAATCGGTTTTGTTGACGAAGAACAACTCTGTTGACTTGGCAACGGGCAAACACACAAGATGGCCGTCGACTTCGCCATCTTCCAGAAAAGCCGGCACGAAGGCTGCAAGCTCGTCTTCGGTGAAGTAATCGCGATAATCGACAAGGATGCTCTGATCAGGCAGAGCAAGAACGGTCTTCGGATAGGAAACGAACATATCGGGCAGCTTCGGCGACCCTGGCTCTCCCGCCGCTGCGGCAATGATGCCGTTGTGGATGTTCTTGTTGTCCGACACCATGGCGACCTCAACCTGGATGCCCTCTTCGACGCCAACCGTGTTGTTGAAAACATCGATGAGATCGTTGAGCGGAGAATCCGTCTGGCCACCGTAGACGTGCCAGATGGTGATGGTGGTCGGCTGGTTGCTCTGCGAGCGGACGCAGCCGGCACCGAGCAACAGCCCGCAGGCGAGCGCCAACGAAAGAATGATGCCGACCATCCTTCTCATACGCACAACCCCCATTCATATCGTTGCTTGCAGCAGATAGGAAAAAGATCGAGTCTCACGGCTCATTATGCCAGCAAAACATTGTCCGCGAATCGACTTGCAGAACCGAAGTATTCGATTTAGGCCTTGGATTCAGAAATCATGTGATTGAACTGCGGTTATGCATAAGACAGCGACACTACTCAATTTAAGTATTTTTTCTTTTGCCCCGAGAAAATACCCAACGAAGTAATGGATTAGCAGACTTTCGAAGTGTATCAATAGCGGTGTGAGGCAACCGTCTCACGAACAAAACGTTCGAATTAAGGAGGGCGGAAATCATGAAGAGACTGTTATCGATCACCGCGCTGGCGCTCGTAATCGCTTTGAGCCTTGCGTTTACCGGCTGCAGCGGCGCGCAAAAAGACGCTTCGGCGAACTTCCAGGGAAGCTGGAAGATGACGAACGTAGCAGGCGCAACCGAAGACGACATTGCGGTCATGGAGGCGCTCGGCATGAGCGTCGTACTCGACCTCAACGAAGACAAAACTGCTGTTCTTGATATGATGGGCGAGGAAATATCGGGCACTTGGGAAGCAAAGAGCAGTACCGAACTCACGCTGACCATCGAAGGCAGTTCCGTAACGGGCAAACTGAATGGCGAAGAGCTTACGATTGCTGTTGATGGCGAGGAGATGACCTTCCAGAAGGTCAGCGCAGAAGAGGCAGCGAAGATCAAAGAAGATGCCGCGAGCATGGAGGGCGTCCTTAGCGACGAGGGAGATGACGCTACTTCTGCCGACAGCGGAGTGACCTACGATGCCTCCTTCACTCCCGTCACCGTTGTTGACGACGACATGTGGACGATTGACGTCGTGGCGAAGAAGAGCGACGAATGGGGAGACCCGGGCTACGTTGTTGACGTGAACAATAAATCCGACAAGTCCATCTACGTAACGGTTCCCTCTGATGCGTGCTCCGTCAATGGCAAGATGGTCGATTTCTGGGGCGGCGAAGTCGTATTGCCTGGCAAACTGGCAGAGGGCGCGTTCTTCTATGCCGATTCCGATGATGTCGCAAGCGTTAGCGAAATGACGAACGTCGAGATGGTTATTGAGGTCTGGGATAATGACACTTACGAGACGCTGGCATCTTACGACGTAACGTTGAACTAGCAATTGCGGCTGCCGCCTTTCTTCTGGGCAGTTGCAGATGAAGCATGAGTTCTTATGAAGACCGGCTCTTCCACTTGACCTGGCGATACCGAGCGGATCCGGAAAACACCGGATCTGCTCCGTCATTCAGCTCATCTGCACATCGCCGGGCGGCTGAGGCAAACGCGATTCAAGATTGAGCAACGCTACGGCCTGCCTATCAAATCAAACCAGCAGGGCTGCGATCGCCGGACCCATTAGCGGCCCCCATCGCTTTGGTATTTGAAAAAGCTGCTGAGATCCCCCCGCTCGTTTCTCCGTCTTCGGCTTTCCGAAAAGAAACATCCCTTCTTTGATGCTTGGCTAGATTATTGGGAATGGACGGGTAAGCAGCAAACGAGAGGGGTGTTTTTCGGTTCTATTCGGTTCTGTTCGCCCCATCGGAGGGGCGCAAGAGGATTTTTCTACGAAGGGAGGAGGACGCGAAGCTTTGCGTTCGCAATATGGAATCGCAGGATCGCCGATTGGCAGGGTTTTGGGTTAATGACCCTGGCGTTTCACGGGGTTTTCCAGGTTGCAGGTTGTTCCACGGTATTTTAGCCAAATAATTAGCCCATATTCGCCCACATAGAGCCGCTCAAGAGAATAAATATGGTCAGAGATTAAGTTCCGACCTGGTATTTTATTGGTCGCGAGGGCTGCATTCGAGTCAACGACCTTCAGGCTATGACCCGAAGTGCTGGTATGACCGAGCTCGTCTGCCGTACGGGGGTCGAGCAAAAGTGTTTCGTGGCGCGCCACAATAGCCGACGATCTTGTGAAGTCATGCGGGGAATTCAGTCCGATCTGGGAAGGTTAACCTCGGTCTTCTGCCTTATACCTTATGCCCCTTCGCGTGAGAACCATCTGCCGTCTTCCCACCAGACGTCCTTCTCTGATCCTCCGACCTTGAGCGAGTAGTGGACGACAAAATTTCCGAACAACTCCCCGCCGTACTCGCGTTTGCGCAGGATGTTTCCGACGTTCCAGACTCTCCCGCCAGGGAGCAGCGCCTTGCCTACTGTCCCTCTTGCGATGGGTGCGCGCGAGGAGATCCCAAACACGACGGAGTCGGCATATTGGTCCTGCTCCAAAGGGATGCCATTTATGCCAGCGAGAGACTTCCTTTTCGATACCACCATGCCGCAATCCTTCTCTCAACAAGCATATGTTTGCATCATAATACGAATGCTTTTCGCATAGCCCATCTTCCTCCGCGTCTCTGACGTCAATAAATGTGATGGAACGGGCGTTCGAGCAAAATTGGTTGCATTTTTCAGATGACCCCTGAACAAACGTAGCCAGGTGACTCCCGCATCGCTACAACCTTTCGTTGCCCTTATGTGTTCCCAAAATGGGAACAACCCGCCCTATAGTAGGCCCTTTTCCCCATACGTAGCAGGAGAATTGGTACGGTTTGCGACGATTCGAGAACCTCCAAGGGTTCGCGCCCCTGCGCCAGATGCCGGGAGCGAGCTCTGAGCAAGGAGACGGATGAACCAGGCCGGGTAACGTACAATTTCTTGCGCACTTTGACAGCGGAATAGCGTCCAGGTAAGAAAGGAGGGCACGGCCCGCCCCGGTATGATTCGAGTTGCCTAGACAAGAAGCATATTGGAGGTAGACCATGCCCGATTCCATTGTATCTTTGAACGAGGAGTCGCTGAGGGCCGACCTGCGCGAGCTCGTCAGGAGGACCGTCGAGGAGATGCTCAACGGCCTCCTGGACGAGGAGGCCGACGACCTGGTCGGCGCGGAGCGCTACGAGCGGACGGCTGATCGCGAGGCGTGCCGCGCCGGCCATTACGAGCGCAAGCTCGCGACGACGTCCGGCGAGGTCACGATCCGCATGCCAAAGCTCAAGGGGATGCGCTTCACCACGGCGATCATCGAGCGTTGCCGGCGCCGGGAGACCAGCGTCGAGGAGGCCATGATAGAGATGTACCTCGCCGGCGTCTCGACGCGCAGGATTGAGGACGTGAGCGAGATCCTGTGGGGGTCGTCGGTGTCCGCGGCGACCGTCTCCAACTTCAACGAGAGGGCGTTCGAGGCCGTGGAAGCGTGGAGGAACAGGCCCCTCGAGCGGGCGTACCCCTACGTCTACGTGGACGGAATCTGGATTGGCTACACTAGGTTGGACAGTTTCACGAGGGCCTGCGGAAGGAGGCTCGGATGGCCGATCCAAAGCACCCGAGGCATTTCACCGACGAGTTCAAGAGGCAGATTGCGCCGCTCTACAACGCAGGGAAGCCGCCAAGCGAGATCATGCGCGAGCACGATCTCGGGAGCACGACGCTGCGAAGGCGGATCAACTCCATCGACGCCACCGGCTCGCCGCACGCCGCCGACAACAGGACGCCCGAGCAGAACGGGATCATCGGGCTGGAGCGCGAGAACGAGAGGCTCCGCATGGAGGTCGACGTCCTGAAACAAGCGGCGCCGATATCCGCACGAAAGTGACGGCGATGGCGGCCAACGCCGACCGCTACCCGGTATCGGCGCAGCGCGGGATCCTCGGCGTGCCGCGCTCGACCTACTGCTGCCT
>OGYY01002542.1_pt1 | contig 13174 bp, 12 predicted proteins | sample 1576671 | NCBI WGS metagenome assembly OGYY01 (sample SAMEA3541593, study PRJEB24748) | human gut metagenome | biome: human gut; feature: human-associated habitat; material: faeces | place: China | collected 2012 | reverse complement strand
GACGCGCCGCTCGAGCTGCCCCTGACCGCCCCGCAGCCGGCCAAGCCCGGCATGTACAAAGGAGTATAATGATGGAAATCAAAACCGCGAGCTTCGTCACCAGCCTGGCCCAATACCGCGAGGAATCGCCGGTCACGCTTCCCCAGCTTGCGGTGGTGGGAAAGAGCAACGTGGGCAAAAGCTCGCTCATCAACGCGCTGTGCGCCCGCAAAAAGCTGTGCAAGACCAGCGCCACCCCCGGCAAAACGCGGCTGATCAACATCTTTCTCATCAATGGGGCCTTTCATCTGGTGGACCTTCCCGGTTACGGCTTTGCCAAGGTGAACCAGGCCGAAAAGCAGCGCTGGGGCGAAATGATGGACGGCTATTTCCAGGACAGCACGCTGCTTAGGCATGTGCTGCTTCTGGTGGATATCCGCCATGAGCCCACGCGCGACGACGTAGCCATGGCGCAGTATTTCCGCCAGACGGGCATCCCCTTCACCGTGGTGGCCACAAAAGCCGACAAGATCAGCCGGGGCGCGCGCATGAAGCATATCGCGCCCGTTTGCCGCGCGCTGCTGGTGCAGCCCTGGGAAGTGATCGCCTTTTCCAGCGAGGATATGACGGGAAAAGATGCGCTGCTTGCCCATGTGGGCGAACTGATGGAAACGGACGAAAGGGAGGGAGAGTAACCCTTCGCACCCGTGTTTCGCCTGCCGCATACCATGCAATAGCCAGCCCATGGCAGATGGAAAGGAGTGGTATGATGCAGAGCTATCTATGGATGCGTCCGGCGCTGCAAATCAGCGAGGCCGTGTTGCTGCCGGCCCTGCCCAGACGGAGCGTTCTGACCGAGGCGCGCTTTTCGGACCGGCTTACCAGCCCGAGCGACGAAACCTTCCGGCCCGTACCGCAGGAGGGAATCGCCGGTGGTCAGCCTATGGCGTTGAGTACGTACGTGCGCTCGCGGGGCAGCATGGCGGGCCGGGGCGTGCTCAGGGCGGCGGGCGTGAGCATGAACCCCTACAGACAATGGGCCCGCCCGGCCTATGCCGGGCCGGGAAGAAGCATTCCCATGTCGCGCAGGTGCCGCGTGCGCTGAACCGCGCGGAAATAGCCGCTGTCCCGATGATGGTGGACAGCGGCTTTTCGTTTGCTTAAATCAGCGCACAAAGAGCTGGGTCACATAGACAAAGCCCTGACTGTCCTCCCAGACCCCGATACCTACCTTGGTCCATTGGGAACCCAGGATGTTCTGCCTGTGGCCGGAGCTGCTCATGAAAGCGGCCTGAGCCTTTTCAACCGTTGCATGGTGGGCGATATTCTCCCCCACGGAGGTGAAGGCGTAGCCGTAGGCGGACAGCATCTGCGCAGCGCTGCCATAGGTGGGCGAGGTGTGAGAGAAGTAATTGTTCAGGTACATATCGCGGCTTTTCAGCCGGGCCAGATCGCACAGCGCCGGGTCCAGCTCAAGCGCGGAACGGCCGTTTGCGGCCCGGTCCTGATTGAGCAAAAGAAATGCATTTTCCTCTTGCGCCGTTATGGAACCCGTAGTATAATCTTCGTCTGTAAAGGGAGGAACTTCCGTTGGCGCGGGCGTCGGGGTCGGTTTCGGCGTGGACGTCGCGGTTGGCGTGGGCGTCAGGGTCGGTTCCGGCGTGGGCGTCGCGGTTGGCGCGGGCGTCACAGTAGGTTCCGGCGTGGGAACCTCGGTAGGCGCAGGAGGCGTCTTTTTCGGACAAATGGTTACGGCACAGCTGTCGCTTTGGCGGTAGGGCCAGCCTTTGAATCCAAATTGCGAAGATGGTGCGCCGGAGGCAAATGCCGCGGCGTGGGTGAAGAGGCAAAGAGTCAGCAAAAGGGCTGTCAGATTCCGTTTTCCGTTCATGAGACACCTCCGGTGTGTTAAAGTACGTCAAAGACGTAATACAATCGTAATAATAAATACTTATTTTTGCAATATAATTGGCAGACCGTTTCCATGGCAATGATTCCAAGTGGAAACAGCCACCCATCATAGAGGAGGAACCGACAGATGAAACTCGTCAAATGCCCCCGCTGCGAACTGAATTACATTCAGGAGAACGAAAAGCTCTGCAAGGTGTGCCTAAGAGAGCTCAAAGGCTCCCAGGTGGAGGACGAGATGGAGCTGTGCTCCGTGTGCAATGCGGCACCTGCGCTTCCCGGACGCGACGTGTGCCTGAGCTGCCTCAAGGAGATGGCCAGCGGCGGCTCCGATACGGATAACGATGAAACGCCCACCGTGGTGGATGAAAGCACCATTGGCCTCAATTCCGTGAGCACCATGGACGAGATCATCCCCCAGATTCATGAGGACATTCCCGAAAATGAGTTTGGCGACATCGAAAGCGAGCTTTCGCTGGAAAGCGTAATCGAGGACGAGGAAAACGAAGAGGACGACGACGAGGATGACGAGGGCTGACCATCCCTGAAGAAGCGAGGGAAAAATGTCGATTTTTGCCATTGGCGATCTCCATCTGCCGGGCCATGCGCAGAAGCCCATGGACGTTTTCGGCAGCCATTGGGATCGCCATTTTGAAACCATCAGCGATCATTGGCGGCGCATGGTCGCATCCACGGACGTGGTGCTCATCCCTGGCGACATCAGCTGGGCCATGCAGCTGGACCAGGCCCTGGACGACCTGCGCGCCATTGCGGCCCTGCCGGGGCGAAAACTTTTGCTGCGCGGCAACCATGACTACTGGTGGAGCTCGCTTAGCAAGCTGCGCGCCGCGCTGCCGGAAGGGATGTTCGCGCTTCAGAACGATGCGCTGTCGCTGGACGGGCATGTTTTCTGCGGCACGCGCGGATGGATGTTCCCAACCGCCCAGCAGCCTCTGGGAGAACAGGATGAAAAGGTATTCCGCCGGGAGCTGATGCGGCTGCGCATGTCGCTGGACCAGGCGGCGCGGCTGCATGGGGAGGATCTGACGGTGCTGATGCATTATCCCCCTCTGTTTGCCGACGGCGTGAGCACGGACTTCACGGACATTCTGGAGGAGTACGCCGTGACGCGCGTGGTTTACGGACATCTTCATGGAGCTGGGATCAAGGTGGCATTTCGCGGCGAAAGGCGCGGTATTCAATACTTTTTGACCTCGTGCGACGCGCTGGGGTTCTGCCCTTTGAAAATTGGCTGACAAAGGAAATCTAAACTTTTTGAAATAATTATTTAATAAATTTGAAATAAATCAAAGAAAACACATGTTCCCATGCCCTGCAAACCTTTGTGAGAAAAGGCTTGCAGGGCTTTTTTTGTGTGCCAACAAATTGTGGCGAACGGGTGTTCTTACAATGGGCAAATTTTTGTGTGGGGTTTGTTGCATTTTGGAAGAACATACCATTTTTCGTCCGTTGACTTTGAATTCAAAAGTGGGGCATAATGGTGTCACGGCCCTAAAAAGGGTGGCAAGTGGAGGAAAATAGGGAGCGGGGTGAGGGCATGGACGAGGAACGGCGTATGGATGCGCCTGAACCCCAGGAGCGCTTCACCTCCCGAAAATTCAAGTTTTTCGGCAGTTACGACCACTCCATCGACGCCAAGGGCCGTATCATCGTTCCCAACGCCTATCGAAAGGCGCTGGGCGAGAGCTTCACCATCACCGTCAGCCTGGATGACCGGGCTGTCGCCATCTATCCCGACGAAGCGTTTGAAACCATGATCGACGAGCTCTACGCCCTCAACCGGCGCAAGCCCGCCGTTCAAAAGCAGCTGGACCATGTGGCCAAATTCAGCTATCCAGGCATGCAGGCCGACAATCAGGGCCGCGTGCTGCTGCCCGTGAAGCTGCGTCAGTATGTGCTGGGCGATGCGCGCGATGTGGAGATCAGCGGCGCGCTGGACCACATCCGCATCGTGGAAAGCGCCGTGGCGCAGGAGGAAGACACCTACTACAAGGACCATCGTGATGAAATCCTTGATGAGATTGGCAACCTTGAGGAATGAGCCGGAAAGGAGACGAGGGTATGTCTCAGTACGAACCTTTCTACGACAGTTTTAGCCACGGGGGGCGCGGCGGCTATGTGCCGACGCCACGCATGAGCGTGTCCTCCAGCGTCTACCTGCCCGGCAGCGATGTGGACCCGCAGACGGGTTGGCTCAAGCCGGACCGCCAGCGGCGTTGCCGCACCCAGGGCAAGCAATTGGAGATGGAGCGCCTTACCCGCGAGCAGCAAGCCTTGGAGGAATCCATCCGGCGGGAAATGAACAAGGGCGGGGTGCGGATTTCCGTGCGTTTGGGGATTTTCCTCATGGCGCTGCTTCTGTTCGTGTGCGGGCTGTGCGTGCTGCTTCAGCAGGGCGCCATCGCCGACCGCCAGAAGGCCATCAACCGCCTGGAAAGCTCCATTGCGGATTGCCGCAGCCAGAATGCCGCGTTGGAGACGCAGATCGCGGAGGCATCGACCGAGGCCGCCATCTGCTATGCCGCTGCCCGTGACCTCAACATGATTCCTGCGGAATCCGCCGAGGCTATTCACCTGGTAGCCATGGATACGCGCCCCATGGCTTCCGGCGGGACGGAAACCTTTGTCCAGGCGGATGCGGCTATCGATGTCGCATCTTCGGAAACCGCTTCCGCCACGCACGTGCCCGCCGTGGCGAGCAACTGATTTTGCCGCCTTGCGGCCCATTGGGTCGAAACCGGCATAAACCGGCGGCAGCGCGCATACATCCCCCATATCAAGCATAGTGGGGGTAGGACCATGCCGACCGAGCTGCATATCCGCAAACGGGTCTTTGCGCTGCTGATGATGCTGGCATTCCTCTTTTCGCTGCTGACGCTTCGCATCGCCTATCTGACCACGGCCCGTTCGTCGGAGCTTACGCAGCGCGGCATCAGCCAGTGGACGCGGGAGGGCACCGTATATGCCCGCCGCGGCTCCATTCTGGATACCAACGGGCAGACTTTGGTGATCAGCGCGACGGCCTATATCGTCAGCGCCGACCCGCGCAAGGTATCGGACATATCTTTGTTTACGCAAACGGTATGTCCGATTTTGGATTTATCGGAGGAGAGCGTCACCCAGAAGCTCTCTGACCGCACGAAGGCGTCGGTCATTCTCAAACGGCAGGTGTCGCGCGAGAAGGCCGACGAGCTGCGCTCCCTCCAGGCAAGTGCCGGCGAGGCGGTGGCGGCGCAGCTGGAAGCCCTTCTCTTTGACGAGGATGTGAGGCGCGCCTACCCGCGCGGCGCGTTCCTGACGCAGACGCTGGGCCTGACCAACGTGGACAGCGTGGGCCAGTCCGGGCTGGAGCTGCAATACGAAAGCCTGCTGCGCGGCACGGCGGGCGTGAGCCTGCGCAGCGTGGATGGCAAGTCCCAGCCCATCTACGACAGCGGAAACCTCTACATCGAGCCCCAGGACGGCAACAGCATCAAGCTCACCATCGACGCCACCATTCAGGACATCTGCGAAAAGGCCATGCGCGAGTGTTACGACGTCAACAAGGCGCAGGCCGTGCACCTCATCGCCATGGACCCTTACACGGGCGCGATTCTGGCCATGTGTTCCAAGCCGGACTACGACCCCAACGACCCTCCCCGCGACCAGACCGACGCGCTCACGCAGCTGATGCGCATCCGCCTGATTTCCGATTCCTACGAGCCGGGTTCCACCTTCAAGATCCTCACCGCAGCCGCCGCGCTGGACGCGGGTGTGACCACGCCGGAGGACGGCTTCTATTGCTCCGCCAAGATCACCGTGGACGGCGACACCATCCGCTGCTGGGGCAGCCCCCACAAGGATGAGACCATGGCCGAGGCGTTGCAGAACAGCTGCAACCCGGTGTTTGTGGAACTGGCCCTTCGGCTGGGCACGGAGCGCATGTACCAGTACCTGCACGCCTTCGGCCTGGGAAGCAAAACGAATGTTGACTTACAGGGGGAGGGAAGTGGTATACTAATACCCGTACAATCCGTCAAGAACGTCGATCTGGCGCGCATTGGTTTCGGGCAGAGCGTGGCCGTCACCCCGATCCAGATGATCACAGCGGCCTGCGCGGTGATTAACGGAGGGCGGCTGATGCAGCCCTACCTGCTCAAGGAGGCGATCGCGCCGGACGGGACCGTGCTTTACCGCACGCAGCCCAAGGTCGTCTCCACCCCCATCAGCGAGGAAACCAGCGCCACCATGCGCGAGCTTCTGGAGCTGGTCGTATCCGAAGGCGGAGCGAAAAACGCCGCCATCGAGGGCTACCGCATCGGCGGAAAGACGGGCACGGCGCAGGTCTACAAGGACGGCCGCATCGCGCGGGATGTGCACATCGGCTCGTTCCTGGGCTTTGCCCCGGCGGATGATCCCCGCATCGCCCTCCTCGTCATCGTGGACGAGGCAGACGTGCCGGTGGACTACGGCGGCACCACGGCCGCGCCTTTTGCTAGACAAATTCTGGCGGATGTGTTACCTTATTTGGGCTGCAAGCCCTCCAGCCAGGACGAGCGCGAGGAGATCGCCGTGGAGGACGTGGTGGGCCTGCCGCTGTGGCAGGCGCGCAAGGTCATTGCCGAGCAGGGCTTCTCCGTGCTGGACGACGGCGCGGGAGACACCGTGACCGCCCAGATGCCCAGCGGCGGAGGCAAGCTGATCGAGGGCGGGCAGGTGATGCTCTACACCTATACCGACGACCCGCTCCAGACCGAGGAGCTGGTCTGCGTGCCGGATGTGGAGGGATTGTCCATCGCGCGGGCGGCGTCGCTGCTGAGGCAGCGCGGGCTGGACATGACCATTGAGGGAACCGGGTTCGCCATCCGGCAGGAGCCGGCGGCGGGCCAATACGTGGAGCAGGGCGGCGTGGTCCGGGTTGTTTTCGAAATGCCCAATCCATAGAGGATGGAGGAATACGGATGCTATTGAAGGAGCTGCTCTCCGGCGTGCCCGGCATTGTGGAAACGCGCGGGGACACGGCGGTGGAGATTGGGGCGCTGGTGACCGACAGCCGGGAAAAGGCCGAGGCCGGCCTGTTCTTCTGCATCAGCGGCATGCGCTTTGACGCGCACGACTTCGCGGCGCAGGCTGTGGGCAACGGCTGCGTGGCCCTGGTGGTGGAGCGCTTCGTGGACTGCCCGGTGGCGCAGGTGCGGGTGGACAACGCGCGGCGCGCCACGGCCTATATTGCCGCGGCGTTCTACGGCCATCCCGCGCAGAAGCTGCGCATGGTGGGCGTGTGCGGCACCAAGGGCAAAACCACCACGACCTATCTGATGAAGGCCATTCTGGAAAAAGCGGGCTTCAAGACCGGCCTGATCGGCACCACCGGCAATCTGATCGGTGACCGCAGCCTGCCCAGCAACATGACCACGCCCGATCCTGTCGATTTGCACCGGTGCCTCAGGCAGATGGTGGACGAGGGCGTGGAGGCCGTGAGCATGGAGGTCAGCGCCCATGCCGTGGATATGCACCGCGTGGACGGCATCACCTTTGAGGCCGCGTGCTACACCAATTTTTCGCAGGACCATCTGGACTACTTCGGCACCATGGAAAACTACTTTGAAACCAAGAAGCGGTTTTTCGTCGAGGGATCGGCCCTGAACGCCGCGCTCAATGCCGACGACGAAACCAGCGCCTCCGTCATCCGCGACCTCAAGGTGCCCTACCTCACCTACGGCATCAGCGCCGAGGCGGACGTGTTCGCGCGCGACATCGAAATCTCCGAGGACGGCGTGGCCTTTTCCATCCGGCTGCGCGGGCTGGAGGACATGTCCATCTCCATGCACCTCACCGGCATGTTCAACGTCTACAACGCCCTGGCCGCCGCCTCGCTGGCGATGATTATGGGCATCGACAAAAGCGCGATCCGCGAGGGCCTGGAAAGCGTGAAGAACGTGCCGGGCCGTGTGGAGATCCTCGACACCCGCACCCCCTACAAGGTGATCCTCGACTATGCCCATTCGCCCGACGCGCTGGAGAACGTGCTCACCACCGTGCGCGCGTTCACACGCAGCCGCCTGATCGTGCTCTTTGGCTGCGGCGGCGACCGCGACCACGGCAAGCGGCCCATCATGGGCGAGATCGTGGGACGGCTGGCGGATTTCTCCATCCTCACCAGCGACAATCCCCGCACCGAGGACCCGGATGCCATTCTTCGCTCCATCGAGCAGGGCATGAAGCGCACCCAGGGCCGCTATGTGGTGATTGAAAACCGGCGCGAGGCCATCCGTTACGCGCTGGAAATGGGCCGGGAAGGCGATGTGATCATCCTGGCGGGCAAGGGAAACGAAACCTACCAGGACATCATGGGCGTAAAACGGCCCTTTGATGAAAAGGTGGTCGTGCGCGAGCTGCTGGCCGAAATGCGCGCGTGAACATACCAAGGAGTTGATGGTACATGCTTTGGCTGATTCTGGCGCTGATTGCATCCGAGGTGGCCATGTTGCTGATCGGGCCGCGGGTGCTGCCGGTGCTTCGCAAGCTCAAATTCGGACAGACCATCTATGAGCTGGGCCCCAAGAGCCACCGCACCAAGCAGGGCACGCCCACGATGGGCGGGCTGATGTTTGCGGCGGTTTCCTGTGTGGTCACACTGCTCATCATGTCCTTTGACACATGGTACGGCGGGTGGGACTTCGCGCTGGCGCTGGTGCTGGTATCGCTTCTCAGCATGCTCATCGGCTTTGTGGACGACTTTATCAAGGTTGTCAAAAAGCGCAACCTCGGCCTGATCTGGTGGCAGAAGATCATCGGCCAGGTGCTGGTGTCGGTTGCGTTTTCCCTGTACTGCTATTTCAGCCCCCATGTGGGCAGCAGCATTCTGATTCCCTTCTTCAATGTGGAGTGGGACCTGGGCGTGTTCTATGTGCCGCTGATGGCGCTTACGATGATCTTCATGATCAACAGTGCCAACTTGCAGGATGGGCTGGATGGGCTGCTCTCCAGCGTGACCGTCATCTCCAGCGCGGCCTGGGGGCTGATGGCCGTGTTTGTGGCCCTGGCGGGCGGCGCCTTCATGAGCCCGGAGCTGCTGGGCAACTACCGCCATCTGGCGGTGTTTGCGCTGGCCCTGTCGGGCGCGTGCATGGGTTTCCTGCGCTTTAATCACTATCCGGCGCTGGTCTTTATGGGCGATACGGGCAGCATGTTCATCGGCGGTGCGATGGTGGGCATGGCCATGCTCCTGCGCATGCCGCTGTACATGATCCTGATCTGCTTTACCCTGATCGCCTCGTCCATGAGCGTGATCATCCAGCGCGTGTACTTCAAGGCGACCCACGGCAAGCGCATCTTCAAGATGTCGCCTATCCACCATCACTTCGAGCTCTCCGGCATGACGGAGGTGCAGATCGTGGCCATGTACGCCGTGGTGGCGGGTATGCTCAGCCTGGTGGCGCTGTTTTCGCTCAATGTGCTCCCGTGATATCCCATTTCCTCTGGAGGTGGTTCGCAGATGAAATTGGCCAATAAGCGCATTCTGGTGGTCGGCATGGCGCGCAGCGGCGTGGCGGCGGCGCAGCTTCTTCTGGAAAACGGCGCGACGCCGGTGCTTTCGGACCGCAAGCGCGAGGATGCCTTTGGCGGCGAGCTTGACGTGCTGCGCGGCACGGCGTGTGAGTTCCGCCTGGGGGAGGACCCCGTGCGCCTGCTTTCGGAGGCGGACGGCTTGGTCATCAGCCCCGGCGTGCCCATCGACGCGCCGGTGGTGCTGGCCGCAAAGGAAAAAGGCATCCCCATGGTGGGCGAGCTGGAACTGGCTTGGTCGCTGCTTCAGGGGGAGGTGATGGCCATTTCCGGCACCAACGGCAAGACCACCACCACCACTTTGCTTGGCAAAATCTTTGAAAACGCGGGCCGCGTCACCCATGTGGCGGGCAATATCGGCTATCCGCTGTCCGCCGTGGCCATGAAGAGCAAGAAGGACGACGTGGTGGTGGTCGAGGTGTCCAGTTTCCAGCTGGAGAGCATCAAAACCTTCCATCCCCGCGTGGCGGCGCTGCTCAACATCACCGAGGACCATCTCAACCGCCATGGCAACATGGCGCAGTACATCCGCCTCAAGCAGCGCCTCTTTGAAAACCAGACCGAGCGCGACTATGCCGTTTTGAACATGGACGACCCGGTTCTTTTCAAGATGGCGGGCAAGCTCAAGAGCCAGGTGGCGTTCTTCAGCCGCACGCAGCCGGTGGAGAACGGCGCGTTCGTGGACGGCGGTAAAATCGTGTGGCAGTGGAACGGCGCGCGCCGCGCCATCTGCGACGCGGACCAGATCCTCATCCCCGGCCCGCATAATTTGGAGAACGCGCTGGCCGCCACGGCCATGGCCTGCTTTATGGGCGTGCCTGCGCCGGTGATCCGCCATACGCTGCAATCCTTTTCGGGCGTGGAGCACCGCATCGAAAAGGTGCGCGTGTTCCAGGGCGTCACCTATATCAACGACAGCAAGGGCACCAATGTGGACAGCACCATCAAGGCCGTGCAGAGCATGAAGGCGCCCACGGTGCTGCTGCTGGGCGGCTATGACAAGCACACGGACTTCATGCCCCTGTGCCGCGAGATCATCGCCTCTGGCCGCATCGACGACGTGGTGGTGATGGGGGAGACCGCGCGCCAGATCCGCGAGCAGCTGGAGGAAGCGGGCTATGATCGCATCACCCAGGCCTACAGCCTGCGCGACGCCGTGGACAAGGCGCGCGCGCTGGCCGTATCCGGCGGCAATGTGCTGCTTTCGCCCGCGTGCGCCAGTTTTGACATGTTCCGTGACTACGAGCACCGGGGCGCGGTGTTCAAAGAGATCGTAAACGCCCTGTGCTGACAGGATGCCCCTTCCCGGCGTGAAGGAGATGCACACCAAAGACGACGCATCTTTTGAACGGTTGGGAGGGGGTCTTTTGACACGGCAGCAGCCTGTGACCGCCGGACGGTGCCTCAAACCCGCACGCGCCGGCGTGGACCGGACGCTTCTTCTGATTCTTTCGCTGCTGATGATGTGCGGGCTTCTGGCCCTGTTCAGCGCCACCTACTACAAGGCGGTGGATCAGGGCGACGCGCTTCTGGAGGTCAAGCGCCAGCTGGTGGGCATTGGTCTGGGCGCGGTGCTGATGCTCATCACCAGCCGCATTCCCCACGGCTTCTGGGCGGATGCGCGCGTGGTGGTGGCGGGGTTGGCGGCGAGCATGATTTTGCTCGTGCTGGTGCTCATCCCGGGCGTGGGCGTATATCTCAACGGCTCGCGCCGGTGGCTCAACATTGCGGGCATGAGCTTTCAGCCGTCCGAGGTGGCCAAGATCGCTTCGGTGATCTACCTCGCGGCCACGCTCAGCTACCGGCTGGAACGGCTGGAAAAGCTGTGGCGGGGCGTGGTGCCGCTTTTGATCGTGCCGGCGGTGATGTTTCTGCTCATCCTGGAGCAGCCCAATCTCTCCACGGCGGGCAGCATCATGATCGTGGCCGTCCTGATGATGCTACTGGCCGGCGTGCGGTGGCGGCACCTGTGCCTGATGGGCGTGGCGGGCCTGTGCGTGGGCACGGTGTACGCCTGGATTGAACCCTACCGGCGCGAGCGGCTTCTGTCCTTCCGCGACCCCTTCGCCCAGATGAGCGACGAGGGGTATCAGCTGGCCCAGTCGCTCATCGCCATCGGTTCGGGCGGGCTGTTCGGCCGTGGCCTGGGCCAGGGCCGTCAGAAGTTCAGCTACCTGCCCTATCCCGAAAGCGATTTCATCTTTGCCATCGTGGGGGAGGACTTCGGGCTGCTGGGCTGCGCGGTGGTGATCGCGCTGTTTCTGGCCTTCACCTTCGCGGGAATGCGCATCGCGGTATCCTGCCCGGACCGCCACGGCTGCCTGCTGGCGGCGGGGCTCACGGCCATGATCACCGTGCAGGCGTTCATCAACATCGGTGTGGTGGTGGGCGTGCTGCCCACCACCGGGCTGCCGCTTCCTTTTTTCAGCGCCGGGGGCACCTCCATCTCCCTGCTGATGGCGGCGACGGGCATCATCCTGAGCGTGTCGCGCACGGCGCGCAAATGAGGCTTTTTTTCACACTTGGTCAGGCATGACATAAGATAGTGCATGGAATGCTTGACGGAGGTGGAAGAATGAACGCCTTGCGAATTCACGGCGGGAGGCGCCTGACGGGCGAATGGAGTGTGCACAGCGCGAAGAACGCGGTATTGCCTATCATGGCGGCATCCATTCTCACCGGGGAGGCGACGCGGCTGGAGGGGTGCCCGGAATTGGTGGACGTGGCCTACATGGCCGATATCCTGCGCACCCTGGGCTGCCGGATACATAGCGGGGACGGGGCGCTGACCATCGACCCGCAGGGCCTCAACCGCCACGAGATGCCCGACGCGCTGGCCAAGAAGATCCGATCCTCCATCTTTCTGCTGGGTTCTATCCTGGCGCGGTTTCGCAAGGCCACCGTCACCTTTCCCGGCGGTTGCGAGATTGGTCTGAGGCCCATCGACCTGCATTTGAGCGGCCTTAGGCAGCTGGGAGTGGACGTGCGGGAGGAAGGCGGCCTCATTCGCTGCGACGGCCGGCACATGCGCGCCGGCACCGTGCATTTTGACTACCCCAGCGTGGGCGCCACCGAAAACGTGATGATGGCCGCGGTGCTGCTGAAGGGCCGCACGGTGCTCAGCAACGTGGCGCGGGAGCCGGAGATCGTCGATCTGCAAAACCTCCTCAACGCCATGGGCGCGCGCATCAGCGGCGCGGGCACGCACACCGTGACCGTCGAGGGCGTGGAGCGCCTGCACGGTGTAAGCTATCAGCCCATGCCGGACCGCATCGTGGCCGGGACCCTGCTGGCCGCGGCGGCGGCTACGGGCGGCGACGTCCGGCTGACCAATGTGCCCAGCCGCGATCTGTATGCCGTCTTTACCAAGCTGCGGGAGATGGGCTGCGAGATCGACGAGGAGGAAAGCGCGGCGAGGCTCCGCGCGCCGCAGCGGCTCACGGCCTTCCAGCAGCTGCAGACGCAGCCGCATCCGGGCTTTCCCACCGATATGCAGGCCCAGATGCTGGCTTTAGCCGCCATGGCGAAGGGAACCTCGGTGGTGGTGGAGAACGTATTTGAGAACCGCTTTGCGCACGCGGGCGATCTCAACCGCATGGGTGCAAACGTGCTGGTCAACGGCCGCACGGCCGTGGTGCAGGGTGTGGAAGCGCTCTATGGCGCGCATGTGACCGCCCGCGACCTGCGCGGGGGCGCGGCGCTGGTCATTGCGGGGCTG
>OGYY01002537.1_pt1 | contig 13214 bp, 12 predicted proteins | sample 1576671 | NCBI WGS metagenome assembly OGYY01 (sample SAMEA3541593, study PRJEB24748) | human gut metagenome | biome: human gut; feature: human-associated habitat; material: faeces | place: China | collected 2012 | reverse complement strand
GTACTCGTTGACCTTCTCATTGGTGGGATGGTCGCCGCGCAGCGAGTAGCGCAGGCCGAAGAAGAGGCCGATGATCATGAGTACCAGCATCAGCCAGATGGTGATGGGCGGGATCAGGCCGCCATCCGGCCAGCCGAACAGGGTACCGTTTCCAAAAAATTCACGGATACCGCCCATAGCTACCAGCGCCGCGGTAAAACCGGCCCCCATGCCAAGGCCGTCGAGCGCCGACAACCCCACGCTGTTTTTGCTGGCAAACGCCTCCGCGCGGCCCAGAATGATGCAGTTCACGACGATAAGGGGCAGATAAATGCCCAACGCCTTATCGATAGCGGGCAGATACGCTTTTACCAGCATCTGCACAATGGTGGTAAAGCCCGCAATCACCACAATAAAAGCGGGAAGCCGTACTTTGTCGGGTATCACTTTACGCAGCAGAGAAATCACAATATTGGAGCAAACCAGCACAAAGGCTGCCGCCAGACCCATGCCGAGGCCATTCATGGCCGCGGTGGTGACCGCCAGTGTCGGACAGGTGCCCAGCACCAGCCGCAGGGTGGGATTCTCTTTGACCAGCCCCTTGGTAAACTCTTTTCCATATTTACTCATGGCTGTTCCCTCCCACAATGGCCTGATAAACGGCCAGCGCCTGCTCCACTCCATGGAGAATACCCTTGGAGGTCTTGGTGGCCTGGGAAATGGTGTCCACCCCATCCACCGCCGTTTTTCCATCCAAGGCCGCCAGCAAGCCGCCTTTTTCTACTTTTTCCACATACCCGGCGGTTTCGTTGTTGTCCGTCACGGCCACGCCGGTGACCGCCCCGGCGGTATCCACACCCGTCATAACAACCAGGCCGGCGCTTTTGCCGCTGCTGGTGACCGTGAAGACATATCCCGCCGTTTTTCCGCCTTTGACGCCTTTATAATAAGTAATAGATTCTCCGTCCACGGTGACGGACGCTTTTTCAAAGCTATCCGCCGCCAGCACCTGAAGGCGGGCTTCGTTTTCGGCCTGCTCGCTGCGCTGCGCAATGGTATCCTTTGTCAGCGCATTGGTGCCGGCCAGCAACGCCGTCGTCACGCCGGCAATCACCATCAGAATCACAGAGGCCAGCGCAATAGCACCGATGTTACGCTTCATGCTGCCGCCTCCATTTCTTTCCAAAGGGAATGGGCCGTACCACCCGCTCGATGAGCGGGGTCAGGATATTCATGATGACAATGGCGAAGGACACACCCTCCGGCAGGGAACCATACAGCCGGATGAGCACGGTCAGCAGGCCGCAGCCAATAGCGAAGACGACCTTGCCGGCTTTGCAGACCGGTGAGGTCACGTAATCGGTCGCCATGAAAATAGCGCCCAGCATCAGCCCGCCGGACAAAATCTGATAAACCGGATTTTCCCCCAGCACCCAAGTGAGCACAAACACGGTGCCGATATAGGTGAGCGGCACCACCGGCGAAATGACCCGGCGAATCACCAGGTAAACCCCGCCCATCAGCAGGGCCAGCACGCAGGTTTCCCCGAGGCAGCCTGGCCGCAGGCCGAACAACAGCTCACGGATGGAATAAGCCGCGGTATCGCCCTCGGCCAACAAGGCCAGCGGAGTGGCGGAGGAAACGGTATCGGTGGCCAGCGGCTCCACCCACGTATTCATCGACTGGGCAAAGCTGCTCATCAGTACGATTCGTCCCAGAAGGGCCGGATTGACGAAATTCTGGCCAAGACCGCCGAACATCTGCTTGGCCACGACAATCGCCACCACGCTGCCCAGCGCGGCCTGCCACAGCGGAATAGTGGAGGGCAGGTTGAACGCCAGCAGCAGTCCCGTCACCAGGCAGGACAAATCCCCTACAGAGGATGGGCGTTTCAGTACAAGACCGCTCAGATATTCCGCCGCCACACAGGAGGCGATGCAGACCACCTCCACCACGGCGGCCCGCCAGCCGAACAGCCACACCGACATCACCGCTGCCGGAATCAGGGCAATCAGCACATCCAGCATGATGGTGCGGGTGGTATCTCCGCTGTGGAGATGGGGCGAGGAGGTAATCATCAACGGTTGCTCCATATAGTCACAGCCTCCTTTTACTTAATCGACGCGCGGCGCACCGCTTCCTTGGCCATACGCATGGTCTGGACAATCGGGCGGTGGGCCGGGCAGGAATAGGAACAGCAGCCGCACTCCATGCAGGTGGCTACGCTCAACCGCTCCATGGCCTCCGTATCCTGCGCGCTGTACGCACGGGCGATGGCGGTCGGCATGAGCTGCATGGGACAGGCTTCCACACACCGGCCGCAGCGGATACAGGGCGTGATGGGGTCGGGCTGCGCGTCCTCTTCATTAAAGGCCAGGATGGCGTTGTTCTGCTTAAGCACCGGCAGCTCGTCGTCCATCAGGGCCAGGCCCATCATGGGGCCGCCCATCAGCAGCTTGCCGGGGGTCCCCTGGTAGCCGCCGCAGAAGGCGATGACGTCTTTAATCGGCGTGCCGATGGTTACCAACACATTCTGCGGCTGCGTGACCGCCGATCCGTCCACCGTCAGCCGCTTCTGGATCAGCGGCATACCGGTTTTCAGATAACGGGACAAAACCGCCACAGAGGTGACGTTCATGACCACACAGCCCACGTCGGAAGGCAATCCGCCCGGCGGTACGCGGCGGCCGGTGCAGGCGGCAATCAGCACCTTTTCCGCCCCCTGCGGATACCGGGCAGGCAGCCCTTTCACCTTCACCCAGCGATGAGGGGTGGATACGGACGCCGCGATTTGGGACAATTCGCGTATAGCTGCGGGCTTGTTCCGTTCAATAGCGATGATGACCTGCCGCACCGCCAGAAACTCCATAACCGTTTGCACACCGGATACAATATCCCAGGAATTTTCCATACACTCCCGGTAATCCGCCGTGATGAACGGCTCGCACTCGGCGGCGTTGATAATCAACGTATCAATCGCATCCACATCCGGCGGATTCAGCTTGATATGCGCCGGGACCCCGGCCCCGCCGAGTCCCACCAGACCACTGGCCCGCACCGCTTTCAGGAAATCGTCCCGGTTTTCCACCGTGGGCGGCGTCACGCTCTCCGCTGTCCGTTGTTCCCCGTCGGAGGTAATCTCAATGGCCTGGGTGGTGCGTCCTCCCGGCAGCATCAGCGAAGGCATGGCGGTCACCTTACCGGAAATGCCGCTGTGGATAGGGGCGGACACCTTCTGCTCACTATCCCCCACCACCTGCCCAACCGCAACGGTATCCCCCACTTTAACAGTGGGCATACAGGGCGCGCCAATATGCTGGGACATGGGCAGCAGAATCTTTTCCGGCGGCGGCATCACCACCGTTTCGCTGTCCGCCGTGTTTTTATAATGGGGCACATGGGCCCCGCCGTGTGTGTGGGATTTCCACCACTCCGTTATGGTCACTTCGGTCAAACCTCCCCTGTTTTGTACAAGCGTTTCAGCGCCGGCCAGACGGCCTGCATGATCAGACCGGTAGCGCAACCGGTTGCCAGCGCCGCCAGCAGTAAAAACGGCGCCAGCCGCCAGAGCGACCCATCGACCAGCGCCATGGCACAAAGCAGCTGGCCGGCGTTATGTGCCGCCGCGCCCGCTACCCCGACGCCCAGATAACCGACGCGGCCCCGCATAAAGCCAAACAGCGCCGTCATTACGAGTAAACTGAACAGTCCCCCGGACAGGCTCATCAGGCATGCGGTGCCTCCCCGCAGCAGGGCGAAACCGGCTTTGGCCAGCGTCACGCCCAGCGCGGCCGGCCACCCCAGCAGGGACAGGGCCGTCATAGTGGCTAAATTGGACAGGCCCCATTTCGCCCCCGGAACCGGGATGACGGGCAACAGCCCCTCCAGCGCGGAAAGCGCGATAGCCAGCGCCGCCAGTATCCCCAGCAGGGCGATACGTGCCGCCGGCTTGTCCGCCCCCCTCTTTCTTTCCATTTCGATTACCCCGCTATCATGTCCACCGGTGAATCCCCGGCTACCCGGACCGCCACCCCGGCGGGCAGGCAGGCCGCGGTCTGTCCTGCCTGCGACAGCCATCCGCTTTGCACACAAATCTGGTCGGGACATCCGCTCTGTACAAAGCGGATGCGGCCGTCGTTTACTTCCAATGTCACCACTATGCCGTCCTTCCCTCCGACCGACCAGCGGGTATTGCGGGACAGCGCCACCGTTTCCTGTTTCTCCGGCGTGGTGACTATGGCGGAAGTCCCGGTGGCCGTCCCCATCCGGGAGAGGATCCAAAGCAGGGAAGCCAGGGCCAACACCCCGGCCACAATCACAACGTCGGCCCTGCCTATCCGCCGGGGCTTACGACCGGTATGATCCATATGCCGCCACCTCCGTTACCAGGTTCACGCCTTATACGCTGTCAATACGGCTTCTCCGTATTCGTCCCGGTACCGAAAAAGACATGGCGTCCCCCTATGGAATGTGCTATAATAGTTTCCGTTCAATAGCCGGAGATATGAAGCGGTTTCTGCTGCTTTCGGGTCCTATTATGTTTAAATCTGGATGTGTCCGGCTCCACAGGCGTATCGTCCCTATGATAAACTATTTTCCCGCTTTTCGCAAGGCTCCCCGGACGAAATCCGAGGAAAAACGCCGTATTTTACAACAGAAAAGAGGCTATTTTATGGATTTTACGGTATACATGCCGGTTCGGGTCGTCAGCGGCTGCGACTGTGTTGCTCAAAACGCGGATTATCTGCTGCATTTGGGCAAACGGTTCCTAATTATGACCGGCGGTCGCTCCGCCCGGCTCAGCGGCGCTATGGACGATGTCGCACAGGTTTTGGAAGCCGGTGCGGCGGAAATGACCGTGTTTGACGGCGTATCCGCCAACCCCCTGCTGTCCCAGTGCCAGGCGGCGGCAAGGGCGGCGAGAGCTTTCCGCGCGGACGCGATCATCGGCATAGGCGGAGGCTCGGTGATGGACGCGGCCAAAGCAGCCGCCTGGCTGGCGGCCAATGACCCGGAGAACACGGCCTCCCTGTATGCGCTGACGCTGCCCCATCCGCCTCTTCCCCTGGCTCTGGTCGGCACTACCGCCGGCACCGGCAGCGAGGTTACCCCCACCGCCGTTATCACGGTGGACGCCGACCACCGCAAACGCAGTATTGTACATCCCCACTGCTACGCGCGGGTGGCTTTCGCCGACCCGCGGTATACGGCGACCATGCCCCGCGCGGTAACGATCTCCACGGCGCTGGATGCCCTCTCCCACACGGTAGAGGGTTGGTTTGGACCGGCCTGCGGGGACTACGCCACCGCCTGTGGAGAAAAGGCCCTGCCCCTGATCGCCCGGAATCTGTCCCGGCTGGCGGAGGGCGGGACGCCGGACCCAGCTATGCGGGAGGAACTGCTCTACGGCTCCCTGTGGGCCGGGCTAGTGCTCGGCGCGGCGGGGACGGCGTTCCCCCATCCTTTCAGTTATATTCTGACCGAAGACTATGGCATTGCCCACGGGTTGGCATGCGCGGTATTCCTGCCCGCCTTCACCCGGCGGGCGGAGGAATACGCGCCTGAGCGGGCCGCGCGGTTGTTTTCCCTGTGCGGTGGCCGGGACGCCTATTACCGCCTGCTGGATCTGCTGGTTAAAGCCGATGTACGCATGACGCCGGATCAGATTGCGGGCTACGCCACCCGCTGGCCGGGACTGAAAAACCTGCCTCGCACCCCCGGCGGTTTCACCCCGCAGGACGGCGTCGCGCTGTTTACCCGGCTGTTTACATAAACGCGGCCAGCAACAGCATTTCCCGCGCCTTTTCATACATCGGCTCAAAATCGGACAACGGCAGGGGATTCTCTCCCTTGCCCATCTCCAGCGTAAAGCCGGGCCGGCCGGTTTCTTCAATAAACCAGTCCTTGAAACCGCCGTGGGAGGCCAGGCCGGCGGGAGAGGCTACCCGGTATCCGGACGCGTCGGCCATCACCTGGGCCATCAAATGCGCTTGAGCCGGCGTGCAAGGCCCGTATTTCCAGTAAATTTCCTCCCCCTGCGTGTGGAGCGCGGTGACATGGCGCGGACAGAGGCGCCGGCAGAGCCGTATCATAGCTGCCGTTTCCGGTTCGCTGGAGGGGTACGGCCCGCCCCATTGCCGGGGCGACGGTCCGGTTATCCCCTGGGACTTCTCCATTTTATGCAGGGTTTCCCATCCGGCCGGAAAATTATGGTTGATATCCACGCCCCGGGCGTTGGCCTGCCAGCGTCCCGGTTCGTCGCCCCCCAGGCATTTCACGGCGGGAGCCAGACGACCGGCGCTGACCGCGCCGTGGATGGCGATATCCACACCATCCGGGTTGACCTGGGGCACCAGCACCAGCCGTCTTCCTCCGGTTGCCCGGCGGACATTCAGCTCATCCAGCGGCTTATCCCCGGTCAGGGCCGCACATATATCTTCGCACAGGCGCAGCAGTACGAGCGATGTCATCCATTCCTGACCATGGAAGGCGGCGGCCATCAGGACGGTTTCCTCCCCCTTATCCAGGATGATGGCCGGGATCTCCCGTCCCAGCACGCTCCCCCCAATCGGGACCACTTTTAACATTGGATATTTTTTGTGCAGCTCCCGCGTCATTTCCCTTACGGTTCCCACATCGGCCCTCTGCGGCTTGACTATCATCGAAACGCCCCCTTCTCTCTGGTATCATGTGTATCGAAAGGACGTGTTCTTTATGAATTTTACCGAAACTCCGCTCAAACAGACCGAAATTTACAGCGGAAAAATTATTACAGTGAGGGTGGATGACGCCCGGCTGCCGAGCGGGGCCATCGCCAAACGGGAAGTGGTGGAGCATCCCGGCGGCGTCTGTGTGGCGGCCCTTACAGATCAGGACGAGCTGCTGTTTGTGCGGCAGTTCCGCTATCCCTACGGGGAAGTCATCCCCGAAATTCCCGCGGGCAAGCTGGAGCGCGGGGAGGACCCGCTGCCCGCCGGAAAGCGCGAGCTGCGGGAAGAAACCGGCGCGTCAGCCGCCCATTTTGAATCCCTTGGGCAGTTGTATCCCTCTCCCGGCTACTGCGGGGAAATTATTCATATGTATTTGGCTACCGGGCTGTCCTTTGGGGAGATGTGCCCGGATGACGACGAGTTTCTCGAGGTGGAGCGGATTCCGCTGGCCCGGGCCGTCGAGATGGTGCTGAACGGCGACATTAAAGACGCCAAGACCCAGGCGGCGGTGCTGAAAGTCGCCCTGAAGCGGAGGGGCGTTTAATGGATATCGCCGCCCTGCTGGCCGGAGAATTCCATCTGCGGCCGGCCCACGTGCAAAATGTGATCACCTTGCTTGATGACGGCAACACCATCCCATTTATCGCGCGCTATCGCAAAGAGATGACCGGCGCGCTGGACGATCAGGTCCTGCGGGAACTGGCCGACCGGCTGGATTACCTGCGCCGCTTAAACGAGCAGCGGGATAAAATACTGGCGGCATTGGAGGAACAGGGCGTCCTGACCCCCGACCTGTCGGCGGCACTGGAACAGGCCGCCACCCTGACGGAACTGGACGACCTGTATCGCCCCTACCGGCCCAAACGCCGCACACGGGCCTCCGTCGCCCGTGAAAAGGGTCTGCAGCCTCTGGCGGACAGGCTGTATGAGCAGCGAAAAAACAGCGCGGACCCGGCCGCATTGGCCGCGGGCTTTGTCGATCCCGGCAAAGGCGTAAGCCATGTTGAGGAGGCGCTCTCGGGCGCGCAGGACATCCTGGCCGAACAGATTGCGGACGACGCCGGCATCCGCAAGCGGCTGCGAAATACCGGTATGGCTCATGGTGCATGGCGTGTCAAAGCCGCGACCGATGAGGACAGCGTCTACGCACTGTATTATGACTTCACCTCTCCCCTGCGCCGCCTGCAAGGCCACCAAATCCTGGCTGTCAACCGGGGCGAACGGGAGGACTTTTTAAAGGCATCCATGGAGTTGGACCGCTCCCTGGCCCAACGTATCGTATACGCGGGGCATGTCCGGGAGGGATCTCCCAGTACGGAAATCGTGCGGCAGGCGGCCGACGACGCTTATAACCGCCTGATTTTCCCTTCTATAGAGCGGGAATTGCGCAGGGAACTGACGGATAAAGCCTGTGATGCCGCTATCCGCGTGTTTGCCGATAACCTGAGGCACCTGCTGCTGCAGCCGCCGGTAAAAGGCCGCGTGGTGATCGGGCTGGACCCAGGGTACCGCACCGGCTGCAAAGCCGCCGTGGTGGACGCAACCGGCAAAGTGCTGGATACCGGCGTCATTTACCCTGCTCCGCCTCATAATAAAACCGGCGCCGCCAAGGATTTCCTGAAACGCTGGATTGCGGATTATCATGCCACGGTCATGGCCATCGGGAACGGCACGGCCTCCCGCGAAACCGAGGCATTTGCCGCCGAGTTGATCCGGGATTCCCGCAGCGACCTCAGCTACGTCATCGTCAGCGAGGCCGGAGCCTCGGTCTATTCCGCCTCCAAACTGGCCGCCGAGGAGTTTCCAGACTTTGACGTGTCCCTGCGGTCGGCGGTATCCATTGCGCGGCGGCTGCAGGATCCGCTGGCGGAGCTGGTGAAAATCGATCCGCAGGCAATCGGGGTGGGGCAATACCAGCACGATATGCCGGCCGCCCAACTGGCCGCCGCGCTGGACGGCGTGGTGGAGGACTGCGTCAATGGTGTGGGTGTGGATGTCAACACCGCCTCCGCGCCGCTGCTGGCACGGGTAGCCGGCGTCAGCGCGGCCGTGGCCAAAAACATTGTGGCATACCGGGAGGAAAACGGCGCATTTCCCACCCGGGCCGCCCTGAAAAAGGTACCCAAGCTGGGGCCAAAGGCTTTCGAACAATGCGCCGGGTTTCTGCGGATTCCGGAAAGCCGGCAGCCACTGGACAACACAGCGGTGCATCCCGAAAGCTATGCAGCCGCCAAACAGCTGTTGGATGCCTGCGGCTATACGCTGGACGATATCGGCCGTTCTCCGGACGGGCTGCGCCAGGCTGCTGATCGCATAGGTCTGACCGTCCTGGCAGATAAACTGGGGATCGGTGAGCCAACCTTGCGGGATATTTTGTCAGAACTCTGCCGTCCGGGACGCGATCCCCGCGATGAGCTGCCGCCGCCCCTGCTGCGCCGGGATGTTATGACCATGGAGGAACTGAAACCCGGTATGGAGCTGACCGGCACGGTCCGTAACGTGATCGACTTTGGAGCCTTTGTCGATATAGGGGTCCACCAGGACGGCCTGGTGCATATTTCCCAAATAACCAACCGGTATATCCGGCATCCCTCTGAGGTGCTGAAGGTAGGCGATATCGTCACCGTGTGGGTGCTTGATATAGATACCGTTAAAAAGCGGATTTCCCTGACGATGAAGCCGCCGAAAGTATCGGATTAAAATGAAACACCTCCTGTTATTATAGAGAATTGCAAATGTATATGGATATTGAAAAATACATTTTCAATGCTATAATATTCATGAAGGAGGCGGATAGTATGTATTGTCCCAAATGCGGCACAAGCAACGAAAATTCATCCTGTTATTGCTTTTCTTGCGGCACGGCACTCGGCTCAAATGCCGTCGAATCGTCGGTTTCATCCCCTGTTTCTTCTACATCCCAGACAGATACGTTTTATTCCGGCGTGTCCCCTGAAGTGAGCAGCGCACCGCCCATTAAGAAGAGCCGAAAAAAAACAGTGCTGACTTTCGTGTTCACGGGCATGTTCCTTATTATTATCGCTCTGGCCGCAGCTTTGTTTTTCTTTCTATCGCGGGACCCGGTATCGGATTACTTATCCTTATTAACAGAAAAGGACTATGATCGCGCCGCTGTTTTATACGATAAAGAAATTGAACCTTATGCGGATAAAATGGAGGATCTGAAGCAAAGCGTTCAAGAACGGCTTAAGAATTTGGAGCAGCAATTTATTGATGAAAAACTCTCATATGAAGAAGTCATTAAGCAAATTGACGTTTACCAGTACGTAAAGGATTTGCCTACATACTTTTCGGATACTAACGGCCGCATCCGGTCCCTTTACGGTTCCCGCATCGCCTATAAAAACGGGATGTCCTATGAAAGCAACAAACAATATGTGAACGCAATCCAGGAATTACAAAAGGTTATTGCCGCGGACGGCCATTATGATGAAGCGCAGAAAAAGATTGAGAGCCTAATGCCGTTTTATAAAAAAGAAATGCTGGCCAACGCGAAAAAGCTGGCGGACGCCAAAAAATACGAGGAGGCTATAGAGTCGCTGAACGAAGCCCTTATAATGCTTCCGAAAGATCCAGATTTAGCCGCCAAACGAAAAGAATACCAGTCTCTTCAGAAAAAGGCCGACGAGGCCGCGGAAAAGAAGCGGTTGGAAGATGCCAAAAAGAATCAAAAATTAACCGTCACATCTTGTCGTGCCTATGACGTGGGATATAGTATTATCCTTAGACGGGGAGAGGTCATTGTTAAAAACAAGACCAACAAAGTTGTAAAAGATTATAAAGTGGGCATGCTTCTATTCGATGATAACGGATATCCGGTGGATGTGGAATACTCGTTCCAGGGTGAGGGAAACTTGATGCGGGGCAATTCGCTTTCCGCCAATGTTTTAGCTGGCCAAAGCAATGGGGAAAATTCTTACTGGGATATACCGGACCGGGCCACACGCATTAAGGCTTGTGTTATTAGCGCCACCTTTATGGATGGTACAACATGGTCCAACGATTACTTTGACTCTTGGTTTTTGGCCGAAAAAGATCGTTATTGAACCAACTCCCGTATCCGCATCATGTAAAACGGTCGGCCAGGCCGCATATAAATAAAAGCCGCAGGACCTGTAAATGGGTCCTGCGGCTTTTATTTTATACGGTATTACTCGGCAAACAGCGGCGTGGACAAATACCGTTCCCCGGTATCCGGCAGCAGCGCCACAATGGTTTTGCCTTTGTTCTCAGGGTGTTTGGCCAGCTGAATCGCCGCCCATACGGCGGCGCCGGAAGAAATCCCCACCAGTACGCCAGCCGTCCGGGCGACCAACCGTCCGGTGGCAAACGCATCGTCACCGGATACGGTGATAATGTCATCGTATATCCCCGTGTTCAAAGTCCTGGGCACAAATCCCGCGCCGATGCCCTGGATTTTATGCGGGCCGGCCTTTCCGGTAGATAAAACAGCGGACTCCGCGGGTTCTACCGCTACGATACGGACATCCGGATTTTTCGATTTGAGAAACTCCCCTACGCCGCTGATGGTACCGCCCGTACCGATCCCCGCGACGAAAATATCCACTTTTCCATCGGTATCTTCCCAAATTTCCGGCCCGGTCGTGGCGCGGTGCACGGAGGGATTAGCCGCATTCTCAAACTGTTCGGGAATAAAGGCGCCGGGAATGTCCGCCGCCAGACGTTCCGCCTCCGCGATAGCGCCCTTCATACCCTTGGAGCCGTCGGACAGTACCAGCTCCGCTCCGTAGGCTTTCATCAGCAGCCGGCGCTCCATCGACATGGTTTCCGGCATGACAATGATCACCCGGTAGCCCCGCGCCGCACCGATCGCCGCCAAGCCTATCCCGGTGTTGCCCGATGTCGGCTCGATGATTACCGATCCGGGACGCAGCTTGCCGGAAGCCTCCGCGGCGTCGATCATTGCTTTGGCGATCCTGTCCTTGACGGAACCGGCGGGATTAAAATATTCCAGCTTGGCCAGCAGGGTCGCTTCCAGACCAAGGTCCTTTTCCAGTTTTGTCAGTTCCAGCAGGGGGGTGTGCCCGATCAGCTGGTCTACTGATGTCACTATACGCGGCATGCGCTATCTCTCCTTCTCGTGTTGTATGGCCCGGAAGCCCTGCCCCAGGTCGTCCAGGATATCGTCGATATGCTCAGTTCCCACGGATAGGCGCACCGTCGTGGGGGTAATGCCGGCGGCCGCCAATTCCTCCCCGCTAAGCTGGGAATGGGTGGTTGACGCCGGGTGGATCACCAGTGATTTCACATCGGCCACATTGGCCAGTAAGGAAAACAAACTTAGCGACTCGGTGAATTTCCGCGCGTCCTCTTCGCTGCCTTTAATTTCCACAGCAAAGATCGATCCGCCGCCGCGGGGATAGTAGCGGCGATAAAGTTCGCCCTCCCGCCCGCCGGAAAGCGAGGGATGCCGCACCCGCTCCACCTGGGGATGATCTTTCAGGAACTCCACCACCTTGAGCGCGTTTTCCACATGGCGTTCCACCCGCAGGGACAGGGTTTCCAAGCCCTGCAGCAGCAGGAACGCATTAAATGGCGACAGACAGGCCCCGGTATCCCGCAGCAGCGTGGTACGGGCCTTTAAAATATAGGCCAGACGTCCGCACGCCTCGGTAAACGTGATGCCATGATACGATGGATTCGGCCGCGACAGGCCAGGGAATTTATCGTTCTGCGCCCAGTCGAATCGGCCGCCATCCACAATCAATCCGCCCATCGCGGTGCCATGCCCGCCAATGAATTTGGTGGCCGAATGCACCACAATATCCGCCCCATGTTCAAGCGGGCGGAACAGGAATGGCGTGGCAAAGGTATTATCGACGATGACCGGTATTCCTAAACGATGGGCAATGGCCGCAATCGCTTCGAGATCAAGGATATCGCAGCCTGGGTTGCCAAACGATTCCAGATAAAAAGCCCGGGTGTTCGGCCGATAGGCACGGGCAAAATTATCCGGATCGGCCCCGTCCACAAACGTGGTTTCAATTCCGCTGTCCCGCAGGGTATTGGCAAACAGATTATAGGTACCCCCGTAAACCGAACGGGACGAAACAATATGGTCTCCCGCTACAGCAATATTCTGAATCGCGTAAGCGATGGCCGCCGACCCAGAGGCGGTCGCCAACGCCGCCGCGCCGCCCTCCAAGGCCGCAATCCGCTTTTCCAGTACGTCGTTGGTGGGATTCATCATCCGGGTATACACATTGCCCTCTTCCGCCAGTGCAAAGCGGCCGGCCGCCTGTGCCGCGTCCTCAAACACAAACGATGTCGTCGCATAAATCGGCACGGCCCGTGCGCCGGTGGCGGGATCGGGGGCCTCCTGCCCCACGTGAAGCTGCAGTGTTTCAAATTTATAGGTTTTCTCTGCCATACGTATCGTTCCTTTCGCGTTTCATGTGATTTCATATAGTCTGGTTCGACGACATCACATGCGCCCAAAACGATAATTTTTCCGCAGCAGCGTTATAAAATGAATGCCCATTT
>OGYY01002536.1_pt1 | contig 13214 bp, 9 predicted proteins | sample 1576671 | NCBI WGS metagenome assembly OGYY01 (sample SAMEA3541593, study PRJEB24748) | human gut metagenome | biome: human gut; feature: human-associated habitat; material: faeces | place: China | collected 2012 | reverse complement strand
GCGGGCGTCGCCATGGGGCTGTCCGGCGCGTTTTTTACGGTGTTCGTCAGGGGCGTCGGCGGGGCGTGGGGCATCCGGGTCTGCTTTGCCGCGTTAGGGGCGGTCATGCTCGTCGTCTGCGGCGCGGGGGCGCTGATTTTGCAGGACCCGCCGCCCAAAGCGCAGAGCGGCCCGCCGCAGCCGGGACTTGATTACAAACAGATGCTCCGCACGCCGCAGTATAAGCTGTGCGCGGCGGCGGTGGCGCTGTCGGCCCCGGCGGTGCTGCTGTTCAGCCCGGAAATTTTCAAGATCGCAGCCGAGCGCGGTCTGCCGGAGTCCGCCGCGCCGTACAGCATCGTGCTGGGGTCGGCGGCCAGCGCGGCGGGGCGGATGCTGCTGCCTGCTGTCAGTGACAGGCTGGGCCGCAAGCCGGTGCTGTACGCGGTGTATCTCGGCCTGGCCGCGGGCAGTGCGTGGTTTGCGTTTGCGGGGCAGTGGTGGGTGCTGGCGGCCTACGCGGTGCTCACGTTTTTCTACTCGGGCGGCGCGGCGGTACAGCCGTCCTTCAACACCGACCTGTTCGGCCTGCCCCACGCCGGGGTGAACTACGGTTTTATTGCTTTGGGCATGAGCGGCGGCAGCATTTTGAGCTATATCGGTGCGCAGGCCCTGCCCCTGTCCGCCCGGCACTGGCTGGCCGGGATCTGTGCCGCAGCGGGGCTGATTTGTGTCAGTCTTGTAAAACCTGTGGAGAATGGTTGAAAAAATCGTGGGCACGGGGTAAAATATGACAGCAGCTGTAGGGGCGAACGATGTTCGCCCGTGGCCGTGTGCAGCAGCGGAAAAGTGCCCGGGCGGATATGGAATCCGCCCCTACGGCGTAGGGGTCGGCGTCCTCGACGACCCGCGGAAGCTTCCACCGCCGCAAAGCCCCTACAGAGCATATTATCCAATATCCGGGAGGCCCCATTCATGACCCAATCCCAACAACTGCGCAAGCTGGCCGCGCGCTCGGCCACGGCATTTCTGCTGGCCGCGCTCTGCGTGTTCCCGCTGTATATCGATAAATTCTCCAACCTCGGCGTTGTCAAATTCACCGGCATCTGCACCCTGAGCTGGGCGTTCGCGCTCTGGCTCGGCGCGCTGGCCTGTGTCGGCGCAAGGCCGGATCAGGGCCGTCTGCCGTGGAAAGCCGACCCCGCACTTTGGGCGCTGGGCGCGGTCACAGCGTCGGGCGTGGTGTCCACCGTGCTCTCCCTCTCGCCGGGGGCCTCGTTCTGGGGGCTTGGCGGCTACTACGGCGGCTGTATGATGGTGCTGTTCACGGCGGCGGGGTATCTGGCTGTCCGCGCGTTTGCGCCGCAGAAAATTCTGAACGGGCTGACGTTCTGCGTCGGCATCACGACGGCGCTGGTCACGGTGCTGTATGTGCTCAACATCTTTAATATCGACCTCATCGGCACGTATGCGGACACGGCAGTTGTCGAGCGCGCGCAGTTTTTCTCGACGCTGGGACAGAAAAACTTCTGCTCCGGGTTCATGGCGTTTGCGCTGCCGCTTGTGTTCTATGCGTTCCTCGTCGCGCGCGGGCCGCGGCACACAGTATTTTACGGTATTCCGGCATTTTTCGGCGGGCTGGCGCTGGCTGTGGTGGATGCCGAGGGGCTGATGCTCGGCGTCGGTGTGGCGGCGCTCGTGCTGATCTGCCAGAAAAATTTTACGACCCGCACGCTGCGGCGGCTGGCGGTCATCGGGGCGTTCTTCTTCTTCCACGCCGGATGGATGCAGTATATGCGCACCCACGTCTACACCCAGGGCGGCAAGCCGATGCTGGCGGCGCTGGGCCATGTGGCGCAGCGCGGGTTTGTGGTCTGCCTTGTGGTCTGGGCCGCGCTGTATTTTGGCCTGCGCGGGCGGGAACTGCCGTTGTACAGGCCGGGCCGCGTGCTGGCGGGGGGCATCGTCGCCGGTGCGGCGGTGCTGACGCTGCTGGCCAATTGTGTGCCGGGCTTCCCGAGTCTGGGCCGCCTGGACGATGTGCTGATCTTCAACGACAATTGGGGCACCTACCGTGGCACGGCCTGGCGCATCACGGTGGAAAGCTGGCTGGCGCAGCCCGTTTGGCGCAAGCTGCTGGGCGTCGGCCCCGGCATGATGCACACGGCGGTGGCCGATTGGGCGGGCGCGGGCATCACGGACCGGATGAAAACGTTCTATGCCGCCCATAACGAATATCTGGAGTTGCTGCTGACCACCGGCGCTGCCGGGCTGGCGGCGTGGCTGTGGTTTGTCATTGCGCACCTGCGCAGGGCCGCGCAGAACTGGCTGCGCCCCGGCGTAGCGCCCGTCACGCTGGCGCTGATCAGTTACCTGGCCCATGCGGTCATTTCGATTCGCGTGTCGATGATCTTCCCGGAAATTATGCTGCTTTTCGCGCTTTTGCAGGTGTTCTGCCTGCCGGAGAAAGGGGATGCCGCGGCGGAAAAGGCCCCGGCAAAGCATGGCAAAAAGGCGAAGCCCGACGTCCCGGCGGATCACCCCGGTCTGGCCCGGCAATGGCTGCCGCCCATCCTTGCCGCCGTTGTGATGATGGCAGTTTGCGGCGCAGCGTCGCGGGTGATTTTTGGGTTTTTGTACTGAACGGTTTTGAATAGGGAAGTGCCGCTCTTGGGGAAAAGGGCGGCGCTTTTTTGTGTGGCGAGGCCGGAGGGGGCCGCTTTATCACGACCCGGCACACATGTGCCGCGGGCCGATGCGGGCATCGGCCCCTACACTCCGCACGCCTCTCTTCCAACTGCGCCATGCGGTTTCGCCGCCCGCTATGCCGCCCGGGGGCATAAAATGCGAAAAAACAAAAGGTTAGCATAAACTAACATCTTGAAAAACAGGATTCGACCCTTTATAATAAAGATAGCTGTGAAAAGCCTAACAATATGCAAAGGAGAGAAAATTATGATCGAATACTCCGCACAGGTCAACGCAATGTGCCCGATCACAAAAGGACCCAAGCACGGTCCCGCGCCCATCCCCGAAGAGGGCCAGTGGGTCAAGGCGTATAAAATTGAGGATATCAGCGGCTACACCCATGGTGTGGGCTGGTGTGCTCCCCAGCAGGGTACCTGCAAGCTGAGCCTGAACATCAAGAACGGCATCATCGAGGAGGCCCTCGTTGAGACCATCGGCTGCTCCGGCATGACCCACTCTGCCGCTATGGCAGGCGAGATCCTGCCCGGCAAGACCATTCTGGAGGCTCTGAACACCGACCTCGTCTGCGACGCTATCAACGTTGCTATGCGTGAGCTGTTCCTGCAGATCGTCTACGGCCGCAGCCAGACCGCCTTCTCCGAGAACGGCCTGCCTGTCGGCGCTGGTCTGGACGACCTGGGCAAGGGCCTGCGTTCCATGACCGGTACCATTTTCTCCACCAAGGCCAAGGGCGTCCGCTATCTGGAGCTGACCGAGGGCTACATCCTCAAGACCGCTCTGGACAAGGACAACCAGGTCATCGGCTATCAGTTCGTCCGTCTGGGCAAGATGATGGAGGACATCCGTCACGGCAAGGACCCGAAGGAAGCCTACGAGAAGAACATCGGCACCTACGGCCGCTTCTCTGCCGAGCAGGGCGCTGTCAAATACATCGACCCGCGTGAAGAATAAGAGAGGGAGGAACATAGATTATGGCAACTTTTGAATCCCAGAATCGCCGTATGCCCAAGATCGAGGCCTGCCTGAAGGCCAACGGCCTTGAGAGCCTCGACGCCTGCAACGAGATGCTGCTGGCCAAGGGCATCGACTGCGATAAGATCATCCGCGGCATCCAGCCCATCTGCTTCGACAATGCTGTCTGGGCATACACCCTGGGCACCGCCATTGCCGTTAAGCGCGGCCTGAAGAGCGCTGCCGACTGTGCAGCTGCCATCGGCGAGGGCCTCGAGGCCTTCACCATCCCCGGCTCTGTCGCTGAGCAGCGCAAGGTCGGTCTGGGCCACGGCAACCTGGGTGCCATGCTGCTGCATGAGGACACCCATTGCTTCGCCTTCCTGGCCGGCCACGAGTCCTTCGCCGCCGCTGAGGGCGCTATCGGCATTGCCCGTACCGCCAACAAGGTCCGCAAGGAGCCCCTGCGTGTCATCCTGAACGGCCTGGGCAAGGACGCTGCCCAGATCATCAGCCGTATCAACGGCTTCACCTACGTCAAGACCGACTATGACTTCGCCACCGGCGAGCTGAAGGTCGTCGAGACCATCCCCTACTCCGACGGCGAGCGCGCTGCTGTCAAGTGCTACGGCGCCAACGACGTTCTGGAGGGCGTTGCCATCATGAAGGCTGAGGGTGTTGAGGTTTCCATCACCGGTAACTCCACCAACCCCACCCGCTTCCAGCATCTGGTCGCCGGTACCTACAAGAAGTGGGCTATCGAGAACGGCAAGAAGTACTTCTCCGTCGCTTCCGGCGGCGGCACGGGCCGTACCCTGCATCCCGACAACGTCGCTGCCGGCCCTGCCTCCTACGGCCTGACCGACTCCATGGGCCGTATGCACGGTGATGCCCAGTTCGCTGGCTCCTCCTCCGTCCCGGCTCACGTCGAGATGATGGGTCTGATCGGTGCCGGCAACAACCCGATGGTCGGTATGACCGTCGCCTGCGCTGTTGCTGCTTCCCAGGCCAACGCTTGATTTGAACTGAATCATTAGGCTTTTCGCCGCCCGCTCCGCCATGGAGCGGGCGGTTTTTTTGTGTGCGGCAAAGCAGCGCCTTTTTTGCCTTTTCCCTTGCTTTACGTCACATCTTGCTCTATAATAAAATGGAGTATATGTAAATTTTAGTTGGGAGAAGTTACCAATGCCCAAAATCGACATCGACAATTACATAGAGCAGAGCGGCATGCGCAAGGCGCGCTTTGGCGGCTATGAGCCGGAGGACGTGCATCAGGCCATGGAGGACCTCTGTGCCGATTATGAGCAGCACCTGACCGCCATGACGTCGGAGCTGCGCTCGCTCCGGCAGGAGAACGACGCCCTGCGCCGCCACGCCCAGGGACTGGTCATGCAGAACCAGACCCTCTCGACCCAGAACGCCACGCTGGCCGGGCAGGTGGATAAGCTGCAAAGCTACCGCGCCAATCTCGAAACGCAGTTCTCCACCGTGAAGGAGCGCAGCCATTCGCTGACGAACCAGGTCGATATGCTGCGCCTGAAAAACAGCGACCTGACGCGGGAAAATAAGGAACTGACCGAGCGCTGCGAGGAGGCAAACTCCGCGCTGCGCGTCAAGGGCCGCGCCCATGACCAGGCCCGCCAGCAGGTCATCGCGGATCGTGATAAGGTCATTGCCGACGCCGAGGCCGAGGCTGCGCGCATCCGCCAGCAGGCCCGGGACGACGCGGATCAGATTTTGAAGGACACGAACCTCAAGGCCGAAGCCATCGACCAGCTTGCGCGTGAGCAGGCCATTGCCCAGGCCCGCAAGATGGTGCAGTCCGCCACCGACGAAACGCGCGAGATCCAGAACGCCCACCGTCTGCGGCTGCAGGATCTAAAGAGCCGCATCTCGGAGATGGAAAAGACCCGCGGCGAGATGATGGACTATCTGGCAAAAATGATCGAGGAACTGCAAAAAACGCAGGAGTACGCCAGCCAGAACGCCCCGCTGGTCCCCCATAAGGAGGAGCTGGCCGAGGCGGATGCCGAACCGCGGCTGGATCTGTCGGCCAACAAGGTCGATGCAGCGGCATCTGCGCTGCGCGGCAGCGAGGAAGCCCCCGCGGAGGAGCCGCCCGCCCCGGACGCGAACCGCGTTGTAGCGCCCGGCCTGGACGACGAGGAGCCGCGGACGAACACGGTCGTCACGCCGTCGCCGGATTATTTTGACACCACCCCAAACCCCCAGCCCGGCGACGCCCATGAGGAAGTGGAGATTCCCGGCGCGATCTTCTCCTACCCGATCCTGCGCCAGCAGGGAGAGCCGATCTTGGACGAGGGCACGCCGCCCCCGCCCACCCCGCACCGCCCCCTGATGCCCAGCATCACGCTGGCCGACGAGGACGACGAGGAGAGCGGCAGTGTGGTCCCCGCGCCGATGACCCGCCCGACGGCCCCGGCGGCCCCCGCCCCGCAAAAAACCGCAAAGGCCCAAACGAAGCGCCGCCGCAAGGCCATCATGGCTCTGCGCGCCCTGCACAGAAAAATCGGTGATTGACCACACGAGGGGAGGACCCCATGAGACAGCATAAACTCTGGCTCTGCGCGCTGCTGGTGCTGCTGCTGGCAGCGCTGGGCGCATTCGGCGCGGCGGCGGAAACCACCGTCGGCATGTCGGGCGCGGGCAGCTTCAAGATGGAGCAGGTCTATGTCAATGTGCCGGAGCTGGACGTCTACTTTTACGCATTGGACGGGGACGGCAACTCCTACTCACCCATCAAGGTGCAGGCGGCAGGCCCGGAGCTGACGCTCGGAGACCGCAGGCTGGAGGTCCGCTCTGTGGCGGCGGCCAGCGACCCGATCTGCTACATTCTGGCGCTGGACAACAGCAAAAGCATCGCACCATCGGAGTTTTGTACGATGCTCGGCGGAGTGCGCAAGCTCATCAACGCGATGGGCGACGATGATCAGCTGATGCTGTACACGACGGCAGGCAGTACCGAGTGCGTGCTGCCGGCAACGTCGGACAAGAACCTGATGTACAAGACGCTGGGCAGCATCAAGCAGGTCGAGGGCGGTATGGACACGGCCCAGCTGATTTCGGCGGTCTACAGTGAGCTGCAAAGCGACTATCAGGCGCTGGCCCCCCGCAAGGCGGCCATGATCGTGACCGACGCCGGGCAGGTGCTGACGAATATGACCCTGTTTGCAACGCTGGCCAGCGACGTGAGCAATCAGATCGGTATGGCGGCGTACATCTACCTGATGACCGACAGGCCGGGCGCGTTTGAGACGCTGGAAAGCGCCGCCGACGGCAGGCTGGTTTTGTGCGAAGCCTCGACACTGGGCGACGAGCTGAAGAAAAAGCAGGAATACCTCGCCACAGCGCTGGAAATCAAGACAGAGGTGCCCGAAAGCCTCTACGGTGAGCGCCTTGAGACACTGACGCTGGCCATGCCGCAGCTGGGCAGCGCCATCAGGAGCAGCCAGACCGTCTACATGGGCTACCGTCTGGCCAAGCCCCAGGTGACGAAGGTCGAAACGCTGCGCCGCGACAAGCTGCGCCTGACCTTCAACCAGCCCATCAACGAGAACGCGAACAAACCGCAGCTTTATGAGGTGCGGAGCAAAGATATATGGAACTGGCGCGTGCAGGTCAAATCTGTGTCGATCAGCGAGGATGCCCGCACGGCGGAGCTGGAAATCGAGCCGCTCTACAAAGGCGACTACACGGTAGCGCTGAACCGGGTGTCCGGCAAGATGAGCGCGGCCAACGTCAGCAGCAGCCGCGACACGGCCACGTTCAAGGTATTCGTCTGGCCGCGGGACAGAGCCTTTTATTTTGCCCGGTTCCGGGTGCCGCTGCTGATTGCGGCGGTGCTGCTGCTGGTGCTGCTGGGCAGCTGGTGGGGCGTGCGACGCCGGGACCGCGCCGCCGAGCAGGAGGCCGAGGCCGAGCATCTGCTGGCCGGTGCGGGGGAACAGAACGCCTTGCCCCGCCGCTGGGTCACGCTGTTCTGGAGCCAGCGCTCCTCGATTGCCGAGAGCCGCTGGGCCGGCATGGTGGAAAGCAGCTTGATTATCGGCAGCGACGCCGCGCAGTGTGACCTCTGTCTGCCGGACCGCAAGGTCTCCCCGCAGCATTGTGTGTTGGCCGCGCAGGGGGACGCGCTGCTCGTGCAGCCGCTCTCTGACCGGGCCAAGGTCTACGTCAACGGTGAGCGCATCGACGGCGAGCACCGTTTGCAGAACAATGATACGCTGCGGATCGGCAAGACTACGGTCAGGCTGGTGCTGTGAGATTAACGGCAGTCTCCCGGGAACTCCTACTTTCTTTTGTGACCAAAAGAAAGTAGCAAAGAAAAGTCCCGCTGTTGCGGATGCAGCGGACCCCGCCTTAGGGGCTGCACGCCCCTAAGAATCCCAAAGCGGAAGTCGGAAGGGGCGGGGGCTAAACGGACGCAGTATTACTGTCCGTTCTTAACGCCCCCGCCCCTTCCTCCACTTTTGAGTCGGGTGTTCCCCCGAACCCCCGATGCCGGAAACAGAAGTCTGTAGGGGCCGGGCATGCCCGGCCCGCGGCTTTGCCATTACCGCCCATGTATCTTTTGCCCCGTAGGGAGGGGTCTTGACCCCTCCGCGGCCTACCGCCGCCGCGAACCGCAAAAGCCCCTCCGGCCTGCTTCGCGGCCACCTCCCCGCTGCGCGAGGAGGCTTTCTGCGGACGGCTTTGCCGCGCCGCCTTTCCTTCCCGTTTATAAGATGTCAACAACCTTCAAAATATCCCCGTCCACCGTGAATTTCACTTTATTGCAGCCGAAATCCAGCGTGTACACCCGCTCCGGGTCGTGCTGGTAGGCGGGGCGGGGGTCGTTTTTCAGCACACCGGACAAAGCGGCGCGCTTGTTTTCCGGCACTTTGCACAAAAGCGCGTCGGGGCAAACCACCTGCAAAGCGTATTCCTTTGTCGTGTCCGTAAATCCGCCCCGGGCGTCGGGGTAGGCGTCCACATAGGGCAGATACGGCTTGATGTCGAAGATCGGCGTGCCGTCCAAAAGGTCCGCGCCGCGGACGATCAGCTCGCCGTTTTCGACGCCCGCCAGCTCCACGCAGGAAAGCCCCAGCGCGTTCGGGCGGTAGGGGCTGCGGGTCGCAAAGACGCCGCGGCGCTCGTTGCCGCCCAGGCGCGGCGGGCGCACGGTGGGCCGCCAGCTTTTGCCCGCGGCATACTCTGCCGCCACGGTGGAAAACTGCCAGATCAGCCACAGCCGGTCATACCCCTCGATGCCGACCAGCGCGTTCGGGTCGCGGTATTCCGGCTCAAACACGATGCGCGCCATCAGCTCCGGCACCAGCCCGCTCTGCCGCGGGATGCCGAATTTATCCGTAAAATCCGTGCGGATATGCGCAATCGGATGAATTGTGTACTCCATGGTAACGTCTGCCCCCTTTTTGTCGTCTATTATATAGGAAAAGAACAGATTTTACAACTTCCCCATCTTCCCACCATCGTCGAAATATGATACAATATGTGGTATATTGCACGTAAGGAGGTGTGCGTTTGGCACCAATCATCCGTACAGAGAAGCTGCGCAAGGTCTATGCCGTCGGCAAGGAGCGCGTCGTTGCGCTGAATAATGTCGATCTGTCGATAGAAAAAGGCGAGTTCTGCTGTATCGTCGGCCAGTCGGGCAGCGGCAAGTCCACGCTGCTGAACCAGCTGGCCGGGCTGGAAAAGCCGACGTCCGGCAAGGTATACATAGGAAAGCACGAGATCAGCAAAATGACCGAGAACGAGTTGGCCGAGTTCCGCCAGCAGCACCTGGGGTTCATTTTTCAGAGCTACAACCTGCTGCCCACCATGACGGCGGCGGAGAACGTCGCCCTGCCGCTGATGTTCAAGGGTGTGGACAAAAAGACCCGTCTGGCCCGCGCCCGCAAAGAGCTGAAATCCATGGGTCTGCTGGGCCGCGCCAACCACCTGCCCACCGAGATGAGCGGCGGCCAGCAGCAGCGCGTCGGCATTGCCCGCGCGTTCGTCAGCAGTCCCAAGGTCATTTTTGCCGATGAGCCGACAGGAAACCTTGACTCCCGCACAAGCAAGCAGGTGCTGTACCGTATGCTGGAAATGTCAAAAAACAGCGGTGTAACGTTCGTTATGGTCACCCACGAGCCGGAGCTGGCCGGGTGCGCGGACCGCATTGTGACGATCCTGGACGGCAAGGTCTGCTCCAACGTCGTGCAGGACGAGGAGACGAAGAAGAAAAACCGCGACGCCCTCTTTGCCGATCTGGAAGGAAATCTGGATATTGGCGGGGAGGCAGCGAAGGAACAGAAAAAGTAATAAGCCCGAGGCCCCGACCGAGGGCGGTTGAGGGGCGTGTTTCCGCCGCGGCCCGCTCACGGAGCCGCCACACAAGCTCTCCCCTCATCCGCCGCCTGCGGGCGGCAGCTTTCCCCCCAGGGGAAAGCCTTGGGGTTATAAAATTTGGAGGTACAAACCAACCATGAAACGCCTATTTTCCCTGCTGACCGCCTTTGCTCTGGCGGCGGCGCTGTGTGCGCCGGTTATGGCAGACGACGTCACCACACCGGATGTCACCGCCCCCACCCCCACGCCGACGGCGTCCATTGACACGACCAACTCCGACGGCGTCTACGTCTCCGCCTACTCCGTCACCGACACTGCGGGCGGCGAGGTCACCACCGTGCAGGTCGGTGATAAGATCAACATCGTGCTCAAGGTCGTGGACCACGCCTCGGCGCGGTACTGCGTCAAGCCGGAGGAGATCTCCGCGCGCATCAACTCCGCCGTCTTCACCTACACCGGCACCGGCGAGATCGGCCAGCTGTTCGACAGCAACGACGACCCCAACGCCACCCGCCTGCAGAACGTCCGCAACGGCTCGGCCTCGCCGGAGGAGGTTGCGGCGAACGCGCAGTATAATTATTACAGCTACGTCATTTTGTTCCGCGACGTCATCTACAACGGCGGCGGCAACACGCTGCCCATCAACCTGTCCTATCTGGACACCGCCAAACCGCTGCAGCAGTTCAGCGTCACGCTGGGCCAGTGCGTGGACAAGGACCAGACGACCTCGCCCAACCTGCTTGTGCGCACCTCCAGCTACGGCGACAGCGTCACCGCAGGGCAGGCGTTCGACCTCTCCCTCGGCCTCTACGCCACCGACGGCAATGAGAACCTCGACGACGTCATCGTCTCGCTGACGCTGCCCGAGAACATCTCCCTGAACGGCGGCAGCCTGTCCAGCTACCTCGGCACCATCTGCCCCAAGCAGACCCGGGACGTCACGTTCCAGGTCATGCCCGCCTCCGGCTTTACCGGCACGGTGGCCAGCATCACCGTCAACATGACCGGCACCGGCTCTGTCACCGGCAAGGAGGTCAGCGGCACCACGACGATTTCCGTGCCCGTCAGCCAGCCCGACCGCTTTGAGGTCGGCCAGCTCGAGCTGTCCGGCGACACGATCTATGTCGGCGACACCGGCAGCGTCTCCCTCTCCTATGTCAACAAGGGCAAAAACCCCATCAGCAACCTTGAGGCACGCCTGACCGGCACCAATCTGGGCGCGGGCAGCTACCAGTATCTCGGCAACCTGAACGCCGGCACCGAGGGCAGCGTGGACTTTGACATTGCCCCCGATGCTGCGGGCGCAGTCAGCGGCATCATCACGCTGAGCTATGAGGATGCCTCCGGCAACCCGCAGACCATCTCCAAGGACTTTTCCGTCAGTGCCGAGGAGATGAACATGGACGATTTCAACAATGACCCGTCGATGGACGACCCCCAGCCCGAGCAGACCGGTATGCCGGTCTGGGCGTGGGTGCTCATCGGTGTCTGCGGCGCAGTGGTCGTGATCGTGGTCATCGTGGTCGTGGTACGCAAGCGCAAAAAGGCCAAGGCACTGGCCGCGCTGGAAGCAGAGGACAGCGATGAAGATCTCTGATGAAATCAGCCTGTCGGCGCGCAACCTGCTGCGCCGCAAGGGCCGCACGGCGCTGACGCTCGTCGGCGTCGTCATCGGCACCTGCATGGTCGTGCTGATGATCTCGCTGGGCATCGCCCAGACCAAAACCAATGAGGAGATGCTGCAAAGCTGGGGCGACCTGACCCAGGTGCAGATCTACGGCTACGGCATGATGGTCGGCAGCGACGGCAAGCCGCTGTATCTGGACGACGCGGCCATCGCCAGCATCAAGCAGATTCCCCATGTGGCGGCGGCCACGCCCTACGCACAGGGGTACAATCTGCAGGGCACTATCACGGCGGGCCGCAATGACCGCTACACGATGGATATTTCCAATTTGATCGGCATCGACCCCACCGCGCTGGAGCCGATGGGCTTCGCCCTGCAGAGCGGCAGCTGGCCCACGAACACCCCCGCCAGCGAGAAGGCGGAGAAATTACAGATTTTGGTCGGCGGGTCCACCGGGTATGAGTTTCAGGACTCGCGCAAGAGCTTCAACAGCCCCAAGCGCTACCGCTGGCAGGGTCAGACCGATGCCAACGGCAAGGAGCTGCCGCCCTTTGTGGACATCGACAAAGATAAGATGACCCTGACCATCCGGACCGGCGAGGAGTCCACCGAAAAGACCCGCAGCTGGCAGCTGGAGGTCGTGGGCGTGCTGGAGCCGGACGGTGCCAAGGGCTACTGGACCCAGAGCGGCATTGTGCTGCGCATTCAGGACATGAAGATGCTGCAAAAGGTCTACAACGACATGACCAAAACCAAGACCGAGGAAAAGAGCTACGACCAGGTCTACGTCAAGGTCGATGACCTGAAGAACGTCACCGACGTTGAGACGGCCATCCACGACCTGGGCTTCACCAACACCTACTCGATGAACCAGCAGCGCGAGGAGATGCAGCAGCAGGTCATAAAAAGCCAGATGATCTTCGGCGGCATTGCGGCGGTCTCGCTGTTTGTGGCGGCCATCAACATCATCAACACCATGACGATGGCCATCTATGAGCGCACCCGGGAGATCGGCGTCATGAAGGTGCTGGGCTGTGAGCTGGGCAGCATCCGCACGATGTTCCTGCTGGAAAGCTCGACCATCGGGTTTATCGGCGGGCTGATCGGCGTAGCGTTCAGCCTGCTGGCCAGCTTTGTGCTGAACAACCTTTCCACAATTTTAGCGGCGTTCGGTCAGGGCGGCGGGTTGGACCTGTCCGGCCTGATGGGCGGCGGGTATTACTACATGGACGGGGGCGGCAGCGCGGCCATTTCGATCATCCCGCCCTGGCTCATGCTGGCGGCGCTGGTATTTGCCACGCTGGTGGGGCTGGTAGCCGGCATCCTGCCCGCAAACAAGGCAGTCAGGATCAGTGCGCTGGAAGCCATCCGGCACGATTAAGCGCTTATATGCTTATATAAAGAACCGAGGCAGTCCCGGGAAAAGGGATCGCCTCGGTTTTTTGTCGCCGTTCCCGCACCGCCGCGCGGTAGGGGAGCGGGCACTCGTTGATGGGGCGGTCCGTAGGGAGGGGTCTTGACCCCTCCGTGGGCGTTTACGGACGGCATGGGGCTTGCCCACCGCCGCGCGGTAGGGGCCGGGCATGCCCGGCCC
>OGYY01002530.1_pt1 | contig 13240 bp, 10 predicted proteins | sample 1576671 | NCBI WGS metagenome assembly OGYY01 (sample SAMEA3541593, study PRJEB24748) | human gut metagenome | biome: human gut; feature: human-associated habitat; material: faeces | place: China | collected 2012 | reverse complement strand
GCGCCAGCGGCGGGCGCTTCAGATATTGCTGCAGAAGCGGGATATCATTCTCTTCCGTCTCCGCACGGTGCTGTGCCGCCTCACGGTTGGCATAATCACGCAGGAGCGGGATCTCCTCGTCATCCGCCTCGGGGCGCTGCACATCGGGCTGCACCGGCGCACTGCGGCGCTCGGCCTGCTTCCCGGCGACATAGCGCCCGCCGGAAGCGCCGCGGCTGCTGTTGCCGAATAGTTTCCTCATTCCGACTTCGTCCTTTCGCTTTTCAAAAAATCTCTGGCCGCTCTGGAATTCACGTCAATGGGCTGACCGGTTTCCGTCAGCAGATCGAGCGACATCTCAAGGCCCAGAAGGACCGCTTCATCCAGATCATGCTGCGCCAGAGCGCGGAGCCGTTCCACGCCGGGGAAATCCCGGTTCGGCTCCATGTAATCGGCAAGATACAGGATCTTCTGCAGCAGCGTCATGTCCGGCTTGCCGGTCGTGTGCCAGCAGATGGCCGACTGCACCGCAGCAGATTCCCCGAACACGGCCCCCGCGACCGCCGCGCCGCTTTTGGCGTGCAGCAGCTTCGGGTGACTGCGTTCGAATGTATCCAACATCATACCATATTTATCGCATAATTTCAACTGCTCCGGACCGGGGAGCGCCTTTGTGACATCGTGCAGCAGGCCTGCCCGGCGGGCTGGGCCGGGATCCTCACCAAAGCGGGCGGCAAGCTCCGCCGCCGTATGACTGCAGCCGAGCACATGCGGCACGCGCTTCGGGTCATGCAGCGGCAGGGCGACGCGGGCCAGTGCATCGAGCGGCAGGGCGCGCAGGTCGCTGCGCGTGTGATAAAGCCCCTGCATGCAAACGGCGTCATAGACCGCAGGCTCGAGATAGTCCTCCCCGCAGCGGAAGGCCAGCATGGCGCGGGCGATGGTGGAGGAATAGGGCAGAAAGTCATTTTCCACCAGCACGACGTCCGCCCCGAAGCGGTCGCGCAGCTGCTGCGCCGCTTCCCGAAGCGTTCTGCCGTCGTCCTTTCCGCGATGTGCGACTGCCAGCGAAGCGAGCTTTGCAATGCGCTCCGGCGCATGCCACTGCGCAAATGTCAGCAGCATGTCCGTCCCCATCAGAAACCAGAGGTGGTCGTTGGGATACTGCCGGTGCAGCTCCTCGAGCGTATCGGCCGTGTAGCTTGCGCCGCTGCGGTGCAGCTCCAAATCGCTGACCTCCGCAAACGGGAGGTCCTGCGCAGCCAGCCCTGTCAGCTCCAGACGCGTGCGGGCATCCGGCGATCCGGCGGCCAGCGCCTTATGGGGCGGCAGCGCCGCCGGCATCAGAATGACGCGGTCCAGCCCAAGTCTGCGCTGGAACTCCGCTGCAGCCAGCAGATGGCCGCGATGCGGCGGGTTGAAGCTCCCGCCGAATATACCGATATTTGCCATGTGCGGCGCTCCCCTTTCCGATAATTTATGTTATTCCTCGCGGCTCTTCCGGCGCTCGATGGCGGCCTGAATGGCAGCCTGCCGGAAATACTCATTGCGGCGCTCGCGTTCCTCGCGTGCCTGCCGGCGGCGCTCCTGCGCCCCGCGCCGGACCGGGTTCGACTTGCGCTTTTTCAGCTCGCGCGCCTGCCGTGCGGCCTCCTGTGCCTTCTTCTCCGAGCGGCGGTAGATCACGAATTTCGAGCCGACGCACTGCACGCCGTCTGCACCGAGCGCTTCGCACAGCGCATCGCAGACCTCGCGTGCGGACAGGAGCGCCGCCTCGAGCACGCGGCCCTTGACGAGCTCACGAGCCTCAAGCTGCCGGGCGGCCTCGGACAGAACGTTCTCCGTCACGCCGCCCTTGCCCACCATCAGGGTGGTATCCAGATCATTTGCCTGTGCGCGCAGATCGGCGCGCTGTTTGCTGGTCAGCATAATTCCTTCTCCTTTTTCGTTCCAAACGCCTTCTCCACAAAGGCACGCAGCGCCCGGGCGCGGTGGGATACCTGATTTTTCTGCTCCGGGGCCAGTTCTGCGAACGTGCACCCGGCATCCTCCGCAAAGAACACCGGATCATAGCCGAAGCCGCCGTTTCCGTGGCGCTCGAACAGGATGTGCCCCGGACACTCGCCGCGCGCGACGATCTCCTTGCCGTCCGGCGTGACGAGGGTGATAACGCTGACGAATTTTGCCGTCCGCTTCCCCTCCGGAACGTTTTCGAGCTTTTTCAGCAGATAGTCGATGCGGTCGGAATCGCTGATGCAGTCCGGTCCGCCGTAGCGCGCGGAATAAACGCCCGGCTCCCCGTTCAGCGCGTCGACCATCAGGCCGGAGTCGTCCGCCACGGCGGGCAGACCGCAGGCCTGCATCACAGCCACAGCCTTGATGCGGGAATTCTCCTCAAACGTTGTGCCGGTCTCCTCCGGCTCGACATGCACACCCGCCTCACGCTGCGAGACGACGTCCAGCCCGTAGGCAGACAGGATCGCGCGCAGCTCGGCGATCTTGTGGGCGTTGTTGCTTGCCATAACGACCTTCATGTCGGGCACCTCCTCAGATCAGCGCGTCGACGAACGCGCGCGGCTCAAACGGCATCAGGTCGTCCATCTGTTCGCCGACACCGATGAGCTTCACAGGGATCTGCAGCGCGTCCGCCACGGCGATGACGATGCCGCCCTTGGCCGTGCCGTCGAGCTTTGTCAGGGCGATGGCCGTAACACCGGCGATCTCCTTGAACTGCTTGGCCTGCAGCAGGCCGTTCTGGCCCGTCGTGCCGTCGAGCACGAGCAGGACCTCTTTATCCGCATTCGGCAGCTCGCGGTCAATGATGCGGGAAATTTTGCCGAGCTCGTTCATCAGGTTGGCCTTGTTGTGCAGGCGTCCTGCCGTGTCGCACAGGATGACATCGCTGCCTCGCGCCTTGGCGGCGGAAATGGCGTCGAACACCACGGCGGCGGGGTCCGCGCCCTCGTGCTGGCGGACGATGTCTACATTGGCGCGTCCGGCCCAAATTTCGAGCTGATCGGCAGCCGCGGCGCGGAACGTATCGGCCGCGCACAGCAGCACACGCTTGCCCTCGCCGGAGAGGCGATGGGCCAGCTTGCCGATGGTCGTCGTCTTGCCGACGCCGTTGACGCCGATGACAAGCACGACGGACGGGCGCGTGCCGAGCTTCAGGCTCGTGTCGCCGACGTTCAGCATGTCCACAAGGATATCCTTCAGGGCATCGTGAATTTCTTCCGCCGTGCGGAGCTTGCGCTCCTTCACGACGGTGCGGAGCTGCTCGACGGCCTTGCAGGACGTTTCCACGCCGATGTCGGCGAGGATCATGCTCTCCTCAAGCTCCTCGTAAAATTCTTCGTTTGCGCCGCTGAACGAGGCGAAGATGCCGCCGAGCGTGTTGGCCATGGCGGCGCGCGTCTTTTTCAGTCCGTTTTTGATTTTTTCAAAAAATCCCATTTACTTGATCTCCTCCGAAATTCCGAGCTGCTGCTCCATTTGATTCAGGTCCAGATGCAGGATGCGGGAAATTCCCTGCTCCTGCATGGTCACGCCATAGAGCACGTCGGCGGCCTCCATGGTACCGCGGCGGTGCGTGATGACGATAAACTGCGTTTTCCCGCTGAAGCCGCGCAGGTAGCCCGCGAAGCGTTCGACATTCCGGTCGTCCAGCGCGGCGTCGATCTCGTCGAGCATGCAGAACGGCGTGGGCCGCACCTTCAGAATGGCAAAATACAGCGCGATGGCGACAAAGGCCTTCTCACCGCCGGACAGCAGCGTGATGGTCTTGAGCTGCTTGCCGGGCGGCTGCACACGAATTTCAATGCCGCACGTCAGCGGCTGCGAGCGGTCCTCCAGCTCGAGCGAGGCCTTGCCGCCGCCGAACATCTCCGTGAACGTCTGGCCGAAATAGGTGTTGATGCGGCCGAATTCCGTGACGAAAATATCGGTCATCTGGCCGGTGATATCGCCGATGATGCCCTCGAGGTCGCGCTTGGACGTCAGCACGTCGTCGCGCTGGCCGCAGAGGTATTCATACCGCTCGTTCACGCGGGCAAATTCGTCGATGGCGCCGAGGTTCGGCGTGCCGAGGCCGGAGATCTTCTTGCGGAGCTCCGCGGCGCGCTTCGTTCCGGCAGCCGTGCTCTCCAGCTCCGCCGCAGCGGCGGGCGCGCTCGAGCGCGTCAGCTCATAGGTATCCCACAGCCGGTCGAGAATTTGCTTTTCCTCCAGCTCGGCGGCATTTTTGCGCGACTCCAGACGGGCGCTCTCGCGCTCCATGTTCAGGATATCGCGGTTTTTCTCCTGTACTTCCTTTTCCGTAGCCGTTTTGCGCGCTTCGACCTTCGCACGCTCGGCAAGCGCGGCCTGCAGCTCTTCCTGCCTGGCCTGCGCCGCGGCGTCCTGCCCGGCCAGCTTGTCCTGCTCGGCCTGCAGCGTCTTTTCCAGCTCAGCGGCCTCCTGCGTATAGCGGTCGATGAGCTGCAGCTTCTGCTCGCGGTCGCCGCGCATGGCATGCTCCAGCCCGCGCAGCTGCTCGGCGGAGCTCTTCGCCGTGGCGCGCTCGGCCTCCAGCTTGGCCGCCTCCATGCGCAGCGCCGTCAGGCGCTCCGAAAGGCGGCTGCTCTGCTCCGAAGCAACGCTCTGGCCGTCCGAAACGACGGAAAGCTCCTGCTCAGCCTCCTCCAGTGCCTTCTGCAGGTCGGCAACGGCCTTCTGCAGCGCCGCGCGGCGGCCGCTGTCGGCGCCGATCCGCTTTTCGAGCAGCTCCTGCTCGCGCTGCGAGCCGGTGATCGCATCCGTCAGGGCCTGCACAAGAACGTGGTGCTGCTTTTCCTCGCCCTGCAGGCGCAGAGCGGCGTCTTCGGCCGTACGGAGGTCCGTCTCCGCGTTCGTCAGGTCATAATTTGCCTGCTCCAGCAGGCGCTGCGCCTCCTTCTGCTCTCCGCGGAGCTTGTCCAGCGCGGCGGCGGCCTCCTTCTGCTGGGCCTGCAGACGCTCGATCTCGTTGGCGCGCGACAGGATGCCCGCACTGCGGGAGACGGAGCCGCCCGTCATGGAGCCGCCTGCATTCAGGACCTGGCCGTCCAGCGTGACGATGCGGAAGCGGTGGCCGAATTTGTTGGCAATGGAAATGGCCGCGTCAAGGTCCTGCGCCACGACCGTGCGGCCGAGCAGATTCAGGATGATCTCGCGATAGCGCGGCTCACACGAGACAAGGTCGGAGGCTACGCCGCAGAAACCGGCGCAGCGCTCGATGCCGCTCTCGTTCAGCGGCCGGCCGTGGATGACAGACAGCGGCAGGAATGTGGCGCGGCCGTTGTCCGAGCGTTTCAGATATTGGATGGCAGCCTTGGCGCAGCCCTCGTCCTCCACGACGATATTCTGCATGGCGCTGCCGAGCGCGACCTCGATGGCAACGGTGTAGCTGTCCTGTGTGCGCAGCAGCATGGACACCGCGCCATGGATGCCGCGGAGCTTGCCGCGTCGGCTCTCCTGCATGACGGTGCGGACAGCGCGGGAATAGCCCTCCAGCTCACGCTCCATCTCCTGAAAGAGCTTCAGACGGGAGCTGACCGTGTCGAGCCGGACACCGGCGTCCGTGGCCAGCTTCTGCAGGGCCTCGCTCCGCTCCGCTCGGGTGCGGCTGCGCAAACGGTAGCCGTTGATGCGGTTCTGCGCGGCCGTGATATCGGCCTGCGCTTTGGAGAGCTGCTTCTGTGCGGTCTCGAGCGCGCGCTGTGCCTCTGCACAGCGGCTCTGCGCCGCCTGCAGATCCTGTGCCAGCTGGGTCTGCCGCTCCGTGCTCTGGGCAAGACTCTCTTCCACGGCGGTCAGGTCTGCGCCGCGGGCGGAGAGCTCCTCGCGCTTCCGGCCCTGCAGATCGCGCAGGGTGAGATAGCGCTTTGTCATGCCGTCGGCGGAATCCGCCAGTCTGCGGCCCTCCTCCTCGGCCTGCTTCTGCTTTTCGGCCAGCGCGGCGGTCTGCGTGTCGATCTCGCCCATGCGCTGCTCCAGTGCTCCGATCTGCGCGGAGATGCTGCCGCTGCGGCTGTCCTGATCCTCCAGCTCGTGCTGCACGCGCTTCAGGTTGCTCTGCGCGTTGCCGCGATTCGTCTCCAGCACGGCGATCCGGCTGCGCTGCTCCTGCGAGGCGGCCTCCGCCTGCCGGATCGCATCACGGATCTGATCCGTCTGCAGGTCGCGGTTGTGGAGGTCGAACGTCAGGGATTCCGAGGTGACATAGAGCTTGTCCAGCGCGTCGTGCTCCTGCTGCAGGATGAAGGCGGCGGAATGATAGTCCTCCTCGGCCTTGCGCGCCGTGGCGCTCAGGCGCTCGAGCGACTGCAGCCACAGCGCGACCTCAAGGCCCTTGAGCTCCTCGCGGTAGGTCAGGTAGCGCTTTGCCTTTTCCGCCTGATCGCGCAGCGGGCCGACCTGCAGCTCCAGCTCCGAGATCTTGTCGCCGATGCGGGTCAGATTGTCCTGCGTCGTGGCGAGGCGGCGCTCCGTTTCCTCCTTGCGGTGGCGGTATTTCGAGATACCGGCGGCCTCCTCGAAAATTTCGCGGCGGTCCGTGCTCTTGAGGGACAGAATTTCGTCGATGCGTCCCTGGCTGATGTTGGAATAGCCGTCGCGGCCGAGACCGGTATCCATGAACAGCTCGTTGACGTCGCGCAGACGCACGCTCTGCTTGTTAATGTAGTATTCGCTCTCGCCGGAGCGGTAATACCGGCGCGTGACCATCAGCTCGTCGGCGTCATAATGCAGGGCGCGGTCGCTGTTGTCCAGCACGAGCGTCGCCTCGGCAAAGCCGACGGGGGCGCGCTTCTCCGTGCCGCCGAAAATGACATCCTCCATCTTCTGGCCGCGCAGCGAGCGGGAATTCTGCTCGCCCATGACCCAGCGGATGGCATCTGAGATATTGGATTTTCCGCTGCCGTTCGGCCCGACGATGGCGGTGATATCATGGCCAAATCCCACGACTGTCTTGTCCGGGAAGGATTTGAAGCCCTGAATGACTAGCTGTTTCAGATACATATGGACAGATTGCTCCTATTGTATTTCAATGTCTGATTATACCATTGCGCCCCGAAAATTGCAAGACCGGGATTTCACCCCTGCAGGCGGTGCGGCATAGGATGACACGGAGGTGATCGGAATGCTGCCGATCTTTCGGGGCGCCGCCACGGCGCTCCTCACCCCGTTCCGGCCGGACGGGAGCATCGATCTTCCGGCATGGGACCGCCTGCTTGAGCGGCAGCTGGATGCCGGGATCGCGGCGCTCGTTGTCTGCGGCACGACCGGCGAGGCTGCGACCCTGACGCAGGACGAGAGGCTGACACTCCTGCGCCGCGCAAAGCAGGCTGCCTGCGGCCATTGCCCCGTTATCATGGGTGCCGGGACGAACTGCACGGCAGGCTCCGTAGAAAATGCAGAGCTTGCGGCACAGAACGGCGCGGATGCGCTGCTGGCCGTCACGCCCTACTATAATAAAGGGACACAGGCAGGCCTGCTTGCGCACTATACCGCGATCGCGGACGCGTCTCCCCTGCCGCTTGTGCTCTATAATGTTCCGTCGCGCACCGGCGTCGACCTCCTGCCGGAGACGGTGCGGGCGCTCGCCCGCCATCCGCATATTGCAGGCATCAAGGAAGCCTGCGGCAGCATCAGCCGAGCCGCACAGCTGCTGGGCCGGTGCGGTCTACCGGTTTGGAGCGGCAACGACGACCAGACGGCCGCGATCATGGCGCTCGGCGGCAGCGGCGTGATCTCCGTGGTGTCGAACGTCGCGCCGGAGGCCGTCGTTGCCATGACGGATGCCTGCCTTGCCGGAGATTTCCGCGAAGGTGCGCGCCGCCAGCTGGAGCTTCTGCCGCTGTGCGAGGCGCTGTTCTGCGTCGTGAACCCCATCCCGGTCAAGGCCGCCATGAACCTCATGGGCCTGTGCGGCGGGACGCTCCGCCTGCCGCTGTCGCCGCTGGAGGAGCCGTACCGCAGCCGCCTGCGGGCAGTGCTGCGGGGGTATGGGCTCCTCTCATAAGAGTATCCCCGCGCAGCACCGGGACTGCTTCCTGCGCGGCATGAAAATGCTCCCCCTATGTGACGGTGTCTTTCATCGTCTCATAGAGGGAGCATATCACTTCACCAGCTCCGAAGCTTTTTCTTTAAGCGCGCGGGTGGTATTTTTCATAGACGCTCTTGAGCGTCTTTTTCACGACCTGCGCATAGACCTGCGTGGAGGAGATATCGCTGTGGCCGAGCATCTCCTGCAGGGAATGCAGGTCCGCGCCGTTTTCGAGCAGATGGGCCGCAAAGCTGTGGCGCAGCGTATGCGGCGTGATCTCCTTGTCGATCTGCGCGGTCTGCTGATAGTGCTTGATGATCTTCCAAAAGCCCTGTCTGGAAATGCGGCCGCCGTTCAGGTTGACGAACAGGGCCTGCTCGTCCGGCTCGGCGATCATATTCGGTCGGATGTCCGTCACATAGGCCGTCAGGGCACGGATGGCCGCCGGGTAGATTGGGATGATGCGGGACTTCCCGTTCCCGATGCAGCGGACAAAGCCGCCCGCCAGACTGACGTCCGAAACGTTCAAGGCGATCATCTCGCTGACGCGCATGCCGGTGGCATAGAGCGTCTCAAGCATGGCCTTGTCGCGATAGCCCTTCATATCCGTGCACTTCGGCTGCTCGAGCAGCAGCTCGACCTCGCGGCCGGTCAAAATCTGAGGAAGGCGCTTTTCCGCCTTCTGCTGCGGGATATCGTGCACAGGAGACTGCGCGACCGCGCCGGTGGAGACGCAGTAGCCATAGAAGCTCTTGAGCGACGCCACACACCGGGAGACCGTTGCGGGCGACTTGCCGATACTCGTCAAATGGCGCACATAGGCACAGACCGTCTCCTGCGTGCACGCCTCCAGCGCAGGGCCGTCCGTCTGCTCCAGATAGGTGGTGAATTGCCGCACATCGCGCAGATAGGAAGCGACCGTATTGTCCGATGCGTGCCTGATATTCATAAGGTAGGATTCATATGCAGCCACGAGCTTCCCCATCTTGCGTTCCCTCTCGCCAGCAAAAAACTATGCCGCAGCGGCCCGGCGCATACAGGAGGCAACCGGAGCGTTCTGCAAACATTTCTGGCAGTGTAGAATATGATAACGCATATTTTCCCGGATTTCAATCCTTTCCGGCCCGGAGAGGAAAACTTTGTATATTATGCTCAAGAATTATGTTAACAATATTATGTTAACCAATGCAACGGAGACATCGTAATTCAGCGGCTCATCTGCATATTCCACCAGATGTTGTATTCATTATCTGCATATTCACCACATGCTGTGTTTTGCATATTTGCAAGTTCTCCTGCATTTATCCGTTTTCGATTTATGCATAGCGGCGCTTTTTCCGGCGCCCGGCCCCGAGCAGAGCGCCGAGCAGCCCCGCACCGGCCAGTGGCAGCAGGACCGGCAGTGCTTCCCCGTAATGTACGCCGAAGAACAGCAGGTTCCCCAGCAGCAAAAACAGCGCATAGCCGCCTGCCGCCCCAAGCCCGCAAAGCAGCTTCCGCCGTCCGCTGTGCAGGGCTGCGATCAGCGCACCGAGAAAGGCGACCAGCCCCGCGATCACGCCCGCGGCGACCGGCAGACTGCTTTCCGGCAGCTTCCCGCCCAGGATCAGGCGCGCAGCCAATGCGGCCAGCGCCAGCGTTGCCAGCGGCATGGCCGCCGCCAGCTGCAGCGGCAGCCAATTCCGTTTTTTCCTTCCCTGTTTTCCACCCATGGCGATCCCCTCTCCCATTGTTCTGTTCCAGCCTATGCCGCCACGCAGAAAAAAAGACCCGCCGTCCGGTTTGCCGGGCAGCGGGCGTGCAGAAGGATCACTTGCGAACGAAGGACATGCAGTCCGTGCACTGCTTCATCGTGGGATCGGACTCGTGGGTGCCGACCTGGATGCGCTCGAGCGAGCAGTAGTTTTCGTCGCTGCAGTGGTTCCGGCACTGGGTAACGGAGCACTGGATGCAATGGTTGGCATGGCAATCACAGCTCATGAACGGTTCCTCCTTTGCTTGATTTCGAGCCTAGTTTGCGCCGCTCCGCCGGGAAAAATCATGGAAATTCCATCCATTTTCAAATTGACAGCCCCGGAAAATTCGCTATAATGAAGAGCAGAGGTTCAGGAAGAACTGCAAGGAGGTTATTTACACTATGATCAAGGTCGCACCGTCCATTTTGTCCGCGGATTTTGTCAATCTGGAGCGAGATATCCGCTCTCTGCCCGCCGCAGGAGCCGATTATGTCCACGTCGACGTCATGGACGGCATGTTTGTTCCGAATATCACCATCGGCATCCCGGTCGTCGCTGCCATTTCGCGCATCGCCCCCCTGCCGCTGGATGTCCATCTGATGATCGAGCGGCCCATCCGCTATGTTGACGCGTTCTGCAAGGCCGGAAGCAGCATCCTCACGCTCCATGTTGAGGCCGACACGCAGGAAAACACGCTCGAGGCCCTGCGCCGCATCCGGGAAAACGGTGTGCGCGCTGCCATTTCCGTCAAGCCGAACACCCCTGCAGAGGCCGTGCTGCCGTTCCTGCCGCTGTGCGATCTCATCCTTGTGATGACAGTCGAGCCGGGCTTTGGCGGACAGTCGTTCCTGCACAGTACCATGCCGAAGCTGCATCAGATCCGCCAGTGGATCGACGAGCAGAACCCAGCCTGCGAGCTGGAGGTTGACGGCGGCGTCAATGTGGAGACGGCAAAGATCTGCCGCGATAACGGCGCGAACGTCCTCGTCGCGGGCAGCGCCTATTTCAAGGCCGCCGACCCCGCAGCCTTCGTCCGCGCGGTAAAGGCCTGACGCAGCATAAAAGCCTCCCGGCCGAAGGCAAAGGAAATCGTCAGGGTTTCCTCAGTTTGTGCAAAAAGCCTCGCAGAGTTTGCGCTCGCAAGCGCAAAGAAAATGGAAATCATTTTCTCCGGCGGCGTGTACGTCGGAGAAAATACCGCTCGGCTCGCAAACGTGCGAAGGGTGCGCCCTTCGTGCGCTGCAGCGAGCCGCAGCCCTTTCAAACGAGAGCCCAGTGAAACGGGTCTCGTTTGAGAGCTTGTCAAAAATCTTTTTTTGACAAGCTCAAGCGGGCGGCATGAGCCGCCCGCCTGGGGATGGTCTGGATCAGACCTTTGCCTTGCTGTTTTCCACGGGGAAGAGGTTCTCTTCCGTCTTCGGATCGAACAGGTGCATAAGCTCCGGATCGAACGTGAAGTGCGCCGTGCCGCCTGCGCGGACATCGTCGAGGCTGAGGCCGGCCGTCGGGATGACGGCGATGACATCGTGGCCGGAGACGGTCATATGCAGGTGCATCTCGCTGCCCATCATCTCGGAGACGTCGATCGTTGCGGGGAAGCCCTCCTGATGCAGGGAGAGGTGCACGGGGCGGACACCGACGGTGACGGTGCCTTCCGGCTGCTTGCGGGCGCGCAGGGCGGCCTGCTTGTCTTCCGGCAGGACGATGGACTTGCCGAGCAGCTCGACGACGTACTTGCCGTCCTTCACGGTCAGCTTGGCATCCGGGAAGAAGTTCATCTGCGGCGTGCCGATGAAGCCCGCGACGAACAGGTTCTTCGGATGGTTGAAGACCTCCTGCGGGGTGCCGATCTGCTGGATGAAGCCGTCGCGCATGATGACGATGCGGTCACCGAGCGTCATGGCCTCCGTCTGGTCGTGGGTGACGTAGACGAATGTGGTGTTGATGCGGGAGCGGAGCTTGATGATCTCAGCGCGCATCTGGTTGCGGAGCTTGGCGTCGAGGTTGGACAGCGGCTCGTCCATCAGCAGGACCTGCGGATTGCGGACGATGGCGCGGCCGATGGCGACGCGCTGGCGCTGGCCGCCGGACAGGGCCTTCGGCTTGCGGTCGAGGTATTCCGTGATGCCGAGAATTTCGGCGGCCTCGCGGACCTTCTTGTCGATCTCCTGCTTCGGGACCTTCTTCAGCTTCAGGGAGAATGCCATGTTTTCATACACGGTCATGTGGGGGTACAGAGCATAGTTCTGGAAGACCATGGCGATGTCGCGGTCCTTCGGGGCCACGTCGTTCACCAGACGGTCGCCGATGTACAATTCGCCGTCCGTGATCTCTTCCAGACCGGCGATCATGCGGAGCGTCGTGGACTTGCCGCAGCCGGACGGGCCGACGAGAACGATGAACTCACGGTCCGCGATGTCCAGGCTGAATTCCTGAACGGCGACGACGCCTTCGTCCGTGATCTGAAGATTGGCCTTCGGCTCGTCAGAGGTGTGCTCCTTCTTCTTCTTTTTCTTCTTCGTGTCGGCGTTGGGGTAGATCTTTTTGATGTTTTTCAGCGTAACATTTGCCATGCTACCGGCTCTGATCCGGGAGCCTCCGCTTGCCCGGACCTCACATCGGCGCGCGAAGCGCGGATGCATTACGGCAGGTCTCCACACTGCCGCACCGCAAGCCTGCGGTGGGTGATTCCTCCTTATCCGGCGGTCCGCCGCTAACGGGGTGGAGTAGCGGCGCCTACCTTAATACCATAAATTGTAGCATATCCTGCCGCGCTCCGCAATGCATTGAACCGCCAAAAAGTGGCCCCATAATTTGTGCACCATGACGAAAACGTTTAACATCCTGCAAAAAGTGCGGAAAAGATGGGAAATGGAGGAAACGGCGCTGATATGGCGATGGCTCCCGGCCTTTCCCTGCGGGAAGGCCTGCGCCGCGGCTCCTGCGGAGCCTCGCAATGACAAGTCTGGGAACCTGCCGCTTCCGGAGGGACGCAGGGACAAACTTGCGTGCGCCGCCCACCCGTGTCATTGCGAGGAGGCCGAAGGCCGACGCGGCAATCTCGGGAAGGCAGTAACGAATTCGCCGGAGGCCTTTCTGCGTTTCGGCTGCATCCTGCGAGATTGCCGCGCCTTGCTCCGCAAGGCTCGCAATGACAAACTTGGGGGCCTTTCCCATTCGGAGGGGCGCAGCGCCGAGCTTGCGAGTGCCGCCCTCCCGTGTCATTCCGAGGAGCGAAGCGACGTGGGAATCTCATGCAGGCACCTGCGATTTCGCCGGAGCCCGGCTGTCCCCGCCCTTACGGCAGTATATCGCATAACAAAACCGGGACACACCCTGCGGCGTGTCCCGGTCAGACTATCGAAAAAAGCCTCGCAGAGTTTGCGCTCGCAAGCGCAAAGAAAGTAAAAATCATTTTCTCCGGCGGCGTGTACGTCGGAGAAAATACCGCTCGGCTCGCAAA
>OGYY01002528.1_pt1 | contig 13245 bp, 9 predicted proteins | sample 1576671 | NCBI WGS metagenome assembly OGYY01 (sample SAMEA3541593, study PRJEB24748) | human gut metagenome | biome: human gut; feature: human-associated habitat; material: faeces | place: China | collected 2012 | reverse complement strand
TCCAGCAATTTTTCAAAAATGCTGGCGAGGTGTGGGCGAGCAGCCCACATTTGCGGAGCAAATAACAGAACTGCACAATGAAACAAAACAAAAATCTAGGAGAAAATCGGAAGAATCGCAATTGCCTTCAAAATCAAGAGGTTGTAATGAGATACAAGATTTCAGGAGCAATTGCGATTTCCAGGCAAGCTGGGGATGTGCCCCAGCCTTGCCGAACCGGATTCGGGCGGTTTTCCTAGAAGCAATGTTTTGCATGAAACAATGCAAGAACGGCTCTTAGAGAAAATGATTTTCAGTGTCCGGCAAAAGGGGGTTCCACCCCTGCTTTTGCCTACCAGCGTGCTGCAATTGCCCCGTTGCCTTGTCCGAATTTGCGACTTATTTCATAAAAATAGTGGAATTGAGAATTTGTAAGTTTCAAAAACTGCAATTGCAGCAGGAAAAACAAACTGCAAAATTCAATTTGCTTCGCAAATGTGGGCTACTCGCCCACACCTCGGCAGCATTTTTGTAAAACTGCTGCACCGAAAAACTTTTCGGTTGCCTGCGGCTCGTATCTTGTAGCCAATCTCAATTTCTGCTTTTATTCTGTTTCTTCCGGTTGATGCAAGGTTACTTCCCCTGACTGCAACGCAATCGTTTCTCCATGATCCAGTTGCATCAGCAATGCTCCATCCTCTGCAATGCCTGTTACAATGCCCTCTCGCTGCTGCGTTCCCTGCCATGCAGTTACTCGCTGCCCTGTCAAACACGAACGTCTTCGGTATTCTTCCAGAAAGCCATGTTCCGGCAGCGTTTCCAGTAATCTTTCAAACCGGTTCAACACCTCTGCCAACAATTCCGCACGCCGCACATGTGCACAGCCGCTCTCCTCCAGTGAAGAAACAATTGCATGCAGTTCCGGCGGCAAGGTGACAGCCGTCTGCCGAATATTGATGCCAATCCCAACAACCATATAATCCATCCTGCCATCTTCACAGTTCCATGCTGCTTCTGTCAGAATTCCGCAGAGTTTTTTCCCCTGATAGAAAATATCATTCACCCACTTAATTTGTACAGGCAACTGATACAGAGCTTCAATCGCCTGTGCAACGGCAACTGCTGCACAGCAAGTCACCTGCTGTGCCATCGGCATCATCAACCCTTTTCGCAAGAGAATCGAGAAATACAGTCCTGTATTGACTGGAGAGCAAAACGGTCGCCCCATCCGTCCCCGTCCGGCAGACTGCCCATCTGCTGCAACTACTGTTCCATGTACTGCATAAGCAGCCGCAAGCTCCTTACAAGCAGTATTTGTGGAGTTGATTGTGGTATGTGTGTACAAAACTCGCCCCAGATACTGCGTTTTCAAGTGTGGCTGCACGGCAGCAACGGTGAGCAAATCGGCATCCGCTGGAATACAGTAACCCTTTTTTGGATGCGATTGAATCGGCACATTCGATTCTGTTCGGAGTGTCTGAACGGCTTTCCAGACAGCTGCACGGCTGATTCCGAGTTCCTGTGCAAGGGTTTCACCGGAACAATATGTACCAGCATGCTGAATTAACAGTTCATAGAGTGCATCTTTTCGTTTCATTAAAAATTCCTCCTGATTGGTTCGGTAGTTTCAGACCGCACCCTTTTTCCCGTTCTGCATACCATAACAACAGAAAGGAGGGCTTTTTATGCTGCAAATTTTATTACCTGCCTGGACGGTCTGTCTGGATTTATTTTTTACGGCAATCGCTTACGGCATCAGCGGCATTCGGATTCCTGTTCGAGCCGCCTGTATCCTCAGCGGAACGGGTGCTGGTTGTTTCTTGGCAGCGATGGAGCTGGCAAAGTGGTCGGGGTTGTTTCTGCCTGCATCGTTCTGCAAACTAGCTGGTGTGGTGTTACTGGCAGCTATGGGGGGAGCAATGCTATTAAAAAGCTTTGTTGAACCTGCGGATTCCTCCGAAAAATCTGCCAACTTCCGGACAGTTTATTTCGATGCCGCTTGTGCAGATGCGGATCATTCTCGCAGTCTGTCGGCTCGGGAGTCGTTTCTGCTGGCAGCTGCACTTTCTGTCGATTCGCTGGCGGTTGGGGTTGGAATTGGCTGGCAAGATAGCATGCCAGTTGCCATTGCTGGGGCAACGCTGCTCTTTGGAATTTTGGGCGTTCTCTGCGGAACAAAAATCGGTGTTCGGCTACATCGTAGGCAAAAACGGGATTATAGCTGGCTCAGCGGAGCGTGTCTGCTGTTGTTGGCAGTGCTGCAAGCAGTGCAATAACATTTGTTTCACGTGAAACATTACATGACATAAAAGCAAAATAGAAATGGGCTGCAATATCCAAGCCGCAGGCAAACAAAAAGTTTTTCGATGCAGCAGTTTTTCAAAAATGCTGCCGAGGCATGGGCGAGCAGCCCACATTTGCGAAGCAAATCGAACTGCACAATGAAAATGCAACAAAAATCTAAGAGAAAATCGGAAGAATCGCAATTGCCTTTCAAATCGAAAGGTTGTAATGAGATACAAGGTTTCAGGGGCAATTGCGATTCCCTAGGCAAGCTGGGGATGTGCCCCAGCCTTGCCGAACCGGATTTGGGTGGTTTCCCTAGAAGCAACCCGGACAGCCAAATCCCGTGGCAGATACAATTAGAAGATCCTGCTCCTTTGCCCGCTCACAGAAAGCATCTGCATCCGGCTCCAACGCCTTGACAAACATGTAAAACGCACCCTGCGGCTTGAAACATTCATACCCAATCTTTGTCAGACCATCGTAGAGCAGATCACGGTTTTTCTTATACAACTCGATATCTCCGGTATTCCCTACACAGGCAGCGATTACTTTCTGGAACATGCTCGGTGCACAGACATAACCCAGTGCACGGCCGGCTCCGGCGATGGCTGCATAGACGGTCTTACTCTCGGTCACTTCATCCGGAACAATCACATAGCCGATGCGTTCACCCGGCAGCGACAGGGATTTGCTGTAGGAATAGCATACCAGTGTGTTTGCATAATATTTTGTCACATACGGTACTTCCACGCCATCGTATGCAATCTCACGGTACGGTTCATCCGCAAGGATAAAGATCGGTGTGCCGTTCTCTTCAGATTTCTTTGTCAGAAGTGCAGCAAGTTTCCGGATCGTCTCTTTCGAATAGACAGCTCCGGACGGGTTGTTCGGGGAGTTGATGATCACGCCTTTGGTGTGTGCGCTGATGGCTTTTTCTAAGGCTTCAAAATCAATCTGGAAATCGCTGGTGTGAGGCGGTACCACAACAAGTTTCGCTCCGTTGGCTTCCACAAACACACGATACTCCGGGAAAAACGGTGCAATCGTGATGAACTCATCTTCCGGTGAAGTGGTAAGTGCACGGAAACATACGGACAAAGATGCGGCAGCTCCCATGGTCAGGTAAAAATTGTCTGCCGAAAACGCAGTCTCATACGTCTTGTTCAGGTAATCTGCGATTGCCTGTCTCGTCTCGATATCTCCCTGTGCAGAAGTATATCCGTGCAAAGAAATGGAATCCAGTTTCTGTGTCAGGTCACGGATGGTCTCATTGACGCAGTCCGGTGCCGGTACGGTTGGGTTTCCGAGGGAAAAATCATAGACATTTTCCGCTCCCACAACTGCTGCGCGCTGCTTGCCATACTCAAATAATTCACGGATTGCCGAACGCTGGCTTCCTAATTTGTACATATCTTCTGCTACGAACATTTTATTTTCCTCCTCATATAATCAGGTGTTTTTATTAAAATTCAAGGCTTTTCGACCTTTTATATCTCCTGTTTTTCAAGTTATCGCTTCTGACTTGCCAGATAATTTTCATACTCCAGCCGGCTCAGCCGCTCGATCTCCTCCCGGAGATTGTCCGCCGACATGCGCAGCGCGCCCTGACTCATGACCGTAAGCTGCTCCAGCCCGTCATTGGTCGCAACCGTGACGCGGTATTTATGCCCGATTTCATGCACCGTACGCTCAATAAATGCATCTGCCGTCTCATCGGTTTTCGTGTAGACCACATCGAGATTGTGGTATTTGCTTTTGGCACCCGGATGTTCTTTGCGCTTATAGGCATCAAACACCACCAGCACCGGACAGCTCTTGTATCCCTGATAATTGCTTAAAATATCCAAAAGCTTGTCCCTTGCGGAATCAATATTGACACGGGAAAGTTCGTTTAAGTCTTTCCATGCAAAAATAATATTGTAACCGTCCACAATCAGATATTCTTCCTGCGGTCCCTTCGCCGGATAGATCGGATTGCCCTTTTTGTCATATTTTACTACATTCGGCTTCGGTGCGTCGGATTTCTTTTTGAGCCACTTACGCCGCTCCTGATCTTCCACATCCTCGCGGCTCATGCCAAACTCGCGTGCATAAATCTGCTGCAGCTCCTGATCCAGCTCCCAGCCGGTCTTGCCGGACGACTGCTGCCGGTGTACCGGACCAAAGCTCTGCCCTTGTGTCTCATAGCTTCGTCCGTCCGCCGGTGAGCGCTTTTCTTCCTCCGGTACAAACTGCCGCGGCAGATGCATATAATCATCCACCTGATCCCACGGCACGATAAATCCGGCACCATGCGCACAGAATACCGAACCGGTCGGATTTGCTGTATCGGCCTCGCTGTCATAGCCGATCTTTGCAATCACTTCCTCGCTGTTATGGCACACATCATAACCGGAAAGTTCAAGCGTCAGATGGCCCAGTCCACGGGTGTACGCATGTACCTCGCTGCTGTAATCCTGCATCGTTGCAACCGGCACTGTGCCATGCAGCACGGCATAATCTGTCGCCGTATCCCCTGCGCCACCATGCATATTCCCCGAAAGGAATTCCGGTGAATCGAATTTGCCCGCACGCTGTTTTAGATCGGTCATGGCGCGGCCGACCATCTCCTGCGGCACTTCAAGCGTAAACGCATACACCGGTTCGAGCAGCACGCTTTCTGTGCTCTTTAATCCTTGCCGGATCGCGCGGTACGTTGCCTGCCGGAAATCCCCGCCCTCGGTGTGTTTGATATGGGCGCGTCCACTCAAAATTGTAATTTTCACATCCGTAAGTGCCGAACCGGTCAGTACCCCTGGATGCTCCCGCTCCATGATATGTGTGGCAATCAGCCTCTGCCAGTTAAGGTCGAGCACGTCTTCACTGCACGCACTCGCCACCTCGATGCCGCTGCCCGGTTCCCCCGGCTCTAAGAGCAGATGCGCCTCCGCATAATGCCGCAGCGGTTCGAAATGTCCCACGCCTTCCACCGGCTTTGCGATTGTCTCTTTGTATACAATATTACCCTGACCAAAGACCACAACAACTCCAAACCGCTCTTTGATAAGCTGTGTCAGAACCTCGATCTGTACCTGTCCCATCATCTGCGCGTGAATTTCCTGCAACTGTTCATTCCAGAGAATATGAAGCTGCGGATCTTCCTCCTCAAGCTGCTTTAATTTACCCATCATTTCTACCGCATTTACTTCATCCGGCAGATAAATCCGATAGTTCAGCACCGGCTCTAATACCGGCACGCTGCTCTCCTGCTCGGCGCCAAGTCCCTGTCCTGGTACAGTTGTCGTAAGTCCGGTCACAGCGCACACTTCTCCAGCTTCCACCACTTCTGCGATTTCAAATTTTTCTCCGGAATACAGACGGATCTGGTCAACTTTTTCCTCCAGACCATCATAGGAAATCCGGTCTTTGACATGCAGCGTACCTCCGGTCACTTTCAGATAGGTCAGCCGCGCTCCTTTTGCATCTCTGCCGATCTTGTATACACGGGCAGAAAATTCGTCCCCATACTCCGGCGCTCTGTGGTATTTTGCAAAACCTGCAAGCAGTTCTTTTACCCCCTCAACTTTGAGCGCCGAGCCATAGTAGCACGGAAACAGTTCGCGCTTTGCCACCGCATGCGCCAGATGCTCCTCTGCAATGCTACCCTGATCCATATACTCATCCAGAAGTGCTTCGCTTCCCATCGCCGCTTCCTCGAAAAAGCCTTCCGTGCTGTCATCGGTAAAATCCACACAGCCATCGGACAATTCGTTTTTTAACTGCTGCTGCACTGCTTCCTTGTCTGCCCCCGGCAGATCCATCTTGTTCACAAACAAGAAGGTTGGGATGTTATAATGCCGCAGGAGCCGCCAGAGTGTCCGCGTGTGTCCCTGCACACCATCCGTTCCGCTGATGACAAGAATCGCATAGTCGAGTACCTGTAGCGTGCGCTCCATCTCTGCAGAAAAATCCACATGCCCCGGCGTATCCAGAATTGTTATACCAACCGACGATTCGCTATGCGAATTTTCCTTCGTCGGTTGCGATTGCCGCTGAGCTCCGCGAAGGGGCATTTCCACACCAACCGTCGGTTGCAACCGAAGTCGCGCCTGCTTGGAAAAAATCGTAATTCCACGCGCCCGCTCCTGCGCATCCGTATCCAGAAATGCATCCTGATGATCCACACGCCCCAGCGCACGGATCTGCCCGGTGGCATATAACAGTGCCTCCGACAGTGTGGTCTTTCCGGCATCGACATGCGCCAGCAGACCGATATTTATATTTTTTGCGGGATTTTTTCTGCTCATAAAAAAGCCCCTTTCCATGTATCATAATCCAATAGATTTATGATAGCACAGAAAGGGGGAGATTTCATTCCAAATGCCTACTTTATTTAAACTTTTTCCAGCAGATAATATTCACAGTCAACATAAAGGATAATCATACGGCTTATGTATTTACCTATTGGTTTGCTTCATATTAAATTGTGTATACACTTGTTCTATAATTTTCAAATTACAGCAACGTTCTTTTATCCGCTTATCAAACGTTGTCAAGTTCTCATCTCCGGTCATAACAAGTTTTCTTAATCTTGCTGCCGTCTTTATAATCTCCTCACTGTCAGCCCTTATAGCGCGATATTGATTTTGTAACAGACGTCTATACTTCTGATCTGACTCATTATCAATATCAATCAGCTTTAATGCGCAGTCAGGAACCGGAATCATGTTATTGAAATTAATCGCCCCATACTCCCCTCCCTGAATCTTTCTAAAATCTTTCCCATTCTTCATTTTGCGGTGTTTCGCTTTGGGGGACGTGAATGGAGCATAATATTTCATTTCCTCAATTTCAATAACTACTCCAATATAAGGACGACTCTCCTGTTTATTTTCGGACACTTTCGAATCAAATGTGCGCAAAAAATTTATGTATTCATCAGCTATATTATAAAATTTCATATTTCTCCTTTGGTAAAAACAGGAGGACGATTTCTCGCCCTCCTGTTTTCGGTTCCCTCTTTTTGGTGGGGACTCACCAGCTTTTTTCAGTTCTCTCTTTTTGGTGGAGACTCACCGCTTTTTTTGGTTCCCTCTTTTTGGTGGGGACTCACCAGCTTTTAAGAATTAACTTCTTTCTTTACTTTATTATAAGCAACTCCAGAAATTTTAACAACCCTTTTTTGCAAATTTTTCTTTTCAACTATACCGTCGTATTCACTCCATTGATCGTGGCGTGCTCATCCTCGCCCATCGGGATCACCAGACATTTCTGCCCGTTGATCACCTGTGACTTGATCTGCGATGCCTTCTCCGGCTTCACGCGCAGTACCACATCATACGTCTTTGTCTCAGCGATATAATTGTCGATTTCTTCCTGCTTTTCAATGAGCTGGGAGGTACGCTCCGCAAGCGCCTCATCCTTTTCATTAAGCTGCACGGTCAGTGTGCCGACCTGATCCTCAAGTGCCATTTTTTCCACACGCAGTTCATTCTGCACAAGCGCCTTGGAGTCGATCACATTCTCTGCTGCAGGCGGTTTCTCGCCAAATGCCTCATCCACAGACTTTTCGATCTTTGCAGCCTTTTCCTCGCTGATCTCACTGTCTGCGAGAAGCTTTGTGACCACTTCCTTATCGAGCAGGAAAACATCTTCGTCATCGTCGTGTGTCTCGGCATATTCATCGATCATATCACTTAAATTCTGTTGCAGATCCAAAAGCACATCATCCGTGTGCTCATCCTCTGCGCCAAGCACGTTGCGGACAATAGAATGGAATGCCATCTTCTGCTCGGTTGCAGTGCGCTCAATGCCGCAGCCCAGTCCGTTTGCCATAAATTCAGAATGTGGCTCCTTGGTATTTTTCGTGTAAAACAATGTCGAATGGATATCCGTACTGCGGTCATTGAATGCCGGGAATAAAAATGCAGTGTCCACGGCTCCTACCACCCAGTCGCGCACACGCGGCCCGATCCGGTGCTCCTCCTCGAGAAAGCCAAGCCCCGGCTTTGACAGATCGACCGGACAGATCGCACAGATCAGATATTCGTACACTTCCTCGGACTCATCGAGATTGTTATTGTCACTCGTCCGGCTCATCACATCGTATGCATCGTGAAACAGCACGATCAGATAATTTCCGGCATGATCATACGTGTCGATTACCAGATCATAAAAGGTATCCAGCAGATTTTCATCTTCCAGCTTCGATGCGCGCAGTGCCATCAGAATATGCTGACGACCGCCCACTTCCTCTTCCTCAATCGGAAACTTCAATTCCAGAAGGTTATTTCCGATGGTTCCGGACAATGCCTTATTTGCAATTTCCAGATATTTGTAAAATTCATCTTCTTCCAGATTCAGAAATGTATTTCCAAACTTACAGACTTTATTGTGATTTCCGTCAACGTAACAGCCACACACGCGCGTAAACGTTGCCGCCTCTTTCTTGAATCTTCTCTTTAACTCCAGGACTTCCTTTTTATTCATTTCTTGGATTCCTCTTCCCTGATTTTCTCTTTCAGTTCCTCAAACAATGAAAGAAACTCTTTCTCCACATCAGCCATCGGCTGAAATTCATAGCTCGGTGTGCTCACCATAACCGGCTCCACCGAATACATTTTTTCATCCATAAAATGAAGGAACTCATAATACAGGCAGCTGTCATCAATGTTTGTAATCAGTTCTGCCTCTTCCCCCTCCGGCACATATCCCAGAAATTTAGTGTAGATCATATGCTGCAGCTGTTCTTCGATCTGCAGATACATCGTCATGTTTTTCTTGACCGGGCGGGTAATGTCCGCCAGATAAGCTTCACTTCCATCGTGAAGCAGACAGGCAAGTGCCGTCTGTGGCAGATAGTTTCTCGCAGTTGCCTCACGGCAGCACTGGATGCAGTGCTGACCTACAGAAAAAAACTGCGGGAAATGCCCATTTGCCCGCGTCATCATCGACAGGGCATGTGCAATATCCTCAATTCGTATTTTATCCTCTTCCGGCTCAAAGGTATTAAAGTCGACCTTTGAAAATGTTGTCAGACAATCCTTTTTCATCTGTACTCCCCCATATTACACGCATACATCAAAGATGTATGGCATACGTGAACCTTTACCAGCTAAGTACTTCATGGCCATCCTCAGTGACAAGAACCATGATCTCCCACTGTGCAGATGGCATTCCATCCTCGGTGTATACTTCCCAGTCGTTCTCTTCGTCGATGAAAATCTCCACACCGCCCATGTTAACCATCGGCTCGATGGTAAAGATCATACCCGGCGCAAGTACCATCTGGGTTCCGCGCCTGGAATTGTAACCAACCCACGGCTCCTCATGAAATTCCAGGCCAACACCGTGGCCGCCAATTTCACGTACAACGGTATACCCGTTAGCATAAGCATGATCGTGAACTGCCTGACCCATATCACCCAAAAAACCCCAGGGCTTTACTTCCTTAAGTCCAAGTTCTACACATTCTTTCGTTACCTGAACCAGTTTCTTTTTCTCCGGGCTTACTTCCCCAATGCAGAACATCCGGGAAGAATCGGAAAAATATCCGTTCAGAATGGTAGAACAGTCTACATTGATAATATCCCCCTCTTTTAAGATCACCTTCTCGGAAGGAAATCCGTGACATACCTGCTCATTCACTGAAGTACATACACTGTATGGATATCCTTCGTAGTTGAGCGGTGCCGGAATACCTCCCATGGAAGTGGTCATATCATAGACAATCTTATCAATTTCCGCTGTATTCATTCCTGCGTGAATGTTCTTTTCTATGTAATCAAGTACTGCTACATTGATTTTGGCACTCTCCTTTATCCCTGCAATCTGATCCGGCGTCTTGATCAGGTCATGTGTCGGAACAACGTGACCCTCCTGTGCCAAACGTGCAAGTTTATCATCGAAAGCCGCATGACACGCCTTATATTTCTTGCCGCTTCCGCACCAACATGGATCATTTCTTCCTAATTTTACTGACATTTTTTAATCTTCTTTCTTTTTATTATTGTATGTGACATTTCCAAAGCTCACACGATTCCATACTTTAGCATTCACTTTGTATTTTTGCTTTTTCAAAAGCTTCTGATAGGAATCCTCCATATACGCATAATCGTCATAGGTACGGTTATGCAGCTGTGCATACACCTCCTGATATTTCTGGGCGTATGCAATCCTTTGGATCGTCTTTTTTGCATCTTTTCTGGAAATCCCCAGTGCCGTTTCCCCCTGACGTTCCGTCAGATCCTCCCAGAAATCCTCCAGTTTATTGTCCATATGTTTTTGGTCATTGTCATCCAGTGTAATGCCTTCCTCCATGGCCATCTGATAAAAAAGTTCATCATGAAGTGCCATCTGCATCGCATTTTTGCGTGCAACGGCATTCATAAATCCCCCTTCTACGCGCATACTCCAGTAACGGTTCGGATCATCCGGATCGTATACCAGTGCCTCCTGCTGAATCTGATATTCCTCATATCCGACATAAAATGCCATGTCTCTGAGGGTCAGTGTTTCATCATTGATCTGCGCTGCCACTTCATCCAAAGACTCCCGGTACACAAGCGGCCTTGCATTCATCATGCTATTATTATTTCTCATGAGCATCACAAGCACAACTGCAATCAGAACAATGGATACCAGATGTTTTGGTCTCATCAAAAACTCCTATACCAGTCTGCGTATTGCGGTGATCGTGTGACAGTTCACCGGACGGCTGTTTGTAATGCCGGCTCTTGTTGACTGCGCCTCCACGATATTTCCGTTTCCAATGTAAATTGCCACATGTCCCGGATATACCACGACATCTCCCGCCTGGATATTCTGATAAGACACCGGCTGTCCCACACTCTTAAATGCCTGGGAATACCGTGGGGTACTGATTCCAAAATGTGCATAGACCTGATGTACAAATCCGGAACAGTCAACCCCATTGGTCAGACTGTTTCCTCCCCATACATAAGGATTTCCGACAAACTGCTGCGCAAAAGCCACAATATCTGCGCCGCTCACATCTGTTGTCTGTGAAGGATTACAATCCGGATCTTTCAAATAGGAATCGCTTGCAATTCCACCGCTGGCACCGGTACCTCCACCGTCATAGGTGTTGGCATTGGCACGCGCTGCCGCAGCCTCCTGCGCACGGATAATTGCCTCCTGTTTGGAAATTGTCTTTTTATAGTCCTGCGCCTGCTTCTGTGCTTCTGCCAGCTGCTGCGCATAGGCATCTTTTTGTTGTTCGAGCTTTGCCATGAGGGTTTTCAGTTCCCCCTGCTGGGTCTGATACTTATCCTGCAAAGCAAGCAGACTGTCCATCTCATCTGCCAGCTGCATAGTCCAGTCCTCAACCTTCTTTACCGCATTCTGATAAGAAGTCATAAGTTCCCTGTCAGATTTGTACAGATCGGTCGCATATTCAATACGGTTTAACATATCGGAAAGTCCATTGGACTCCAGAATGGCAGACCAGATGGAATTATCCGTACTGTTCTCATACAGATACTGAATCCTGAGCTTCATGGCATCATACTGGTTCTGTTCTTCTTCCTTTGCTTCTTCCAGCTTTTTGTTTGCCTGCTCCACTTCATTCTGCTTGTCCTTAATATCCGACTTCAGCTGTTCCTGCTTGGAAAGAAGTGTTTTCATTCTGGCTGCGGCAGCAGTGATGCTGTCTTTTACATCCGACTGACTGTCTTTGATATTTGCAATATCGCTGTTTTTTGCTTTCAGTTTTTTCTTGTACGCATCACGCTTCTTTTCTGCCTCGGTCTTTGCATACACATTCGGCACCGCACACGCACCTGCGGTAAGTGACCCTGCCAGAACAAACACCAATACTGCCGCACAAATCTTATTCTTCGTTTTTACATGTATTTTCTTATGCATATTATGCCTCCAGACTTATCTTCCATGGGAGTGCTCCCATACCTTCCTTTATTGTGGCACAAAATACATATTTTTTCTACTGGTTTTTCTTACTAATTAAGGAAAAATTCATAATTTTTTTCAAAAACAGCCATTAATTCCGCAAATCAGCATTATTCATTAACCAGACCGTACTCAGTTTTCCATCTTCCCCATATTGTGCCTGCAGGCTGGTATAATATCCCTGGTCTTCAAAATACCACTCATAGGAAGTATAATTGCTCATGCTCACATAATTTGTGAGCTGATATCCCAAAACCTGTCCAAAATCATCCGGCTGACTCTCAAACCCCAGATCCCCTGCCAGTTTCAGATCGTTTTTTTTCACCGGTGAACCCGGATTTAATGTAAGTCCTCCAACGATTCCCTTTTCCGGCACAATATCCTTATCTGATGTATTAAAAATAAAGATCGTCCCGCGGTAAGTTCCATCCTCCTCATAGTATGCATAACCATCAGATTCTCCCGGCTTAATCTTTTTCTCTTCATCGTTACTGATGGTAAATCCGGCTTTTTCAAACTCCGAAAATTTACACGGAATCGAAAATTCGTTTCCAGCAAGGGCGAATGTATTAAATCCATGCACATAAGACACATTCTCCCCATTCAGATTCTTAAATTTTCCATCCGGCGCCTTACTTTTTGAATCTGCTACAGCATCTTTGTGGGAATTTTCAGGAGTATGGGAACTGTCATCGTCCCGGATTGTCTGAATTGCCTCACGAATCAGACCCACAGTACCGTTGTCGGACTTTAAATATATTCCCACGATTCCGAAGATTGCAACCACACCCACACAGCACAACCCCAGTGTTACCCAAAGCCACCTCGTTGCTTTTTTGGCACTTGTGCGGAAACGTTCCCAGTCCCCGGCATCGTAACTCTGCTTTTGTTTTCTGGCGCTGATAAGTGTAACAATTGCAAATATCACCGCCCATGTTGCAGATCCCGGCAGTGCGATGGAAGCGATCACGCCCAGAACAATCACAACAATTGCGATGGCCTTTTTGACTCCCGAATTGTCCTTGACCGGATTTCCCTGCGCATCAACCTCACTTTCTCCCTGCTCCCGTTTCG
>OGYY01002526.1_pt1 | contig 13248 bp, 10 predicted proteins | sample 1576671 | NCBI WGS metagenome assembly OGYY01 (sample SAMEA3541593, study PRJEB24748) | human gut metagenome | biome: human gut; feature: human-associated habitat; material: faeces | place: China | collected 2012 | reverse complement strand
TATAGCGGTCGCAGTCGCAGCCGACGGTGCAGCCGGGCTTGCCGCAGCCGTACTTCTCGCCGCGGTCATAATAGACCTCGGAGCAGGGGCCGCACGGGCCGGAGCCATGCTCCCAGAAGTTGTCCTCCTTGCCGAAGCGGAAAATGCGGTCGGCCGGGATGCCGATCTCCTTGTTCCAGATCTCGAACGCCTCGTCGTCGTTCTCATAGATGGACGGATACAGGCGGTCCTCCTCGAGGCCGCAGACCTTCGTCAGGAATTCCCAGCACCAGGCAATGGCCTCATGCTTGAAATAGTCGCCGAATGAGAAGTTGCCCAGCATCTCGAAATAGGTGCCGTGGCGCGCCGTGTGGCCGATGTTGTCGATATCGCCGGTACGGATGCACTTCTGGCAGGTGCAGACACGGCGGCGGGGCGGCGTGACCTCGCCCTTGAAATAGGGCTTCATCGGCGCCATGCCGGAGTTGATCAGCAGCAGAGACGCATCGTTCTGCGGGATCAGAGAAAAGCTGGGCAGGCGCAGATGGCCCTTGCTCTCGAAGAACGAGAGGAACATCTCGCGCAGCTCATTGACGCCATACTTTTTTGTGGCCATGGGAATCATCCTCCTGAAAATACTCGGGAAGCGCTGAATCAATCGTCAAGAGCTGACAGCTGGAGATTTTGTCTCAGGCGAAAGTTTGGGAAACGGAGGAATACTGGATGTATTTCCCGTTTTCCAAACTGTACGGATGGGGCAAAAGATTCGCTGCTCAGCCGCAGACGATTTGTTCAGAGATTCCCTCGGAATAAAAAGCAGACCCCACCCCCGGATATAGGGGCGAGGCTTCTCGCGGTACCACCCTAATTACCGCAGCGCGGCATCTTAGTCATCGGATAACGGGGATGGGCCGTCCCGCTCGTCGCGGGCCGCTCGGAAGTGGCGGTCTGCAGCATCGGCCGCAGGGCTTGCACTCTCCCCTGCTCGCTGACGGTTCTGCCGCAGATTGGCTTCTTCAACGCGAATTTTCACGATTCTTGGACTATTCTATCAGCGGACGCGTGATTTGTCAACCATTTTTCGCGCCGGTACGGCCCGCCCGCTTAATACAAACTTAATTTCTTCTGGCTTATATTTTTAATATCTCCGGGGTACAATAATACCAGAAGCGTTGAGTTAATCTTTTTCATTTTCCCCCTCTTACTTTAAACCGGGAGTTGCAGGTAAGCCAGCCACTTGCCTGCAATTCTTTTTGGGATTCTTCCCCAAAAATCCCAGGCTAAACCAGACCGGCTGCCCCGTCCTGGGCGTGGGAGCCGTCAACTTCAAATAAACTTAATATTTTCTTGGTTTTCTTCTTAATAATTCCCGGATATAATATAGACACTAAGTGTGATGCATTTTCTTTTCTTTCTTTTTTCATTTTTCCCTCCTTTTTCAAACCGCCCGCAGCAGGAAGCCCCTGCTGCGGGCGGTTTGCATTTGACAGAGAACTCCCAGTCGTGTCATTCCGAGGAGCGAAGCGACGTGGGAATCTCAGGGAAAATGCTTCACAGGCATTCCGGACTGTTGAAAAACCAGTCCAGCCCCAAATTTCGGAGGGAAGGATGCTGAGATCGCCCGTCTTTGACGGGCGATTCGTGCGCGCAGCGGACTGAGATCCCATTGTTGAAAAAGTCCTTTGGACTTTTTCAACAGCTCAGTAGGCAACGCCCCAGTAGATCATCTTCTTGGCAGGCTTGCCGCAGATGGCGCAGGTGTCGGCGAGGTGCTGCTGCGCAAACGGGATGCAGCGGCTCGTCATACCGGCCTCCTCCTTCATGCGGATCTCGCAGGCCTCGTCGCCGCACCACATCGTGCGGATGAAGCCGCCGTGCTCCTGCTGCAGGCGCTTGGCCTCCTCGAGCGTGAAGGCATCGTAGATATTCTCGTCAAGGTTGCGCTTTGCCTTGGCATACATGCCGTCATGCACGGCATCCATGAGCGTGTTGGCGGATTCGACCAGGGAGTCGAGCGAGACGAAGCTCTTTTCGCCGTTGTCACGGCGGACGAGCACACACTGGTTCTGCTCGATGTCCTTCGGGCCGAGCTCCAGACGGAGCGGCACGCCCTTCATCTCATATTCCGCAAACTTCCAGCCGGGGCTCTGCTCGGACTCGTCGAGCTTCACGCGAAGGCCGGCCGCGCGCAGCGTCTCGGCGACGGCGCGTGCCTTCTCGAGCACGCCCTCCTTGTGCATGGCGATCGGGATGATGACGATCTGCACCGGCGCGATCTTCGGCGGCAGGACGAGGCCGCTGTTGTCGCCGTGGGTCATGATGATGCCGCCGATCAGACGCGTGGAGACGCCCCAGGACGTCTGGAAGGGGTTGACCTTCTGGTTGTTCTTATCCGTATAGAAAATGTCGAACGCTTTGGCAAAGCCGTCGCCGAAGAAGTGGGACGTGCCCGCCTGCAGGGCCTTGCGGTCGTGCATCATGCACTCGATCGTATAGGTCGCCTCGGCGCCGTTGAACTTTTCCTTGTCGGTCTTCTGGCCGCGCGTGACCGGCATGGCCAGCACGTTCTCGCAGAAGTCGGCATACACATTGAGCATGCGCTCTGTCTCCTCGCGGGCCTCCTCGGCTGTGGCGTGCATGGTGTGGCCCTCCTGCCAGAGGAACTCGCGGTGACGCAGGAACGGACGGCTCGTCTTTTCCCAGCGCAGCACGCTGCACCACTGGTTATACATCTTCGGCAGATCGCGCCAGGAGTGGATGATGTCGTGGAAGTGCTCGCAGAACAGCGTCTCGGACGTCGGGCGGATACAGTAGCGCTCCTCGAGCTTCTCACTGCCGCCCATCGTGACCCACGCGCACTCCGGCGCGAAGCCCTCGACGTGGTCCTTTTCCTTTTGCAGCAGGGATTCCGGGATCAGCATCGGCATATAGACGTTCTCTGCGCCGGTCTTCTTGAATTCCGCATCCATCAGACGCTGAATATTTTCCCAAATGGCGTAACCGTACGGACGGTAGATAAACATGCCCTTGATCGAGGAATAGTCGATCAGCTCTGCCTTTTTGCAGACATCCGTGTACCACTGGGCAAAATCGACCTCCATATCGGTGATCTGTTCAACTTTCTTTTCTTTGGCCATAGCCTGCCTCATCCTTTCGAAGCTGCCGCAGCGCGCCGGAAGACGCCGTTGCGCAGCGATACCAATATACCATAATAATTTAACCCATTTTCACACGCCTGTCAAGCCTCAGCATACTATGGAGCAGGATTCTTTCCCCGAAGGAGGCCGTTTCCCTTGCGACTCACCATTGACCTTGACGCGGCGGCCGCCGCCTTCTATACCCGCGTGGCGGAGAGCGCCCGGCTCCCGCTGGAGACCGTTGTGGCAGACGCCCTGTTCAAGCTGGCGGGCGAGCTTTCCCTCGAAGCGCTCCGCAAGCCCTGACCGCCGTCCCGTTCCCGGATATCACGATTCGGGAACGGGGCATTTTTTCCACCTTTTGAGGCGGTTTTTCGCGGTTTTTGTTCCCTTGCCGGATATGGCCGGGATTGTTTTTTCCATGGCAGAATGCTATAATATCCGGGATCACAGAAATATGGAGGGATCCCGGATGAAATCGATCCGCGACGTTTATAAGATCGGCAAGGGGCCGTCCAGCTCCCACACCATGGGGCCGGAGCGCGCCGCCAGACTTTTCCTGAGCAAATATCCCGACGCGGAGACCTACCGTGTCGTGCTTTACGGTTCGCTGTCCAAGACGGGGCGCGGCCACGGCACGGACCGCGTGCTGTATGAAGTGCTCGGCCGCGAGCGGACGGAGGTCGTCTTCTCAGAGGAGACGCCGCACAGCCTGCCGCACCCGAACACGCTGGACTTCTTTGCCTGCCGCGAAGGCAAGCCCTACGCCACCATGCGCGTGGCCTCCATCGGCGGCGGCGACATCCGCATTGAGGGGCAGGACGCGCCGCAGGAGCAGGACGAAGTCTATCCGGAAAATTCCTTTGCGGAGATCGCCCAGTTCTGCCGCTGGCGCTACATTTCGCTCAGCGAATATGTGGAGCTGAATGAGGGGCCCGGCATCTGGGACTTCCTCGCAGAGGTCTGGCAGACCATGAAGCAGGCCATTGCAGACGGTCTGGCCGCTGAGGGCACGCTGCCGGGCGGCCTGAACGTGGAGCGCAAGGCCAAGCGGCTCTATGCGCAGAGCAAGGAAAACGAGCGCCCGCAGGTGCGCGAGCTGCGCATCGTGTGTGCCTATGCCTTTGCCGTTTCGGAGCAGAACGCCGACAACGGCACCATCGTCACCGCGCCGACCTGCGGCTCCGCAGGCGTGCTGCCCGCCGTGCTGCTGTACATGCAGAGAACGCACAATATCCCAGATGCGCAGGTCCTGCGCGCGCTGGCCGTCGCCGGTCTGTTCGGCGCTCTCGTCAAGCGCAACGGCTCCATCTCCGGCGCGGAATGCGGCTGTCAGGCAGAGATCGGCACGGCCTGCTCCATGGCCGCCGCCGCGCTGTGCGCTCTGATGGGTCTGAGCATCGAGGAGACGGAATACGCCGCCGAGATCGCCATGGAGCACCACCTCGGCCTGACGTGCGACCCGATCTGCGGCCTTGTCCAGATCCCGTGTATCGAGCGCAACGCCGTGGCTGCCAAGCGCGCCATGGACGCCTTCAACCTGTCCGGCCTGCTGTGCGGCTCGCGCAACATCAGCTTCGACATGGTCGTGCGCACGATGAAGGAGACCGGCCTGCACATCAGCGCAAAATACCGCGAGACCTCCGAAGGCGGCCTTGCAAAGCTCTATGACCGCCGCGCCGCAAACTGATATTTTGGGCTTGTGAGAGCCGCGCGTCTCTGCTATAATAGATATACTCGAAATAAGAGGAGAGATCAGCATCCATGAAACTTGGTATCGTCGGACTGCCGAACGTCGGCAAGTCCACGCTGTTCAACGCGATCACAAATGCGGGCATTCCCGCCGATAACTACGCCTTCTGCACCATCGATCCGAACGTCGGCGTCGTGGCCGTGCCGGATGCGCGTCTGGAGTGGCTGCGCGACCTGCATCAGCCGAAGAAATTCACGCCCGCCACGATCGAATTCGTCGACATTGCAGGCCTTGTCAAGGGCGCGTCCAAGGGCGAGGGCCTCGGCAATAAGTTCCTTTCGAACATCCGCACGACGGACGCCATCATCCACGTCGTGCGCTGCTTTGACGACCCGAACGTCACCCATGTCGAGGGCAGCACAGACCCGCTGCGCGACATCGACATCATCAACCTCGAGCTCATCCTCGCCGACGCCGAAATGTGCGAGCGCCGCATGGACAAGGCCCAGAAGGCCGCCAAGGGCGGCGACAAGCGCTTCCTGCGCGAGGCGGAGGTCTTCTCTGCCCTGCTCGAGCATCTGAATGAGGGCAAGCTTGCCCGCACGTTCGAATGCTCCGACGACGACCGCGCCCTCATCGCCACGTCTGACCTGCTGACGCTCAAGCGGACGATCTATGCCGCGAACGTCTCGGAGGACGCCGTGAACGATCCGGAGTCCGTGCCGTACTTCCAGCAGGTCAAAAAGCTGGCCGACGAGGAGGGTTCCCTGGCTCTGCCGATCTGCGCCAAGCTGGAGGCAGACATCGCCGAGCTGGACGACCCGGACGAAAAGGCCATGTTCATGGAAGAGCTGGGCCTGAAGCAGTCCGGCCTCGACCGTCTGATCCAGGCGAGCTATGAGCTGCTCGGCCTCATCTCGTTCCTGACGGCCGGCAGCGACGAATGCCGTGCCTGGACGATCAAAAAGGGCACCCGAGCCCCGCAGGCCGCCGGTAAGATCCACAGTGACTTTGAGCGCGGCTTCATCCGCGCGGAGGTCATCGCCTTCGACGATCTGAAGGCCTGCGGCACCATGGCAGCTGCAAAGGCAAAGGGCCTTGTCCGCAGTGAAGGCAAGGAGTATGTCATGAAGGACGGCGACATCGTCAACTTCCTGTTCAACGTTTGAGTCCCGTATAAAACGGACCGGGTCGGTATCTCCGACCCGGTCCGTTTTTTATATACTTACTCCGCAAGCGGATAGGCGAACGTCTCGACCTGTGCGATGTCCGCAGATTTGACCTCCGGCGGGAGCATCTCGCTGCTCATGCCGAACGTCGTCTCCGCGCCGGCCTCGAGCGGGCTGTCCAGCACGGCGTAGACCACGCCGAGCGGCTTTTCCGACTCGTCGAGCAGCACGGCCGCCACGCAGACGAGGCTGCCCCGCTCCGCCGTGTCGTTGCGGATACGGCCCGTCAGCTCTACGCCGCCGTAAACGGAATCCTTCAGGTTGACATCCGAGACGGCATAGCGCACGCCGCTCTGCTCCGCCGCGCGGACGGACGCTGCGAGGGCGTCGCCGTCATACTGCACGGCAAGCTCGCCCGTCTGGGCCGTATCGACAGTGAACTCATCATAATACCAGCCCTTTTCGCCCGGCTCGATCGTCTGCGGATAAGCGGAGACGCCCTTGCGGACGGCAAGCTCCGTTCCGTCCGGCGTGCAGACCGTCCAGTCCGCTGCGCCAAGCGTCAGCGGCTCCGAGCCGGTGTTTGTGACCTCGGCCAGCAGCTGTACCCACACCTCGCCGGAGCCGTGCGTGTCGGCCTGCGCGTGGGCATAGGTCACGGTGAACGGGCCCTCCTCCTCCGTGGGCTGCGACGGCTCCGTGGCGGGCTCCGTCTGGGAGGGCTCCGTCGGAGCGTCGGTCGCCGGTTCGGTCGGGGCCTGCGTGGCAGGCTCGGTCGGGGACGGCTCCGTGGGCGAAACGCCCTTCGAGCAGGCGGCAAGCAGAAGCAGGCTCAGCGCCAGCAGAACCGCAAATATCCGTTTCATAGGTTTGTTCTCCTTTGTCCATGGTTTCTAACAGGGTATCCCCTGCGCTATTCTTCTTGCCCTATTTGACGAAACGGATGCGGAAATGTTCCGCATCCGTGAGCTTGTCAAAAAAGTGTTTTTGACAAGCTCTCAAACGAGACCCGTTTCACTGGGCTCTCGTTTGAAAAGGCTGCGGCTCGCTGCAGCGCACGAAGGGCGCGGCGCACCCTTCGCACGTTTACGAGCCGAGCGGTATTTTCTTTGCGCCTGCGGGCGCAAACTCTGCGAGGCTTTTTCGAGTGCGGCATGTTTTCCAATTTTTTGTCGAATTCCTTCCCGCATTTTCTTGACACGATCCGGAAATCATGATAGTATTAGCAAGTATGGAAAGCAGTAAGCCTTGCGCGCTGCGCAAGGGGGTTTCAGCAGTCTTTCCACATGGCGGCAACGCCTTATTGATGGAGTTAAAAGCTCAAATTTTATAAGTTGGTAACTTTATAACCGGTGCGAAAGCACATCAACTTGTGAAACGGTCAATAAGAGTAGTAAAAGTAATCTTTGCTATATAGACTCTGAAACCTGTCATTTTTGTCCTGCTGCGGCGGCGCGAGATCGCGTCCGCCGGGAATGCGCTATGCGGCAAGTGAGGGGTTCACTTGCCGTTTTTTGATCTTTCCGGGGAAATGGGGGAGCTTCCATGGAAAATAAGCTGAAGCTTTATGGGTTCAATAACCTGACAAAGGCGCTGAGCTTTAACATTTACGACGTCTGCTATGCCAAGACTGAACGCGAGCAGCAGAAGTATATTGCCTATATCGATGAGCAGTATAACTCTGACCGTCTCGTGAAGATCCTGACGAACGTCTCGCAGATGATCGGCGCAGAGGTCCTGAACATCTCCAAGCAGGATTATGATCCGCAGGGCGCTTCCGTCACGCTCCTTCTGGCCGAGGATGCCGCCATCAAGCGCGCGGATAGCCGTCTCGTGCTCGGTCACCTCGATAAAAGCCATGTTACAGCGCACACTTACCCGGAATACCACCCCGAGACCTGCATCGCCACGTTCCGCGTGGACATCGACGTGGAGACCTGCGGGGAGATCACGCCGCTTTCTACTCTGGATTATCTAATCGGCAGCTTCGATTCCGACATCATCACGCTGGATTACCGCGTGCGCGGATTTACGCGTGACGTGTCTGGGAAAAAGCTGTTTATCGACCATGACATCACATCGATCCAGGACTATATCGACGCAAAAATTCTGGCACGTTACGATGCTATCGACATCAACGTCTATCAGGCAAACCTCTTCCACACGAACATGCTCATCAAGGAGCTGGATCTGCAGAACTACCTGTTCAACGTGGATGCCAACGAGCTTCCGCCTCAGACCCGGCTGGACATCAGCTCCAGTCTGCGGCGTGAAATGATCGAGATCTTCAGCGGAAGGAACATCTATTGATATGGAAAACCAGCTTTCTCAGGCACGCGCGCCGATCTTCGAGGCTTTGCGTGCCTTTTCCAAAGAGCGCGTCGTTCCGTTCGATGTGCCGGGCCACAAGCACGGGAAGGGGAATCCGGAGCTGACGGAGTTCCTCGGGCAGGCCACAATGGATGCCGACGTCAACTCCATGAAGCCACTCGACAACCTCTGCCACCCGGTGTCCGTCATCCACGACGCCGAGGTGCTGGCAGCGCAAGCCTTCGGTGCAGCACATGCTTTCTTCATGGTCAGCGGAACGACCGGCTCCGTGCAGGCCATGATCCTGAGCGTGTGCAAAAGGGGCGACAAGATCATCATGCCGCGCAATGTGCACCGCAGTGCCATCAATGCGCTCGTGCTGTGCGGTGCCGTGCCGGTCTATGTTAATCCGGGCGTCGATCCGCAGCTCGGCATCGCGCTGGGCATGTCGCTTGCCGACGTGGAGCGCGCCATCGAGGCCAATCCGGACGCGAAGGCTGTTCTCGTGAACAATCCGACGTATTACGGCGTCTGCTCTGATCTGCGAAGCATCGTGAAGCTGGCTCATGCGCACGGCATGCGCGTGCTGGCGGACGAAGCTCACGGTACGCATTTTTCGTTCTCGGACGCGCTGCCCGTTTCCGCCATGGCGGCGGGGGCGGATATGGCGGCCGTCAGCATGCACAAGTCCGGCGGCAGCCTGACGCAGAGCTCCATGCTGCTCATCGGTCCTGCCATGAGCGAGGGCTATGTCCGCGCCGTGATCAACCTGACGCAGACGACGAGCGCGTCGTATCTGCTGCTGGCAAGCCTGGACATTTCGCGCCGGAATCTGGCCCTGCGCGGGCAGGAGACCATGACGCGCGTCGCTGCGCTGGCGGAATATGCCCGCGCGGAGATCAACGCCATCGGCGATTACGATGCGTTCTCCAAAGAGCGCATCAACGGAACGAGCTTTTTCGACTTCGACATCACGAAGCTGTCCGTCCACACGCTCGGGCTCGGCCTGGCCGGGATCGAGGTCTATGATCTGCTGCGCGACGAATACGGCATCCAGATCGAATTCGGCGACATCGGCAACATTCTGGCCTATGTGTCCGTCGGCGACCGCGAGCGCGAGATCGAGCGCCTCGTCAGCGCCATGGCCGATCTGCGCCGCCGCTTCAAGCGCACCGGTACGGCCGGTATGCTGACGCAGGAATACATTCCGCCGCAGGTCGTGCTTTCCCCGCAGGACGCGTTTTACGGCCGGAAGGTCCGTCTGCCGCTGGAGCAATGCGAGGGCCGCGTCTGCGGCGAGTTCGTCATGTGCTATCCGCCCGGCATCCCCATCCTTGCGCCGGGCGAGCGCATCACGCGCGACGTACTGGACTATATCACCTATGCCAAGGCCAAGGGCTGCAACCTGACCGGCCCGGAGGACCTGCACACCGAATACCTGAACGTGCTGACAAAGGAGTGAGACAATGGAGCTTTGGTTTACGGAGCGGCATACGCCGTATGTGAATTTTTCCATCAAGGTCGAGCGCCAGCTCTATACGGCGCAGAGCGAATTTCAGCGGATCGACGTGTTCGAGTCGCGGGAATTCGGCCGCTTCCTGACGCTTGACGGCTATATGATGCTGACGGAGAAGGACGAGTTCATCTATCATGAGATGATCACGCACATCCCCATGGCCGTCCACCCGAATCCCGAGAATATCCTCGTCATCGGCGCGGGTGACGGCGGCGTCGTGCGCGAGCTGACGCGCTATCAGTCGCCGAAGTGCATCGACCTCGTCGAGATCGATGAGCTGGTCATCGAGGTCTGCCGTAAGTATCTGCCGAAGACGGCCTGCCGCCTCGACGACCCGCGCGTGCATATCCATATTGCAGACGGACTGAAATTCATCCGCTCCTGCGAGAACAAATACGACCTCATCATCGTGGACTCCACGGACCCGTTTGGCCCCGGCGAGGGCCTGTTCACAAAGGAATTCTACGGCAGCTGCTATAATGCCCTGCGCGAGGACGGCATCATGGTCAATCAGCACGAAAGCCCGTTCTATGCCGCCGATGCGGCCGCCATGCAGCGTGCGCACAAGCGCATCGTGGAATGCTTCCCCATCAGCCGCGTCTATCAGGCGCATATCCCGACGTATCCGTCCGGCCATTGGCTGTTCGGCTTTGCCTCGAAGAAATACCATCCCGTCACGGACTTCAATCCGACGGCCTGGACGCTTCTTGGCCTTTCTACCCGCTATTACAATGCGAAGCTGCACCGCAGCGCCTTCTCCCTGCCGACGTATGTCGAGGAGCTGCTGCGCGATGTGGAGCCGCAATAAGGAGAGATCATTATGGCAAAATTACTGGTCATTGGCTGCGGCGGCGTTGCACAGGTCGCCATTCAGAAGTGCTGTCAGAATGACGGCCTGTTTACGGAGCTCGTGCTCGCCAGCCGCACAAAGGCGAAGTGCGACGCCCTCAAGGAAAAGCTCGCCGGGAAGACGAAGACCGTCATCTCCACGGCCGAGGTCGACGCCGATAACGTCGCCGCGCTGTGTGTGCTCATCCGCGACGTCCGCCCGGATGCCGTGCTGAATCTGGCCCTGCCGTATCAGGACCTTTCCGTGATGGAGGCCTGCCTCAAGTGCGGCGTGGACTATATCGACACCGCGAACTACGAGCCGGAGAACACCGACGATCCCGCATGGCGCGAGATCTACGAAAAGCGCTGCAAGGAGCTGGGCTTCTCCGCCTACTTTGACTATTCGTGGCAGTGGGCCTATGACGAGCGCTTCCGCAAGGCCGGTCTGACGGGCCTGCTCGGCACCGGCTTTGACCCGGGCGTCACGTCCGTGTTCGTCGCCTATGCCAAGAAGCACTATTTTGACGAGATCCACACCATCGACATCCTCGACTGCAACGGCGGCGACCACGGCTATCCCTTCGCCACGAACTTCAACCCGGAGGTCAACCTCCGCGAGGTCTCTGCGCCCGGCTCCTACTGGGAGGACGGCCATTGGATCGAGATTCCCGCCATGTCCATCCACCGCGAGTATGATTTCCCGCAGGTCGGCAAGAAGGACATGTACCTGCTGCACCACGAGGAGATCGAGGCGCTGGCCCGCAATCTGCCGGAGGTCAAGCGCATTCGCTTCTTCATGACGTTCGGCCAGAGCTATCTGACCCACATGAAGTGCCTTGAGAACGTCGGCATGCTCTCGACGACGCCGGTCGAATTCAACGGCCAGCAGATCGTTCCCATCCAGTTCCTCAAGACGCTGCTGCCGGACCCGGCCTCGCTCGGCCCGCGCACCGTCGGCAAGACGAACATCGGCTGCATCATCACCGGCGTCAAGGATGGCAAGGAGAAGACCATCTATATCTACAATGTCTGCGACCATCAGGAGTGCTATAAGGAGCTCGGCTGCCAGGCTGTTGCCTATACGACGGGCGTTCCGGCCATGATCGGCGCCGCCATGGTGCTCTCCGGTCAGTGGAACAGGAAGGGCGTCTACACGACCGATGAGTTCGACCCCGATCCCTATATGCAGATGCTGAATGAATACGGCCTGCCCTGGGTCGTGGAGGAGAACCCCGAGACCGTCGCATGAACACGCCCTATTACCTGATCGATGAGGCCGCTCTGCGCCGGAACCTTGAAATTCTCCGCGGCGTGCGTGAGCGCACAGGCTGCAAAATTCTGCTGGCGCAGAAGGCGTTCTCCATGTTCGCCGTCTATCCGATCATCGCGGAATACCTCGACGGTGCGACGGCAAGCGGCCTTTTTGAGGCCCGGCTGGCGGCCGAGGAGCTGCAGGGCGAAAACCATGTGTTCTCCGCCGCCTACCGCGCGGAGGATATCCCGGAGCTGGCCCGCCTGTGCGACCATGTCGTGTTCAACTCCTGCGCCCAGCTTCGCGCCTACGCGCCGCAGGTCCTCGCTGCCGGGAAGCAGGCCGGCCTGCGCATCAATCCCGAGTGCTCCACACAGGAGGGCCACGCGATCTATGACCCCTGCGGCGAGAAGTCCCGCCTCGGCGTTACCCGGGCGCAGTTCGACCCCGAGGTGCTGCCGCTGCTCAGCGGCCTGCACTTCCACACGCTCTGCGAGCAGGATTCCGATGCGCTGGAGACGACGCTGGACGCCGTCGAGGCACGCTTCGGCGAGTTTTTCCCCGGACTGCGCTGGCTGAATTTCGGCGGCGGGCACCACATCACCCGGCCGGGCTATGACATTCCGCGGCTCGAGCGCTGCATCGACCGCATCCAGCAGCGCTATGGGCTGCAGGTCTATCTGGAGCCGGGCGAGGCCGTCGCGCTGAACGCGGGCGTCCTGCGCTGCACCGTGCTCGATATCGTTGAAAACGGCGGAAAGATCGCCATTCTGGATACGTCTGCCGCGTGCCATATGCCGGACGTGCTCGAGGTGCCGTACCGTCCGCCGGTGTACCGCGGCGGCGAGCCGGGCAAAAAGGCGTTCACCTATCTGCTGACCGGCCGCTCCTGCCTCGCAGGCGATGTCATCGGCGAGTATTCGTTCGATGTGGCGCTCGGCGCCGGTGAGCAGGTCGTGTTCGAGGACATGGCGCTCTACACCATGGTCAAGACCAATACGTTTAACGGCATGCCGCTGCCGCTGATCGCCATCCGGCGCGCCGACGGCACGGATGAGGTTGTGCGTATGTTTGGGTATGAGGAGTTTAAGCGGAGACTTTCGTAAGTTCCTGCCGGGCGGGAGTCTGTTTCTCTGCACCGGCTGACCGGGGGACTTGAACCGCGCAGGCGGTTCACCCTATCCGGGCGGCAGGTTTTTTCAGCACCGGCTGAGCGGGGGGCACGAACTGCCGCAGGCGTGTTCGCCCCTGACGGGCGGGGAGGTTTTCGCTGAACCTCAGCGGGGAGTGCGCCTACCCGGCGGGGGCACAAGAGGGTAGACACCTGCGGTTTCCACCCTCTTGTGAATCACCCCTTTCCC
>OGYY01002517.1_pt1 | contig 13272 bp, 12 predicted proteins | sample 1576671 | NCBI WGS metagenome assembly OGYY01 (sample SAMEA3541593, study PRJEB24748) | human gut metagenome | biome: human gut; feature: human-associated habitat; material: faeces | place: China | collected 2012 | reverse complement strand
CGGCTTCGTCACCAGCCCCACGCCGGTTCCGCCGTACAGATAGACGGTGCAGCCCGTGCTTCCGCTCTCGTATACGTAGGCCCGGGATTCGTTCTCGCCTGCCGGGGGACCGAACGAGACGGACACCTGGATCAATGCCTTGTCGGTCACGTCCGGATCGTCGCCCGCATCCTTGCGGACGGCGCAGGTGACTGCGGCGGCGTCAGAAGCGAACGGCCTCCCGACCTCCCCTGTCGTTTCCGATATCTCCATCATTTCTACAGCCAGATCGGCGCGCACGCCCCTGGGCGTCATCACCGACACATGGGAAAGCGTCTCGCCAGACAGCAGCCGCTCACAGGCCGCCCGGGCCGCCGCCGCCGCGCAGGTTCCGGTGGTAAAGCCGGAACGAAGCCCCCCGCTCACAGCTCCACCGCCTGTCTGGCGTGTTCCAGGTAAAGCGCCCGGATCCCCTCATACTCGCCGAGCCCCCGCATCACACAGCTGGTCTCAATCCCGGCGGCCTCGAACCGGTTCTTCCAGGAATCCCTATCCGCCCCCGCCATGTCGTTTCTCGCGTGGTCGCCGGCCACCAGCATAAGCGGCGCCAGATACACCTTTTTATATCCGCCGTCCAGGGCCCACCTGACCGCCTGTTCCACCGACGGCTGCCCCTCTACGGTGGCCACGAATGCGTGGGGAAATCCCATCTCTGCAAACCGTTCATTCATTTCTATGTAAATATCGTTGGCCGGGTGGCCGCTCCCGTGGCCCATGAACACCCAGGCCTCATCCTTATAAAGCCGCGGCATCTGCGCCGCCGTCCGGCGTATCACCTCCGCCCGGTCTTCCCTGGTTTCCAGAAGCGGGCGTCCCACTTTCCCCGTGCGGAGCTGGCCGCAAAACTTTCCCGCCTGCGCCAGCATTTTTTCATTTTCAATACCGCCGATCAGATGGGTGGGCTGGATCACCAGATCGGTGACGCCCATTTTAACCAGTAGGTCCAGTGCCTCCTCCACGGCAGGGATCCGGACGCCGTCCCTCTCCCGCAGTATTTTTATGATCACTCCGCTGGTAAACGCCAGGGAAACGCTGTGATCACAAAACGCCTCCCTGGCCTCCAAAACCAGGCGGTCGATGGTATTTTTTCTGGCCTCGTTCACGCTGGTGCCGAAGCTCACAAGCAGCAATGCCTTCATCTTCACGGAAGCCTCCGTCTCTCGTATTTGTACTAACCCTGCAAATTCCAGTCGATTGGTGCGTCCATTCCAGAATTAGCGGTGCACCTATTCTGAAATAGCGGTGCGCTGATTCCATTCTAAACGGTGCGTTTTCTTTTATAATGAACAATGAAACTCGTTCATTACAAGTTGAGAAAGGAGCACCAAATGCAAAAATACTCAACCATCATTGGCGTGATTGAATTACGTCAGAGCGGTGTTGGATACCGCACTACCAAGAAGCGGTACAACATAGGAAACAGTACCGTAACACTTATTATGAACCGCTTTCATGAACTGGGGCTTTCCCTGGAGGAGTTGAAAGCAATGCCGCCGAAGAAAGTCGAGGAGGCTTTCTATCCGCCAGAGAATCTCCGCCGCGCTGAAAAGGAATTGCCAGATTTCTTTCAGATCCATCAGCGTATGATGGCGATGGAGACTCCTGATCTTGCATTCCAGTGGTTGGAATACAAAAAAGAGCATCCGAATGGCTATCAACTGTCACAGTTCTACAAGCTCTACCGAGATTTTCTGAGAGAAAATTTCGGACAGGATTCCGTATCTATGCCAGTCGAACGAATCCCAGGAGAGCGGATGTATATTGACTGGGTCGGCGACCAGCCTGAACTGCTGACGGATCCTGCAACCGGCGAGATACACAAAGTTCATGTGTTTGCTACGACACTTGGCTTCAGCAGCCGTGTATATGCAGAAGTATTCCTTGACGAGAAGCTGCCAAGTTTTATTACCGGCGTTGTCCACGCACTGGAATACTATGGGGCTGTTCCGAAGTATCTTGTTCCAGACAACCTGAAGACCGCGATTTCTAAACACTCAAAGGACGAATTGATCCTGAATTCGGCTTTTTCAGATCTGGAGGATTTCTACAATACGATTGTGCTGCCTCCACCGCCGCGCAAGCCGAAAGGGAAACCGACGATAGAAAACCACGTCCGTTTTTTGGAGACACATTTAATCGAGCGCTTAAAAGAAAACATATTTACAAGTCTCGATTCCCTGAACAAAGAAACCCAAAAGATAATAGCGGCAATCAATCAAGCGGATTTCCGGAATAAAAATGATATCCGCAGGACACGGGAGTATGCCTTCCAGACCTACGACAAGCCAAAAATGAAGCCTCTTCCATCGGGCAGCTTTACGACTTGCGATTATAAATATTTTCTGCGTATACCAGATAATTACCACCTTGAATATGACGGCCACTATTACTCTGTATTGTATACGTATCACGGAAAACCTGCAATGCTCAAAGCTACAATGAGTGAGATAAGGATCTGTGATGAGAATAATAGGCTTTTGTGTAAGCATGTACGCTCCTATAAGGATTTTCCGCGTTATATCACAGACGACAGTCATATGCCTCCGGAACACCTGTATTACAAGGAACTGAATGCACATGACGGGGCGTATTACCGCAGATGGGCATCCGTTTATGGAGAGTCCATGGTTACGCTCATTGATCGTATTCTCCGCAGTGTCAAGCATGAAGAGCAGGCATACAACAGCTGCAAGGGCATTCTGCATATGTGCAATGATGTCCCGCGTCATATCGCAGCGGAAGCGGCTCAGATTTGTATTGATGCATCTGCATGCAAGTACACTTACTTCAAGAAAGCCCTTAGCCGCCTGGTTAACCACGAACCGACAGGAAACAGAGCAGCCGGGCATCTTCCGGAACATGAAAACATCAGAGGGAGGGACTGCTATCAATGAATGAAAATCTTTCCCTTACTCACGAGGAACTCCTGATCTGTGAACGCCTGCGTTCCCTGAGGATGTCCGGAATGGCAGATGCATTTGAAAGCCAGATGCTGGATCCGAATGCCGATCTGGCGCCCTTCATTGAACGGTTCACGGAGATCGTAAACCATGAATGGCAGATACGATACGACAAAAAGTTTAAACGCTATCTGAAACAGGCACATCTGCGCTATCCGGATGCTGATCTGGATGAAACCATTTATGATCCTGCAAGAAAACTGGACACAGATGCAATTGAGCGGCTGGCAACCTGCCATTGGATTGATGAAGGAAAGAATCTCCTGATTACCGGGATGACAAGCAGCGGGAAAACACATCTAAGCAATGCCTTGTGTATCTCTGCTCTTCGCCAGCTGAAGACGGTGCGATATATCCGTGCAAACACGCTCATGCTTGAGCTGGAGCAGGCCAGACTGAAGTCAACCTATCTGGAATACGTTACCGCGCTGTCCAAACTTGATCTGCTTGCGATTGATGACTTTGGTCTCATGGAGCTGGATCTGGATAAATGCCGTGATCTCTTCGAAGTAATCGATGGACGGGATGGACGCAGGTCCACAATCATCATTTCACAGTTTCCGATCAAGTCATGGTTTGATCTGTTCAGGGAACATACTTATGCGGATGCATGTCTTGCCCGTATTACTGATAAGCGACATAGCTATCGGCTTGAAATGAATGGTATCAGTATGCGCGAAGCTGAGAAATAAGCATCTGTCATCAGAGGGATGATGCTCCGCACCGTTTAAAATGGACTGAGCGCACCGTTGGTGCGGAGCATATGCCCCCTTTTACTGGAATTTACAAAAAACTTACAATGTTTTTACTGTTTCATGATAGATGTCAAGGCCATACAACACTATAATCGGAAACTGTGAAACACATAACCAATTCTATTGCCAGACTAACACGAGGAGAAAAACATTATGAAAAAAAATCTAAAATGTCTCACAGCACTTTGCATGGCAGGTGCCATGATCTCTCTGACCGGATGCGGTTCATCCAGTCAGTCTACTTCCGCAGATACCACAGCAGGTTCCGCCTCTTCCGAAGCCACCACTTCCGCCGAGAGCACCGCTTCCGGCAATGGTTCCAAAACCGTTATCGAGTACTGGCACTGTAATGCAGAGAACCAGGGCGGACTGACCGTAGATGAACTGGTAAAAAACTTTAATGAGAACAATGACCACATTGAAGTTGTTGCTAAATATAACCCGGATATGTATAAGGGACTGATGCAGAACCTGCAGGCTGAAGCCGCTACCGGCAATACCCCGGCACTGGTTCAGATCGGCTGGGCTTTCCTGGATTATTTTTCCAACAACTTTTCCTACACCTCCCCACAGGAGATCATCGACCAGTATGATGCTTCTGACAAAACCTTCCTGACCGACAATTTCCTGCCAAACGTCCTGGATCTGGCGGTAAACAGTGATGGCGTACAGGTCGGAATACCGTATTCTTTAAGCAGCCCGGTTCTCTACATCAACCGCGATCTGCTGAAGGAAGCAGGACTTTCCGAAGAGGGACCGAAAACCTGGGAAGAGGTTGATTCCTTTGCCAGAACTGTTCAGGAAAAGACCGGAAAATATGGTTTCTATATGCAGGAGCCGGCAGACTTCTGGGCACAGCAGGGACTCATCGAGAGCAATAACACTTCCATGCTGACCAAGACCGCAGATGGCAAGATCCAGGCAAGCTTCGCAAGCCCGGAAGGCATTCAGGCTATGCAGATGGTTGCTGACCTCATCAAGGACGGAGCCGCTCTCCATGTTTCCTGGGATGAAGGCTGCCAGAGCTTCATTGATGGCAACTGCGCAATGCTCTACACCACCATTGCCCGTCGCGCATCCGTTCAGAAGAGCGCGCAGTTCGATGTCGCTACCGTAAAATCCCCGACCTGGGGCAGCAGCCCGCGTAAAGTTCCGGCAGGCGGATGCTTCTTAGCTATCACCGCACAGACCGATGAGCAGAAGGAAGCCGCATGGGAGTTTGAGAAATACCTGTACAGCGTGGAATCCATGGCTGCATGGACCATCGGAACCGGTTATGTACCGCCAAGAAAGGACGTTGCAGACGCAGAGAACGGACTGAAATCCTTCCTGGCTGAAAATGAGATGATGAAGGCTGCCATTGAGCAGATGGACGGCGTGGTTTCCTGGACATCCTTCCCGGGTGATGCAGGTCTTCAGGCTGAGCAGATGCTCCTGGATATGAGAGATCAGATCTTCGGTGGACAGGTAACTGCCGAGGAGGGTATGACTTCCACCCAGGATGCCATCAATGCCCTGTTAGACGCACAGTAAGCTGACATTCCAGATGCAGACCGGTACTTTCCCTTTTGCTCACGGGAAGGTACCGGTTTTCCTGAATTTACGGAGGTAATCACTTGAATAATGAAACAAAAAAACAAACGATTCTGGGATATCTGTTTCTGATCCCGTCCCTAGCCGTGTTCGCAGTCTTTATGTTTTACCCACTCCTTTATACCTTTTACTTAAGCTTTTTTGAGTGGAACATGGTAAAGCCTGTCAAAAAGTTTGTCGGTCTGAACAACTACATTGCCGTATTCCGAGATCCGAATACCTTTAAGATTCTGGGCAATACCCTTGCTTACATTCTGGTTCTGCTGGTCCTGAACTTTGTGCTGCCCTATATTCTCTCCTTTATCCTCTCCGCCGTGATCCGGCATGGAAAGAGTTTTTACAAGGCTGTGTTCTTCCTTCCCAGCGTCATCTCCCTGGTGGTCGGCTCCATCCTCTATACCTGGATCTTAAACCCGATTTCCGGACCGGTGGCCATCATTCTCGGTAAATTCGGTATCCAGATGCCCTTCTGGTCCAAAACCGACGGATGGGTCATTGCCGTGCTCTGCATCATTACCACCTGGAAGACCTTCGGCTACAACTTCATCAATATTTTAGCCGGTGTCTCCGGCGTATCCCAGGAAGTTATTGAGGCCGCACGGCTGGATCAGGTCCCCATGTGGAAAATCTTTCTGGACATCATTGTGCCAATGAGCTCCGCTACCGGAATTTACGTGTTCATCACCACCATTGTCCAGGGACTCCAGTATGTGTTCACCCCCATCAAGGTCATTACCCAGGGCGGACCGAACTACGCCAGTTCCAACCTGATCTACGCTTCCTACCACGAGGCCTTTACCTTGTACCGGACCGGCACCTCATCGGCCATTTCCATTCTGACCATGCTGCTGTTCATTGTCCTTTTACTTCTGGAATTTAAATTTGTGGAGAAGGGAGTCTACTATGAAAACTAACAATCATTCGGAAATTGGCTGGCACATGATCCTGGGCGCCATCGTCTTCCTCATGCTGGTTCCCATCGTGTTCGCTCTGTCCAACTCCTTCAAGACTCTGCAGGACGCATTTAATACCATTTTTGAGATCATTCCGTCTCACCCGACTCTGGAAAACTACCGGCATGTATTTGAAAAACTGCCATTTGTCCAGATAACCTTAAATACATTTCTGATCGCGGCATCCGTTACCATCTTCAAAACCATTACCAGCCTGTTTGCCGCCTATTCCTTTGTCTATTTTGATTACAAAGGAAAACAGTTTTTCTACTTTATCATGCTGAGTACCATGTTTATTCCGTTCACCGTGACCATGATTCCAAACTACCTGATGATTTCAAAACTCGGTCTGCGGGATTGCATCTGGGGCGTGGCACTTCCGCAGTTTGCGGATGTTTTAGGTATCTTCCTGCTGCGCCAGGCCATGCGCGGAATCCCGAAGGCCCTCATTGAGGCTGCGCGGATGGAAGGCATCGGCAGCCTCAAGATCATGCGAGATATCATCCTGCCGCTGGTACGCCCGTCCATTCTCACGACCGGGATCATTTTCTTTATCAATTCCTGGAACGAGTATGTATGGCCGGTGCTCATCTTAAAGAGCAAGGAAAACTACACGCTTTCCCTGGCGCTCCAGATGTACATCAGCGCTGAGGGCGGCACCGAATTTACCATTGCCATGGCCGTATCCGTCATCACCATGATCATTCCGCTGGCTCTGTATCTTATTTTCCAGCGCTATATCATCAACACCTTTGCCGCATCCGGCGTAAAAGGTTAATCTGTCAGGAGGACTTATGAATAATATCGTTTTTGAACACGTCGTAAAAGCATACGGAAAAAATGTGATCGTCAATGATCTGAATATGGAAATCCGGGAAGGGGAGCGGCTGATTCTGCTGGGCCCGTCCGGCTGCGGAAAATCCACCACCCTGCGCATGATCGCCGGTCTGGAGGATATCACCTCCGGCTCCCTGCATATGCGAGGCCAGGTAGTCAACAATGTTGCCTGCGGAGACCGCGGCGTATCCATGGTATTCCAGAACTACGCCCTTTTCCCGCATATGACTGTAAAAAATAACATCATCTACGGTCTGAAAGCCCACAAAATGGAAGCGGCTGAGATTAACCGCCGCCTGGAGGAAGTACTGGAAATGCTGCAGCTGAAAGGTCTGGAGGACCGCAAGCCGAAGGATCTTTCCGGTGGACAGCGCCAGCGTGTTGCCCTGGCCCGCGCCGTCGTAAAACGCTCTGACTACTTTCTTCTGGATGAACCGCTTTCCAACCTGGATGCACAGCTCCGCCTGCGTGCGCGAAAAGAACTGGTCAAGATCCACGAGATGTACCGTCCGACCATGGTTTATGTCACTCATGACCAGATTGAGGCCATGACCGTGGGACAGCGTGTTGCCATCATGTATCGCGGAAATATGGAAATGCTGGACACGCCAAGCCATGTATACAATATGCCGGCAAGTATTTTCTGTGCCCGATTCATTGGCTCTCCGTCCATGAACATCATCTCCTGCCAGTATGAAAACGGCAATCTCTCCATCGGAGACCAGATGATCAGACTGGCTCCGATGTGGCGTCCGATCGCAGATGCCTGTCCATCCGGAAAATACTGCGTTGGCATCCGCCCAGAACATATAGTCTTAAGCAGCCGTCCAACGGAAACTTCCATCTGCGGAACCGTAAAATACGTGGAGGACTATGGAAACCGCTACGGCGTTTATATTGATGTCAAGGGTGAAAAGAGTGAGTTGATTGCCATCTGCAATGACTCGGTCCCGCGCCCAGGCGAAAACATTTTCATGAATATTGATTTCCGCAAACTGCATCTGTTTGATGCCCAGAGCGAGAAGTCCCTTGGATATCCAGAAGAAATTCGCCGTCTGAACGCAGCCCTGGATTTTTCCATGCCGGATGCCCAGAATAAAAACCAGAAAACAGGAGGTAAATATCATGAATCTTTTGGTCAGTACCAATGTGTATAAACCGGGTCAGCTTGCCCGGGTCATCCCGCATTTACATGCCTTCCGTGGTCAGATTGGCGTCGAGCTGTTCCCTATGTTTGACGCAGACTGCTATGAGGAAGAGCTTCTTCATTGCCTGCCGGAGTTTGAAGGAATCCTAGTTAGTTTTCATGGCCCGTACTATGAAACCGAGCACAGCGCAGCCCCCGGCACCCCGGAATATGCGCACTCCATGAACCTGATCCGCCAAACCCTGCCTTACTGTGTGCGCCTTCGAAGCCAGTATCTGGTCTTTCATCACAACAACATCCCGGTGACGGAAGAACGCCGGGAAGAGATGATCCGTGTTTCCAGAGAAAACTACAGGGAAATTGCGGAGCTGTTCAAGCCGCACCAGATCCCGGTGGTGGTGGAGAATGCCGGTGTCCTGGACCGCGGCAACATGCTGTTTGACCAGGATGCGTTTATCCAGCTCTGCAGGGAAGAGCATTATCCCGTGCTGATCGACATTGGCCATGCTTACGCCAACGGCTGGGACCTGGCACAGACCATGGAAGCGTTAAAGGATCAGATCGTGGCTTACCATCTTCACAACAACGACGGTGTTCACGACAGCCATCAGCGGATTTTCCACGGGACCCTGGATTTTCCCCTGTTTCTGTCTGATTATCAGAGACTGACTCCAAACGCAGATCTGGTTCTGGAATACAGCCCGGATGTGGCAGATGATGAATCCGGAATCCAAGAAGACATTTCCTGGCTTCTGGAGCAGATCCGGAGGTAGCTTATGCTTTCCGAAAAGAAACTCTTCTTATTTGATATTGACGGAACCGTGGCCTTGGGCGATGTCCTGCTGCCCGGAGCGGCGGAATTCTTCCAGGAAATTAAAGAGCGCGGCGGGCAGTTTGTATTCATTACCAATAACTCCACCAAAAGCATTGCGGACTACATCAAAAAATTCCGTCAGATGGGTGTCTCAACCGATCCACAGAATTTTGTAACTGCCTCCACCGCTTCTGCCAGCTGGCTACGGCAACACGCAGCTGGAAAGACTATCTATACACTTGGAACACGATCACTGATTCGAGAGCTTGAAGGACATGGAATCCGCGTCACCACGGATCCGGACACCCAGGATATTTCCTTTGTGCTGGTTGCCTACGACAGCGAACTTACCTACAAGAAGCTGACTGACACCTGCCGCATCCTGCAGACCCGCCCTGTCACCTTCCTTGCCACCAACCCGGATCTGGTCTGCCCGGTCCCATTTGGCTATGTACCCGACTGCGGATCCATATGTCAGATGATCACTAATGCCACAGGCCAGGTACCACATTATATCGGAAAACCTTCTACCGATATGGTGGATATTGCGCTCCGGGAAAATCCGTTTACCAAAGAGGAAACCGTGATAGTGGGTGACAGGTTTTACACTGACATTGCATGCGGGAACGCTTCTGGGGTAGAGACAGTCCTGGTACTAACCGGTGAAGCGAAAAAAACAGATACTATGATTCATACGTACTCTCCAACTTATATTTTCGACTCCATAAAAGAAGTAAAGAAAGCCTGGAAGAATTAGTAATCCAGGCTTTCTCTACTTCTTTAAAATTTTCAATGCGGTATGTGTAATGATTGTAAAAGATGAAATAACGCAACAATATAGCATTGCTTACTTATAAAAAAGTAACCGACTCAGAAACGAGAACGATTACTTTTTTAGATAGTATGAATTTAAGTGCTGCTTCATTCTAATGCAAAACCGTAAAGATAGCAAGGAAAAGTGACATCATGATGGATATTGCCATATTTTTGCTTAATAATACCGTCTCATATTCGAAAGAGAGTAGTGTAGATAAACCTGAATTATTCACGACTTTGCCACGAATGTGGCTGAAAGCCACATAGTTACTGTATTTTAACTGAATATTGCTTTTCACCTATCAAGTGAATGAAAAAAGAGCATCCATTTGTGGTAAAATTAAGGTGTCTAATCAAAATAAATACCAACAAAGGAGCCCTTTATGAGTATTGTAAACACCTTATCACTAGAAAGCAATAGACAAATTAAAATAAATTTTGATGGAGGAGATTTATCCTCCGATGCAGGATTGCTTCTTATCAAAGAATTCGTAAGCAAACTTGGTATTGATAATCTTTTAGGCAAAGTTTTCAAGACCAACGATTCTGCATTATTCAGATATCATACAGATCAGAAAAACCTGCTCCAGATGATATATATGATCATTGCAGGCTACTTCGAAGATGATACTTCCGATGAACTTACAAATGATCCTGTATTCAAGTCTGTACTTGAAAAAGACACCCTTGCATCACAGCCTACGCTATCAAGATTCTTTAACCGTATGGATGAAGATACCTTAAATCAGTTACTTATGATTGGCAGAATACTCCGAAAGAGAGTTTATCGTATTCAGATGCCACAGGCTGTTATTCTGGATCTGGATTCCACTCTTCTTGATGCATACGGCAAACAGGAAGGCAGAGCCTTTAACTTTCATTATCAAAGCAATGGATACCATCCACTTGTCTGTTATGATGGAATGACCGGAGATCTGGTAAAAATCCAGCTTCGTGATGGAACCGAGTATTCCTGTACCGGAGTGGTTGACTTCCTGCAGCCGATACTTGATGAATACCTGAATGATTATCCGGCGATCCGTATTCTGCTTCGTGGTGACAGCGGTTTCGCTACACCTGATCTTTATAAGCAGTGTGAGGAAAACGGCACAAGCTATGTGATCCGGCTGAAGGAGAATGGCATTCTCCGCAAAAAAGCATCCTATCTTGTGGATGAGCTTGATGAGATCACCAAAAATAATAAAGTCGATTATGCAGTAGCCTATGGCGAATTCATGTATAGAGCGAGTTCATGGCCTTATGAAAGGCGTGTGGTATGCAAGGTTGAAAAGCCGGAAAACCAAATGGTTTACATGTACACATTTGTTGTCACAAACATGGATTCCTCACCAGAGTATCTCATCAAATTTTACTGCAAGCGGGGGCTGATGGAAAACTTCATTAAAGAAAGCAAATCCGGTTTTGATTTTGCATCCGTAAGCAGTCATACCAGAATGGTAAATGCCAATAGACTGCAGGTACATGCTCTTGCGTATAACATATTTAATTGGTTTAGAAGATTGGTGTTATCAGCAAATATGCGAAAGCAACGCATTGATACCGTCCGTTTAAAATTGCTGAAGATTGCTGCAAAAGTAGTTCATTCAGCAAGATATATCACATTCAAACTGTGCAGCAGTTGCCCCTATAAGAATGAATTCTATGAGACACTTTCAAATATCGGCAAGCTGAATGTACAGCTGGAATAGCAACTATTAACGAACATTGACAGCTTAACAACTGCTCTGAACTCTGCCACAGGGATTTTATACCCTTTTGACGGGTTAATTGAGTGATGTTATGGCTGCATGGATCAATTTTCAGATTCATGGTACTGTTATCAATTCAGATACTGTTCCGTGAATAATTTAGGATTATGTATATGCTATTTAATAATCAAAATTGGTCACTGGGTTTGGTTTATGATAACCCGGCAATCCCTGAATATTTAAAGTTGAAACTTAACAGTATGCCAGATCGACCATTGACAGTGCATGAGTTGACTTCCTGGTTAATTATTCATAAGGTACGGGGAATCGCATACTGTATCGGAGGAACAAAGCAAAGAATCTATTCACTGAGATTCAGATGGCAATTCAATTGTCAGATGCAACAAGGTGGGATGGATATCAGCTTGCTGGAATTTGCTAAGGAAGTAGATCGGTATGCAGAAAAAACATAAGGTTATGAAGAGAGACGACGGTGGTAACATCGAAGTCTCTCTTTGACTTTATTTTTTCATGCGTTCGAGACATCTTTTTAAATTGGTATATGCTGGATATTTGTGTTCTGCCAGTAACTGGCGACACGCTTCATTTGTAGCGCTTTTTCCGTATCGCGTAGCAAGCGAAATGATGCTGAGGCAGCGGCGATAAGCTTGTTGCTCATATATGTATTGACTAAGCAATTCCGAAACAAAATTCCTAAGATGGGGTCCTCCTTTATCATAAGCATAATCGAGAATACGATTGCGATCCCATGCTATTTTAGCATCAGGTGGTGGCAGATGGTCTGCATTGGTGACATAGAAAGGGTGGCTTTCAGGATTGGTATGGAGGTTATGGGTAGCAATTAGCAAGCCATTATCATCGGAGAAAAATTCCACTTGGTTTCCAATAAATTTGACCGTGATCGATTTTTGGCAAAATTCATACGGAACAGAATACAGAACATTATCAACTTGGACGTGGCAGTCAAATCCGGCTTTTACGGTGCCCCATATGTATTCACGTTTTTCAGGTAAGGGGGAAAGATGGCGTGCTTCCAGTAATCGATATACATCATACGGGGCCGGAGTTCCCTGCGTGTTATATTCTGCACAAATTCGATCAAGTTCCTCCTGTAGGTTGTTGTGGTCATAAAATGAGTGTCCGTTTAGCGATTTTTGCAATGTTTCTGAAACTGTTTTAGCGAGTGATTTTAATTTGTTGTCCGTATACAGAACCGTTTTGAACTGCAAGCATATGTTCTGCACAGGCATTCTGACTTCGTTACCCCAGATAACTGTCTTTCCAGGTATGGCATAGATTGTGGATGTCACTCCTCCAATCCGATTAAAAAACGCTGCACATGCCTTGCACCATGCTACTGTCTCGTTTCCCTCCATTACGCTAAGTGATACATAATGGCTATATGGCAACATGATAAAACATATGTGGAAAGATCCAGTCTCAGTCTCAGCCTTTTCGGGAAGCGACAGACAAAATACTCCTACTCCAGGGAAAAAGTCACTTTTATAGTCCTTGACTTTCATTTTCTGCTTCTTCATGTACTTACAAAACATGGAATAACCAATAGGCTCGTGCCCTGTGAGAAGTTGATTGTCACAGTATCGTTCCCAAGACTCTTTTGCGGTTTT
>OGYY01002513.1_pt1 | contig 13283 bp, 13 predicted proteins | sample 1576671 | NCBI WGS metagenome assembly OGYY01 (sample SAMEA3541593, study PRJEB24748) | human gut metagenome | biome: human gut; feature: human-associated habitat; material: faeces | place: China | collected 2012 | reverse complement strand
CTGTGCTTGGAAGAGAATTTTATCAAATGTATCAGATTCAGACTGAAGGTACTCCATCGGAACTAATCGAATACTCAACGGATGACTTGGATGAGTTGAAAAATACAATTAAAGAGCTTGATCGAGAATATGGATATAAAAATATTCGTGTCATTAAGGATGTGACATACAATGTTGGAATAATCGTAGATGAGATTAAGGTAGATACTACCGATCCATCCGAACCGTAATATAATTTTCGTGCGGTAAACCTGATGTGAAAGCCTATTTTTTGGATGCATACGGAACTTAGGTGTGTAAGCTCAACACTTACTACCGCCCTATACAGTTATAATCAGTTTGGCGACTGATTGGTAAATATGAAAACTTTTTAACCGACTTTCTATAGTCGGTTTTGTTATATAAAAAATCGACTAAATAAAAAGGATGGTATATAAAATGATTACAATTAACAAGTATGCAGACAAGCCAAATCGTGTATGGCTTGAATTATATGGACTTTCTACCGATGAAAAACCTATTGGTAAGTTTGAAGATGTTTTCATGGGGAATGCTTCAACCTATTACGAAATGGACAGCAAAAAGTCTTACATTTATGATGAAGAAAATCAGAAATGGTGGGAGGTGTAATATATGGATCTTATTACATTAGGTGCTGCCAAGAAATTTACATCTGAAACTGTACTTGGTGGCGGTGCAATCGTTGGTAAAAACGTTACTATTTCTTCTATCACTCCTATTGATGGTGGAAATAGAATTACATTCTCTTATACATTGGATAATGGAACTACAAAGACTTCCACTCTTGATGTTATGAATGGTAAAGATGGAAAGAATGGTTCAGGTTCTTCAACAGGTGAAGAAAATGTCATTGAATCCATCAAGGTTAATGGTATTGAACAGATTATTGCGGAGGATAAATCCGTTGATATTACTGTGCCAACTGTAGATGTTGATAAAAACTATATAGATGCAGAGCTTGCTAAAAAAGCAAATACTTCTGATATTCCACCTCTTGATGGATATGTGACTGATGAAGAATTGACTGCAAAAGGCTACCTGACCTCTCATCAGGATATTAGCGGTAAAGTTGACAAAGTAAAAGGTAAATCACTGATTGCTGACACTGAGATTGAAAGATTAAAAAATGTTAAGAATTATAATGACACAGAGATTAAGAGTGAGTTGACCAAAACAAATGGGGAGGTTGGTTCACTAAAGGAAGAAAAAGCTGACAAGATCGACCTTGATACTGAACGCAAGCGCATTGATGTGCTCAATGAGGGCGGGCTCAACATTAAGGATGAAGTGATTGATGCCAGTATTAAGGCATGGCTGACAGACCATCCAGAAGTGACCACTACGGTGCAAGATGGGGCAATTACTGAAAAAAAAGTTAATGCAGATTTTTTATTATCTATCAAAAAAGATTTTGTTACGCCTCAAATGTTCGGAGCAGTTGGGGATGGTGTATCAGACGATACTGAAGCTTTTCAACGCGCAATCGCAAGCAATGCGTGCCTGTACATTCCCATTGGATGCTATAGAATAACACGTCCAATTACAGCCAATTCGACTGATTTAATCATTTTGGGTCAAAGTGCTCCGCATTTACAACATGGGTTTGCAAGTGGCGAAAATCCACTGATAATGGGGCAGTCGTATAGTTGTATATATGCTGATTTTTCTGATAGTGGAACACTGCTTACGGTTTCAAGTGAAAATTACAGAGCGACAATAGATAATGTATGCTTCATAACAAACAAATACAACATGACATTTAACAACGTGAGCTATGAAACAACTGAAACAATTGCTAATGAAATCGTAAATGGACTGTATTGTACAAACAGAGTAAACCTGTCAAGATGTGCTTTTTATGGCTTTAGCGGTTATGCCGTTTCCATAAATCGCCAGCATAGCCGAATTACAGACAGTGCGTTTCTAAACAACAATGACGCAATCGTAGTAGATGGTTACGATCACCGATTCAGCGGCTTGTGGATATCACGATTCAGAAGAGCGTTATATAGCAAAGATACTTCACGGGGAAAAATAGAGCTAAATAATTGCTGGTTTGACCAAGGACTCGGCCATTGCATGGAATTTGAAACGCTTCCAACGATTATTTTTGTTGATGTTTGGGTAGATTTAATTGGTGGGTGTGCCATCTACTGCGAAAGTAATACAGGAGATATGAGTGGAATTTTAATTGGTCGTATAAATAGAACCAACGTATTAGACCCATATAAAAAATACGCATCTGTCCATGTAGGCCGCATGAGTGGACTCTTTTCTATCGTCAGCAGTACGCAAACTCACCCCAACGGCCAAGACAGCGTTATGCTATTTGAGTATATAACACGAGCCAGTAACAATGTGTTTTACGCCCCGAACAGAAAAAATGTTTTTAAGTCTAAAGGATTTGACAAAAACTATGTTATCAGTAGCGACGGAAGTTTGATTACATGGGGAGGGACATATCCATATAATAACGGGGGCGTACAAGTGAGACCGAATTTTTCAGACGCATATCCTCCTCCGCAAGTCGGCTCAATGCAATTTTGCTATAATGAGAAAACGCTATATATTTGCACATCATTAGACCCCGTCACATGGGTTCCAGTTAATCAAAAAGAAACAAATTCATAAAAAGGACATGACCAAATGAACCTCCTAACCTTCCTCTCCGACCTCTTCACCGCCCTTACCCACGCAAAGGAAGCGGCAGGAACCTCTGGCGCACCAGATGGAGACTACCACATCTACAACGACAAATGGGGCTTTGGTTAATTAATTTTAAGCAAAAATAAAATAAAAGAGTCATTTCCTTTGGAGGTGGCTCTTTTGTTATGTAGTATTGGCAGAGTTGGTATTGCACCTGATTGCTAATCAGAGGTCATCGTTTATTCGGTGCATAGGTTCAAGTCCTATATACTACGCTCATGCCGTGTGTCCGATTGGTCGAGGGTGCTGTCTTGAAAACAGTCTGGATGTAAAAGTCTTTGGGATTCGAATCCCTAACACGGCGTTCTAAATAAATTGCACTTTCAATATAATTCTATGTTGCTTTTGTTTATCTAACATGCAATAATTGTTATATGGAGGTGAATATTATGGCGTGGAATTTTACAGATATGGCTTCTGCCGAAGAAATTATTGAAAAAATTGAAGATGGAGAAATTTCGAATTCTGCAACTGCATATGGTTTATTGGGAGAAATAATGAACGCTTTTCCTGGAACATGGATTGCAGACAAAGCAAAAGAATTACGTGACAACTTGTAAAAAATATTGTAAAGATGATTTGAAAGAGATCAGTAATAATACTGGTCTCTTTTTGTATTTAAAAAGAGAATAAATATATAGCCAACTATGAGAGGATTGTTACTGTTTCGATGGCAGGTAGTTGGAATTATGGGGTGAGAAGCCTTTGACTGATCATCTTAGGTATAGTAGATACTCACACTACTCTCTCACTCTTTTTAATATATTGAACAAATTTTAGATAGTCGATTGTTATTGTAACAATCGACTTATTTAGTTGTAAAAGGAGGTGTGGCTTCGTGCCAAAAGAAACAAAAAATGAAAAGATAATTGAAAACATGAATGCTACTCCAATCATTGATACGAATGTAAATATAAAAATACCAAGATCTCCTATTGCATTTGATGAAAAGAAACATAAATTCAAATGCTCTTGTTGTGGTCGTGGATATTCAAAACAAGAATCTTATTTTCAAAAAAGTAATGATGTATTGTTTCAAGCCAATGGTGGTTATTTGCCTTGGTGTAAGGAGTGCACTGATCGTTATGTTGAACAAATGACTGCTTTATATTCTAATAATGAAGAACATGCAATGAAAGATTTTTGTCAAAGAGCAGGTTGGAATTATGATGTATCTGCACTTACTGCTTCTATGGAAACTTATAGTGGTCATCGTTCTCGTTCTCGTATTTCTCATTATGCAGCAAAGAAAAATCTGAACTGTGATGGGAGAAAAACTTATATTGATTCATTAAAAAATTATTATACACAAAAACAGAATGAGATTATCACTTCGAGAGAGCAGGCAAAGTCAGAAGAATCTACTATCTCTGCTTCTGCCGTTGATAGGTGGGGAGTTGGATTTACTGAAATGGATTATAAAAATCTTGATGAACATTGGAGAATGCTTAAGAAAAATAATCCCAATGCCGACTCGAATCAGGAAATATTTATTCGAGATTTATGCAATATTAATATGTTAAAAATACATGCGTTACAGAATGGCGATTCTAAAGAATATGCAACACTTGTTGAACAATATAGTAAGACATTTAAACAAGCTGGATTAAAAACTATTGAGGAAAAAGATAATAGTAATAATGAAACTGTTGGGGTTACTCTTGCTACTATCTCACAGTTTACCCCAGAAGAATTTTACAAGGATAAAACACTATACGAGGACTATGATGAGATTGGTAATTATTTTGAACGTCATGTATGCAGACCTATGGAAAATATAATGACTGGAAGTGAAACAAGAGATAAGGAATTCTTTGTTCCTGAAAACGGCGGTGATGATGATGACTAACCAATATCCTGCCGATAAAAACCAAATGGAATTATATAAAAAATTCCCTTCTACTCATTATCTTAGTAATCCTAATAATGTTCTACATATGATAGCATGGTGTACTTTTTGGCGTAGGAATATGCATCGATTTGTTCATGATTATTTAAAAATTTCTTTATACTTATATCAACAACTAGCTATATATCTTATGGGTATATCAAATTTTATTTGTATAATAGCAAGTCGAAACGATGCGAAATCTTTCATTATTGCATTATATGCCTGTTGTCGTTGCATTCTGTATCCTGGTACAAAATTTCGTATAGGATCTTCAACAAAAAAACAGGCTAAACTTATTGTATCTGATAAAATAATTGATGAATTATGTGAATGGAGTAAACCGCTACGTGCTGAAATTGCAGATTGGAGTACGAGTGATAATAATATTTTTGTAAAATTTAAAAATGGATCTAAAATTACAGTGTTTGTAGCAAATGAAAATGCTCGTGGACTTAGAAGTACAGGGATTGTCAGAGAGGAGTTTCGACAAATCAATAAGAAAATTGAGGACTCTGTTATTTCTCCATTTCAGACTGTGCGTAATCAGCCATATATGCTTAATCCTTATTATGGAGAAAATGAAGTTTTACAAGAAGACCCTGTTGATATTTATATTAGTTCATCATGGGTAGACGATGGGCATTGGATGTGGGATATTGTTGACCAAGCGTATAACGGAATGCAAAAGCATAATGGTTCTGTATTGCTTACATTTGACGAAAGCATTACACTTAAGCATCACTTGAAAACTATGAAACAGATGCTAAAAGAAAAGCAGAAGCAAGATCCTATCACATGGAAAATAGAATTTTTAAATCTTCGAGTTAAAGGTTCTTTATCATCATATTTTACCTATTCTATGTTAATGAATCGTCAGATTCTAAAACATGTCTTTTATCCACGTAATACATTTGATATAAAAATAAATAAACGAAACAAATATGCTATTCCAAAACAAGATAATGAAATAAGAGTCATTTCTTGCGATATAGCATTTGTTGCAGGTGATCAAAATGATAACTCCGTTTATAGTTGTATTCGTGGTATTCCAGAATCTATGACTTATGAATCGGAAAATAATACAGTTGAAGTAAAACAAGGATATAGAAGACAATATCCTTATATTGAATCAAATCAGATTGGAGATACAACATTACAAGCCATAAGAATTCGTCAATTATTTGATGATTTCAACGCAAATTACATAGTATTGGATGTAAGAAATGGTGGTCTTCAGATTCTTTATTCATTACAAAAAGTTTTATACGACGAAGAGAGAGGATTAGAATATTCTCCACTACGCTGTATGAATAACGATGAATATGCAAAAGTATGTCAAGATCCAAATGCAAAAACTTGTATATTTGCTGTCAATGCAACTCAGCAACTTAATAGTGATATTGCTATCGGATTCAGAAAAAATCTTAATGAAAATAAGATTGATTTTCTTGTTAATTACAATACTGCAAAAGAAGAAATACTTGCTGAAAATATAGATTATATTAATGAAGTTGATTTGGATAGACAAATGGAATATGAAAACCCATTTCTTGAAACACAAGCTATGATAAGCGAATGTGCAGAATTAAATTACGAAAAAATGCCGCAAACAGGTATTATTAAAATTCATGAACAAGGTAAAAATCGAAAAGATAGATATACTTCTTGTTCATATGGTTCATATTTCTTTGATTTACTTGAAAATGATTTGATTGGTGCAAGTTCAAGTGATTATGATTATTGTACCCTCATCAATTAACAAAAATTTAAACACTTTAGAAAGGAGGCGCTCACTTGCCAGAAGAACAAATAAAGCGTAAACGAGGTCGCCCTCCAAAGACGCAAACATTAGAAACAAATTCAACACAGATATCTCAGTCTACTAATGCTACTACCCCATCAAAAACTTATGAATACAATAGTTATGTTGGTAGAGTTTTGTCAACGGATATATTTGGATGTCATCTATATGATGCATTCACACCAGAAGAAATCCGAGCTATTGTCAAAGACCCAATTGCAAATCATGACCTTACTAGACGACTTGCAATGTTTGTTTACAACAGTGAGGGTGTTGTAACTAACTCAATTGATTATATGGTATCACTCCCATGCCTAGATAGAGTTATTTATGGTAAAAAGCGTTTATTTGGTAAAACCAAGCTAAATAAAAATAAAGACCTAATGCTGTCTACCCTTGAAAATATCAATGATAAACAATTTATTAGAGATGCACTTTTTACGGATATGAACGAGGGTAACTGTTTTTATTATTTTGAAGTAACCAAAAAGCCAAATGATAATACAAAAGCATTGTCTGATTATGATGTCGAAAATATTGTAGAGCTGTGTGATATGGGCATGAATGCTTCTATTATTCCGCTACCATATGAATATACCAAAATCGTAGGTAGAAAGAATAATAGAAATGTAATCGCATTCAATTTACGATACTTTGATGAGAGATGTGTAACTCAGGAAGAGAGAAATCGTAAGCTGAAAAAATATCCTTCTGAAATTCGTAATGGATATTTACAGTGGGAAAAAGGAAATTTTGCAGGTAACAATTGGCTTATATTAGATAATAAACATACCATTGCCCATAAAATCAAGTGCAAAATTAGTGAGCCTTGGGGAAGACCTCTTGCGATTGCTGCCATTGCTGACATTCTTTATCAGAATGAATTCGTTGATACTAAACGAAATGTCTTGAAAGAATTAAATAATAAGATAATATTCCAAACTTTACCAGAAGGAAAAGACAAAGGTAGCTGTGCATTAACTAAAACTCAGCAACAAGACCAACACAATAAAGTTAAGCAAGCTGTTATGACCAAAAACAATCGTGGGGGTACATCATTTTTTACAGTGTCAGCAGGTACAAAAATAGATACCTTAGATGTTGACGCTACCGATATTTTTGATAATAAGAATGAATCTGATTTAACAGATAAAATTGCTTTGGACTTAGGTGTAGCGGCATCATTATTAAATGGATCAGGAAGTGGAAACTACTCTTCTCAACAAAATAATCTTGAGTTGATTAATGCCCAGATATATACGTGGATTCAAGAACTACAAACTGAACTTAATTATGTAATAAATGAAAATATAATTAAGGATAGACGTAATCGGGTTGAAGTATATTATCTTCCAACATCTTTGGTTAATAGACAACAATTCTTCGATATGATGAAGAATTTATATTTACAGGCAAGTGGTTCTATGACTATGTTAATAGCAAGTACAGGTATAAATCCAGATATTTATTTTAATATTCTTGATGAAGAATACGACAATAAGATTTTTGACAAATATGTGCCACATCTTACTAGCAATACTATTTCTAAAGATGATAAAGCAGGTGGAAGACCTTCGGAAAATAATCCTACGAATGAAAACACCATAAAGTCTCAAAGTAATAATGGAAATCATCAACCCAAGCCATCAACAAAATAGCAATTAAATATTAATAATAATTAGAAGTCTACTTAACTGTAGGCTTCTTTTATTATATACAACTTAACAAGGAGGATAAATATATGTTAGGAAATATCCTCGAAATTTCAAAGCGATCAAACAAGAATGGTCGTGTCCCTATTAAAGTCGCTCTTTTAAAAATCCATGATAACACTGAAGATACAAATAAAAATGGACTTCATTGGAAGAAAGAATATGTCGAAGCTGCCATGGAAAGTGCAATTGGAATGCCGTTCTGTGCTGAATTTGTAGATGAAACAAAAGAAGTCCCGTTAGGTCATGGTTTGACTGGACAGATTATTAATTCTGATGGTCTTCCTGAACCTATATTTGAAAATTCAGAAGTAGTTGGTACTTGCAATGAAGTATCAATCGAAACAGTAAAAGATGCTGATGGAAACGATATAGAAGTATTAGTCGGAAGTGGTTTTTTATATGCACAACGCTATCCAAATTTTGTGAAGTGGGTAAGAAAAAATTATGCACTTGGCAAGGTTTGTACTTCTATTGAAATAATGGGTATACCGGAAAATGATAATAAGATAGTTTTTGAGGAAGAAGAACCTACGGAAGCTTTTAGATCACCTATGAGGTATGTATTTTCTGGATCTGCTATCTTATCCGTTTCACCAGCGGATGACGATGCTATTGTTCTTGAAGTCGCAGAAAAGAAACAAAATAAGGAGGACAAAAAAATAATGGAATTTACAATTGAAGACATGAAGACTGCTATTCATTCTACAATTTCTGAATTAAATGATAAGTCACAGGCTTATGAATCACAGATTGCAGAATTAAATAGCACTATTGAAGCAAAGAATTCTGAACTTGCTGAAAAAGATGTTAAGATTTCAGAACTTAATGCTTCTGTTGAACAGATTCAGGCTACTCTCGATCAGTTAAAGAAAGACTATGAAACATATTGGGCTGAAAGAGAAATTCTTGAACAGGAGCTTGCAAAAGCAAAGGTAGCTGAGAAACTTAGAGAGTTAGACACTACTCTAGGGGAATTTAACGAAGATGAGAAGGATATAGTAAAGGAAGATATTGATAAGCTCACTTCCGAAATCAACGCAGCTACAAAGAAGGAAGATTTAGAAAATGTCACATCTGAAATTAATTCTATTAAGTCAAAGATTTGCATGAATATTGTTGAATCTCAGAAGAAGGCTGAGTCTGATGCAAAGATTGCTGAACAGAATTCAATTCACGATGGTTCTGTTGAAGATATTTTTTCAGAGGTTTGTTCTGAGTCTCATATAGATGATGAAGATACAAATATTTTTTAAAGAATTTTTTATATTATGAATAATCAACCATTAATCTCAGGCAATTTGTGTGTCTGAGCTATTTTTATTTTAAGGAGGAATTAAAAACTATGATTAAATTTAGAAATTTTGATCAGATTGAGCACAAGTACGCATTTGAGAATGCTGTAGCTGGTGCAGATACATTTAATGGTTCTTTTGGAACAGTTAGTTCTGGTTCTTTTTCAAGTGCTGAAGATGGTACTAAAGTTATTATGCAGGCAGAGGAAGGAGACAATTCAGGTCTTCCTAAGTATCCTATCGCAAAGGGTGAGCATGTTAGAGTTCTTGATCTCACAAAACTTGCAGGTAAGGAATTAGAAATTTATGACTATCCTCTCCCAGAGACTGTAGCTGTTGGAGACAAACTTACAGCAACAAAAGACGGTGCACTTGAGGTTAATAGTGCAGTATCCACAGAACTTAACCTGGAAGTTAAGAGCGTGATTGGTAATAAGCAGGGTGTTGTTGTTTTAGTTAATGGTGCAACAGCCTAATTAAAAATTTTAAGGAGGATTTATATATGTCTTATACATTTGAATTAAATAATGAAAGAAAAGACGCTAATTTTGTTAGTGGTAAGGTAAAAGCTAACTCTCCTGTTGTAGAGATCTTCTCTGCTATGGCACAGGGTAAGGATTTAGCTCCTTATGGAAAGAAAGCAGATGTCGCTGCTAAATATATTATGGAACTTAATGCCAAGGCTTCAAATGGAGATTTGGGTGCTATGTCTGAACTTAATGAGATTAGACGTTTCGCAATGGAGCCTGTTCTGATGAAAGAAATCAAGTTACTTTCTATTTATGGTAATTACAAAGCTATTGGATTTAATGATTCTTGCGAGGTTGAAATTCCAGAATTCGCTAATATCGATCCAAAGATTCAGGCTGCTGGACAGGATGTAACATTCCCAGTTATCAGAAAGAAGAGAATTCCTATCGCTACAGTTAATATTTCTGGTGGTTATGCAGTTGACTATAGAAAGGCTGCTGTTGGAGATATGACTGATGAAAATGAACTTCAGGATCAGGTAAGAGTTCAGATTAGAAACAAGGCTACTAAGTATGTTGTTGAAACAATCTATAATGCCATTAAGAATGCAAAGGGCGTTAAATATTTTGCAGAGGATGCAGGTCTTACAAAGACAAATGTAGATAAGGTCATTACAAATGTTAGACGATTTGGAAAGCCAACCATTACAGGTGATTATGCGTTTATTTCACAGTTTAATGCATTTGCAGGATATACTGGAACAACCCCAACCGTTAATGGTATTTCACAGAAGGTAATGGATGAAATTCATGATACAGGACTTATGGGAATGTATAATGGATCAGTTCTTTCAGAGCTTCCAAATCCGTATGACCTTACTACTATTAACAAAGACGGAGATAATTTCGAAACAATATTACCTGCTGGTCTTGGATATGTTATTCCTGCTGGTGGTCAGTCTCCTATTTACACAGTTACTCGTGGTGGTCTTACATCCTTTACAGGTACAGATGTAACTACAGGTCAGATTATGTCTCGTTTTGATCTCTCCGTTGGTGCTCTCGTAGCTCCAAATAGAGAATACGAAATTGGACTTATTCATGATAAGAATCTTGATTCATTAACAGTCTAATGGATACATAGGGGTGGTTTAATACCACCTCTATATTTTTAGTTATATGGAGAGAACTATGAACAATAATTTTTATTGTTATTCAAAAAAACTATCTCATTTTATTAGAGCGTTTGATGTGCCTTACATAGATATCGGAATTCATCCAACAACAAAAGTTAAATATTATATATTTACAAAATCTGAACGGTTGGATAAGATTATAGCTTTATATAATGAGATTAAATACAGATATTAGTTGAAAAAATTTCTATAGTTGATAAGGAGAAAATTATGACATATAAAAAGAAGGATACAGATAATAGCACAAAATCTACAGACAATGTTTCAGTTGAGAATGATACTTCAATAGACGAAACGCCTGTTAAAACTGTGGAAAGGGTTGTGGAAAAAATCATAGAGAAACCAATTACAGATGAAGATACTCGTCTTGATAAAAAAGTCACTGTACGAAGTATTGCTCCGTGGACTACTGGTGCTCCAAGGCACACGACCAATGGAGATATTAGTATTCCTCCAAAGGGCACTGTGTTACTCTCTCGTGAAGAAATTATTGCACAGGCACAAAATGGTAATACATTATTAAATGGTATTGATTCTCTTGGCTCTCATGCTACATGGTATTTTGAAGATAATTTTACATGATCTGAATTAAGTTTTGATATTCCGAATGAAAATAAAAAGCAAGCATTCTTAACCAAGAATTCAGTTAAAAAGATGTTCGATAAAAAACAGGACGACTTTGAACAGGCAATTATGAATAATGTTGTGATTAGAGCTGAAAAAGCATATTTAATTGAATGTATCAAGGAATTAGGTATCAATGATTACAAAAAGGTAGATTTTTGCGTTAAATATACTGGTATTAATCCATAAATCAATGAGGTGATAGTATGGAAAAGATGACAACGGCACAAGATGTAATTGATTTTTTTGAATCTTCTTTTGCTGATAAACAGGTAATTCCGTTTGATCTTGAGCTTATTTGGTTAAGAAAAGCTATTAGTCGATATTCATTAGAGCTAGATCCGTTACTCTTTGATAACACATTAGAACAATTTGATTGCGTTTTAGATGATGTAGCAATATCTACTTTAGCTGCATTTATGAAAGAGTTGTATCAAGAAAGGCAAGTATCGAAGGTTAATAAAAGAGTTAGTATTGTTGGGGAGGATTTATCGATTGATGGAAGTAATGGAACAAAAACGTCTGAAAAGTCTCATCTTGATTATGTTGCAGAAAACTGTAGAAATCTTGTCGAAAATCAGAAACCAACAGCATTCATTTAAGGAGGTATTATGGCACAAGAATGGTATTTACTCTCCTCTCATACCAAACCAAATAGTATTGGTGGGTATGAAAATGAAGGTTTTACAGATTATAAGGATGATGCTTTTTCTGAAGTATTAGAAACAAATATAGCTACGACCGTTATTGTATATAACCATGATTTGTCTGAATCAAAAGAAGTTCGTTGCATTGTACAGGGTAATACAGGGGATACACAGTTAAAATCTATGGAACGTATAGGATTATTTACTCCAAAAACTGTCAAGGCAGGAATGTATGTCCTGTTCGAAGGTAGATATTGGCTAATAGATGGATATCCAGGTACTCAAGGTATATATGAAAAAGCGACTATGTGCCTTTGCCATTATAAGCTCCGTTGGCAAAATAATAATGGGAATATTATTGAGCGTTGGTGTAATATTCAGTCTGCATCCAAGTATGATGTCGGTGAAACAGGTAACAATGTTCTTATCCTGACCTCGAATAATTATACAGTCAAAATTACATACGATGAGGAAGTGCTTGAATTAGAGGGAAAACGTGTATTTATTGACAAACATAATACAAATCCGAGAAAAGTTTTTAAACTGACTCGAAGTGATGACGTTCTATATGATTATGGTGATGATATTCATGGAAGTATATTGGGCTTTATAGCGGATAAAGATGAATTAAATAATGAAAAAGACAATCACGTTTTTAGCCGCCGCTGCTCTGGCGGCATGCGCCCTGGCCGGTTATGCCGCCGACATAACGGGGCGTGTGACCGACGGGGCCGGCGAGCCGCTGATGCAGGCATCCGTGAGGCTGCTTAAACCCGATTCGGCTTTCGTGGCCGGCACTGCCGCCGACCTCGACGGCCGTTTTTCGCTTCCGGCGGTGAAGCCCGGACGCTATCTTCTCGAAACAACCTACGTAGGGTTCGCGCCGGTCACAATGCCGGTCGAAGTCGGCGACGCCAATC
>OGYY01002500.1_pt1 | contig 13355 bp, 14 predicted proteins | sample 1576671 | NCBI WGS metagenome assembly OGYY01 (sample SAMEA3541593, study PRJEB24748) | human gut metagenome | biome: human gut; feature: human-associated habitat; material: faeces | place: China | collected 2012 | reverse complement strand
ACATATCGTTTTTGCATTGTTCTCCGAAACTTCTGTAGCTTCACCTACAAAAATACTTTTTCCAACTTGTTTTATATAATCCAGTTGTTTTAATTTTGCATATTGTTCTTCTGTTCCATCTTCTATTCTCCCCGAAGAAGAAGTTCCATTTTCTCTGATTAATCTTATTTCTTCTGCCTGTATTTTTCCAAAGGAGATTCCGAATACCATGGTAATAGCAACAATGCCAATTACAATCGAGCAAAATAGAATCGTATTTCTCACCTTTTTTTTGCCTGCAAAATTTTTAGCCAGGAATCGGATTATGTCTTTATTGTTATTCGGAATATTCTTGTGAAGCATAGTAATCCCTCCTAACAATCGTTACAATCTCTTGTATAGATTTTCCCATCAGACATACGTATTACTCTGTCTGCCATCTGTGCGACCTCTTCTTGATGCGTCACGATCAATGTCGTCTGATGAAATCTTGCAGCACAGGATTTTAGTAATCCTACGACTTCCATACTTGTAACAGAATCCAGATTTCCGGTCGGTTCATCCGCCAGGACAATTGCCGGTTTCGTCAACAATGCCCGTGCTATAGAAACTCTCTGTTGCTGTCCACCGGACAGTGTTGATGGAAAACGTTCTAATTTATCTTTTAATCCAAGTATTTCTACAATTTCATTAAAGAAATCTATATCGATTTCCTTACCGTCAAGTCGCATCGGAAGAACAATGTTTTCACGTATGCTAAGAGAATGTATCAAATTATATTGCTGAAATACAAATCCGATATTTCTTCTTCTGAATATTGTTCTTTCTTCCTTACTGAGATCTTTTAAACTTGTATTTCTGATCCAGACACCTCCAAAATCCGGAATGTCAAGACCTCCTAACATGTTCATAAGTGTTGTCTTTCCACATCCGGACGTACCAACAACCGCTATAAATTCGCCCTCTTCCACCATTAATGACACACCATCTAAGGCACGCACTTCATATGTATCGGATGTATAATATTTTTTTAGATTCATGGCTTTGATTATATCCATCTTTTCTGTAAACTCCTTTCGTAAATGCTACCTTTAACTCAGCCATAATCTATTGTACATGGTACCTCTTACAAACTTCTTACAAGCTGCATATGAACTGTCTATACCGGAAGATTTACTTCTATAAGCAGCCCTGGCTTCATTTGTTTTGCTTTCATCATCCCTTTTTGTAATAAGACAATCTCTCTGGAAAGGTATAAACCAATTCCGCATCCTTCCTGCCCTCTTGCCTGTTCACCTCGATAAAATCTTTGAAAAATTTTATTTTCTTCTCCGTCTTTTATTCCGATTCCATAATCTCTTATCTGAATCTTATAAAACATTTCTGTCTGTTTCATTGTAATATCGATCCTGCTGTTGTTTTTACTATATTTGACTGCATTGTCAAACACATTATAAAGGGCCTCACACATCCAGTTTTTATCATGTTCGCAAATGATTTTCTCTGGCAATTCTACTTGAAAATAGATATCTTTCTCTTCTGCCTTTTTCTGTATTTGCCCCAACGCATTTAGAATCGTTTCAACAAGATTTTCTTTTTGAGTGTGAACTTGTATGATTCCCTGCTCTAATCGGGCAGTTTTTATAAAGCTCTCCACCAAAAAACATAATTGTTCTTCACTTGTTCGCAAGTCTTTTATGTATTCTGTGTTCAATGTTTCTTGAGTTTCATTTAATGACTCTTGCAGCAATTCTGTATAATTTTTTATATTCGCCAGCGGTGTCCTTAGTTGATGCGCAATCTCAGAAATTAATTTCTGTATCTCATATTTACTTTTTTCAGCCTCTTTCCTTCTTCCTTCCAATATTTCCTGTAAACGGATTAATTGATTGGTCGTTTTAGAATAGATTGTTTCTTTCCCTATATCAGAACCATCTAATTCATTGCCGTTTATTAAGGATTCCGTCAATTTATATATTTTATTCATTTCATTTGTTCTCAAATGATTTTCAACTAAATATACAGTGCTTCCTCCGAGTATGAAACCTATTAAAAGTACTGTAAAAATTGCTACAGCCATGCTACTCTCCCATTCTATATCCCATTCCAAATACATTACTGATAACATTCGATGAATCATTCAATTTCTTTTTCAATCTGCTGATCATAACGCTAATTGTGTTGGGATCAATGAATTCACTATCGATTCCCCATATATTTTCCATTATCATCTCTTTTGTAAGAACCTGGTTCTGGTTCATAATAAAATATTCTAAAAGCTGATACTCTTTGAGTGTCAAAGATATTTCCGTCTCTCCAACAAAAACCTGTTTTCTATCGGAATATAACATAACCTGTCCGCACATAAAAATATTTTCATTTGATTTTCTCTTTAGCACAACTTCAATACGCTTTAACAATACTTTTATTGAAAATGGTTTAACCACATAATCATCTGCTCCTGTATCAAACGCTTTCAACATATCTTTTTCGTCATCTTTTGCAGTCAAAAAAATAGCTGGAATTTTTCTATTTTTTTGAAGCTCCTGATATAGATTTATTCCATCTCCATCCGGTAATCCAATATCTACGATCAACAAATCTACAGAACTATCTATATTTTTAATTGCTTCTTTTCTCGAACCAGCAAGAATCGTTGTATAACCTTGATTTTTCAAAGATATATCCAATGCCTTTCTCAATAAGGTATCATCTTCTATAATTCCTATTACCATATACTCCTCCAACTATGATACCTACGGATTGTTTCGTGCAATGCACTCCCACAATCTTGGTATCATCATATAATATAAAAATACACATATCTTCCTTCCAATACAAGCTTTTTACACAATAATATGAAAGGTGATATTCAGAAATCATTCAAAGCATCACCTTCCTCTGTTGAAATCCGTAATACTAATTGTCATAAATAGAAAAGGGCATTATAATAAAAACAATTTGAAATCAAAGAAATAAGTTGGAATTTCTAAACACAAGGAGAAAAAATGAGTACAAAAGTTGAAAAAGCATTAGAACTACATGGCAAAGGGTATAACTGTGCACAGGCTGTAGCCTGTTCTTTCTGTGAGAAATTTGGTGTAGACCAGGAAACAATGTTTAAAATCTCTGAGGGATTCGGATTTGGCATGGGCATGATGGACATGTGCGGAGCTGTAACCGGAATGATGATGGTTATCGGAATGGACAACAGCATTGGAAATCTTGAAAATGGAAAAGCTACAAAAGCAGATACCTATAAGAAAACAAAAGAATTTGCAGAAAAATTCCGCCAAAAGAACGGAACCTATTATTGTCGCGACCTAAAGGGAGTCTCTGGAAAGGGGAAAGTTGTCCCATGTCCTCAGTGTATTGCAGATGCTGTTGAACTGACAGAAATGTATTTAGAGAGTGTAAAATAAAGTCGCTAAATAATTGGGAGCTATGCTCCCATTATTTATTTCTCTCTGATCTCTTGAGATTGCCTCATCCACTGATCTTCTCTTCCAGTTGTAACAATCGATTGTTCAGTACTGTATAATAAGCGCTTTCTCTGTTTTCAACCAAGATCATCGTAATATTCGCTGCAACTGCAAGATCTACCAGGAAGCTGTCTTCTGTTCCTGCTGTTTCCTGACTGAGAATCAGTTTATTCCCTTCATTCTGTTCTTTCAGTATTCTTTCGAACAGTTTCGTAAGAACTGTACTCTCGTCTATCTTAATTTCTTTTATCTTTTCTATCTCAATTTCTTCTTTTCTGATCAGCTGCGGCATACTTGGATGTACCGCACGTACGCCTCCAAGATACCTGTAAAGCGGAACCTTTTCTGCAGCCGCTGCTGCTCGCGCCACTGCAAGTGATATTGCAAAGGATGTCTGTTCATTTCCGTTTTCTTTCAGAATTGTATCAATCTTTCTTTGTTCAAATACATTTTCACCGATTATTTCCGGTGCGATCTGACTGTTAAGCAGTTCAATTTTTTCTTCGATGTGCACCTGCTGTTTTTCTGTCTGCTCTTTTTTACTATAATTTTTCCCTGCCATAGACGCTTTTCCTATGATTTCTCCTCCCGCCAGCACTTCCACTTCAATAGCCGGATTCCCGGCGAAATCAAGAATCTCTCTTGCATAAACGTCACGGATTTCTATTGCAAGATCCAGCTTATTTCTAACTTCTGGTTCCACACTCCAAAACCTCCTTTTCGTTGCTTTTCTTTCTATTTTTGTATGCTGTTTTTCGTACTTTGCTTAATTTCAGTATTTCCTTTTTGGAATAACTTCATGCGTTGACTTTTCACTTTTCAACGCTTACAATCATATGTGCAAACATTTGTGACAGATTTTTAGATTGGATGTTGCACACAAAAGCTATCATTTTTCTTTTGGGGAGGAATTTATTTATGTTAGACAAGGGGAAGCATTTTCTTTTACTGACAGTCAGCACACTGATCATGGCGATTGGTACCTACTTTTTCAAGTTCACGAATAACTTTACCTTCGGCGGTATCACCGGTCTTGCTGTTCTTATTGCAAAGACAGGACTTATGACAGCCGGTGATTTCAACTTTGTTGCCAGTATGACGCTTTTGGTGATCGGAATGATTGTTCTTGGTAAGAAATTCGCAGCTAAGACAGCTTATTGCAGTATTCTGCTCTCGGTAACGCTTTCTTTTCTGGAGCGCATCTGCCCGATGAAAGCTCCTTTGACTGACCAGCCGATGCTGGAGCTTTGTTTCGCGATTGCACTTCCTGCTCTTGGCTCTGCCATTTTGTTCAACATCGGCAGTTCCAGTGGCGGTACAGATATTATTGCTATGATTTTAAAAAAATATTCCAGCTTCAATATCGGACCGGCTCTTATGCTTTCTGATCTGTTGATCACTGTTGCCGGATTCTTTATCTTCGATATCAAAACTGGATTATATTCTTTGCTTGGACTTACGATTCGTTCTTTCATGGTAGACACCTTTATCGAGAACTTTAATCTGTCCAAATATTTTAATGTTGTATGTGACGACCCTGAACCGATCTGTGATTTCATCGTTCATGAGCTGAACCGCAGTGCCAGCGTCTTTCACGCAACGGGTGCTTATTCCGGTCAGGACAAAGCGATTGTCCTGACTGCACTGAACCCTACCCAGGCTGTCCGCCTGCGTAATTTCATCAAGATGACCGATCCAAAGGCGTTTATTCTAATCTCTAATACAAGTGAGATTATCGGAAAAGGATTCCACAGTATCTGATCGACTCTGTTTGAGCAGATATTGTAAATGGAGCATTCTAATGAAATAAGTGATCTCCGATCCGTGTTCCGTAACCGCCTACACTGAAATACAGACAATCTCCAATCGGATTGCTTCCTGCGAGTGCATCTTCTGCTGCCTGCATCGCAGCCTCTGTATAGCCCTGGTTTGCTCTTACGCGGTCAAGCCATCCGGACATTGCCGGTGAGAACTGACCGGACTGGTAGATTACTTCTTCCATTGTATCCGGATAAGAGGAACTATTGATACGGTTCATTACAACCGCTCCAACCGCAACCTGTCCTTCATACGGCTGGTTTCCCGCTTCACAGAAGATCAGGGATGCCAGCAGTTCTTTTTCTGCCTGCTGTGCAACCGCTGCTTCTGCCTGTGCCGCTGCTGCCGCTTCTGCCTCTGCCTTCTCTCTGGCGATCCGCTCTGCTTCTTCCGCCGCACGTCTCTCTTCTTCCAGCTTTGCTTCATAAGCAATCTTCGCTTCAGCTGCCGCAATCTTCACATTCTCGATCATCCCTGACTGCACATCGATCACTTCCTGTGATACACCCCAGTCTGTACCTGTACCCTCTGCAAACCGTGTGTCATCTAAAGTTTCTTCCTGCTCAGCTGCCTCCGTTGACACTTCTGCTTCTGCAACACTCTGCTCCTGTGCTTCCGTGGAACTTGCAAATCCCGTCAGCATGACCGCACTCATCATTGCTGTATACATCGCCAGAAACATCCTTTTATTTTTATTAAATTTCATATACCCTCCTAACAATTTTGTTGCATAATTTTTACCATTTAATTGCTATTCTTTATTAATACTATGCATTATTTTCATTTTTATTACATTTATTACAAAAATGTTACGAGCGATATATTATCATAAAAATGTGTGCATGTCAACTTTTTTATTTCACGCAGAAAATCCGATCCTTTTTTCTACTAAAATACAGCTCCTGTAAAAGTCTCAACTTCCTACAAGAACTGTATCTCTCAACATCATTTTATCTCATTTTTTACAATGTCACGATTTCTCCATCTTCATCCCAGAGATCATGCCAGTCTTTTGCTCCATGCCACAAGAACACCTGTCCTTTTACAAGGCGGTTTCCTTTTTCGAGTGTTGCGATCTTCACCATCTCTTCTTCTGTCAGCGGATCTTCTGTCATTGCTTTTAAGTTGCTTACATAATTGTGAAGTGAGAACGGGATTGCAATCTCGCCTCTCTGTCTTGCCCATTTCAGTGCAATGATCGCCGGGTGACAGTTATGAGCCTTCGCAATCTCCTGCATAACCGGAGTCTGCAGATCTGCTACATCTTCCGGACACATATCTCTCTCCGGTCTCATCGGAGAACCGATTGGCATGTAACCTACCGGCTGGATATCGTGTGCTACGAGGTAATCGTAAAGTTCCTGCTGCTGGAAGCAAGGATGGATCTCGAGCTCACAGGCAACCGGTTTGATCTTCATCAATGGAAGTACTGCTTCGAGTTTCGGAATCGTCATATTGGAGATTCCGATGAATCTTGTCAGTCCGTCTTCAACGAGTTTTTCACACTGTCTGTATGTATTCATGAATTCTTCCACACTGAATGGTTTAGAATCCGGATTTCTTGACTCTACATCGCATTTTGGTGCATGGTAATTCGGGAATGGCCAGTGAATATAATACATATCCACATAATCACACTGGAGATCTGCGATACTTTTCTTGCAAGCTTCTTCGACATGTTCGTGCATATCGTTCCATACTTTTGTCATAATAAAGAGATCTTTACGTTCTATGATTCCCTCATCAAATGCATTTTTAAACACTTTACCGATCTCCGGTTCATTTCCGTAGCATGCGGCACAATCAAACATGCGGTATCCGCTTTTGATTGCTCCGTCTACTGCTTCAGCAATCTGATCTGCTGTAAATCTGTCGGAACCAAAGGTTCCCATTCCGATACATGGTGCTTCATCACCTGTGTAGAATTTTACTTTTGGCACATCTGCCGGATTAATAAATTCACCCATGATAATTCTCCTTTTATCTAATCTAACCGATCTTCTCAATCTCCACCTGTGGATAAATCTTTTCCATATCTTCTTTTACGAAGAATCCTGTTTCTTCTCTGAGTGCTGCTGCCGCTGAGATCGCACTTGCTTTCTTCAATGTCTCTTCAACCGAAAGTCCTTCGCTAAGTCCAAGAGCGAACCCGGCGATCATAGAATCTCCGCATCCTACTGTGTTTACCGCATCGATCTTCGGCACACGTGCGCGAAAGATTCCGTCGTCACATACGACAAAGGAACCGTCTCCACCGAGTGACACTGCTACGATCTCGACTCCATCTGCATGAATCTGTTTTGCCGCATCTACCATGTCCTGGAAGTTGTCGCAGCTTTTTCCTGTCAACATACGGATCTCATCAATGTTTGGCTTGATCATCGTCGGCTTTGCCTCGATTCCCATCTCAAGCAGTTTTCCACTTGTATCAAGGATGACTTTCTTTCCTGCCTCTTTACAGATTCTTACAAGACGCTGATAAGCTGTTCCGTCAAGTCCTTTTGGAACACTTCCTGACATAGCAACAACATCTGCTTTCTTCACCAGTTCTGTGAAATGTTTTTCGAATCCCTTAAATTCTTCCTCAGATACCGTGAATCCCGGCTCAAGAAATTCTGTCTGCACGTGATTGACTTCATCCCAGATGTTGATACAGGATCGGCTCTCTTCTTCCAGATGATAGAATTCGCTCTTGATTCCAAATGGTTTCAGTGCATCTTCGATATAATTTCCTGCATGACCTCCGACAAATCCTGTCGCGACCACTTCCGCTCCTGCGATAGACGCCGGCTTGGATACATTTAATCCTTTTCCGCCCGGTGTGTAGGCACATTCTTTCACACGGTTGACTTCACCGACCTGATAGCCTTCCACAACATATCTTTTGTCGATTGCTGCATTTAATGTTACTGTAAGTATCATATTCGGTACAGAGCTTTGACACATCAAAGCTCTTGTCCCCCTCTCTGATTAATCTTCGTTTACAAGCATTACTTTTCCCTGTACAAGTCCCGGTGTCTTAAACATCTGGAATGCTTCCTGTGCCTGACTCATCGGAACCATTTTGTAAATAAATCCTTTGTCGAATTTCAGCTGTCCTGTTGCAAAGTAATGTGCTGTCAGCTCCCACTCTTTGCCCGGGAACGGTGCGCTGTAGGACATCCAGGATCCTGTCAGTTTGAACTCTTTACGATTCATATTCTCCCACATTGCCGGTGTGAACTCAAGATTCACATGTGGTGTTCCGATAAAGCATACATGGGATTTGTTTCCTGCAAGCTCAAAGGCCATATGCATGGTCGGAACCTGTCCGGCTGTCTCGAATACAAATCCGTATCCTTTGCCGCCTGTGATCGCCATTGCCTCTTCCATAAAATTCTCTTTCGTTGTGTTGACAACTTCGTCAGCTCCAAGACGTTTCGCAAGTTCAAGTCTCTCATCACTGATGTCGAAAACTACAACTTTCTTTGATCCGAAGATCTTGCACCACTGCATTGTAAACATTCCGATCGTTCCGCCGCCGAGTACTGCAACATACTGTCCGCCCTGATAATCATTCTGGAACACTCCGTGGATTGCTACAGTTGCAGGTTCAAACATGGCCGCCTGTTCATACGGAATGCCTGGATCATATACAACTGCATTTTGCTCTGGGATCACTACATAGTCCGCATTGGATCCCTGCTCTCTGGAACCAATAAAGCTGTAATGTTTGCACAGAGAGAAGTTTCCGTTCTGACAGTCATCACATTTCATACATGGTTTCAACGGTGCACCGGATACGTGATCTCCAACCTTAACCTTTGTTACACCTTCACCTACTTCTACAACATCTCCTGAGAACTCATGTCCAAGTACGATTGGATAGAAATGAACTCCGTTATGAAGTACTCGTGGAATATCAGATCCACAGATACCGGAACATTTTACTTTGACCTTAACTTCGCCTGGTCCCGGTGTCGGTTCTTCGTAATCAAGATACTGTACGTCTTCGTTGGCGCATACAACTGCTGCTTTCATTTTCAAGATCCTCCTTTTTGATCTTTTGTTAATTTATTTCTTATTCATGGTTTTTCGCCATAGTTTCCTTTAATTGTTTATAAAGTTCTATATATGTTTCGTAATTTTTATCGTAAACTTTTCTGTTTTCATCATTCGGTTCGTGGGAACGCTTCTCTTCAATAGTAAGCTTCACTGCCTCGTCAAAGCCTTTGTACATTCCGATTCCGACTCCGGCAAGGATCACTGCACCGAGTGTTGTTGCTGTATCGGATGATGGAACTACGATCGGTTTTCCTGTGATGTCAGACTTGATCTGTGTCCACAACAAGGAATTTGCTGATCCGCCCATCGCACGCAGGACTTCTACTTTCGCTCCGGCTTCTTCCGCAACATCAAGGTTATGCTTCAATGCATAGGCTGTTCCTTCCATTGCCGCACGGATGAAATGTCCTTTTGTCTTACTGAAATCTAATCCGTAGTAGACACCTTTTGCGTTTGGATCCCAGATCGGAGTTCTCTCACCGGACATATATGGGAGGAAGATCACTCCGTCACTTCCCGGTGCTACTGCTGCCGCCTCTTCATTAAATAAATCCAGTGAGCTTTTTCCCTGACGTTTTCCTTCTTCTCTTTCGTACGCTCCGAACTCCCGCTCAAGCCAGCGCATCACTCCGCCGCCTCCGGTTGTTCCGCCTTGTAAGAGCCAGCAATCCGGCACGACATGAAATCCAAGGATCAACCGCTCATCGGCACGATACTGGTCGGTACAGATACTCATTCCACCTGCCTGTCCACCTTGTTCCTGTGTCTCTCCGCTGTGGATCACTCCTGCGCCGAGAGTTCCACATGCTGCATCGAGTCCTCCGGCCACAACCGGTGTTCCTTCCGCCAGTCCGCTTTCTTTCGCAGCTTTCTCATTTACCTCACCGATCACTTCATGACAGGCATGAATTTCCGGCAATAGCTCAGAAGAAAATCCAAATTCCTGACACATCTCTTCCTTCCAGGTTCCTGTTCTCATATCGAAACAGTGAAGGCCATATCCCTGAGAAAGATCCTGTGTCATCACACCGGTCAGTTTGTATGCAATATAACTGTTGGATTGAAGGATCTTATAAGTCTTTGCATAGACTTCCGGCAGATTTCTCTGATACCAGATGATCTTTGCAGTTGTATAAGATGGCTGCAAAGAGTTGCCGCAAAGCTCAAAGATCTTGTCTTTCCCAATCTTTTCATTGAATTCTTCACAGATATCTGTGGCTCTTGTGTCCATCCAGATTGGGGTGTTCGTAAGTACATTTCCATCTTTATCTACTGCGATCGCAGACCAGCTCTGTCCATCGATTCCGATTCCTTTAATCTCTTCCGGGGAAATATTTCCTTTTACGAGTACCCTTGGGATTGCATCGCAAACTGCTTCCCACCATTCTTCCGGATTCTGTTCTGCCCATCCAGGATGTGGGTAATAAACCTGATAATCACCGGTTCCGGTTGCCTTGACGGTTCCGTCTTTTGCAAAGACTGCAATCTTGCAGGCACTGGTTCCGATATCTATTCCTAATAAATATTCTCCCATGGTCTCCTCCTCTTTATGAAATGTCCGCCACTGATTCTCCTTCTACGAATCCGGTTTTCAGCCAGATTGTCTCTGTTGTTTCTATTTTGTCTGATGTTTTATCTGATGTTTCATCCTTATCTTCGAGATGACTCAATAACAGATTTGCTGCCGCTTGTCCAATCTCTTCCGTTGGCTGTGTCACGATTGTCAATCTTGGTACTACAGCTCTTGCAAAATCCATGTTATCAAATCCTATCACAGACAGCTGTTCCGGAACTTTGATACCAAGGTCATTGATCTCCATCATTGCTCCGACTGTCATCTCGTAGTTGGAGATAAAGACTGCTGTCATATCTGGATTGTCTTCGTAAAGCTTGCGCATCGCTCTCGCTCCGCCGGCAATCGTGTAGTTACCATCTGCCAGAAGTTTTGTATCTGTTCTATCTGTTTTTCCTTTTAAATCTGATTGTTGTGCTGATCTAGCTTTGGATGATTCTTGTATCGCAAGCTCATATCCTCGTTGACGTTCTCTTGCTGTATACACATTATCCGGTCCTGTGATCATACCAATCTTCTTATGCCCTTTTTTCATCAGCCGTTTCACTGCGTTCTGCGCTGCTCCTTCATTGTCTACAAGAACGCAGTCACAATCTCCATTCTCCATCCTTCGATCGATCAGTACAACCGGTCTTCCGGATTTTCTAAATCTATCAAATACTTTCTTCTCTGCTCCGGTTGGCATCATGATCAAGCCATCCACTCTTCTGTGAAGAAGGAATTCTGCTGCCTCTTCTTCTCGCTTTACATCGGATCGGCAGTCACAGATCATCGTCGCATATCCATGACTTCTTAATAAATCTTCCGCTGCTGTAATAATCTCTGAAAAGAAAATGTTGTTTAACTCGGGCAAGATGATTCCGATGGTCTTCGTTCGGTTTGTCTTTAATCCTCTTGCAACTTCATTTACCTCAAAATGAAGCTTCTCAATTGCCTCTTCGATCTTGATTCTGTTTTTCTCACGCACATTTCCTCCATTTAGATAAGAAGAAATTGTTGCAAGTCCAAGCCCTGTCTCTCGGGCAATGTCTTTCATCGTTGCACCCATAAGCTTATTTCCTTATTCTGTATCTTGTAAGCTATTACTCGTTTTATTCTGCTTTTCCATCACATCCGCACATCTTCATGCGTGCGATCACCTGTTCTTTTACGGCTTCCATCGCAACAACACCGAGTTTCTTCGGATCGAATGTCTCTGGCTTCTCTTCAAGCAGTTTCTTCACGGCATCTGTGTATGCAACACGAAGCTCAGTAGCAAAGTTGACTTTACACATTCCACGCTCTACACATTCTCTTACATCTTCTTCACTCAGTCCGGAAGCTCCATGAAGCACGAGTGGAACCTCTACAACTTCTTTGATCGCGCTTACTCTTGGCTTGTCAAGAACCGGGGTTCCTACATAAAAGCCGTGCGCTGTTCCAATCGCTACTGCAAGAGAGGAAACTCCTGTGCGCTCTACGAATTCTTTCGCTTCCTGCGGATCTGTATTCGTATCAGCATCAGCTTCAAGGTCGTCTTCCTTTCCGCCAACTTTACCAAGTTCAGCTTCTACCGGAATGCCAAATGCATTTGCTACATCTACAACCTTCTTCGTCACTGCGATGTTATTCTCAAAATCTTCGTGGGAACCGTCGATCATAACAGATGTGTAACCAGCTTTCATTGCCTGGACTGCAAGTTCAAAGCTATTGCCGTGATCCAGATGCAGGCATACCGGGATCTTTGTTTTCGCAGCTTCTGCTTTCACGATTCCTGCAAATGTCTCCAATGTTCCGTACTTTACAGTAGAAGGTGTTGTCTGAAGCATCACCGGTGCGTTCAGCTCCTCCGCTGCGGCGATGACTGCTTTAACCATCTCCATATTCTCTACATTAAAGGCACCTACCGCATAGCCGCCTTTCTGGGCATCGAGTAACATTTGTTCTGAAGTAACTAATGACATTCTTTTCTCTCCTTTTCTTTGATCCTTTTTATGATTCTTTTCCAGGATAGATGCATTCCACCCTGTACTTCTCAAATTCCTGCATCCACTTGGCTCCCGGCTTCTTATCCGTAACGATCTTGGTAATCTGAGACCAGTCTGCCACCTTGGTAAATGCAGTCTCTCCAAACTTGGTATGGTCCGCGACCAGAATTCTTTCCGTGGCAGACTTAAGCATCATCCGCTTGCTGTTGGCGTCGTGCTCATCTGAATCTGTCATCCCTGTTTCCAAGTCCAGGCCTTTGCAGGATATGATCGCCTTATCCACATGGTAAGAACGAATCATGGCATCCGTATGGGGGCCAACCAGGGCAAAAGACTTCTCTCTGGATATTCCTCCGGTAGAGATGACGTTCCATTCCGGCATATCGAATAGTTCTACGATAATCTCCACCGAGTTGGTGATCACCGTAAGCTTCTTCATCTCTTTCAACGCCTTAGCTATGTATACGTCTGTGGAACTGGCATCCAGCATCA
>OGYY01002486.1_pt1 | contig 13465 bp, 9 predicted proteins | sample 1576671 | NCBI WGS metagenome assembly OGYY01 (sample SAMEA3541593, study PRJEB24748) | human gut metagenome | biome: human gut; feature: human-associated habitat; material: faeces | place: China | collected 2012 | reverse complement strand
TCCAGATGAAACCATTCTCCATATCAAGGTTCAGGGAAATATCTTTGCCTTTTATTTCGGATAAAACAGTGGCAGGAAGTACCTTGGCACCATTCAGGGTAATGGAAATGGTATCTTTTTCTTTGGAAGCCTTGATCAGATCGTTGACAGCATCCCAGCCTTTCTTCTGGAAACTTCCCTCAATATAAGGTTCCCCGTCACCAAGTTTTCCGAGGGTTTTTGTATCCTGATGTTTGCAGCGCTTACAGGTGTAAGTTATGATTCCGTCAGTTTCGGCAGTTGGTTCTGTAGTGATAACGCCGTTATCATAGTCGTGGCCGTATGCGGAAATGGTGTAGCCATAGGAAAGTGTTTCATTACAGTCTTTACAGTAGGTATCTCCACTGTATCCACTGGAAGTACAGGATGGGGATGAGTAGTAACGTCCGGCTGTATGTTTGTGTTCGCATTTACTTCTGGTGATTGTATAAGTAACAGTTTCTGTTACATAATTTCCTTTATCTGTGCCATTGTAAACTGCATCGGCAGAGATAGGTTCCTCTACTTTTAATTCTTTTGATTTATCAGTGTCTTTCCATATCCAGTGTTTGGGAAGAATAGTGGTGATATCGCCGACCTTTTTACAGGACCATGGAACGGTTATTTTGGTATCTGATGGTGATGGATAATTTGGTGTTTGGGCTGCTCGACTGATGATTGCTTTATAATATTTTTGTGAAATCCAGGTAGCATAATTGGGATTGGAGATCCGTATAAAAATTTTGGTATTTTCTGCGTCGGTTACCGTTTTTACAGCAGGAATATCGTCGTCAGAATTCAAAATTTTCCATGTATGTTTATTATCAACACTGTATGCAATAATACTATTTTGGGGAATTGTATTTTGGTCAATAGTGATAACCGGATAAGAAATTCCATCATACGTACCTGTGTGTTCAGTGATTTTAGGGGTAAGTGTACCCGGGTTAATATCAAATTTCCAGTTTTCGTTTGTTAAATAACCAGAAGATGCATTGTAAAAATCGCCTCCGTTTACATCAATCTTTACAATATAAGTCCCAACATCTTTAGGCTCGGTTATCTCGGTTGTTGAATCATTTTCTTTGAAATATTTTACTGTGAAGTTTACTACGCCTTTAATGGTGTCATTTACAGTAATGCTAGGAGTTTGTGAACTTCCATTATAAATAAAATTCCGCGGACCCTTAAATTCAAAAATATCACTGGTGGCATTACGTTTGGTGTTACTAAATGTACCTGATTCTGAATCTTCTGAATCAAAAATATAACTTCTTCGTTCTGTTCCAACATTTACAATATGATCTTCTCCAGTCAGCCATGCATACAGATTTGTATCAGTAGGGTTAACTGCTTGATGATTGTTAGGTTCCCATGGCTTAAGATTTTGATCAATTATTACCTTTTTAGAATTTAAATTTTCAATAGTACAACAGTAAACCTTTTCCCCGTGGTCGTTTGTTGGGGAGCTGGATACGGAAGAGGCTTTTACCGATCCGCCATTAATAATAATCTGATTACTACTGATGTCTTCTTTCGGCTCCTCCTCGGAAGATGCAGTTACCGAGCCGCCATTGATAGTAAGTGAACTACTCTTGATACCAAAATGGGTTCTGGAAGAGGCTTTTACCGATCCGCCATCAATAGTAATATTAGATTTAGTGCCGCCAATCGCACACCATTGGTCTGAAGAGACTTTTACTAATCCACCCTTAATAGTAATATTAGAGTTATTGCCGCCAATTCCCATAGACCGGAACGAAGATGCAGTTACTGCTCCACCCTTAATAATAATATGAAAGGCGGGGGAAAGATCGGAATTGCCACTACTACCGATTCCTGTTCCGTGTTTCGAAGAATTAGCAGTTAAACTACCATTCGTTCCAGGAGAATTATCTATTATAAGTTTAGTAGTACCGTCTATCTGCAAAGCAGCACTATTTATGTAGGTGGATTGAAGAAGGTTGCTACTTTCTAGATATATATATACATCAGCGTGAACAGTATTTGTTATTCGTAGTGGTGGTGTTCGATCGGCGGAGTGAATATTTACATTATTTAGATAAACCTTAACTGTTCCTGAATCAATATGATCAATTAAGATGGGAGCATCATTATTACCAGTACCATTAAATCTGTACGAACCAGCAGAAGTTATTTTCCATATACCCTTGCTAGAGTCATAATAGTTAAGGTTAGTAATATCATTCATATCAATTCCTATAGGTTTCGTTTCGTCTGCAGTAGCCGACATAATATTTACTTCACTGCTAAATTCGGGTACGTTCTCTGAACTGAACACAGATAATTCTTCTTCTGTTTCTTCTATTACTTCCTGATTATCATCGGAAAAGATTTCAGGAGTTTCTTCGGATACCTCTTCCAGATTCCCGGAAGTAAATTCCCCTGCAAATATAGTCTGGAGGGGCATGTTTGTGGAACACAGTGCAAGTGCCATAACCCCGGCTAATAATTTCTTTCTCATAAAGATCGCCTCCCTGTTATAAAATATATGTTTATAGGGATATTATACATCATGGAATGAAATTATATAATGCCCGTTAGAAGGCAAAAAAGTGCCTTTTTGCCATTATTTATTTACAAATGGTTTCAATTCTTCGCGTTTTTCTATACCCAGCAGATGGAAAATGCGGGAAAGATAATGTTTGATCGTATTTGGTGACAGAGACAGTTGTTTTGCGATTTCCTGATTGGTCCAGCCTTTGCTTGCGAGCATGGCTATGGAGTATTCCATAGGCGTCAGTTTATCTGTAACAGAGGACTGAAGCTGCGGGTTATGAATGGCCATCCAACCACGACTGAAGGCAATAACTGCCTGGGAAAGCTGTCTGTAACTCTCCGGTTCTGCAGGTTTGATGCAGGCTTCAATCTGTCCAAGCATCAATCCATGATGTTCGATAAACGGTTCCAGAAATCCATCCGGTTTTGCCATGTTCCATGCTTTTATCAGAGCTTCTCTGGCCTCATCCTGCTGCTTCAGGTTGATCAGACACATAATGATCACACAGTAGAGATATTCCATGGCAACAGGGTAGCAGCCGTCAAGCATCAGAAAGACAGACTGACATAATCCCAGTGCCCGTTTATATTCTTTGTGAAGATAAGCGTTATGAGCGAGGACATAAACTGCATAAGCGCGAAGTCCTGAAGGTAAGGAGGGCAGAAAATCCTGAAGAGGAGGAAGTCCGTCTGTGGGAAGATGCATCAGTACCATGGCCAGATAGTTGGCGAAAACACAGGAAGCCATGATTCCTTTTGGTGCAGAACTGTCTTTTGAGAGAAGAAGACATTCCTGAATATTTCTGAATCCCATTCTGGAAGCAGATAGATTGCCCAGAGTAAGATTGGAAAAAGAATATAAAAGTGCTGCGGACAGGCGAAGGCAGAGATCTTTGTCCTGGAGATAAAGTTCCGCAATATTTCTGCATTCTTCTGCACGTCCCGAGAAATAATATAATTCAGCCTGTGCAATCTGCCGTTGATCCGGATCCTGAAAATTATCCACAGTAGCCTGTGCCTGTCCGGGAGTAAAAGAACTGTTTATCAAAGGCATAAGACGGGAAAGAGCAGAATCCTGAAAATTATCTGATGAATTCATTATAAAAACACATCCTTATATAATAGTAACAAACCGGAACCGGTATCAGCGTAAACAGTCCGGTGTAAATATGGGAATTAAAATGAAGCCCTGTCTGGCAGTGCAGCGGGCTTCATTATTGTCTGTTAAGGAAATAAAATTAACATCCTCTTGATTTCATAAAGTCAAGAACCTCTTCTTTGGTGGACATAACGCGAAGAGCACCCTTGCGTGTGGTGATCAGAGAAGCTGCCGCATTTGCGAATGTGAGCAGTTCTTTTAAGTTCTCTTCTGTCAGATTGTCCAGACCATGTTCCAGAACATAGTTTAAGGAACTTGCGCAGAAGGTATCGCCTGCACCTGTTGTCTCGATAGTCTTTTCCTGAAGGAAAGGAGCAGCCTCCACTTTCATGTCTTTGTAGTAAGCGCGGCTTCCGTCTTTTCCAAGTGTGATAAGGATAAGCGGAATGTTGTATTTCTCTTTCAGAAGTGCGGCACCCTTGTCATAGTCTGTAGTTCCGAACAGGAATTCAACTTCATTATCTGAGATTTTCAGAATATCACATTTACCAAGGCCGTATTCGATCTCTGCCTTTGCGTCATCCAGAGATTTCCATAATGGCGGGCGAAGGTTCGGGTCGAAGCTGACGATACATCCGGCTTCTTTTGCAACATCGATGGCATAGCGGGTTGCTTCGCGTACTCCTTCGTGAGTGGAAGAAAGAGTTCCGAAGTGGAAGATTCTGGAATCTCTGATCAGGTCTTCCTGGATTTCATCTTTGGTGAGCATCATATCTGCACCCGGGTTACGGTAGAAGGAGAAATCTCTGTCTCCGTCAGGATAAGTATGTACAAAGGCAAGTGTTGTGTGTACCTCGTTGTCGATTACAAGGTTGCGGGTGTCGATCCCTACTTCCTCTACGGCATTCTTAAGCTGGGTTCCGAACATGTCGTTTCCGACTTTGCCGATGAATGCAGTTTTTTTGCCAAGCTTTTCAAGCATTGCAAGCACGTTGCATGGAGCACCGCCCGGATTGGCTTCCAGTATCGGATTTCCCTGTGCGCTGTTACCGTTTTCAGTAAAGTCAATCAATAATTCGCCTAATGCGGTTACGTCAAAGGCTTTGTTTCCCATTTTGTATCCTCCTTGTTGTGATGGAAAGAAGCATAGTATCCGGAACAAGATTCTTTCCATAGTTAATAACATAAATTTAGCGCAGGAAAGGGAATTTGTCAAACAATTTTCTTTATTTTTTTGTGCAAAGATGCTAAAATAAACATAACTTGATTTGTTATTGTTTACAGGTGACGTTTAATGTACCATAAATACGCTGCCGGTAAGGGTAACCGATCATCGTATTTCTGACAATCGGGGAGGTAACACAGCTATGGACGAAAAAGTATACGGCTATATGGACTGGCCGAGGATTGAAGCTATTGTGTATGGAGAGGAAACTGCTCCCAGAGATGTGATGGGACCAAGGATCACGCAGGACGGAGTTCTTATTCAGGGATTTTTTCCTGATGCAGAAGAGGTAAGTGTAATCAGCGGAAAGAAAACCTATGTCTGCGAGAAAGAGGACGAGGCCGGATATTTTGCAGTATTGCTTCCTGTACGCAAGGTGCCGGAATACAGATTTCTTATAAAAATGGGAGAGACAGAGACAGAATGTTATGATCCCTATGCTTTTCCATGCCAGATCACAGAGGAAGAGGAGAAGGCTTTCTGCGCAGGTGTTTATTATGAGGCATATAAGAAGCTGGGTGCGCATCCTGTGGAGATTAAAGGAGTGAAAGGTACTCTTTTTGCTGTCTGGGCTCCGAATGCAGTAAGTGTAAATATCGCAGGTGATTTTAATGGATGGATCGGACGTGCAACTATTATGCATCGTATGCCTATGTCCGGTATCTTTGAGCTGTTTGTACCCGGGGTAGAGGCAGGAACACACTATAAATATGAAATTAAAGTCAAAGGCGGCGAAGTTCTGTTAAAGGCTGATCCTTATGGGAACAGTGCAGAGCATGATCCTGAGGGAGCATCTGTGGTAGCAGATGTAAGTGCTTTTCAGTGGAATGACGGAGACTGGATGAAGGAGCGTTCCAGATTTGATGACAGGAAACAGCCGGTTTCTATATATGAAACATCTCTGGAGGAATGGAAATCCGCTGAGGAACTGGTGGAATTTCTGGCAGAGGAAGATTTTACCCATGTGGAACTTCATCCTGTGATGGAATACCTGGATGATATTACAGGTGGTTATTCTACATATGCATATTATGCACCTACTTCCAGATTTGGAAGCGTGGCGGATTTTCAGAAGCTGGTAGATGAACTGCATCAGGCAGGGGTCGGTGTGATCCTGGACTGGACACCTGCACAGTTCCCGCGTTATGCCTCCGGTCTGGAGAAATTTGACGGAACACCTCTTTATGAGAGACAGAATCCGGCAGAAGCCATTCATCCGTTCTGGGGAACATTGCTCTATAATTACGGAAGCCCGATGGTGAAGGACTTTCTGATCTCCAATGCCTGCTTCTGGGCTGAGGTCTACCATGCTGACGGTCTGCGTATGGACGATGTGGATGCCATGCTGTATCTGGATTATGGCAGAAATCCGGGAGAGTGGACACCTAATATTTACGGAACCAATGAAAATCTGGATGCTCTGGAATTTCTGAAGCATCTGAATTCTGTGATAAAGGAGAGAAATCCCGGATTGCTTTTAGTTGCTCAGGAGAACGGACTCTGGCCGGAGCTGACAGACAGTGTGGGAAATGACCATCTGGGATTTGACTATAAATGGAGTGGCGGATGGACAAAAGATCTGCTTGAATATCTGAGCAAGGATCCTATTGAGAGAAAGAATTACCATGATCAGCTGACTATGTCCATGCTTTATGCATACTGCGAACATTATATTCTGACGCTTGGCAGCAGGGATGTTGGTACATTGAAGGATTTCGCGGATAAGCTGCCGGGAAGTGAAGAACAGAAGAATGCGCAGATCAGAGAGGCTTATGTTTATATGATGCTTCATCCGGGATGCAAGATGATGGCACCGGATAAAGATATGCCGAAAGAACTGGAGGTATTTGTCAAAGACCTCAATAATATGTATCTTGCTCATCCTGCACTTTATCAGCTGGATGATGAATATGATGGATTTGAATGGGTTCAGCTGATGAAGTATGAGGAGAATGTGATCGCATTCATGAGAAAAACAGAGAAACCGGAAGAAACTATTCTGGCTGTCTGCAATTTCGCGGCAATCCCATATGAAAACTACAATGTGGGAGTTCCTTTTGCCGGCAAATATAAAGAAATCTTTAACAGTGATGATAAAAAGTACGGTGGTAATGGTGTAGTAAATACGAGAGTTAAAGCAGCGAAGAAGGCTGAGTGTGATGAGAGAGAGTATTCCATCACATTGAAGCTTCCGGCACTTGGCGTGGCAGTCTTTACCTGCGCTCCGGAAGAAACTGAGAAAAAGCCTGCTGCCGAGCACAGCCAGATCAAGAAATCCATCACCAAGACAAGAACTGTACGAAAGGCTGCCGGGAAAACAAAAGCAGCTGTAAAAACCGCAGTGAAACCGGTGACGAAAACAGTATCTGAAATACCGGTCAAAAAGGACTTGACAGAGAAGAAATAATATTATAAACTAAATGCTGTGGCTGTCAGAATTATCAATTTCTGACAGATTACAGCATAAGCTGAAATAGCTCAGTCGGTAGAGCACTTCACTCGTAATGAAGGGGTCGTGAGTTCGAGTCTCATTTTCAGCTTGTTTAAAAAGCTTCTAAAACTAAGAGTTTTGGGAGCTTTTTGTATGACAATAGAATTTTATATTTTATTGTATAAATCTGAAGGGAGGAAGGGCAATGGCAAAAGAAAAGAAAATTGTATGTATGGTAGATTCATACAAAAAAGGAACCATTGCTGTTTCCCATGCAGGAGTGCGTTCTGATTGGATGGAGCAGGACGGACCAGTAGATTGTGTAAGAGAGAAGATATTTGCCGTTGGATGGAAAATTCGTCCAGGGGCTGTTTTTGCTTATAGAAAAACAACAGAGAGATACGGACATTATCTGATCAGCGGGTTGTAAAATCCTCAGGTATGTGTCTGTATCTTTTTGTACTTATACAAATATATGAGTATTTAACTGTAAAACAGTCGCTTATGTGGAATTTTATAACTAAAAGCAGATGATTTTATCTGTCTGATCTCACAGGAAAGGAGAATACTATTGCCGGATATTTTACTGGAATTAAAGAATATAAAAAAGAGTTTTACTCCCGGGGAAGATGTTCTGGATGATATCTGTCTTACTGTTGCAAGAGGAGAATTTGTCACTCTTCTTGGTTCATCCGGATGCGGTAAGACTACTACGTTGCGTATTGTTGCTGGTCTGGAACAGACAGACAGTGGAAGTGTATGGATCAATGGTCAGGATGTGACAAAACTGCCTCCTGATAAACGGGATGTAAATACCGTATTTCAAAATTATGCTCTTTTTCCGCATATGAATGTGGCGGAAAACATAGGGTATGGACTGAAACTGCGAAAAGTTCCCAGAGGAGAGATCAAAAAGAAAGTCGCACAGATGCTGGAACTGGTGCAGCTTGAAGGATATGAAAAAAGAAAGCCTTCCGAACTCTCGGGCGGTCAGAAACAGAGAGTTGCCATTGCGAGAGCACTGGTGAATAATCCCAAGATACTGCTTCTGGATGAGCCGCTGGGAGCACTGGATCTGCAGCTTCGCCGTGCGATGCAGATAGAACTGAAGCATCTGCAGAAGAAACTGGGAATTACATTTATCTATATCACTCATGATCAGGAAGAAGCTATCAATATGTCTGACAGGATCGCGGTGATGAAGGACGGACGTATAGAGCAGATCGGAACACCGGATGAGATCTATAATCATCCAAAGACCAGTTATGTGGCAACATTTGTAGGAAATGCAAATATCCTGCATGGGGTTGCAGAGAGTATTCAGGGAGAGAATGCAATCGTAAAGATTGAAAATGACAGGGTAATTGTAAAGCTTGAAACAAGTCAGCAGGATACAGGGGATACAGGGGCAAAACAATACCTGGCAGCAGGAGAGAAAGTAACTCTGGCTGTGAGAAGCGAAAATATATTGTTACAGGAAACTGCTGTAATCGGTGATACCGGTACAGATCACAGAGACACTGTTGATATAAGTGTGTCAGGCGGTGGTTTGGATGCACATAATAAGAATAGTGTATCAGGTTTACAGGCAACTGTTACAGAGAAGAATTTCGCAGGAGGTCAGCTTCGTGTAACTCTGAAGCTGAGTGATGGTACACAGTTGATCGCCAGCAGATACGGAATCGACGCATCCGTCGCAGAAGGCCAGACAGTAAGATGCAGTTTTCTGCCGACAGATGCAGTACTGGTAGACAGGGAGGACATTCATGAAGAAGCGTAGAAACCGTTCTGACAGTTCTGCATGGATGGCACTTCCACTGTACATTTTTACCATTGTATTTGTGGTATGCCCTCTTATCTATATGGTGGCGCTGAGTTTTGCTACGCCGTCCAGAGGATTTGGGGTGACTTGGAAATTTACGCTGGACAATTACAGAAATATTCTGGAACCTGTATATCTGAATACATTTGTGGAATCACTGAACCTGGCATTTACCAGTACGATAGTGATCGCTTTGATCGGCTATCCGTTCGGGTATTTCATGGCGAGGCTGCCGGAGCACAGAAAGAAAAAGGCACAGCTTCTGTTGTCCACGCCGTTCTGGGTAAATTCCCTGATTCGTCTGTATGGCTGGATCATTATTCTGCAGAAAAAAGGACTTTTGAATTTTGTATTGATAAAACTCGGGATCATTGAGAAACCGCTGTCCATCCTGTACAGCTATCCGGCAATTGTGATCGGTATGATTTATGTGCTTCTCCCGTTTATGATCATGTCTGTATACTCCAGCGCAGAGAAGCTGGACTGGTCTTATGTGGAGGCTGCCAGAGACCTTGGGGCATCCAGACTGCAGGCATTTTTTACCATAACACTGAAACTTACACTGCCCGGGCTGCTTTCGGGTGTGATCCTGACTTTCGTGCCATCCATGGGACTGTTTTTCATTGCAGATATCCTGGGCGGAAATAAAGTGGTACTTGTGGGAAGTCTGATCCAGGATCAGATGACCAGAGGAAGTAACTGGCCCTTTGCAGCAGCACTTGCTGTGGTGATGATGGTACTTACAACTGTACTGATCATGATTTACAGGAAAGTGACAAATGCCAGAGAACTGGAGGGAATCGGATGAAAAAGAATTCAAGATTTGCCGGATTTTATATGGGGCTGATTTTCTTCCTGATGTATCTCCCTATTGCAGTAGTGATCGTTTTCTCATTTAATGAATCCAAACTGCCAGTGAAATTTACAGGCTTTTCCCTGAAATGGTATCAGGAACTTTTCCATGACAGAGCAATGTTGGAAGCACTGGTGAACAGTCTGATCCTTGGGGTATTAAGCTGTCTGGTTAGTGCAGTGATCGGTACTCTGGGTGCAGTTGGGTTATCAAGGATTCACTGGAAGTCAAAAGGGGCGTTGGAATACATTTCCATATTGCCGTTAATGATACCGGAGATTATCCTTGGTATGGTGCTGATGGCATTCTTTTATATGCTGAACCTGCCCTTTGGCATGCTGACACTGTTAATAGGCCATACGGTATTCTGTGTGCCTTATATTCTAATGGAAGTGAAGGCAAGACTGGCAGGCATGGATCCGGCACTGGAAGAGGCAGCAAGGGATCTGGGTGCGGGACCGTTCAGGGCTTTCCGGGATATTACGCTGCCCTTAATTATGCCGGCGGTAATTTCAGGTTCGCTGCTTGCGTTTGCCATGTCTATGGATGATGTGGTAATAAGTATCTTTGTAAACGGACCGCGTCTGTCTACGCTGCCGATCAAGGTGTACACACAGCTGAGAACAGGAGTGACGCCGGAGATCAATGCGTTATGTACCATTCTGCTGGCAGCTACACTGGTTATTTTTATTGTTTATTCACTGATAACAAAGAAGAAAAAATAAATGTTATAGTTTTTAGGAACGTTCTGAACAGCCGGTCAATGCTTTTGGAACAGCCGGATTATAAAAAACAGAGAAAAATACATTCAGAGGAAGGAAAAGATGATGAACAAACTGATTGAGTTAAAAAATCTGACCAAGAATTTTGATGATCAGCAGGTTTTGCGCGGTGGAAGAGAAAAATTAAAAAATGCCTGGCACTCGGACTGGCATTTGCTATGATGACCGGCGTGGCAGGATGCGGAAAAGAGCAGCATCTGGAGGCAGAGATCAATCCGGATATACCGGTTTCAGAAGTGCAGTTTCCACTGAAAGAACAGGCAGAATTATCATTTATCACAAGTGCTCCGGCAACCTCTACGCAGAATCCGAACGAGCGGATTATTTTTAAGAGACTCGAAAAACAGACGAATGTACATATTGACTGGACCTGTTTTGTGGCAGACCAGTTTTCCGATAAAAAGAATCTGGCACTGGCACAGTTTGGAAACCTTCCGGATGGTTTGTTTAATGCAGGAATGAGCGATTATGATCTGCTTCGTTATGCAAAGCAGGGAATTATTATTCCGCTGGAAAATCTGATTGACAAATATATGCCAAACCTTCAGGCGGTCTTTGAGAAATATCCGGAATACCGGACGATGTGTACCGCACCGGACGGACATATTTATTCATTTCCGTGGATTGAGCAGCTTGGCGCAGGGAAAGAAGCCATTCAGGCAATCGGGGATATTCCTTATATCAATAAAAAGTGGCTGGATTATCTGGGACTGGATATTCCAACGACAACCGATGAACTGGAACAGGTGCTGATTGCGTTCCGGGATCATGCGGATGATCTGAAAAAACAGTTTGATATCGAGGGAGATGTGATTCCGATGTCATTTATCATCAACAATGGCGATCAGGATCCGGCGATTCTCATCAACGGATTTGGCGAAGGATATGGAGATACGGGCGATCATTTTGCCGTAAAAGATGACGGAACCGTGATTTATACGACCGTGCAGGAAGGTTACAAAGAAGGCATCGAATGGCTGCATAAGCTGGTAACAGAGGATCTTGTAGATCCGGAGGCATTTACGCAGGAGTGGTCAACCTATGTGGCAAAAGGTAAAAATCACCGTTACGGTCTCTGCTTTACCTGGGATATTGCAAATATTGACAATAATACCGATTATGTGATGCTTCCGGCACTGACCGGTCCGGAGGGAGCCAGAAATATCACAAGACAGAATAACAGTGAAACAAGTGGTTTTGACAGAGGCCGCTGTGTGCTTACATCCAGCTGTCGGAACACGGCACTGGCGGCAGCCTGGATTGATCAGATGTATGCGCCGCTTCAGTCCCCGCAGAATAACTGGGGAAGTTATGGGGAAAAGGATTCGTTTAATATTTTTGAACTGTCCACAAATAAAGATGGCGGTGAAATGTTGAAGCATCTGGATCTGGGCGACCAGTCACCGGTAGAGGTACGTGAGGCGCAGTCTGTCAACGGTCCGCTTGCAGTTCTCAATGAGTATTATGATGTGTATGTCACACAGCCGGCGGATGCTAAATGGCGTCTGGACAATATGCATGAAACATATCTGAAGGATATGAAAAGCAAGTATGTATATCCGAATGTGTTTATGAGTATTGACGATACCAATAAAGTATCCCAGTATGATACCGATATTAAAAAATATGCGGAGCAGAAAAAAGCAGACTGGATTTTAAATGGCGGAATCGACAAAGAGTGGGATTCCTATTTAAAGAAAATGGAGAAATACGGGCTTTCCGATTATCTGGCAATCAAACAGAAATATTTCGATCAGTATCAGGAGTCATTGAAAGAAGAAAAATAAACAGGAGAATTTGTATGAGTGAGATGTTAAAAAAAGCGAGAGCATATGAGGCAGAAAAAGCAGCACAGACCGATAAAAATACCAGACCGTTGTTTCATATCTCGGCACCTGCCGGATGGATCAATGATCCGAACGGTTTTTCCGTTTACGATGGAAAAATCCATCTGTTCTACCAGTATTATCCATATGCAAGGGAGTGGGGACCGATGCACTGGGGGCACAGTGTGACAACGGATATGATAAGCTGGGAACAGCTTCCGGCAGCACTTGCACCGGATCAGGACTATGACCGGAACGGATGTTTTTCCGGAAGTGCTATTGAAGCGGATAACAAACATGTGCTGGTCTATACCGGTGTCACAAAGATTACACTGCCGGACGGCAGGGAAGAGGAACGACAGAACCAGTGCATCGCATTCGGGGATGGCAGGGATTATGTAAAGTATGAAAACAACCCGGTTGTGACCGGGGAGATGCTGCCGGAAAACTGTAGCCGGATTGATTTCCGTGACCCGAAAATCTGGAAGGAAGAGGACACCTATTATCTGATTGTCGGAAGCAAGGATAACAGGCAGATCGGACAGGTCGTGCTCTGTTCCAGCAAAGATTTAAAAGAATGGAAATTTGAGACCGTTCTTGCGGCAAACAGTACCGGAAAAGTCGGAACGATGTGGGAATGTCCGGACTTTTTCCCACTGGGAGATAAACATGTACTGATCTGTTCCCCACAGAATATGAAAGCGGAAAAATACGAATTCCACAATGGAAATAATTCTGTTTATTTTCTTGGAAATTACGATAAAAATTCGCATATATTTGAAAAAGAAGAACCGCATACGATTGACTACGGACTGGACTTTTATGCACCTCAGACCACACTTCTCCCGGATGGGCGGCGTGTGATGATTGCATGGATGAAGTCATGGGA
>OGYY01002473.1_pt1 | contig 13507 bp, 9 predicted proteins | sample 1576671 | NCBI WGS metagenome assembly OGYY01 (sample SAMEA3541593, study PRJEB24748) | human gut metagenome | biome: human gut; feature: human-associated habitat; material: faeces | place: China | collected 2012 | reverse complement strand
ATGAAACACATTATCCATTGTGTTTCACCATACATGGACATGTGAACCTAGGCACATGCTCATAGTGAAAATTTCATAACATGCCGGATAAAATGGATTTTACCCGGAACAAAATAACAATACATGGAGGTACAAATTATGGTAGTACAACACAACATGCAGGCAGCAAATGCCAACAGAATGCTTAACGTAACAACAAGCGCACAGTCAAAGAGCACAGAGAAGCTTTCATCTGGTTATAAGATTAACCGTGCAGCTGATGATGCAGCAGGACTCTCTATTTCAGAAAAGATGAGAAAACAGATTAAAGGACTTGACAGAGCTTCAACAAATGCTCAGGATGGTGTTTCATGCGTGCAGACAGCTGAAGGTGCCCTTACAGAGGTTCACTCAATGCTCCAGCGTATGAACGAGTTAGCAGTTCAGTCATCAAACGGAACATTATCAGAAGACGATAGAAATAACATTCAGGACGAAGTTGATCAGCTTGTAACAGAGATTGACCGTGTATCCGAAACAACCAAATTTAATGAAACATATCTTTTAAAGGGAGACGAAAATAAGACAAAAATTTCTAATACCGTATATAGTTCTCCACAGATGGGCTTGGTTAAGGATGCTATGGCTGCAGGTTCTACATTAGAAGTAAAAACTCCAATGGATGCCACAGGAAAAACAGTATATACTTTTACATCAGGATTAGCTGTAGGAAGTTCTTGGGCTGGAAAGAAAGTTGTAGCTGATGACGCAACACCAGGTGCTGGAGATATTAAGCTTGCAGATGCTAAAACAGCAGAATTAGCAGCTATGAATTCTGTAATAACATCTTATAAAGATGAAATGGGTGTAAATGCTGTAACTTTAAAAGCAGGTGACAATGATGTTACATCTACATCAAAAACATTTACTTACAATGATTCATTAAATATCAGTCTTCATGTAGGCGCAGATTCTTCTGATGATAATAAAATATCTATGCAGATTGATTCTATGAATTCGGATTTTCTTGGAATTAAAGGATTAAAAGTAAGTGGAAAAACATACTTACAAGCTACTGGTTCAATTGATACAATTTCTGATGCTATCTCAAAAGTATCTAAGCAGCGTTCATCTCTTGGTGCTGTTCAGAACAGACTTGAGCATACAATCAACAACCTTGATAATGTATCTGAGAATACCACATCAGCTGAGTCTCGTATCCGTGATACAGATATGGCTAAAGAGATGGTTAACTACAGCAAGAACAACATTCTTGCTCAAGCAGGTCAGTCTATGCTTGCACAGGCTAATCAGTCTAACCAGGGTGTTCTCTCACTCTTACAGTAATCATCCACAATTACATGTTGTACAATATAAAAGAGCTCGCAAAGAGCTCTTTTATATTGCCTTATAACACTTCAATTATTGAATAATTCCATATCCCTTTTTCGCTTTCACAAAGCTTCTATCCTTCACCGCCAGTACGATCACAAAAATCACATCCAGAGTAAAAAAGAACTGGAATATGCCTGCAAATACAGACAGCACCTTTCCTTGTACTCCCTCACTGCATGCCCTTACAATATAGGCAATTGCAAAAGGTGCTGCACCTAGCAGCCCCAGCCAGCCAATAACTGATAGCACAATCGCAACGGTCGGTCCTACAAATATCATGACAACAACCGGTGTTAGCATTAAGAGAAGTGCAACTATAATGCAAAAACCACCTATTACATAAAATGGTATCAATGCATATTTGATAATACTTGTGCAAATGAGCAGCTGTACTCTGCTTATTCTTTTCCCAAGAATAAGCACCACAGCCAGATTAATCAGTCCCAAAACAATCGGCATGACCATTATCCAGCCTGCATCAAAGCTGTCTGTTGATTCCTGCATATTGCATATTATCCAAAATAAAACCGGCATCATGTACATGCATAGCACATATATTACAGGAACTACGTAAATAGCTCGTGATACTTTACCTGATTCTTTCATCAATAAAAGTCCTCCCTTTTATAAACATTCATATACTAATTATTTAAAGCCTACAGCTTCTCTCCCGCTACCTTACATCTCTTCCTGCAAAAAGCGATGCCGTAAGCTAAAATATCGCACCTGCCCTCATCTCGGAGAGTCTCATCATATCTCTTCTGCTTTATCTGAGCCATCGCAGCATTGCAAGCTGCATCAAGCCCCTTAAACTCCTTAGCATACTTTACCTCGATAACAATGCCTAAATCAGGATTCTCAGGCTTTATAAGTATGTCACTAAAGCCATCTCCCGACTCACGATTGGACTTGATGAGCCAGTCCGGATTGCTTCCACGAAGCAATCCAAGGAGCAGACCATGATAAAAGTTTTCCTTCATATCATCAGGTGCCTTTGTATCGAGTATACTTATCATACGCCCCATCACAATATTTAGCTGCCTCGCAAGAACCGTCTCGTCTTTATCTAAAATCGCCTTTGATAAAAGCTTCATCGTATCATTGTCATTTGCAACAACCGCCTTAAACCATTCCTGAATCTGCAGCACAAATACCTCACGTACTTCTTTGTTGGGTATGACAAGCTTATAAGCGTAGCTTTCGCTATCCGCAAGCTTTACTTCCCCGATTTTGGTAAGGTAGCCTGTAGTAAAAAGCACACTCCATATATTGTCAATGCTGTTCTCAATCTCATCATAGGTCAGATCCTGGCGGATCACCTTTTCAATCGCCTCACCTGCAATCAGGCGCTCAATCTCATCCTTCGTCGATGAATCAGCCCTATTGATAAGACGCCTCACCAAACTGTTCCCACTGCTGTTTATCCAATATGTCTGAGGCTTTGCATCACCGTCATCACGCAGATGATCCACATGATTAATAACATCCCAAGGACAGTAGACATCTGCCCTGCCGAAGTGATATCCGTCATACCATTCCTTCACCTCGTCAAAGTGCGAATCCATTTCATAATCAGACAAAAGCTTCTTTACCTCACTATCGGTAAATCCAAACTGTTCATCAAAACGCGAATCTGTAATCGACATTACCTTGAAATTGTTGAGTCCCGTAAATATGCTTTCCTTTGATATGCGAAGGCACCCTGTCAGCACCGCGAACTGTAAAAATTCATTAGTTTTTAGTGCCTGCCCGAAAAGCCCTCTGATAAGCGAAACCATTTCATTATAATAACCATTCTGAAAGGCCTTATCGAGCGGTACATCATACTCATCTATGAGAATAACTACCTTTTTTCCATAGTGCTTATACAATAGCTGCGAAAGAAGCTGTAATGAAGATATGAGCTTTTCCTTGTCAAAAGCAAGCCTGCCATTTTTTATAATAGTAAGCCCTTTATATTGTTCCCGCTCAATCTGTGTAAGCTTATCACTGTCAGCCAAAAACGAAACTCTGTTTACCTCTTTTCCCATAATCCTGACAAATGCTTCAAAGGCTTCTTCATACGTTAATCCCTCCACACCCTTAAGCGAAAGAAAAATAACCGGATACTTTCCCATGTACTCATCACACAACTCTTTATTACCTGAAATATATAAGCCATCAAATAAAGCTTTATCTGTGCCAATGTCAAAAAAGCTCTTAAGCATGCTCATATTAAGAGTTTTTCCAAAGCGGCGCGGACGTGTAAAAAGTGTCACTTTACTCCAGTTTAATAAAAGCTGCTCAATAAGTCTTGTCTTATCCACATAATAAAAATGCGATTCCCGCAATTTTCTAAAATCATCAATTCCAACCGGTAACTTCAAAGAATTTGTCATAATAGCCTCCACAAAAATAATCCGCTATACTTAACTATAGTATAGCGGATTAACCGTCAAAATACAATCCATGATTATGGTACCTTATTCTGCCTTATTCTGCCTTCTCAACAGATATTATCTTTCCCTCAAACGGATCTACCTCTGAAATAGTACCTGTATACTTAACAGTCACCTTATCACCACTTGCGACACTCTCTAGTCCGTCAGGCTTCTCATCGAAGGTAAAGCTGTATGGTGTATCCTTATCATCAGTCACTACAAACATGAAGTCCTTTATGTCATCAATCGTTCCTGTAAGCTCCTTCTCTTCCTGTGAGTCCTTATCACCTTCATCCTTGGTATCAGCCTGCTTTGCACTTTCGGTGCCTGCTGCCTTATCCTGCTTTGTATCGCTCTGTCCGCAGCCTGCAAATAAGCCTGCGCAAAGCATAGCTCCTATTACAATTGTAATCAGTTTTTTCTTCATTATAATTTACCTCTTTCTTTATTTATAAGCACTACTATGAGTACGTTTTCTAAAGAGTACTCTTCTATCCACCTAAAGTAAATAGAATACATAAAATATTAAAAAAATCTTACGAATTACTGCTTTTTTGATCCTCTTGCGAGCCTTGCAGGATACCATTTTTCAAACCATCCGGTAAATATGCCCATCAATACAGGCATCAGATTGTTTACGACAATAAGTGTAGCTCCAACACCTGCCTTTTTCAGCAGAAATGTCCACACTGCTGTCAACACGTATAATACTCCCCATGCCGCAGCAAGTATATAATTCGTCTTCATAAAGAGAGGATTTTTATGTGCGGCTTCACCGCCATAATTGTATTTCACATATGTTGCGCATAAAGGCTCCTTTGTCAGGCATGAAACCAGCCAAAACAGCCCAAACACCAGATATCCGATATCTGTTGATATGTCACCTGCTCCTGTCAGGCTTGCAATCGCAGAAAGTATAGCAACAGCAACAATTGAGAGCTGATCCCATATTACAAATTTATGTTTTCTCATAATAAAAGATATAGCGGATGCCACCAAAAGAGCAATCACAGAACCCTTTTCAGTATTGACAGAAACTGCTATCCAAAACGTAATCCATGGTATGAGCATTGTCATCATGGATGGATTTTTCTGTACCTCCACACCTTGTGATGTTTTTTCTGCCTCTTTGACTGCCGATGTACTTCCAAAAAATTTATCCCAGTTTACCATCAAGGAGAAATCACCTGTCACCGTATACATCTGCTTTCCCAATGCCTCTGCGCCGCCTATCTCGCCTCGGGAAATAGCCGACCATACCGTAAAAGGCGTATCTATGCGTGTAGTCGCGGCAAGGCTTTGGTCAGTAAACACCTCACTACCTTTATCATCAAGCTTTATCTGGTATGTATGCTTCAAATCGGTATAGCATATCTCAAGCACGCGTTCCTTTCCGTCGTAGGCATCTTTATTGTATAATGCAGCCATCTGTCTGGTAAAAACAAGGTCCTCTGCTTCCTTCTCTCCGGTTGTTTTGCTGATGCCCCAACTGGCATCCGCCATCCTTTCAAACACATCCCTTGGATATAAAAGAGTATGGAGTGCTGCTTCTGTTTTTTCAGATATTTTTCCTGTCACGGCATATTCTGCTCCTGCATTTTTCACCTCAACCAAATATTCGTCAGTCCTCTTTGACAGCTCTTTTACACGAAACAGCTCACCCTGACCACAAAATATTGTTGTATAATGCCCTTTTCCAAGGAAATGGTCAAACATCCGAAGTACACTGTCATAATTTCCCTCTGCAGAATAAAAGCCACAGGTAGAGATTAGCACATGCCTTTTGCCCTCCATGTCATATCTGCAATCATGGCTGCCGCTTCCGTATCCGTCATCCTTTGTACTAATAAACGGCAGGCTCATGGGAAGCTGCCTGTCAATCACGTTCTTTAGTATTCCCGGCACACTAAAATAGTACAAAGGAAACGACCACACAACAATATCCGCTTCAAGCATTTTCCCAATAACAGTCTGCATATCGTCATTTATGCAGCACACCCCCGGTGTCTTCTGCCAGCATGCAAAGCAGCCCTTACACGCTCCTACATTCATTGAGGCTACATGCATTTCATCAATGGATATAGCTACATTTTTTCTCTTATATCCTTCTTTGAAGCCTTCTATAAAGCTGTTTGCAAGCCTTAACGAATTGCTTCGTTTGCCTTTTGGACTTCCGTTAATCAGAAGTATGTTCATGCTTTATGCCCTCCTGTAAGTATATAGTTAATTTTAGTATAGCGGATTGACAGGCAAAAAACAATTAAAGTTTAGACTTAGAAACGATACCATAATTATACATTCAAAATACATTCAAATTCTTTAGTATGCCTTGTAATTATAATACTATGATAGTACAATAGAGCTATATTATTACGAATCAGGAGAATTCATATGGGTTACGATGAAAAAATTTTTAAAGCAAAGGCGAATATCAAGGCCCGCAGATTATGGCTTGTTTTTGCTATTCTGCTGACCGCAAATTATGGTACCGACACAGCAAATGGCGCTTATTCTGTCAGTAATTATATCATTTTTGTTATTTTATGCTGGCTGCCTTTCGTGTGTGGTGACATACTTCTAAAAAAGAAAGGGAAGGATAATGACCGGTACAGGCTAGCATTCGTCATCGGATATGGTATTTTTTACGTATTTCTTTTGTGTACGACAACCTCACCGATTGCATTCACCTACATTCTTCCGATAATCAGCCTTATTGTAATATTTAAGGATGAGAAATTCATGATTTACTGCGCTGTTGCAAATATGCTTAGCCTTATAGCAAGTATTGCATTTCACATATTTGTGCTGGGTCAGAACACTGCTATAGATCATAAAAACTTTCAGCTTCAGATAGCATGTCTTTTGCTTTGTTACATAGGCTATATCATGTCGGTGCGCCACCTGACTGAGTCCGATGCAGCACTCACAGAGAGCATAAAGTCTGATTTAAACCGTGTTGTCACGACAGTTGAGCAGGTTAAAACTGCCAGCAACACTATAATGGACGGTATAACAGTGGTCCGTGAGCTTGCTTCTGAAAACAAGCATGGCTCAGATGTTGTCGTCGATGGGATGAATGAGCTTACCGGAAATAACAAGCAGCTTCAGTCCCACACTGCTTCTTCCCAGGAAATGACTACCGATATAAGCTCACAGGTTGAGAATGTTGCAGCCATGATAAATGATATGGTTTCCCTGACAACTGAATCAGGCAAGCATGCCAAGGTCAGCTCTGAGGACCTTGAAGGTCTTGCCCAGACAGCAAAAACTATGTCGGAGCTTTCTACAGAGGTTGAAAACATCCTGACTACATTCAGAGATGAATTTGAGATGGTTAAAAATGAAACCGGAACAATTGATAATATTTCAAACCAGACGAACCTCCTCGCTCTTAACGCTTCTATCGAGGCTGCACGTGCAGGTGAGGCAGGTAAGGGCTTTGCTGTTGTTGCCGAACAGATCCGTACTCTGAGCACTGAGACGAGAAATTCATCCGGTCAGATCAGTGAGGCTCTCTCACGGCTTGACGAGATTTCCGGAAAGATGACCTCATCCATTGAAGAAACGCTCCGTCTCATCCAGCTCACTCTTGAAAAGGTAATGCAGACCGGTGAAAATGTTGAGAAGATCACAAAGGATTCCAATAAGCTCGGAAGCCATATCCGTGAAATCGATACCGCAATGCAGGAGGTTGAAGCATCTAACCAGCAGCTTGTCGACAATATGGAAAAGGTATCTGACATCGTAGAAACCATGACCTCATGTATCGATGCATCTGACGCGATAAGCCGCAAGATGCTCAGTAAATATGATGAAAGTGCAACAAATATCAATAATATCGAGACTGTTATCCAATCTCTCATGCATGAGCTCGGAGTTGGTGGATTTATGGGACTTGATGATATCCGCCCGGGTATGAAGGCCAAAGTGATCCTGACAGATGTACAGACCGGCAACGAGTTCCATTGCGAAGTAAAGGCTGTTGGCGAAAACGGTCTTAAGCTTGTATCAGACGGCTTATCTGTAGACTCATCCAGACCTTGCAATCTGTATGTTACAGTTGGCAATGTAATGTACTGCTGGAAAGATCTCACAATCACAGATGACCTTATGATAACAGTCAATACGCAGCCTGAAATCTTGAACCGTAGGAAATACCCTCGCATGGATTTATCAAACAATTGCACTATCAAGCTTAAAGGAACCGACACCACATTCAAAGGAACTCTTGACAATATAAGTGCAAACGGATTTGCATTTTTGACAAAGGATCCTTATTTCGTGGATCATAAAGGAGCGAAGGTTACTATCTCGATAGAGGACTTTGCGCTTGCTGACCACTCAGTATTGGATGGATATGTAATCCGCTGCTCAAATAATGAGGGAACATATATCGTTGGCTGCCAGATGCCTGAGGATAATTATTATATCCAGACATATGTCGATGAACAGCTTCGTGCTCACTCATAAAAATAAAAGCTATGAAAGCCTTTAACCGGGCTCTCATAGCTTTTTTGATTGATAATCTTCTATCCTATTATCTTCTATCTATTATCTTTATCTTCTATCTGCATGATGTTTTTCCTTCTCTGCATACATCCGGCTGTCTGCTATCTTTAGCAGGCTCTCAACCGTGTCAGCATCGGACGGATAAAGTGCATATCCACAGCTTACTCCTATTTTTATTTTACGACCATGTATGTTATATGGGTTGCATATAACTCTTTGAAGCCGCTCTATGCCCTCTAAGCAATTTTTTTCATCTGCATTGCCATCTATTATACATGCAAACTCATCGCCTCCAATACGGAATGCATAATCAGCTGTTCGTATGCTGTTTATAATGCGCTTTCCTACATTACAAAGGACCTCATCTCCGACCGGATGACCATATATATCATTGACCGGCTTGAAAAAATCAAGATCCATAAAAATCATTGCAAATGCTTTTCCTCTCTGGACTCTCATATTCATGATGGTATCAAAATATCTCTTATTATATAGCTCTGTAAGCACATCCGTGTTTGCCAGATCTGCCATCTTATGCTTTTCGCCTATATTCTGCGAGACAAGCAGATACTGCGTCAGTCTGCCATCCTCCCATCTTGCCGGAATAACGGTCATTGAAAGAAATAGCTTGCTGTTGTTCTCTGCACATTCAAATTTAAAATAATCATGCTCATTTTTAATTTTTCCGTAAATATTTTCAAGAGAAAGAAGCTCCGAGATATCTTTACTCTCCTCCTCTGAAATCAGCGTGTACCTGTTTGATATAGTCTCCACCAGGTCACTGTAGCAGCCACGCTCAGGATAAAGCTTTCGAGCCAGTCTCTCATGATATTCGTACGTATCATTTTCAATATCACACAGTGCGTAACTGTCCACAATTCTTGCCAGACTGTTCAACAGCATATCAGAGATTTCCTTTTCATGAGATACTGCCATGACAGTGAGCTTTTCCTTTTGAAGCTTAAGCCTGGTATTCTTCATTACATACATACAAATAAGCAGTATTACGCAGATGAACATTATGCCTATAAGTAAAATTGTACTGTACTGCACCTGAAACATGAATGAGCTGACAGCCTTTGCTTCAACGATACCTACTATAGACCAGTCCTTTATTCCGGTAGGCTGATATGTCATATAATAATCTTTTTTATTGTATGAAAATGCAAAACAGCCATCACTGCCATCAGCTATATTGGTCTTTACATCGCAAAAATCATCTATATCGTAATCTGTTGCATTAGCACCTATGAAATTAATCAGATTATCAACCATATCATCAATCTCTGTCTTTGGTTCGATTGAGAGTATGACATTGCCTGCCGAATCAACAATATAACAATCACTTTGGTCTTTATATGCCTTGTCTCCGAGCATCCTTTCCACGTCCGTATTATCATAGCTCACAGCAAGCCCCGTATATGAAATTCCATCCACAGTAATCCCATCAGACGGATATGCAAAAAGCACCTTTCTCACGCCCTTTGTAGATATATAGCTGGATATCACAGGCTCATTTGCCTTAAAAAGCTCATTGAATGCATCTTTTGCATTATCAGCCACTCCGCTTCTGCCTTCTATGGTGATAAACTGATTCTTCTCATTAAACAGGTAAAAATCACTGTAATGCCACTTTTCCTTTTCCCTGACAAAATCATTCCACTGCAGACCACTGTCGTTATTAAGTATTTTGGTCAAATAAACATTCCAGTCAGAAAGAACGTTCCAGTTGCGTTGCGCAAACATATTAAAGGTCTGGTTCACCTGACTGTATGAGGCTTTGACATTTGATGTACCCTCATTATATATCTGGCGGCTCATATATACATTGTAGCTATGAATGCTGAATATTATGATACCTAGCAATGCACAGGTTATCACAATTGTACGGATATTCTTCTTTTTTATAATCATAAATGTGTTCTCTCCATACCTTAGTACCTACATCGTATCTGTGCTTCGTTCTCTATTCATATCACATATACTTGTATTTCTGGTACTAATTATACAACATATAGTGCCTAAAATCTATACTCTCGGCGCGAAATGTAGTTTTTATGGTGTGAAATGCAGATTGGCAATAAAAAACAAGGGAAAGTATTAAATACTTTCCCTTGCATAAATTATATATAGACTTTTAAATTAGAACCTTCGTCTATTTTGCCTGCTCAGCGATAGCAGCCTGTGCTGCAGCAAGACGAGCGATTGGTACACGGAATGGTGAACATGAAACATAGTCAAGTCCAATCTTGTGGCAGAACTCAACTGATGAAGGATCTCCACCGTGCTCTCCACAGATACCAACGTGAAGGTTAGGATTAACTGGCTTTCCAAGCTTAATAGCTGTCTCCATTAATTTACCAACACCTGTCTGGTCAAGCTTAGCAAATGGATCGTTCTCGAAAATCTTGTTGTCATAGTAAGCGTTAAGGAACTTACCTGCATCATCACGAGAGAATCCGAATGTCATCTGTGTAAGGTCGTTTGTACCGAAGCAGAAGAAATCAGCCTCTGTAGCGATCTCATCAGCTGTAAGAGCAGCTCTTGGGATCTCGATCATTGTACCAACATGGTACTTGATGTCAGCATTTGCAGCAGCGATCTCAGCGTCAGCTGTCTCAACTACAATCTTCTTAACAAACTTAAGCTCTTTGATCTCACATACTAATGGGATCATGATCTCAGGCTCGATATCCCAGTCTGGATGAGCTTTCTTTACATTGATAGCTGCACGGATAACAGCCTTTGTCTGCATCTTAGCAATCTCAGGATATGTAACTGCAAGACGGCATCCTCTATGACCCATCATTGGGTTGAACTCATGGAGTGACTCACAGATAGCTTTGATTTCCTCTACTGACTTATTCTTAGCCTTTGCAAGCTTCTCGATGTCAGCCTCCTCTGTAGGAACGAACTCATGAAGAGGTGGATCAAGGAAACGAATTGTTACTGGGCATCCCTCAAGAGCCTCGTATAATTTCTCGAAATCTCCCTGCTGATATGGAAGAATCTTGTTAAGAGCTGTCTCTCTCTCCTCTACTGTATCAGAGCAGATCATCTCACGGAATGCAGCGATTCTCTCTGGATCGAAGAACATATGCTCTGTACGGCAAAGTCCGATTCCCTCTGCACCAAGCTCACGAGCCTTCTTAGCATCTGCAGGAGTATCTGCATTTGTACGAACCTTAAGTCTTCTGAACTCATCAGCCCATGCCATAACACGTCCGAACTCACCAGCGATTGAAGCATCAACTGTTGGGATGATTCCAGCGTAGATGTTACCTGTTGTACCATCGATAGAAATCTCAGATCCCTCTGTGAATGTCTGTCCTGCAAGTGTGAACTTCTTGTTCTCCTCGTCCATATTGATATCACCACAACCAGATACACAGCATGTTCCCATACCACGTGCAACTACGGCTGCGTGAGATGTCATACCACCACGAACTGTAAGGATACCCTGAGCAGCCTTCATTCCTGTGATGTCCTCTGGAGATGTCTCAAGACGTACAAGTACGACTTTCTCTCCTCTTTCAGCCCATGCCTCAGCATCATCAGCTGTGAATACAACCTTACCACAAGCAGCTCCCGGAGATGCTCCAAGGCCCTTTCCAAGTGGAGTTGCAGCCTTAAGTGCAGCAGCATCGAACTGTGGATGTAATAATGTATCAAGGTTACGAGGGTCGATCATTGCAACAGCCTCAGCTGGTGTCTTATGTCCCTCATCTACTAAATCGCAAGCGATCTTAAGAGCAGCTGGAGCAGTTCTCTTACCATTACGGCACTGAAGCATATAGAGCTTCTTGTTCTCAACTGTGAACTCCATATCCTGCATATCATGGTAGTGATTCTCAAGAGTCTCACAAACCTTAAGGAAATCAGCGTATGCCTCTGGGAACTCCTGCTCCATCTGAGCGATTGGCATTGGAGTACGAACACCGGCAACAACGTCCTCACCCTGTGCATTGATAAGATACTCACCATTAAAGAGATTCTCACCATTACCAGCGTCACGTGAGAAGCAAACACCTGTAGCAGATGTATCGCCCATGTTACCGAATACCATCGCCATGACAGATACGGCAGTACCCCACTCATCAGGAATACCTTCCATCTTGCGGTAGAGGATAGCACGCTCGTTCATCCAAGAACGGAACACAGCGCAGATAGCGCCCCAGAGCTGATCGATTGGGTTGGTAGGGAAATCCTGACCGGTCTGCTCCTTGATGGCAGCCTTGAAGAGTTCAACGAGCTTCTTGAGCGACTCTACAGAGAGGTCCTTGTCAAGTGTAACGCCCTGCTCTTCCTTCACCTTTTCGATGATAGCCTCAAATGGGTCGATATCTTCCTTGTTTACAGGCTTCAATCCCATAACGACGTCACCGTACATCTGTACGAAACGGCGATATGAATCGTATACGAAATGAGGGTTACCGGTCTTCTTGACCAATCCCTCAGCTACCTCGTCATTCAAACCGAGGTTGAGGATGGTATCCATCATACCAGGCATAGATGCGCGTGCACCTGAGCGTACTGATACGAGGAGTGGATTCTCTACAGAACCGAACTTGCTGTTCATCAATGCCTCAGTATGAGCCACAGCAGCCATCACTTCGTCCTGAAGAAGTTCTTTGATTTTTTCCTCACCCACTTCATAATATTCATTACAAGTGTCTGTTGTAATGGTGAAACCTGGAGGAACAGGTACCCCAATGAGGTTCATTTCGGCAAGGTTCGCGCCTTTACCACCAAGTACTTCTCGCATTTGGGCATTGCCTTCTGCTTTTCCGTTTCCGAATGTATAAACTCTTTTTTCGTTCATAATTGTTATAGGTATATATTTTATTTCGTTTTACGTTGCTAATTATTAATTGTAATGCAAAGATACGATTTTTATTTGATACTACCAAACTTTTATACGCTTTTTTGCTATCCCGAGATTACATTTTATACTGTTGACGCACACACGGGCAGAAAATTAACAATCCCGTATACGATAGAAAGATATTTGACGAATCTGAAAGTGAGTCTCTCGGTATTGCAGCCTGCATTCTAATGTTTTTTACCTCCCTGCCAATGCGCCCGAAACTGCGTCACGACGTAGCGATGGCTACGTCCCGACGCAGCGCCAGACACGTCGCGACGTAGCAACGGCTGCGTCGGGACGCAATTTCACCCCTGTCGTGCGAAAACAAGGCATCCCC
>OGYY01002471.1_pt1 | contig 13510 bp, 9 predicted proteins | sample 1576671 | NCBI WGS metagenome assembly OGYY01 (sample SAMEA3541593, study PRJEB24748) | human gut metagenome | biome: human gut; feature: human-associated habitat; material: faeces | place: China | collected 2012 | reverse complement strand
GGGGGGGATCGAGGAAACGGACGGTCATCGGGCGGCCTTCCAGCACGCGGTACATGGCCTCAAAGTCCCCCTGCTGATAGGGCAGAATTTTGGCCAGAGCAGCTTTGCGGCCTTCCACCGTCTTGGAAACGATCATCTCACGGATTGCTTTAATACGGTCGCCTTCAAAGAACATGTGCTCGGTACGGCACAGGCCGATGCCTTCCGCGCCGAATTTTACCGCCTGCGCGGCATCCTTCGGGGTGTCGGCATTGGTGCGCACCTTCAGGGTGCGGCGCTCGTCCGCCCATGTCATGAAACGGTCGAAATCACCGGAAATGCTGGCGGCCACGGTCGGGATAGCCTCGCCATAGATCTTACCGGTAGAACCGTCGATGGAGATGTAATCCCCTTCGCTGACCTTTTTGCCGGCCAGTTCAAAATATTTGTCTTCTTCGTGCATGATAATCTCGCCGCAGCCGGAAACGCAGCAGGTACCCATGCCGCGCGCCACAACCGCCGCGTGGGAGGTCATGCCGCCGCGCACCGTCAGGATACCCTGGGAAGCGGCCATACCTTCGATGTCTTCCGGAGAGGTTTCCAGACGTACCAGCACCACTTTTTCACCCTTGGCCGCCCATTCTTTGGCGTCGTCCGCGGTGAACACCACACGGCCGCAGGCCGCACCGGGAGACGCCGCCAGGCCGGAACCGATGGGGCTGGCCGCCTTGATGGCTTTCGCGTCAAACTGCGGATGCAGCAGGGCGTCGAGCTGTTTCGGGTCCACGCGCAGCACGGCCTCTTCTTCGGTGATCATGCCCTCGTCCACCAGGTCCACAGCGATTTTCAGCGCGGCGGCGGCGGTACGTTTGCCGTTGCGGGTCTGCAGCATGTAGAGCTTGCCGTTTTCAATGGTGAACTCCATATCCTGCATGTCTTTGTAGTGATTTTCGAGGTTGTTGGCAATCTTTACGAACTGGTCGTAAACCTCCGGCATATCCTCCTGCAGCTTGGAAATCTTGCTGGGGGTACGCACGCCGGCCACGACGTCCTCGCCCTGGGCGTTGATCAGGTACTCACCGAACAGCGCTTTTTCGCCGGTGGCGGGATCGCGGGTAAAGGCAACACCGGTGCCGGAATTTTCATTCAGGTTACCAAACACCATGGGCTGCACGTTAACCGCCGTGCCCCAGCTGTAGGGGATGTCGTTCATGCGGCGATAGACGTTGGCGCGGGGGTTGTCCCACGAACGGAAAACCGCTTTGACGGCTTCCATCATCTGCACCTTGGGATCGGTCGGGAAGTCTTCGCCCTTCTGCTCTTTATAATAGGCTTTGAAAAGCGAAACCAGCTCTTTCATGTCGGCGGCGTCGAGTTCGATATCGTTCTTAACGCCTTTTTTCTCTTTCACTTCGTCAATGATGACTTCAAATTTCTTTTTGGAGATCTCCATGACAACGTCCGAGAACATCTGGATAAAACGACGATAGGAGTCATAGACGAACCGCTCGAATTTGGGATCGGGATTTCCGGCGATCATACCGGCGACAACGTCGTCGTTCAGTCCCAGATTGAGGATGGTGTCCATCATGCCGGGCATGGACGCGCGGGCGCCCGAACGCACCGAAACCAGCAGCGGTTTCTGGGGATCGCCGAATTTTTTATCGTTCAGCGTTTCCACTTTGTCGAGGTATTCGTAAATCTCAGCCTCGATTTCGGGGGCGATTTTGCGGCCGTCATCATAATAACGGGTGCAGGCCTCGGTGGAAATGGTGAAACCCTGGGGCACGGGCATTCCCAACTTGACCATCTGGGCCAGGTTGGCGCCTTTACCGCCAAGCAGTTCTCTCATGGACTCGTCGCCCTCAGAGAACAGGTAGACATACTTGTGACTCATGTCTGGTGACCTCCTGTAATTTTTTTGTCTGGTCTGAAAAGCAAGACAGTACCCGTCGCGCAGAATCTATAGACCCCGCGCAACTATATTACGTATTATAACAAAGCCTTTCCTTTTTTTCCATGCTTTTTCAGAAAAAATCTGGAAATTGGCCCTTTGCACAGACTTCATTTGAAAATTATCGCATAGTCTGTTTGTTTTATTAAGGGAAACCCCTTGAAATGTCCGTCCTTTTTTGTCATAATAAAGATGATACGCGGCTTTGCATATAACTTGAATGGGGAAAGGCGAGAACATAATATGAATTTTCACGGTAAGGATATCAAGATCTTTTCGGCCAATTCCAATCCGGCGCTGGCCGGCAAAATCGCCGAGGCGCTGGGGGTGCCCGTGGGAAAGTCGGAGGTCAAGACGTTCAGCGACGGGGAAATTTCGGTGTCCATCAATGAATCGGTGCGCGGCTCCGATGTGTTTGTGGTGCAGTCTACCTGCGCGCCGGTCAACGATAACCTGATGGAATTGCTGATTATGATCGACGCCTTCAAACGGGCGTCGGCGGCGCGGATTACCGCTGTGATTCCTTATATGGGCTATGCGCGGCAGGACCGCAAGGCCAAAGCGCGCGACCCGATTTCAGCCAAGCTGGTGGCGGATCTGATTACCGCGGCTGGAGCCGACAGGGTGCTGACCATGGACCTGCACGCCCCCCAGATTCAGGGCTTTTTCAATATCCCGGTGGATCACCTGCTGGGCGCGCCGATTCTCGCCAATTATTTCCGCGAGCTGGTGGGCGGCAAAAAAGACGAATATGTGGTGGTGTCGCCCGATCTTGGCTCGGTAACGCGGGCGCGCAATTTTGCCACTCGTCTGGATTTATCGATCGCCATTGTGGATAAACGCCGCCAGCGCGCCAATGTCTGCGAGGTTATGAATATTATCGGCGATGTGCGGGATAAAAAGGTCATTTTGGTGGATGATATGATCGATACCGCCGGTACCCTGTGCAACGCCGCCGCCGCTCTGGTGGAAAAAGGCGGCGCCAAAAGCGTTATTGCCGCCGCGACCCACGGCGTGCTGTCCGGCCCGGCGGTCGATCGTATCCGGGACAGCGTCATCGAGCGGGTGGTACTGCTGGACACGGTTGTGCTGTCGCCGGAAAAACGGCTGGACAAATTTGTAACGCTGGATGTCGCGCCGGTATTTTCCGAGGCAATCGAGCGTATTTATGAGGATAAGCCGGTTTCCATCATGTTTGTCTGATAATAAAGAGAATACATAAAAGGACGGGCGAGGGTGTCCGTCCTTTTTGAACGTTGCGGGGCGGACTTTGTTCGCTCCTAGGGGGAGAGAACACGGATGTTCTGGAAAAAGAAAACGGAAGCCGGTCCGGTGGACTTTATTGTGGCCGGCTTGGGCAATCCCGGCAAGCAGTATGAGGCGACCCGCCATAACGCGGGGTTTATCGCGCTGGAGGCGCTGGCTGAGAAGCTGGACGCGGACGTGCGCCGCATTAAATTTAAATCCTATTGCGGAGACGCGGTGATCGGGGACAAGCGGGTGCTGCTGATGATGCCGCAGACCTTTATGAACAACAGCGGCGAAGCGGTGCGGGAAGCGATGCAGTTCTACAAGCTGTCCCCTCAACAGGTACTGGTTATGATGGACGACATCTCCCTGCCGGTAGGCACCATCCGCATTCGCCGCAAGGGGAGCGACGGCGGGCAAAAGGGGATGCGCAGCATCATTACCCTGACAGGGAGCGACCAGTTTCCCCGTGTCAAGCTGGGCGTGGGTGAAAAGCCGCATCCCGATTACGATTTGGCGGCATGGGTGCTGTCCAAATTCGCCAAAGAGGAACAGCCGTTGATGGTTGACGCCGCCCGCCGGGCTGCCGACGCCGCCTGCCTGATCGTGCAGGGGGAAACGGAACAGGCCATGAATCAATTTTCACGTTAGAGGGGTATCATGGGTATATTTGAACGCAGCCTGAAGAAAATGCCGGAATACGCCGCGCTGCTGGGCGATATCGAGGCGGGCCGCCTCCCGGCCTGTATGACCGGTCTGGGGCATATCCATAAAGTGCTGATGATTCACGCTCTGTGTGCCGCAACCGGACGCAAGGCGGTTGTCGTCGTGCCCGACGAGGCCGAAGCCAGCCGCATCTGCGAGGATCTTACCGCGCTGGGACGCTCGCCGCTGTTCCTGCCGTCGCGTGATTTATCGCTCCAGCGGGTGGAATCCGCCTCCCGTGAGTATGAACAGATACGGCTGGGCGTGCTGGCGCAGATGGCGGCCGGCCGGTACGATTGCGTCGTGGCCGGCGTGGACGCCGCCATCCAGTTCACCTTGCCGCCGGCGGTGCTGTTGTCCCGCACGCTCACCATCACCGAGGGGCAGCCTCTGCCTGTGCCGGACCTGCCCGCCGCGTTGGCGGCCGCCGGCTACGAACGCTGTGAGCAGATCGAAGGTCCCGGCCAGTATGCGGTTCGGGGTGGCATCATCGATATGTATTCCGCGGATCATCCGGCGCCGGTGCGGCTGGAGCTGTGGGGCGACGCGGTGGATACACTGTCGTATTTTGATCTAATCAGCCAGCGGCGGACCGAGCCGCTGAAAGCGGTGGCGATTTCACCAGCCGCTGAGATCATGTACGACGACGCGGGGACGCTTATGAACCGCATTGAGGAGCTGGCCCATTCGCTCAAAGGCAAGACCGCCGCCGCTTCACGGGAAACACTGATGCAGGACGTCGACCGTCTGCGGGGAGGGAGCATGCCCGCGTCGCTCGATAAATATATCCCTTTGATTTATGAAACGCCGGCCTCCCTGTTCGATTACGCCCGGGGAGCGCTGCTGTTTGTCTCCGAATGGACGAAAGCGCGGGAGCGGGCGCGTACCGCGAATTGGCAGCTTCAGGAGGATATCCGCACCCTGCTGGAGCAAGGACAGCTCTGCCGTGGCCTTTCCGAGTATATGCTGGACGAAACCGGGCTTTTGCAGGCGATGCAGGGCGGCGGCGCCGTACTGCTGGATACGTTCGCCCGCTCGGGCGGGGATATCCCGCTGAAAGCATTATATAACGTCACGGCGCGTCAGCTCCCGGTCTGGTCGGGTAATCTGGATCTGTTGGCGGATGATCTCGACGATACGCTTAAGCGGGGGCTGGGTTGCCTGGTTCTGGCAGGGGCGGAGGAGAAAGCCGCTGAAACATTGGCGGAGGATCTTACCCGGCGGGGCATTCCCGCCTTATACGCCCCATCGCCGGAGGAGCTGCCTAAAAATCGGGTGTTGGTTACATCCGGCGGCCTGTCCGCCGGGGCCGAGTTCCCGGAGGCGGGCTTTGCCGTGATTACCCACGGCCGCATTGCGGGCAAACGCCGCAAGGTGCGCGCCGGGAAACGCCAGAAGGGCGCGGAAATCCACAGCCTGTCCGAACTGCATGTGGGCGATTATATTGTCCATGCCGCCCATGGTATCGGTCTGTACCAGGGCATTCACCAGCTTACGGTACAGGGCGTGGTCAAGGATTATATCAAGCTGCAATACGACAAGGGCGATACCCTGTATGTGCCGGTGACGCAGATGGATCTGGTATCCAAATACATTGGCACCAAGGATGAGGTCAAGGTCAGGTTGCACCGGCTGGGCGGCGCGGAATGGCAGAAAACCAAAACCCGTGTGCGGGCTGCGGTTAAAGATATTGCCGACCAATTGATTAAGCTGTATGGCCAGCGCATGGCGACTCCCGGCTATGCCTTTGATCCGGATAGTGAATGGCAGTATGACTTTGAGCGCCGGTTTGAATTTGAAGAAACGGAAGACCAGCTCCGCTGCACGGCGGAGATTAAAGCCGATATGGAACGGTCGGTGCCCATGGACCGGCTGCTATGCGGCGACGTGGGCTTTGGCAAAACCGAGGTTGCCTTGCGGGCCGCGTTCAAATGCATCTCTCAGGGCAAGCAGTGCGTGATTTTGGTTCCCACCACCATCCTGGCATTCCAGCATTACAACACGTTGGTAAGGCGGTTTGAGGGATTCCCGGTAAACGTCGATATGCTTTGCCGTTTCCGTTCCCCGAAGCAGCAGGAAGAGATCATCCGCAAAGTGAGGTCCGGGGAATTGGATATTTTAGTGGGCACCCACCGGATGCTGTCCAAGGATGTCAAATTCCGGGATTTGGGGCTGTTTATCGTGGACGAGGAGCAGCGGTTCGGCGTGGCGCAGAAAGAGCGCATTAAGGAGATGGCGCCATCAGTGGACGTGCTGACCCTGTCGGCCACGCCGATTCCCCGGACCCTGAACATGGCCATGAGCGGTATACGCGATATGTCGGTCATTGAAGAGGCGCCGATGGATCGCCGCCCGGTACAGACCTATGTGCTGGAGCACGACAATAATATTCTTATGGACGCCATTCGGCGGGAGCTGCGCCGGGGCGGGCAGGTGTATTATCTGCACAACCGGGTTGAAAGTATCGAACGCTGTGCGGCGGGCATCCAGATGCGGATACCTGAGGCGCGTATCGGCATCGCCCACGGGAAAATGACCGAGGAACAATTGTCGGATATCTGGCAGCAGATGTTGGAGCAGGAGATCGACGTGCTGGTTTGCACCACCATCATTGAGACGGGCGTGGATATCCCCAATGCCAACACCCTGATTATTGAAAACGCCGACCGCTTCGGTCTGTCGCAGCTCCACCAGCTGCGGGGACGGGTGGGGCGGTCCTCCCGCCGGGCCTTCGCCTACCTGACCTTCGTGCGGGGCAAGGTGCTGACAGACGTGGCTACCAAGCGGCTGGAGGCGGTGCGGGAGTTCACCGAGTTCGGCGCCGGATTCAAAATCGCCATGCGGGACATGGAAATCCGCGGCGCAGGCAATATGCTGGGGGCGCAGCAGCACGGCCATATGGAAGCGGTCGGCTACGAAATGTACCTGCGCCTGCTGGCTGAGGCGGTCGGGGAACAAAAGGGCGAGAAGGTAGAGCGGGAGGCAGAATGCCTAATTGACCTGCAGGTGCCGGCCCATATCCCTGAAAGCTATATTGCCGCCAACGCCCAGCGCCTGGACGTGTATCGCCGGATTGCCGATATCCGCAGCCATGAGGATTATCTCGACGTCTACGACGAACTGATTGACCGTTTCGGCGAACCGCCGGAAGCGGTGCAGGGCCTGATCGATGTGGCGCTGCTGCGCAATATGGCGGCGTCCGTAGGGATTTATGAGGTCAAGCAGCAGCAGGAATCGCTGCTGCTCTACCAGCGCCAGCTCAACCTGGAGCTGGGCTCGAAAATGTCGGCCGCCCTAAAGGGCCGTGTGATGATTAACGCCGGCGGCAAGCCGTATCTGGCCGTACGCATGAAAAAGGGCCTCACGCCGCTGGATACCCTGCGTGAGGCGCTGGAGGCCGTGGCGCAGCCGGAGGAAAAATCGGTTGAATGATATAAGGACCGGCTCAGGCTAAGGCCATTGCCGATCCTTATAAATATAGGGCGCTGTTGACAAATTGCATAAGTATATATATACTTTTATTATTTGTACAAGCATAAGAGGGGTGGCGTTTGTGAAACAATATATTAAATGGGCTGGTGTTGGTCTGGCTATAGCAATATTGCTGGGAGGTTGCAACAGGACGGCGAACATTGAAAAAAACAAGGAAGAAGAAACAAGCAGTACAACCCCTACCAATGCGGGACAGCCTTATGAAATCCTTGTCGAGCCCTATCGCGATGGGTGGGAGATCATCGGCTATACCGGAAAAGGCGGCGCCCTGAAGCTGCCTGATGAAATCGACGGCAGACCGGTACTGGCCATCGGTGATGAAGCCTTTTTTGAGGTTGACGACCTTATTCAAATAGAGATTCCCGACAGTGTGACATACATTGGCGACTATGCCTTTGAAGGCTGTATCGGCCTAACCGAGCTCAAGATACCGGATAGTGTCACCGAAATAGGCGTGTGGCCGTTTGGCAACCGAGATGATGTGACCGCACCAGCAGGCTCGTATGCCGCTGCCTATATGCAGGAAAATGCAGAATTTCGGTTGATTCCGCAGGTAATGACTGAAGATACTTATGACCGGTTAATTCAGAAACTGAATGATCCGTCCGTTTTGCATGAGCTGAATGAGAGTATTGAGCAGATCAGCGAATTTATCGGTTTAGATACAGGCAATAGCTTTCCGCTTTACATACACTTGGAATGGGACAATTTGGACGAAACTGATCAAGAGTATAACCGAAAAAGGTATCCCAATTTGCCAAATGTGTCCTTATACATAGTAGAACAAGAGAATCCTCTGTCACTTAATCATTCCGACAAAAAACAGTTAATGACCTATTTGCTAAAGGGCGGCTATACCTATGAGCAAAAAATTATTGATTTAAAAGCCAGCGGAAAAGTCAAAACCGTTTCGCAGCATCAGCAGAAATGAAAATATGTGCGCTTAAATGTTTTTTGGATTAGTTTTATATTTGAAGAACACAGTCCATACTATTACAAAAGCGGGCCTGAAAGCAGGCCCGCTTTTGCTTATGCTATGGTAGAGGTGGTGGGTGCGGTCGTTGTCTTGAGAACTGACGCATCCTCCGGAATACCGGTAACGTCGATCTCCGTAGTGAGTGTCTCCAAGGTGTCATCGGGAATTTTCACATCCTCCTTGGGGATGTAAACAAGCAATTCGGCATAGCTGTTGGCCGGTACTGTAAAGGAGGCATCCCAGTCGGAGGATTGATGGCCGGACGCGATTTCTTTATCCTGATCGTTATAAATCACAATGGAAAAGGATTCGACCGCTTGAGGCGTCGGCAGGCCATTGGACATCTGCAGCCGCAGAGCCAGGCTGCCATCGATCGTATAATACGCTTCCGTAACAATGGCCTTGATCCCTTCTTGGGACAATTCGGGAAGAGCCCCCACATCTTCAAAATGGGGAGAATCCGCCGCCATATCCGTATCTTTCGGCCGAATCTGGAAAAAAACCACGACGGCACACCCCACCACGATAACGGCCAGCAGAATAATCATAACGCGAGTGACAGCCCGGGTTTCGGGGGATGAGGTGCTCTCGGTCAACTCCCGCATAAACTGCCGGCGTTCTTTCTGCTTTTCCTCTTTTTGCTCTTTACGAAGGTCGTCTGCACTTTTATGCTTGCTGAAAATGGTGCTGGACGGATTGTCTGCCTCTGGCTCCTGGGGAACCGGTTTTTGAGGTCGTTCGCTCATGCGCACCTGCCTCCTTGATAAAGATCGCCTTTATCATACACGAAAATCCCGCAGAAGTAAAGAGGCTTTAAAGTGAGACGCGTTGCAGGGACCGGGAATGCCGGTTAACCAGCTAATTAAAACATGCTCGTTACATTGTCTACCAGTTCGCCCATGTTGCGCAGGGCCTTGCTGGCCTTGTTGACGTTTTTCTTCATGCCTTTCTTGTGGGACTGCATATATCCGTATCCGGCCATGCCCGCCATGGAACCGACCAGCATACCAATACCAGCGCCCTTGACAAACGACATTGCGCCGCCTTTTTTCGTCATAACCATCGCTCCTTTCGCTCGTATTTGCTATTAAGCACTATTAGTATAGACGTGGCGCTTTTAAATTTTCGGGCCGATTTCTGGAAATGACGGTTGTAAAACCGGAAAAAATACGTTAGAATAAAAATTAGTTTTAACATGATCATATATTTGGAGGATTGACTTGATGATGAAAACCTATCCGCTGCTGCTCAAACCGCCCGTAAAGGATTACATCTGGGGCGGCACCCGTTTGAAAGAGGAGTTTGGCTATGAAACGGACGCGGCCATCGCCGCGGAGGCGTGGGTGCTTTCCTGTCATAAGGATGGTTCCAGCGTGGTGGTCAACGGCACCTTGGCCGGGAAAACGCTGCCGGAAGTTCTTGCCGAATGGGGCGACGACGCTGTAGGCGAAAAAGCGGCGGCTTTTCCGTATTTTCCGGTTTTAATCAAACTCATCGATGCGCACGACCGGCTGTCGGTGCAGGTGCATCCGGACAACGACTACGCCATGCGGGTGGAAGGCGAATTCGGCAAAACCGAAATGTGGTATGTGGTAGACTGCGAGCCGGGCGCGCAGCTCATCTACGGGTTTAACCGCGGCCTGACCAAAGAGGAATTCCGCCAGCGCATCGAGGACAACACACTTATGGAAGTCTGCAACGCGGTGCCGGTAAAAAAGGGTGACGTGTTTTTTATTGAGGCGGGCACTCTCCACGCCATCGGGGCGGGTATTTTGATTGCGGAGGTACAGCAGAATTCCAACACCACCTACCGCGTGTCCGATTACGGCCGCTTGGGTGCGGACGGCAAGCCACGCCCCCTGCATGTGGACAAGGCGGTGGATGTCACCGTTACCATGCCGCCGTCTATTCCGTACGGCGCCATCGGCGAGGTGACCGCTGTGGGCGGCGGCAGCGTGCGTCGGCTGGCCTCCTGCGAGCTGTTTACGGCGGAGTTGGTGGAGCTGACGGGAGCGATGCAGTTTGGCTGCCCCGAAAGCTTTACCTCGGTTTTGTGCCTGTCCGGTGAAGCGGAGCTGTCTTGGGACGATCAGACGCTGCCGGTGAAGAAGGGTGACAGCCTGTTTGTTCCCGCTGGTGCGGCTGTGCGGCTGGATGGCCGGGCGGAACTTCTGTGCAGCCGGGTGTAACCGCCATGCCGCAGCTTAACGTGGTACTGGTGGAGCCAGAGATTCCCCAGAATACCGGCAATATCAGCCGCACCTGTGCGGCTACCGGGGCGCGGCTCCATCTGGTCGGGCCAATGGGGTTTACCATCACGGACAAACAACTGAAACGCGCCGGGCTGGATTACTGGCATCTGTTGGACATCACCTATTATGACAGCCTGGAGGAATTTTTCGAAAAAAACGCCGGCCCCTTTTTCTATTTTTCCACGAAAGCCCGCCGGGTATACGCCGATGTGGAATATCCGGACGGCGCCTACCTGGTTTTCGGTAAGGAGACGGCCGGGCTGCCCGAGGAGCTGATGCGGGATCATCCCGACCAAAGCGTGCGTTTGCCGATGCTGGACGATGATGCAGCCCGGTCCCTCAATCTGTCCAATACGGTAGCGGTGGGCGTTTATGAGGTGCTGCGCCAGTGGGGGTTCCCGGCGCTGCGTACACAGGGCCGGCTAACCAAATATTGATCTAGATAAATTCGACATATTTCAGCAGAAAAAGGCGGCCTGTCCGGTGCCCGGGCAGCCGCGGGAAAGGAGTGTCGGTATGTCAGACAGCCATAAGGTCACGGTTCGCATCTGCGATATGCCGTACACCATCACAACGGATGAACCGGAAAGCTATTTGCAGGAGCTGGCTAGGCAGGTGGACAGCCGCATGCGCCAGATGATGGCGGGGAATCCGCGCGTATCCACCAATATGGCGGCGGTGTTGACCGCCGTTACATTGGCGGATGAAGCGCATAAGGCGGAAGAAGCGGCGGACAACCTGCGGGTCAAGCTGAGGGACTATCTGGAAGAAAACGACGCGCTGCGCCAGGAAAATCAGCGCCTGCAAGAGTCCCGGAAGGGCGGCGTTCCCAAAGGGACAAACACGGCCAAAGAGCCCAACGCCCAAAATGAGCGTAACGCCCCAAATGGGCGTAAGAGGTAATAGGCATGGATAAGCCGCTGGAAATTCTGGCGCCGGTCGGTTCGCCCGAGGCGCTTAAGGCGGCGGTCCGGTGCGGAGCAGACGCCGTCTACTTGGGGGCGTCTGCTTTTCATGCCCGCCGCCACAGCCAGTCGTTTTCGGATGACGATCTGCCGCAGGTCGTCTCCTATTGTCACGCCCGGGGGACAGCGGTGCATCTGACGCTAAACACGTTGATTCGCGAAGAGGAGATGGAAAAGGCGCTGGCGGTAGCAAAAGCAGCCTGCGCGAGCGGCGTGGACGCGCTGATCGTGCAGGATCTCGGCCTGGCGAGGCGCCTGCGCGCTTGTGCGCCGGAAATGCCGCTGCACGCCTCCACCCAGTTGGCCTGCCATACCCCGGAAGGCGTCCGGCGGCTGCGGGAGCTGGGCTTTTCACGGGTGGTGCTGGCCAGGGAAATGGCGGCGAAGGAAATTGCCGCCTGTGCCGGGCAGGACTGTGAACTGGAGATGTTTATACATGGGGCGCTGTGTATGTGCGTATCGGGGCAGTGCTATTTTTCCGCTATGCTGGGCGGGCGCAGCGGCAACCGGGGCCTGTGCGCCCAGCCCTGCCGGCTGCCCTTTCGACCGGACGGTAGCCGCGACGCGCAAATGGCGGCGCTCAGCCTGAAGGATTTATGCCTGCTGCCGCATATGGCGGAGTTATCTCGTCTCGGCGTCGCGTCCCTGAAAATAGAGGGCCGTATGAAGCGCCCGGAATACACGGCTGCCGCTGTTACGGTTTATCGGGCCGCGGCACGCGGTGAAACGCCGGTTCCGCAAACCGTGGAAGATCTGCGGGCCGTCTTCGCCCGCTCCGGCTTTACGGATGGCTATTATACGGGCTCCCGGCGGGATATGTTTGGAACCCGCCGCAAAGAGGATGTGGAGGCTGCCGCCCCGGTTCTGCGGCGTTTGCAGCGTCTGTATGCGTCGGAAACCCCGCGAATTCCGGTGGATATGTCGCTGGATATTGCTGCCGGCCGGCCGGTCTCTTTGAGTATAACCGACCGGGAGGGGCATACGGCTTACGCAGCGGGGGATCCGCCGGAACAAGCGGTCGCCAGGCCGCTGGATCCGGAACGGGCTGCGGCGCAGCTCCGGAAAACCGGAGGAACACCGTTTTTGGCGGAGCAGATAACGGTGGAAATCGAACCGGGCCTGACAATGCCCCTTTCGGTGATCAACTCCCTGCGCCGGCAGGCGTTGGAGGCTTTGCTTGAGAAAAGAGCGAACCGGCCGGCTGTGCGTTGGGCCCCGTCCGCTGCTCCGGCGGCGGGTAAGGGGCATACATGCCCGGTACCGCCGCGTTTGGCGGCGCAGTTCGCTCAGGAATCCCAGGTGCCGCCTCAAGGCGGCGAGGCGGATATGCTGGTGCTGCCTTTATTTACGCCGATGGAAAGGCTGGCCTTTTGGCAGCGGCAAAAGCCTGTTGCGGTCGCTGTCCCAAGGGGATTGTTTGGCCGCAGCGCGGCCGTGCGGGAGCAACTGGAACAGGCAAAACAGGCTGGCATTACCGAGGCGCTGTGCGGGACGATGGATGGGGTGGAGCTGGCATTGCAGGCTGGCTTGTGCCCGGTCGGAGGACCAACGCTCAATATGACCAACGCGCAGGCGCTGCAAGCAGGCGCGGATATGGGCATGACAAAAGCGGTTTTGTCCATGGAGCTGACCTTCCGCCAAATGGCGTTTGCCGGCAAAGCACCGCTGGATACCGGGTTGTTGGTATATGGCCGCCAGCCGCTGATGCTGACCCGCAACTGCCCGCGCACAGGCGGCGGCCTGTGCGGCCGCCAGAACTGTGGAGGCTATCTTGCGGATCGTAAGGGAAAGAAGTTCCCCCTGCAGTGTGACGGCGGATGTGTGGAGCTGCTCAACGCCGACTGCCTGTATTGGGCAGATTGCCGGGAGGAAATTCCCCCTGTCGATTTCTGGCTGTTATCCTTTACGGACGAAACAAAGGAACAGGCGGGCCGGGTAA
>OGYY01002468.1_pt1 | contig 13520 bp, 9 predicted proteins | sample 1576671 | NCBI WGS metagenome assembly OGYY01 (sample SAMEA3541593, study PRJEB24748) | human gut metagenome | biome: human gut; feature: human-associated habitat; material: faeces | place: China | collected 2012 | reverse complement strand
TTCCTTTTTATTATCTGTCATCATATATAGCAACCAAAAAGAAAGTGCATTTGTAGCACTAATACTTGATAAAAAAATTAGGAATGATGAAGCGTTATTATCGTTAGTCAAGAATAAGATACCAGCCATTGTTACCAGACAGGAAAATAGCTTTTGTGATATCATTTTAAAATTGTTATTCAAGTATAAATTTACGGTTTCTGACTTTCCATTACCTTTTATTTTTAAAAAGAGAAAAAAAGCCCGCAAAACTACTCCAAAGACTATAAGAGATAGCCAAAACTTAGGATTTGCTTTTATTAAAATTTGTAAAAACCAGTTCTGTTGACCAAAGAATTTCTCTGAAGCTTCTATAAATAGAAGACATACAGGTATCCATATTGAAAGACAAGAAATTACAGTATTATTCTTCGTAATGCTTTGAATTGTTTTTTCCATAATGTAACCCCTAATAAAAAGATATTTTGTGTGAACACTTAGATATGTTAACACAAAATATCTTTGTAAAACAATACTATTCAATAGTTTATTCCAATTTTCAAGAAATGATATTTTTTGTTTATCTTTACTCTATTTGTCGCTTTAGCCTTCTTTGTCATCTTACTGAAGAAAATATGTTTATCTCTTAAACTAGAACTACAGTAATAAATGAGGAGGGAATATGAAAACTTTAATTCTGGCTGAAAAGGATAATCAAGCGGAAGCATACGCCAAAGCTTTAGGAACATATCAAAAAGTCAACCATATCTATATAATAACTGAAACTCCGTATCTGGAAGGAGAAGTTCATATAGTAGCTCCAGAAGGTCATCTCTTTGAATATATGGACCCAGAGGACAACTGGAATTTAGATAAGCTACCACTACTTGATTTCTCTTTTAAGATGCAGCTGAAAAAAGGGAAAATTCACCAGCAGCGGTTTAATCGCATCTATCGTGAGGTGGAATGGGCAGATAAAGTAATTATAGGGACTGATTCGGAACGTGAAGGAGAACGTATTGCCTATAGTATTTTATCTAGGATTCCAGATGGCATTAAGAAAATATCGAAACGGATTTGGGCTCAAACGTTGTCCCCAAGAGGATTAAGGGAGGCATTTAAGAATCTGAAAGATCCTTCAGAGACTTATGATCTCTACTTAGAGGCTGAAGCACGTGCACGATCAGATTGGCTCGTTGGAATGAATTTATCCCCACTTGTAACACTGGCTCTACAAAATCAGAATGTTTTAGCTAAAGGAAAAGGTAATTCTCTTTCAGTTGGCCGTGTCCAAAGTCCGACTATTCGACTTGTATGTGAGAATGATACAAGAATTCGTCAATTTCAACCGCAACCTTATTGGAAACTCTTTTTAGAGGATAAGCAGTATCAGGTAAGCTTTGCGGGGACAGAGAAATTTGAATCAAGTGAACAAGCTCTTCAGACGGCTAGGACACTAGATAGAGTTGCTGAGGTTCTTGATGTAGTAGAAGAAGATGTTGTTAAAGCACCACCTTCACTTTTTGATACAGCTAGTCTTCAATCTTACGCCTCTAGCCATTTTAAGATTGATACTCAACAGAGCTTAGAAATTCTAGATAAGCTGTACCATGAAGGAGTGCTAAGCTATCCACGAACAGGCTCATCTTATATTACCACTGATGAATTTGACTATCTTGTAGAGCATATTTCTGCCTATAAGCACCACCTTGGCTTGCCTATCAAAGTAGATTACTTAGAACCACGTCAAACTCATGTTGATCCGGAAAAATTAGATGAAGATAGTCACTATGGATTAATACCGACTGAAAAATTACCGGACCTTTCTCAGCTATCGAAAGAGGAACGATTGATTTATGAAACTATTGTCAAAAGAACCTTGCTGATGTTTGCTTCAAATTATCATGGTCAAACGCAAAAGGTAGTACTTGGCAATCAAGGTAATGTTTTTAAAGCACAGGTTAAACGAACCTTATCTTCAGGGTGGGCTGAATGGCATGGAACTAAGCCTAAAAATGATGTTCAGCTACTTCCTTATAGAGTAGGTCAAAAAGTATACTGTCTATCTGGGGTTCAGGAACTATCAACGAAACCTCCAAAACGAATAACGGAGGCAGAGCTCTTTGGCAGTGTGCTAAAGAAATATGGATTAGGGACACCAGCAACACGAACAGCTATTTTCCAAAAGACGTTAGATATGGGCTATATCAGACGAGATAAGAAAACAGGTCAGTTGTTCCCTGAGAGAAAAGCCTATGTTCTAGTTAACTTTATGTACAATAATGAGTTTTCTAATCCTGAGACTACAGGGGGATGGGAAGACTTTCTCCATCAGATTGGCCAAGGTAAATTGGAACCAGGAGAATTTGTCGATGCTATCAAGGACAAGTTAAGAGAACAAGTTGAGGCAGTAAAAGAAGGAGGTCACTTTTGACAGAAAAAAGTAAAACGCCATTACTAGATAAATACACTGAAAACTTATCTGAGAAGGTCTCAAAAAAACCAGATGATTTTACGGTTTATGGTAGAGATGCTGAAACAAATCATGTCATCATTTCTCTTCTCAGACGGACTAAGAATAACCCTATTTTGGTAGGTGAGGCTGGAGTAGGAAAAACAGCTATTGTCGAAAACTTAGCACTCTTAATTCACCGTGGATTGGTTCCTGATCGACTGAAAAAAGCAACTGTAAGATCACTGGAGCTATCTAGTTTGATGGGAAGCGATGATGGTGGATTTGTCGCAAAGTTTAAAGGGATTATTGAGGAAGCTATTGCAACATTTGGAGAAACGCTTCTCTTCATCGATGAATTTCATACTATTGTTGGTGCTGGTGGGACAGAAGATACAGCGCTTGATGCAGGGAATGTCATTAAACCAGCTCTTGCTCGTGGAGAAATTCAATTGATTGGTGCGACAACACTAGATGAGTTTCATGAGTACGTCGAAACGGATAGAGCCTTGGAACGTCGTATGCAACCAATTATGGTTAAAGAGCCTACAGTTCCTGAAGCTATTACTATCATTGAGTCAGCTAAAAAAATATATGAGTCTTATCACCATGTCACAATTACTTCTGAAGCTGTAGAGCAAGCTGTTAAGTTATCAGCTCGATATATTACAGATCGTTTCTTGCCAGATAAAGCCTTTGATTTGCTTGATGAAGCAGCAACAATCGCAAACGTTGAAGGTTCTGATAGTGTTACAGATAAAGATATTGCTGAGGTCCTTAAAGAAAAAACTGGTATACCATTAACAACGATTCTAAAAGGAAACCAGGAGCGATTAGAGATGCTTGAGCCTACTATACGCAAGCGTGTAAAAGGACAAGAACATGCTATCTCATTGATGGTAGGAGCTATTAAGATAGCTCAAGCTGGTTTGCAAGATGAATCTAAGCCTTTGGTTAGTGCTATGTTCTTAGGTCCTAGTGGATGTGGAAAAACGGAGTTAGCGAAAGCAATTGCTGAAGCTCTATTTGATGATGAAAATGCAATGATTCGTTTTGATATGTCTGAATATCAAAGACAAGGGGATGCTATCCGCTTAATTGGGGATCCAAAAACAAAATCAAAAGGCTTGCTGACAGAACAGGTTAAGAGAAAACCTTACTCCGTGTTACTCTTTGATGAGGTCGAAAAAGGTCATCGAGAGGTTCATGACTTATTGCTTCAGGTTTTAGATGATGGACATCTAACTGATAGTAGTGGCCGAAAAATTTCATTTAAAAATACTATTGTTATCCAGACAACCAATGTTGGTTCACGAAAGGTTATTTCAACAGTTGAGACTAAGGGGCCTATTAGTGAGCTCAATATGAAAGATCTCAGACGTTTTGATAAAACGATGGAAACAGAGTTAAAAACGATTTTTCGTCCAGAATATTTGAACCGTATTGATTACAAAATTACTTTTGATATGCTTAATCGCCCAATCATTAAGGAAATCGTCGGAAAAAATCTAGAAAAACTTGAAACTAAGTTAGAGAGACAGGGGATGTCTATCAGTGTTTCTCAAGATGTTATTGATTATCTAGCAGATAACGGAACAGAACCAGAAAATGGAGCTCGTCCATTGGCTCGTCTTATGAAACGGGTTATAGAAGCACCTATTTCTGATGAAATTTTGAATTTACAAGGTGATGATAGATCTGGGAAACGCATTTCTGTATGGGTTGAAGGTCAGAATGATGATGAACGTCGAAATGATGAAAGACGACAACTAAAATTCAGCATAGAAACACCGTCACTATTTGCTGAATAATTTTTTGTGAAAAGTGATTTGTCATCTTACTGAAAAAAAATTTATTATCTTTTAAACTAAATTTATCAAATATTTGAGGAGGACTTATGTCACAAATGAAAGTTAAAAATTGTATTGCTAAGGTCAAAGCTAAAAAGGAAGCTTTTATCCTTGGATTAGGAATGTTTCTCTTAAACCTACCTGTAACTGCCTATGCAGATGATCCATTTGCAAAGACTGAAAATTTGGCAAATCAAGCCACTACAAAGGTCCAAGGGATTAGTTTAGCATTATTCACAGTAGCTGCTGTTGTTGCTGGTCTATGTTATGGACTAGGTGGCCAAGAGATGAAGCAAAAAATGAAAAAACATGCTGGATCAATTATTATTGCTGTTATTGTTGTTGCAGCAGCACCAGCATTTCTAGTCTGGCTTAAAGGATTTATTGGGGGGTGATTAAATGGCATTTCCAACATTTGGGAAAAAGAAGGAAGTTGCTATCCCAGATGATTGTTTCGTAGAAATTATTTGGAATGATAACCAAAATCCTAATAAACTAGATAATCTTAAAGCTATTATTGATGCTATTGATCAAGAAGTATTGGTAGAAAGTCCAACGATGCTTGCTGATACATTGCCTTATGCAACGTTTATTCAAGCAGAAGTGCTGTTTACTAGCATCAAGCAGAGCTTTGATAGTTTCCAGCTGAAGAAAGTTGGAATTTGTCGCAGAGACAACGGAAAGATTGTTGATGATGGAGAAGTTTATGCAAGTCCTTTCGTGATTAGTCAAGATTACCAGGATTTACTTCGACCACTCATGCATGCAATATTGTATGATGATGCGTTTAAGATGTTTACATACGCTGAGAAGAGAGACTACTTCACAGATGATATCTTTCCATTCTATACAAGAAGTCTAGGTGTTTCTTCAACTCAGATTCCACAGTTTCCAGCCGATGATGGCTCACATAAAGTAGAGGACTCATCAGAGGGAATGCAAGATTATCAAGTTATTGATGATGAATCTGTTCCTAAAATTACAAACCAAACAAGCATTGAACCTTCTAAATGGCAAACAAAACTAACGTATGGTTTTGGTGCTGTAGCTGTGCTAGGTCTAGTGCTATCAACTGTTGCAATATCTTCTCTAAAAGATAAGAATGAAAAGATTAATTATTTGCATAGTCAGGTTGAACAACTAGAGACAGTACAGAAAAACGAAGGAAAAGTTGATCTTTTTGTTCGATATCTTTTACCGAATCTCTATTCTGGAGATAAGAAAAACCTTAAGGACTTTCTTGATTCTGGAAACAGTAAATATACGAAGGCTGAGACAGGAAGCATTCTATCTGTAATCCAGGAATCAGTTTCAGTAGAGGATAATGTTTATCATGCAACTTATGTAGTTGCCATTTCAAATGGTGACGATAAGACTCAAAGTAAACGTATTGAACTAGAGTTTAAAGCTGATAAAAAAGCTCGTTTTGGCTTTAAGTTAACGGAAGAGCCAGTTATCAAAGATTTTGAATAGGAATAACAATGATATTTAGTCAAAGAAAACAAGTGAGAGCGCCAGTGAATTAATGGTTAGCTTTCACTTTAAACATTTAACTTAATTTTCAGGAGGAAAACATGTCTAAAAAAATTATTTTTTCGAGCCTTTTGGTCTCTACATTAGTTCTTGGAACAGCAACATCATTTGCTGATAGTGTAAGTACAGTTGATAGCTCTACTCCAGTTCCTGGAGTAGTAACAACTAAGCCTTCAAAGGATAATAAGGATAAAGACAATAAGGAAGTAGCAGGAAATTCTTCAAATAATTCAACTACTCCAGTTGTTCCAGTATCCCCAACTACTCCAACTACTCCAACTACCCCAGCAACACCATCAAACAATGAGAACAAACCAGAAGCTCCAGTTGCGACTGAAGATAAGAAAGTAGAGGATTCAACAGTAGCACCTACAGATACTACTAATGATAAACCAGCACCATCTGAGACTACACCAAGTTCTCAACCGGCAGAATCAACTACACCTTCATCTTCTGCAACGTCATCAAATGGTATCAGTTTGTCACCAGATGATATTACAGAAGCTCCAGCACAAGGTAACGATGTAAAACCTTCATCAAGTGCATCTTCACAGCCGTCATCTTCAACAACATCATCTTCAAAAGAAACTGTTCCGGCTTCTGATCAACCTTCAACATCAGTAGCTCAAAAGGCTAAGAAGACTGAGGCTACTCAAGCTACTCAAGATCCTAAAGCTGCTCAAACTCCTAAAGCTGAACCTTCAAAGAAAGTTACAGCTCAAGCTCAACAAAATGAACCTACACTTCCAAGCACTGGAGAAAGTGCTGGTTTGACAGGTATCTTTGGAGTGGTTGTTAGTTTGTTTGCATTGGCTTTAGTTAAAATGAAGAAGTCAACTAACTAAATTACAAAAAGAAAAGCCCTTTGGCAGAAGGGCTTCAGACAATATTTAAAAAAATAAGTCATCAGGAGAATTATAACATGGAAAAATCAAATAAAAAAGTCTTCGGATTTCCTAAGACTAGTATCGGACTTTGTGGAGCTGTCCTTGGGACAGCCCTTATTGCTTCAGTTGCTGTAGGAACGAACGCTTCAGCTAACGAGGTATCTAATACACAAGCAAACAATACTACAAATGCTACAGTAACAACTGTAGCATCAGCAACAACAACACAGAATAACGAAGTTCCAAAGGAAATTCCTTCTTCAGTTGAAAATGTTACTCAATCTGAAGCTGTAGATACTGTAAATAATGCACAGTCTACCTTGGCATCTGACGTAAAAACAACGCAAGACAAAGGTGTCACAGTAAATGAATCTACCAAAAAGGAAGAAGTTGTTATCAATGATGACAATGCGACTGAAAAAACTAATGAAGTCTTGGCAGATCTAAAAGATCAAGATCAGACAGTTAAGAATGCTCAAGAAAATGTTGAAGCTGTAGATAAGAAAGCTGAAGCTTTGGCCACTTCAACAGCAAATGTTGATCAAGTTAAAAAAGATGCAGATAAGGCTGGTGTTCCAGTAACGGTTACTACAACAGACAGTAAACCAGAATATACTTCTACTGAAGGTCTTTCAGGAAAAGACCTACGTGATGCTCAGGACCGTAATACTGCAACTTATGAATCTTCAGTTGATTCAGCTGTTGTAAAACAAAATGCATCAGCAAAAACAGCTAAAGAACAATTGGATGCCTATAATAAGGCCTACACAGACTATAAAAATGGTGTTGTAAGCTCAACAGGGCTTACATGGTCTAATGGAGTTCAATTAGAGGCTGGTCAAGGAGCACAGGCAATGACTGGTAATGAGCAAGTTATTGACTGGTCTGATGGCACTCTTAAATCGGCTGCAAAATATGCTACACAAGGAACTGATTTGAGTGAAAATAAAGATGCAACTTTTGATAGCATCTTCAAAATTGACGGAACTGGTACAGTAAACGTCAAAAACACTACTAAAGGTGACGTTGCATTGACTTTCTCAAACATTGTTTCTTCGGGTGCAACATCAAATTATGTGGCTCTTTGGGGAGCACCTAATGGAGGGATCTCTTGGTCAGTATTTGGCTTGGTAAACGGAGCTAATACTGGTGGTGGTATTGGTGAAGGTGCATCTGGTTCTGGAGGAGCTGGTAATGTTGTCTTGACTCATATCAATAGCTATGATCTTGGAGTTGAAACATCTGATAGTGTTTCTGTATTCACTTTTAACGATATCGATAATGATCAGACTATCTCTAATTTACAAGGGGTTGATTCTACAACCGTTGAAACGGGTTCAAATGTAACAAGTGGACAAGGTTCGTATGGAGCAGGGCCAGGAGATGTCTCTCAAGCATCTGGTCATCTCCTTGATTCAAATTCGGTACGTTGGATCTACAAAGACTCTAAACCACGTAAAATCTCTTTGAATCATGCTACTTCTGGCAATAACACTTCTATCGTAGCTGGAATTTTCGGTGAAGATAGTAATATTCCAGTTGAACCTAAGAAACCATCTTTAGCCCTACAGAAGGTTACAGTTTCTAAGCCATCTGTAGAAGTTACTGTACACTACTACGAGATGAAGGAAACTCCGAAACCAGAAACCCCAGCAGTTCCAGAGACTCCTCAGACTCCAGTAGTTTATACTCCTGAAACACGTCAAACCCCAACCTATCAAGCACCAGCTCAACTCCCTCAAACAGGTGAATCAGAAACAAAAGCGGCTGTTGCTATCGGTATTTCATCTCTATTGATTGCTGCTGGATTGACAGTATCACCAAAACAAAAACGTCATTAATTCTTCTTAATATACTTTTTTCATTTCTTCCTCAAATAAAATAGAGAATTAATGATTTAGAGACCTAGTGAAAATGCTAGGTCTTTTTGTTTGTCACCTTACTGAAGAAAATATGGTTATCTATTAAACTAGAATTATCATGAAATGCAAAGGAGTATACTATGACGAGTCTTTCATCGCTAGATGACTTGATGGTAGATTCTCTTCAGCTGAGTTGTGCAGTATCACAAACTAAGAGAGATCATTCAAGTCAATTATTACAGGACACGCTGAAGGAAGCACAGAAATTTTTGAGTCAAATTTCAGCTATTAGTCCTCATGAGCAATTTCAAATATTCTTGTATTCAAAGATCTGCTCTAGACGTTTAGAAGCGTTCTTAAATGCTAGAGAGGAAGTGATGCTAATTGATTGATGTAGCATGGCAATTCCTAGTTTTTCTTTTTAGACTTGCTTTGAGCAACTGGCTAACGATTCTAGCTAGTATAGGCATAATCTATTATCTGTTAAGGCAATATACAGAATTTAGCTTAAAGAGCCTACTGAAAGGAATATCTGAGCGTTTTAAACATCTGCGAGGATTTAAGAAAAATAAGCTAGGAAAGTCACTTTGGGAAAGTACTAAAAGAGCAGTACTTCTATTACCCCTAGCAAGCCTGGTATTTCTAACTAACCTAAGTATCAGAATTATCTTCAGCTTGCCATTTGTGAAGAATGGACGTAGACGTTTTGATAAAGAAATGAAACCATTTCTAGCATTTAAAACGTGGAAGAGCTGGGCTGGTATGGGAATAGTTTTCTCCATCGTTGCACTTTTATTAGTGAACTACTTAGTAACTTTGGTGAGAGGAATTGTTGCTTATGTCTCAGCAATGATTATTGATAGGTCTATGGATGCTAGTTTTCCATTTAACGTATTAAGCTGGAGGAACTTCTTTAATATCAAAGTTTTTTCAGTTGCCCCACTTCTATCAGTACCTTTATTTGCTTTAGGATTATTTGTCGCTTGGCGATCTGCTTGGGTAAACTTCGAGCAATATCGAGATTACAATGCTAATGAAGAGGGTGATGATCGCTTTGCAACTGAAAAGGAAATCAAGAGACAATATAAAAAGATTCCCAATAAATCCCAAACATACCCAGGAGAGGGTGGCTTTCCAGTCTTGCATACTCGACGACATAACCTGGAAGGCTTTACTTTAGGGACTAAGATGTTATGGGCTAATAGGTCGCTAGGAAACTTTTTACTTAATAGTGAACGTGTTTTAGGGGGCCTATCCACTCCTTCAGGTGATTATTATATTGAAGATGAGCCAATGAACGTATTGGGCATTGGTATGACTCGTTCTGGTAAGGGTGAAGGTTCTATTACTACGGATATTGATATCAATAGTAGAGCTGAGAAGAAACCATCAATGATTATCGGTGATCCCAAAGGTGAGCACTATCAAGCTTCTTATAAGACCATGCGTAAACGTGGCTATAATGTCCAGGTGTTGTCATATCAAAATATGGACTTCTCCATGTCTTATAATCCCTTGGCTCTTGCGATTGAAGCTGCTAAAAAGGGGTATCATGAAAAAGCTCAAACTAGGGTAAATGCTGTTTCTGAAGCACACTATCCTAAAACTAAGGGCGGTGATAAAGGAAATTCAGAATACTTCCGTAAGTCATCTATATCACTATTCAATGCTATTGTTATGGCTTTGTTTGACAGAGCACACGAAGCCTATCAAAATGGTGAACTTGATGCTTGGGACACAGTGACGATTCGAAATGATGCCAAATATCTTACAAGTTTAGGATCAGAAACTGTACTTGTTGATAGTGTCGGTGAAATCGTTGAAAATCCTGAACCAGGACAAGCTTTAACTAAGAAGTCTAAGTTGACAGTCTACTTTGATAACCTCAGAAAAATCAACCAAATCCAGTATTCTAAATTTCGTGAAATGGCTGATATGGAGTTTAGGACATCAGATTTTGGTGAGGGTGAAACAAAAGGGAACGTCTATTCTAGTATGATGACAGGAATCAATTTGTACTTGCAAGATAACCTTGCTAAAATGACTTCAAAGAACAGTATTGATCTAGAATCAGTTGGGTTTCCTCGTCGTTTGTCTGTGAGATTCCGTTCTTCAACTCAAGAGAATATTGAAAATCAATACGCTTATCAAACAGCTATTGTAACCATTTCTTCTAAGAATAAATGGGGAGCAAAGGTTCTTGAGAAAACCTATGTTGACTCTCAAAAGGCTCTTGTAGATGAGCTGGGTTATATCAATTTTGTTATTGAACCGAAGTTACCTGATAAATTTACTGTAACCATTAATTTTGATGTAGAAAGTAATAATACTAGTATTCGCCAAGACAGCTATACTTTTTCAGCTGAAAAGGTTTATCAGAAGAAAGATAAAGTCATTAAATTGGATGAATACACTAAGGAACGAGTTCTTGATCATATTGAAATCAAGGAGATATCTAGCACTAAACCTAATCATTTAATGTCAAAAGAAGATATTGATTTTATTTATTCTGAAAAGCCTACTATCATTTACCTGGTAACACCTCCGCATAGGACAGAATATAATGCACTTATTTCACTATTCCTAGATCAGCTCTTTAATGCTAATTATGAGCTGGCACTGTCTAATGGCCGTAAGTGTATTAATAGGATTCTACATATCCTAGACGAGTTCACTAATCTTCCCTTTATTCCTAATATTGATCAGAAGGTTTCAATTGGACTCGGCCAAAATATTCTTTATCATATCTGGATTCAGAACAGAGAGCAGCTTGAGAATGTTTACGGTAGAGAGATAGCAATGACTATTAGAAACAACTGCTCTCTTGAGGTATATATTAAGTCTAAGGGCTCCACTAACAAAGAATTTAGTGAAGAACTTGGAAATAAAACGATTACTAGTAGAAGACGATCAGCCAATATCATTGATGAAGCAAATCCAAATGTATCAGTTGATCATAAACGTCAGGATCTCTTAACAGCTAGTCAATTGAGTAAACTTCAAGAGGGTGAGGCCATTATCTTCAGAGGGGTTAAAAATCGTGATCAATCTGGCCGTAAAGTAACGCCTGATCCGATTTTCCTTCATGATAAGACAGCTCTACCTTATCGATACATGTTCTTGACTGAAGAATTTGATCAAAGTATGACATTAGCAGATATTCCAGTTGAATCTGCTCACCGTGGTCTTAATCTAAAAGATATTGAAATAGATCCTAAAGAAGCATTGATGAACCTAATTCAATGGCGATATGATCTAGAAAGTCGTATGGTAGCAAACCCTAAATTGGCAACACGTTATAAAACAGGCACTACTACTTCTTCTTCAGGTGGTAAGGTTTATACTAATGAAGAGGACTTTTATCAAGATATGATTGATCAAGTGATGCATGAACCAACAGTAGCCAATTCCCTTTCGAATCCATTTGAAGATGATGACATGCTTTTTAGTGATGAAGTCATGTAAAAGGGCAATCATACAGGACAATAAAGTATACTTTATTGTCCTTTTTTATATTTCTTGGTATTATAAGGTTTAAGATATGGACAATAGGGTTCGGCAAAAAAGGAGATAAAAATGGCAAGAATTGGATATGCCAGAATAAGTACCAACGAACAAAATCTAGATAGACAGCTAGAACGATTACAGGACACAGAAAAAATCTTTCAGGAGGCTGCTAGTGGTGCCAGCAGAGACCGTCTTCAGCTGGAAGCGTTACTAGATTATATTCGTGAGGGTGATGTGGTTGTCGTAACAGAATTAGAGCGATTGGGACGTAATAATAAAGAATTAACTGAAGTCATGAATGAGATTCAAGAAAAAGGAGCCACACTGGAAGTCTTGAATCTCCCTACACTTAGAGGTATCGAAGATGATAATCTAAGAAGACTGCTTAATAATCTGATCCTAGAGCTATATAAGTACCAGGCACAGGCTGAGAGAGAGCGACTGAAGGAGAGACAAGCTCAAGGTATAGCAATAGCAAAGTCAAAAGGTAAGTATAAGGGGAGAAAGGCACTATTTAAGGAAGATGACGAGAGACTTCATCATGCTTTTTCACTTTATTTATCAGGTCATTCTGATAGGGATGTATCGAAATTAACAGGCATTAATGAACGAACTTTCAGAAGGTACCGTGCTAAATATGGTGTTTCAAGGTAAGTATTAAGCTGGGTGCGTCACCTATCTACAATTAGACAACTAAGTATAATCGTCTTGCTATCCCTTAAGGCCCCCAAAAGCTTTCTAGCTTTTGGGGTTATGCTTTCCGTCCTAAACTACTCACCATGTTTTAGTAAGTACAAAAGGATTAAAATCAATATAATATGTTCCATGAGTCTCACCTCCTTTCGATCGAATAAACTACAAACTTGCTTTGTAGTATAATGAGATTGGAAGGGGGTGAGCTCATGGAATGATGCAAGGCAAAGTGACGGAAAGCCTAAGAGTTCCCTATACTTCTGTTACAGTTAATGTCATGATAAAAATCAATATTTAAATGTGTATATAAATATCTATAAAAATAGTGATTTATATCATGACTAATAATGCAATTCTATATAATGTAGGCTTTTTAATAACCTACTACTGCGCCTTTTCTGTATGTGAAAGTGAGTTGTTTGATCTGCGTGTCTGAATTAGGAAGTGAAAGCCTAAGAATTTATCAAAACTAAAGACAGAATATAAAAATATTTATATTTTTTATTGATAACGAATTAATCTTTTAGTATAATAATGATATCAATATAATATGTTCCATGTTATCACCTCATTGAGGGTTAATGGAGACGCTATGAAATTCCAACATAGCGTGAAGCGTAGGAAATTCTCCTGCGCTTTTTTTGTATGTGAAATTGAGTTGTTTGGTCTGCGTGTTTGAATTAATAAGTGAAAGCTGTTAAGATCGTCTTGCTATCCCTTAAGGCCCCCAAAAGCTTTCTAGCTTTTGGGGTTATGC
>OGYY01002464.1_pt1 | contig 13532 bp, 10 predicted proteins | sample 1576671 | NCBI WGS metagenome assembly OGYY01 (sample SAMEA3541593, study PRJEB24748) | human gut metagenome | biome: human gut; feature: human-associated habitat; material: faeces | place: China | collected 2012 | reverse complement strand
CCGGTCAAAATCGAGCATCGGCTCAAAATCGGCGGTATGGTCGGCGTCCCGCGTGGGCGGCGTGCGGCGGCGCAGCGAGAACCGCACCGTGTTGCCGCGGCTCCGGGCGGCCTCCGACACAACGAGCAGCGGCCGGTCATGGCCGGGGCGGAACGTGATGCAGGAATCTGTCAGCTGCAGGCCGAACAAACGGCGGCGCAGCAGGTCCAGGATCTGGTTGCCGATGAAGGTATCGTTCATATCGGGCGGCAGGGCGCAGGCCACCGCGCCGCGGCGGTCACACACCAGCACAAAGGGGCACTGCCCGACGCTGGCGGGCATGTAGGCGGCAGCGTAATCCGCGCCCGTTACCTGCAGCGCAGCCAGCGCACGGCCCGCTGCGGCCTGCACAATGTCGCCGGGGAAGCGCCGGAGCAGCTGCTCCGGCACGGTGATGCGGCGGGATTTCTGCGGGTCGGCGTAGCTCTCGGTGCCAAAGTCAAAGACGGCCTCGCTGTGGGGCAGCGGCTGCAAAAGGCTGCCCAGCAGGCGGCCCGTCGGCTCGTCCACGGCAACCAGCAGCTTGCGTTTTTCCAGCAGAGCGTCCAGCGTGGCCTGGGCCAGGCTGGTCTCCCCCTCGGCAAAGACATCGTCGCCGAACTTGGCGCGCAGCCGCGCGGCCCATTTATCGCAGTATTGCTCCGCCATGGCGCGGTTGGGGGCGCTGACCTGCACACAGATGGCAAACTCGCCGTCCCGTTCCAGCAGACGCAGGCCGGGGCAGCCATCATCCCGGATGCCCCGCAGCACGGAGGATACCTCCGCGCCCGTGGGCCCGAAAACACGCAGGATTTTCAGTTGAGTGTTGACCATGGTGGAACCTTTCTTTGTTTGGAAATGTTGCCGAGCTTGTCCGTAGGGGCGGATTCCATATCCGCCCGGGGAAGCTTTCTACAGCCGCAAACGGGCCGGGCGCATATAGAATGCGCCCCTACGGTTTTGCGTTTTAAATATCTAAATCTCTGTCCGCCGTCTCCGGCGTGAAACGCACGCTGTCCGGGACATCGAGGCCCAGCGCCATGCGGCGGAGCATATCCAGCGCGTACAGGGCGGCACGGGTGCGGATGATCTGGCGGTCCTGATAGCCGCCCAGGGTCAGGCGCATTAAATACCCCGTGTCCGTGCGGGTGTCGGCACCGGCCAGATAGACCGTACCCACCGGCTTGCCGGGCAGTGCGCCGCCGGGTCCGGCCAGTCCCGTGATGCCCACGGCCAGCTCCGCACCGGATTCCCGGGCAGCGCCAAAGGCCATGGCTGCGGCCACAGGGCCGGACACGACGTTGTACTTTTCAATGACAGCCGCATCCACACCCAGCAGCTTTTGCTTGGCGGCCTCGGCGTAGGTGACAAAGCCATAGCCGAACACCTCGCTGGAGCCGGGCACATTCGTCAGCCGCTCGGCGATCATGCCGCCGGTGCAGCTCTCCGCCGCGGCGGCGTGCAAGCCGTGCTCCCGCAAAGCGCGTACCACCGTGTATTCCAGCGCGGGCACGTCCACATCGTAGGCGGCTGCGCCGAGAATCTCTTTAAACTCCGCAATGCGGGCATTGCAGGCGGCCTCGGCGGCCTGCTCGGTGGCCTCGCGGGCCGTCACGCGGATCTCACACTCGCCGATCTTGCAGTAGATGGCGGCGGTGGGGTTCGCGGCCTCAAACAGCGGCGCGACCTTGCTGGCAATGGCGCTCTCGCCGCCCAGCACCCGCAGCGTGCGGCTGTGGATCGTGCAGTTTTGCCGTTTCAGCAGAATCGGGCGGACCTGCTCGGCCCACATGGCCTTCATCTCCCGCGGGACGCCGGGCATCAGCGCGGCGCAGTGGCCGTCGGCGTCCTCAAACCACGCGCCGGGGGCCGTGCCGTGGTCGTTGATGAGCTTGTGGCCCACCGTCGGGCACATGGCCTGCTTGCGGTTGTTCGGCGTAGGGCGTCTGTTTGTCCGGGCGAAAAAGTCGATGATCTTCTGCCACTCGCCCTCGTCAAAGGCCAGCATATCGCCGAACGCCTCGGCCACGGTCTCCTTCGTCAGATCGTCCTCGGTGGGGCCGAGACCGCCCGAAAAGACGAGCAGGTCGCTGCGGCTTTTCGCCTGCAAAACCAGCTCCTTCAGGCGGGCGGGGTTATCGCCGATGACATGCTGGTGCATCACGCTGATACCCAGCTCGGCCAGCTCGCGGCTTAAAAACTGCGCGTTGGTGTTCAGGATGTCGCCCAGCAGAAGCTCCGTGCCTACGCAGATAATTTCAGCAGTCACAGCAGCTCGTCATCTCCCATGCGGATATAGATTTTCTCGACGTTCTCGGCGGCCTCGGCTTCCAGCGCGGCCAGTCCGGGCATAGCGGCCTCGGCGGCCAAGATCTCGTCCAGCGTCGGGTTCGTCTTGGGGTGCGGCGGGGTAAAGATCGTGCAGCAGTCCTCATACGGCTCGATGGACGTCTCAAATGTACCGATCTTACGCGAAATATTGATGATCTCGATCTTGTCCATGCCGATGCAGGGGCGCAGCACGGGCAGGTCCTGCGCCTGGTCTGTGCAGGCCAGCGCGGCCATGGTCTGGCTGGCGACCTGAGCCAGGCTCTCGCCGGTGATGAGGGCCTGCAGCTCGAGCTTTTTCGCCACCTGATTGGCAATGCGCAGCATGCTGCGGCGCATCAGAACCGTGAACAGCACGTCGGGCGCGTTGTCACGGATATACTCCTGCGGCTTCGTGTAGGGCACGACGAACAGCGTGCAGTTGCCGGTGTACTCGACCAGCTCGCGGGCCAGATCGCGCACTTTCAGCTTGGCGCGCAGGCTCGTGTACGGCGGGCTGGCAAAGTGGATGTGGTGCAGCGCCAGACCGCGGCGGGCCATGCACCATGCGGCGACGGGGCTGTCGATGCCGCCGGACAGCAGGTTCAGCGCGCGCCCGCTCGTGCCGACGGGCAGACCGCCCGCGGCCTCGACCTTGGGGCCGTGGACATAGGCGGCGTAGTCGCGAATTTCCACCATGATCTCCAGCTGCGGGTTATGCACGTCGACGCGCAGATGATGGTGCTTGTCCAGCAGGTAGGCACCCAGTTCGCGGCAGATCTCGGGGCTCTTCATCGGGTAGGTCTTGTCGGCGCGCTTGGCCTCGACCTTGAAGGTGCGGATGCCGCGCAGCGTCTCGCCGAGATACGCCTCGGCGGTCTCGCATATTGCGGCAAAGTCCTTCGGGCATTCGACGGCGCGGCTCAGCTTCACGATGCCGAACACATGGGACACGCGGCGGAACGCCTCGTCCATGTCGAGGCCGTCCTCCTTCGGCTCGATGAAAACGGTGCTCTGGGCCTGATAGACCTTGAACTTGCCCAGCGGCTCCAGCCGCCAGCGGATCGTCTTGGCCAGCCGCGCCTCAAACTTGCCGCGGTTCAGGCCCTTCAGCGTCATTTCGCCCTGATAGGCGAGGATGAGTTCTTTCATAGGAATATTCCTTTCCATATAAATCCTTGGCTTCCCCCTTGGGGGGAAGCTGCCGCCGCAGCGGCTGATGAGGGAAAAGTTTACTGCGGCAGCCCGTTCACGGGTCACACCAGCAAGGCCGCCCCTCATCCGGCTGTGGTCGGGGCCACAGCCACCTTCAGTCTACGCGCTAAGAGCCGCCTACGGCGGTTGCGCTCCGACACGCGCCTGCGGGCGCAGCCCCAAGGGGGGAAGGCATCACAGCTTTAAATATGCTGCAGCTCCTTCAGCCCGTCCCGCAGCCCCGCCAGCAGCGCGTCCACGTCCTCGGCGGTGTTATCGGCGCAGAAGCTCACGCGCAGGGCGGTGCGGACGGTCAGGTCGGCGCAGCCCATGGCCAGCAGGGTGTGGCTCGGCTCGCCCTTGTCACAGGCAGAGCCGCCCGAGACATAGACCGCGCGGGTGTTTAGGTAGTTGATGAAGGTCTGGCTGTTGATGCAGCCGGTGGAGAAATTCACAATCTCCCCCACCGCGTCGTCGGGCGAATTGAGCGTGATGCCGTCCAATTCTTCAAGCCCCGCGCGCAGCTGCCGATTCAGCGCGGCAATGTGTGCAATGCGGGGGCGCAGCTTCTGCTGGCCCTGCGCGGCGGCCACGCCGAGACCCACAATGTAGGGCGTGTTCTCGGTGCCGGGGCGCAGGCCGCGCTCCTGATGGCCGCCGAGATAGGGCGGTTTGAGCGTCTGGCGCTGGCTGTCCCGGATGAACAGTGCGCCGACGCCCTTGGGCGCGTGGACCTTGTGGCCGGAGACGGAGAGCGTATCGACCTCGCGCCATTTCTGCAGGTCGATGGGCATGCGCAGCCACGCCTGCACGGCGTCCACATGGAAGTGGGTGCGGCTGTTGCGCGCCTTGATGCCCTTGCCCAGCGCCGCGATGTCCTGCACGGCGCCGGTCTCGTTGTTGACGGCCATGCAGGCGGCCAGCACCGTGTTTTTGTCGATCTCGGCCAGGAATTTCTGCGTGTCAATGCGTCCGTCCGCCCCGGGCATGACCTCGACGACGGTGAAGCCTTCGTCCTTCAACGCGCGGATAGGGCGCTGCACGCTGGGGTGTTCAAAGCCCGTGACGACGATTTTATTGCCCCAGTGCTTACGCGGGCGGGCCGCGCCGGTCACGGCCATGTTGTTGCCTTCACTGCCGCAGGCCGTGAAGTAGATTTCATCGCTGCGGCAGTGCAGCGTTTTGGCCACGCGGGCGCGGGCCGCGGCAATGGCATCCTGCGCGGCAACGGCGGGGTCATACAGGCTGCTGGGGTTGGCCCAAAGCTCAGTCAGCGCCTCGCTGACGGCCTGCGCCACCGCCGGGTCCACCCGGGACGTGGCGGCGTTATCAAGATAATGCAGCTGGGGGTCGGAAAGCATAGCACTCATTCCTCACATTATTGCACAAAATTATACAGATTAAATTATACACGTTCGCCCAGCAAAAAACAATATTCAGAAACAAAAAAAGGCTTCCCCCGTGGGGGAAGCTGGCCGCGAAGCGGACTGATGAGGGCAGAGTTCATCCCGATTGCCCATTTACGGGCTGTAACTCGGTAGGGGCCGGGCATGCCCGGCCCGCGGCTTACCGGCAAATATGCGATTGTGGGAAGGCCGCTTTATTCTGTTGACCCTGTAGGGGCGCATTCTATATGCGCCCGGGCAGCTTGCGGCTGCGAAAGCCCCCACGGGCGGATATGGAATCCGCCCCTATGCCTTGTTTTATCTACCCTTACTCCCCAAAATCCTCCGCGGCCTTCTGCATCATCTGGCGGATCGGCAGGTTGTACGGGCAGCGCGGCTCACAGGCACCGCACCGGATGCAAGCACCGGCCTTGGTCTGCAGCGTCGCATAGCGCTCGCGGCCCCACTGCTGCAGGCCGTAGCGGTTCAGATACCCCTGGAACAGGAACACACTGGGGATGGAAATCCCCACCGTGCAGGGCGCACAGTAGTTGCAGCGGCGGCAGAACTGGGTGCCCAGCGCGTCGCGCACCTTCTGGCAGGCGGCCTCCTCCTCGGGCGTGAGCGGGGCGGTGTTGGCCGCGCCCGCCACGTTGGCGTTCAGCTCCTCCACCGTCGCCATGCCGGGGATGGACACCGTGACTGCCGGGTTGGACAGCACGTACCGCAGTGCCAGGCGGCCATCCTCAATGGCACCGCCCGCCAGCGGCTTCATGTCGATAAAGCCCTTGCCCGCCGCGGCGCAGCGGTCGATCAGCTCCCTGCCCTGCTGCTCCACGATGTTGTACGGGAACATGATCGTCTCGATCTCGGGGATGTCCAGCGCTGCCTCAAACACAGCGGCCAGGTGCGCCGTGATGCCGATATGCCCGACGATGCCCCTGGCCTTTGCCTCGAGCAGCGCCTCCATTGCGCCGCCGGGCGCCAGAATGGTTTTCAGGCCGTCGAGGCTCGGGTTGTGGAACTGGAACAGCTCGATGTGGTCGGTGCGCAGGTTTTTCAGGCTCGTGGCGATCTCGGCCTCCATGTCGGCCTTGGTCAGTGCGCGGCATTTGGTCGCCAGAATGAAGTCATCCCGCAGCCCGGCCTCCTCCAGCGACTGGCCGATCCATGCCTCGCTGACCGTGTAGGCGCGGGCGGTGTCGATGTAATTGATGCCCGCCTTATGCGCGGCGATCAGCAGCTCCCGCGTGCCGGGCTGGTCGATGCGCTGAATGGGAATGCCGCCAAACCCAAGGCGGGAGATTTGTAAGCCTGTGGTGCCGAAATTGACGTATTGCATGGTGTTTACCTCTTATATTGCTCTCCGTTTGGCTCTCCGTTTGCTGCAGAGGTCGATGCTTGCATCCGCCCCTGCATCCTTTACGCTTATTATAGCAAATCCAACGTAAAAATCCAGTCCCCCTAAGCCCCCCGTGGGAAGGCAACCGGCTTGCAAGCATGGTGCTATTCTTCTATAATAAGCAGTACAAAAACGAAATTTTTGCGGGGTACAGCCACCTCTACGACCCGCTGACCGGGCGCTGGCCGTTTCTTGCGGGGCCGCAGCGCAGCTACGGTGCGTGTGTCGATTTATTGGTGGAGGAATTTTTGCCCAACACAACTGCTGGCGCCTGACGGCAGCCGCGACCACTAGATACCCGGAAAGTTGTGTCCGCGGTGTCACAATTATCCACAAACAGACCCTATGGATGTTGAAAATTTCGGCGTTTTTCTGTGTGATTTTTTACCCCTGCCCACTTGCGGCGGGGGCTTTTTTCGTGGTATGATTCATTTTGTAATAGTTTATCGCTTTTTAACTGTGAGGAACAGGAATGTTTAATAAAAAGAACCCCATGCGGTATTTCTCCGGCAGCACCTTTGCGCGGCTGCCGCTGTATAAGCTGGCCGCGGGCGGCACGGCGGTGGTGCTGACCGCCAGCATCGGCCTGGGCGCGTTTGCAGCCAGCGTCGGTCCACTCTCCGCGCCCGAGCCCAGCCCCACGCCCATCGTGACGGCCACCCCCGAGACGGCGGCCACGCCGACCCCTTCCCCGACGCCGAGCCCCACGCCGGAGCCGGACAAGCCGCTGACGATGGAGGCCAGCGTCATCCAGCAGGACGTCGGTGTGACGCTCTACGTCGAGAACGCCCCCGAGCCCAGCCCAACGCCCGATGCGTCCGCCTCGCCGTCCCCGACGCCGTCCAAAAGCGCGAAGGAGGATGACGCCGAGAACGGAAAGACCCCGCTGCTGGGCGTGGCGGCAACCATCACACTGACCGACGCCAAGGGCAATGCCACGGATTACGAGCTGGATACCGAGACCGGCACCGCGCTGGCCGAGGACGTGACCCCCGGCGACTACACGCTGGCGGTCCAGCCCATCGAGGGCTACACGCAGCCCGAGGCCCAGACCGTGACGGTCAAAGAAAAGGTCGTCTACAAGGCGGACGTCAAGGCCGTTAAAGAGAAGATCGTCCAGGCAAGCCAGGTCAACGAGAGTGCCGAGGACTCCGGCGTCAGCAACGCGGGCTCGGCCCCCATCGTCAACGAGGTCACCGACACCGTGACCTACGCCGACAGCGCTAAGACCGAGACCGGCAGCAGGACGAGCTACACAGCCAAGCTGAGCAGCAGCGGACATCTGCTGCTGGCCGACGGCACCGAGACGCCCTACCTGCCCGTTTATCAGGACGGCACGAAGGACCTGATCGGCGCAATGCGCGATACGAGCTACGCCGCCAACACGGCCACGGCGGCCTGGTTGCCCGGCGCGGCGGATTCCGTCACGCTGCTGGGTGCGGCCAACACCCGCATGGCGTGGGTACACCGCGCGGACGAGCCGGTGACCGTACAGGAGGACACCGGCGGGGCCGCCTCGACTGCCGAGGAAACCCCTGTCCCGGCGGACCCCACGCCGGAACCGGCCCCCGAGATCACGCCCGAGCCGACCCCGGAGGCGACGCCCGCCCCCACCGAGGCCCCGACGGAGACCCCCGCCGAAACGCAAACACCTGCCCCGACAGCAGCCCCGACAGCAGCCCCTACGGAAGCCCCGACAGCGGCTCCGACGCAAGCACCCACCCAGGTGCCCGACCCGACGGCGGGCTGGCCGGATAACATTGCGGTGCAGGAGCTGGCCAACTACGGCTTTGCCGTGACCAGCGCGACCACCACGATATACGAGTACACCGGCTGGCAGGATATTGACGGCACAACGTATTATTACGACCCGTCCACCCACCAGCCCGTCACGGGCCAGCAGGTCATTCAGGGCAATGTCTACACCTTTGCGGCGGACGGCGCACTGAACCGCACGGCCCGCGGCATTGATGTCTCGAAGTTCCAGGGCAGCATTGACTGGAACGCCGTCAAGTCGGACGGCATCACGTTTGCCATCATCCGCTGCGGCTACCGCGGCTACGGCAGCGGTGCGCTGGTCGAGGATTCTACATATCGCCAGAACATTCAGGGCGCGATCAACGCGGGCCTGCGCGTCGGCGTTTACTTCTACAGCCAGGCCATCAACGAGGCCGAGGCCGTCGAGGAGGCCAGCATGGTGCTGAGCCTGGTCAGCGGCTACAGCCTGCCGCTGGGCGTCTACTACGACACCGAGAGTGTCGGCGGCGGGCGCGCCAACGCCCTGAGCGCCGCCGAGCGCACGGCCTGCGCCGTCGCCTTCTGCGAGACGATCCGCAGCGCGGGGTACAGCGCGGGCGTTTACTCCTATGCCAGCTGGTTCTATAACGCGCTGAACTTTGCGAACATCAGCAAGTACAACATCTGGATCGCCCAGTACCGCGATACGCTGAGCTTCAGCTACAAGCACAATATATGGCAGTACACAGGCTCCGGCAGCGTCAAGGGGATCTCGAAGCCGGTGGATATGAATATTGGATAAAATAAAAACACCTGCGTTTTCGGACGCAGGTGTTTTTGCGTTATGGAAGCCTTCTCCCTCGGGAGAAGGTGGCCGAGGCTCCGACCGAGGCCGGATGAGGGGCAGGTTTACGGTGGCGGCCCGTAAGCGGGTCATTGCCGCAAGGCTGGCCCTCATCAGTCAGCGGACGGGGCCGCTGACAGCTTCCCCCCAAGGGGGAAGCCTTATTTGTTTGTGTAGCAGCTCATCTTCGCGCTGCTTCCGCCCCTGACCTGCCCATTGCCGTGCACAATATATTTATACGTACACAGCTCAGCCAGCCCCATGGGGCCGCGGGCGTGGAGCTTCTGGGTGCTGATGCCCATCTCGCAGCCAAGGCCGAACTCGCCGCCGTCGGTAAAGCGGGTGCTGGCGTTCACGTAGACCGCCGCGCTGTCCACGCAGGTCGTGAACCGCTGTGCCGCTGCGGCGTCCGCCGTGACGATGGCCTCGCTGTGGTGGGTCGAATGCTTCGCAATGTGGGCGATGGCCGCATCGACGTCATCCACAACGGCCACGCTCAGCTTATAATCCAGATACTCGGTGTCAAAGTCCTGCGGCGCGGCGGGCACACCGTCGATGATGGCCGCGGCGCGCGCGTCCAGATGCAGTTCCACCGGGGTGATGCCGGCAGCGGCGCGGGCATCGACAAGGCGAGCCTTCAGCATCGGCAAAAACTGCGCTGCCACGTCCCTGTGGACCAGCAGCGTCTCCTCGGCGTTGCAGACGCTGGGGCGGCTCGTCTTGGCGTTTTCCACAATATCCACGGCCATCTCCAGATCGGCGGCCTTGTCCACGTAGACATGGCAGATGCCGGTGCCGGTCTGGATGCAGGGCACGGTTGCGTTCTCGACGCAGGCGCGGATCAGCCCGGCCCCGCCGCGGGGGATCAGCAGATCGACCAGCCCATCCGCGGTCATCAGCTCGTTGGCGCTGGCGTGGGAGGTGTCCTCGATGAGGCTCACCGCGTACTCCGGCAGGCGCACCTTGCGCAGACCGGCGCGCAGGGCCTCCACGATGGCGTGGCAGCTGGCCCAGGCGTCGCGCCCGCAGCGCAGGATGCACGCACTGCCCGCCTTGATGGCCAGCGCGGCGGCGTCGCTCGTGACGTTGGGGCGGCTCTCATAGATGATGGCGATGACACCCATCGGCACGGCGGTTTTTTCGATCAAAAGGCCGTTCGGGCGCACAATTTTGCGCAGCACTGCGCCCACCGGGTCGGGCAGGGCCGCGACCTCGCGCATACCCTTGGCCATGTCGGTCAAGCGGCTCGGCGTCAGCGCCAGACGGTCCAGCATCACGTCGCTGACCCGCCCGCGTGCGTTCTCGACGTCCTGCTTATTGGCGTCCAGAATTTTATCCTGCGCGGCGATGAGCGCGACGGCCATTGCCTCCAGCGCGGCGTTCTTCGTGTCGGCGTCGGCCAGCGCCAGCGGCAGCTTTGCGCCCTGCGCGGCATGCAAAATTTCCTGCGTAGTCATGGGGTCAGACCTCCCTTATGCCTTGCGGCCCACGAACCGGGTGCCGACGGGCTTGCCCTCGACAATGTCGTACAACACCTCGGCGTGGGCACCGTTGGTAATGATCATGTCCACACCGGCCTCGGTGGCACGCTTGGCGGCGGTGACCTTCGTCAGCATGCCGCCGGTGCCCAGGGCCGAGCCTGCGCCGCCCGCCAGCAGCTCAATTTCCGGCGTAATCTCCTCGACCACCGGGATGAGCTTTGCGTCCGGGTGGGTGTGCGGGTCGGCGGTGTACAGGCCGTCGATGTCGGACATCAGCACGACCAAATCGGCGTGGATGCACTTGGCCACCAGCGCGGCCAGCGTGTCGTTGTCGCCCAAAGAGTATTCCTCGCAGGCGACGGGGTCATTCTCGTTGATGATGGGGATGGCGTGCAGCTGCAAAAGACGCTCCAGCGTGTTTTGCAGGTTGTGCAGACGGTTTTCGTGGTCAAAATCCTCCCACGTCAGCAGCATCTGGGCCACGGTATGGTTGTATTGGCCGAACAGCCGGTCATAGGTATACATCAGCTCGCACTGGCCCACCGCGGCGGCAGCCTGCTTGGTGACAAGGTCGCCGGGCTTTTCAATTTGCAGCTTGCCTGCGCCGAGGCCCGTGGCCGCCGACGATACGACGATGAGCTGATGTCCGGCGTTCTGAATATCGCTCCACACCCTGACCAGATCCTCGGTGTGGCGGATGTTGAGCAGCCCGCCGGGATGTGCCAGCGTGCTGGTGCCTACTTTAACGACGATACGCATAAAATTTCTCTTTCTATTCCTGTTTGGCAACCGCTTTGTAGGGGCGAGCATTGCTCGCCCGTCAGGCGTCTGCCGCGCAGGGTATTTTCCTGGAAAAGCACTTTTTTCCGTCAGGTCTGCGGGCGAGCAATGCTCGCCCCTACATTCTCGGAAGGGGTCACTTCTTCCCCAAATCCTTTGTCTTTTCAAACGCGGCCAGCACGGCGTCGGTCACGGCACCGCGGAAAGCGCGCTCCTCCAGCAGGCGCACGCCCTGAATGGTCGAGCCGCCGGGACTGCAGACGGCGTCCTTCAATTCGCCCGGGTGCTTGCCGGTTTCCAGCACCATCCGCGCACTGCCCAAAAGCATCTGGGCGGCGTACTCCTGCGCCTTGGCGCGGGGCAGACCTGCGGCGACACCGCCGTCGGCCAGTGCCTCGATGAACTGGTACGCCCAGGCCGGTCCGCAGCCGGACACCGCGCTTGCGGCGTCGATCAGGCTCTCCGGCACGGCGTCCAGACGGCCTGCAGGGGCCATGGCGGTGAGCCACTCGGCCATTTTTTCCGGCTCCACATCGTCAGAGCAGTACTGGATCATGCCGTCGCCCAGCGCCACGGGGGTGTTGGGCATCATACGGATGATGGGATAGCCGCTGCCCGCCATCTGGCGGATCTGCTGCATCGACAGGCCCGCCGCCATCGTGACCAGCACAAAGGGGCGGCTCTCGGCGCGGGCCTCCAGCGTTGGGGTCAGCTCGTCGAGCATATCGGCCATCATCTGGGGCTTTACACCCAGAAAGATGAAGTCGCAGATGCCGGCGACCTCCTCATTCGTGCCGCAGGCGCAGCCGAGCTCGTCCGCCAGCGCCTGTGCCTTGGCAGGCGTGCGGTTGGCCAGCAGCACATCGCCGGACCCGGCGCCCTTGCAGACCGCGCGCGCCACAGCCCCGCCCATGTTGCCGCAGCCGATAAAACCGTATTTCATGATAAACCCCCTATTTTATACTTTATATGCAGTATTTATAGTAGTGCAAGGGAGTAGGTTTGTCAACGGGAAAACGGGCTTTCCCCGGGGGAAAGATACAGAAAGTCCATCGCATCTTTTTCTTGCCCTTATCCTGCAAACGCGGTATAATAAAATAGAATATTTGTAAAATTCCGTCCGCCGCTGCACGGCGGGCACCAGGATAGAGTTTGGAGGCAGTACCATGTCTGAATTTATTCCTCTTTCGGTTCCGAATTTCGGCGCGCGCGAGGCCGAGCTGGCCGGGCAGGCCATCACGTCGGGGTGGGTGTCCACCAGCGGCGGCAAGGTCACGGAGTTCGAGGAAGCGCTGGCCGCTTACGTGGGCATGCCCCGCGCCGTGGCCTGCAACGCCGGTACCAGCGCGCTGCATCTGGCCGCTATGGCCGCCGGCATCACCCGCGGGGATGAGGTCATCGTCCCGACGCTGACCTTCATCGCCGCCGTCAACCCGCTGACCCGCTATGTCGGTGCGGAGCCGATCTTCATCGGCTGCGACGACTCCCTGTGCATTGACCCCGACGCCGTCGAGGATTTCTGTGCGAACCACTGCGAGCTGCGGGACGGCAGGCTGTACAACAAAGCCACCGGCGCACACATCAAGGCACTGGAGGTCGTGCATGTGTTCGGCAACATGGCCGACATGCCCCGCCTGATGGCGATAGCCAAGCGCTACGGCCTCATCGTCATTGAGGATGCCACCGAGGCACTCGGCACCCGCTGCACCGACGGCCCGTTTGCCGGTAAGTTTGCGGGCACCATCGGCGACATCGGCTGCTACAGCTTTAACGGCAACAAGATCATCACCACCGGCGCAGGCGGCATGGTCGTGTCCAACCACGCTGACTGGGCCGAGCACGCCAAGCATCTGTCCACCCAGGCCAAGACCGATCTGCTGCAATTTTTGCACGATGAGGTCGGCTACAACTACCGCATGACGAACGTGCAGGCATCCTTAGGGCTTGCCCAGCTCGAGCGGCTCGAGGGCTTCATCGCCCACAAAAAGGCGCTGTATGACCGCTATGTGGCCGCGCTGGACGGCGTGAAGGGGCTGCGCATCCTGCCCTTCCGCGAGGGGGAGTGCCGCTCCAACCACTGGTTCTTCAGCCTGTATCTGAAGGATTCCGGGCTGGACCGCGACACTGTGATCGAGAAGCTGCAGGCGCAGCACATCCAGACTCGCCCGGTGTGGGCGCTCATCCATGAGCAGGCCGACTACCCCCGCAACGAGGCTTACGGTCTGGACAAGGCGCTGGACTACCGCAAGTATATTGTCAACCTGCCCTGCTCCACGAACCTGTCCTTTGAGGACTGTGACCGCGTGATCGAAGCGGTGCTGGGGCTGTAAAAGGCTTCCCCCGCGGGGCTGCGCCCGCAGGCGCGTGTCGGAGTGCAACCGCCG
>OGYY01002463.1_pt1 | contig 13533 bp, 13 predicted proteins | sample 1576671 | NCBI WGS metagenome assembly OGYY01 (sample SAMEA3541593, study PRJEB24748) | human gut metagenome | biome: human gut; feature: human-associated habitat; material: faeces | place: China | collected 2012 | reverse complement strand
TGGAGCGTATCTGTATCGATACGCTCCATTGACTGTTTTATGAACACCCATCTAAATGGGCGGCCGCTTCGCTTTCAATCGGCGCTTGGGAGCCGCGTTCTGCAGGTCGGGCAGTGAGGACGGAGGCAGGGTTTCTCTCGGGGACAGCGCGTGCTGTACACAGGCATAAAAAGAGCCGCCCAGGTGCTTCGGTCGCTGGGCTACCGAAGCGGTAGCCCAGACGGTTTGCACAAGGGCAGCTATGTTGGAAGTATAGCATACGACGCCGACGGCGTCAAGATATCCGGAGAAAAATTTACAAGCGTGATCGGGCCGCTGCAGAAAAAAGACAGAGCAACCGGAAAATCAAGACTAGTTCCGCCGTTTCCGACGGGTGGGCTAGTACTCCGGATGCTCTGTCCGAGGACAAAATAGCACGAATAGAGGGGAATGTCAAGCAGAAATCGCCAAGCAGATCGCAGAGTACCCGGAGGTCAAGGCGGCGAGCCTTGTGGACAAACGGGAGAATAATACTCCGATATACAAGAGCAGAGAGTACAACACCCTTGCGAATGTGGTCAACATTGGCCTGCAGGATTCTGCATGGGCTACGGCAGCTTCTCGAGCAGCTCCGGCAGGCTCAGGCCCGTCTCACGGGCGATGCGTGCCAGATCGTCGAATTCATACTTTTTGCGGGAAACGCCATAGCCGCCCGCCTGCTTGCAGCGGACCGGCCCCCATGGGCTGTCGGCCTCGCTGACGCTGCGCTGCAGCGCTGTCCGGCTGCAGCGGTGCTCCCGCACGCCGAGCGTTGTCGTGTCGCGCAGGAATACGTCCAGCACGACGTTGTCGCCGTCTGACTCGACTATCGTGCAGGCGTCCTTGCCGTCAATGAGCTCTATGCCCAAGTCCCGCGCCATGCTGCGGGCGGTCTTTTCCGGCGCGATTTTTTCATGCCGATGGGTGTCGTCCATGCGTCGAGCGCCCCTGCCTCCAGCAGACGCTCCAGCGCAAAGCCGATAGCCTCCGGCGTCATGTCGTCCAGATTGCAGGCAAGCTCCAGCACGTCCTCCGCGCTGTCCTCCGTCTCGCCCAGCAGGGCGCGGATGCAGTTGGCGGCCGGGAAGTCCTTGCGGCCCATGCCGTAGCCGATGCGTTCTACGCGCATGGGCGGCATATCGCCGAAGCGCGCGGCAAACTGCGTCAGCAGGGCAGCGCCGGTCGGTGTGCACAGCTCGCCTGCGATGTGCCCGCCGTAAATAGGAACGCCGCGCAGCAGAATGGCCGTTGCCGGGGCGGGAACGGGAAGAATGCCGTGGGCACAGCGGACATGGCCGCTGCCGACGTGCACGGGCGAAACGATGACCTGCTCCGGCGCAAGCCGCTCGAGCAGCAGGCACACGGCCGTGATATCCGCGAGCGCGTCCATCGTGCCGACCTCATGAAAATGAATCTGCTCCACCGGTCTGCCGTGGGCCTCGCTCTCGGCTGCGGCCAGACGGCCATAGACGGCGAGAATGTTGTCCCGCACACGCTGCGGGACCGGCAGGGCCGCAATGCGCGCGCGGATGTCCGCCATGCCGGTGTGGGAATGCGTGTGTTTGTGGGCATGCCCGTGCTCGTGCTCGTGCACATGGCCGTACGCCAGCGAGACGTCCTCGCTCTCCTCCTCCGTGCCGTTCACGGTTACGGAGAGCTGTGTGCCGCAGATGCCGCACTTTTCGGTGCGCACGGCCGTGGTGACAACGCCGGGGATGCCCAGCGCATTGAGCTCCTGCAGAAATGCCTTCGGCTCCGGCAGCAGCTCGAGCAGCGCCGCCGTGAGCATATCGCCCGCAGCGCCCATGCCGCAGTCGAGATACAGTGTTTTCATGGTTTGGCCCCCATATGATTGATCATGCTGGCAAGATAGCCCGCGCCGAAGCCGTTGTCGATGTTCACGACGGACATACCGCTTGCGCAGGAATTGAGCATGCTCAGCAGCGCCGCGATCCCGCCGAGCGACGCGCCGTAGCCGACGCTCGTGGGCACGGCGATCACCGGACAGTCGGCCAGGCCGCCGATGACGGACGGCAGCGCCCCCTCCATGCCCGCGACTGCGACAATGACGCGCGCAGACATGATCGTGTCCAGATTGGCGAGCAGCCGGTGAAGACCCGACACACCGACGTCATACAGGCGTGTGACCTCATTTCCGAGCGCTTCGGCCGTCAGCGCTGCCTCTTCTGCAACGGGGATGTCACTCGTGCCGCCGGTCGCAACGACGATGCGCCCCTTGCCGCCGGGCTGCGGGAGCTCGCCGATGATGCCGACTCCGGCAGTGCTGTCATAGCGCAGCGGAAGGTTCGTCTCCAGGTAGGCCGCCGCCTCCGCCGACAGGCGCGTGATGAGGATCGTCCGCTGGCCGCTGCGCAGCATCTCCCGGGCAATGCCGAGAATGTGCTCCTTCGCCTTGCCCTCGCCGAAGATGACCTCCGGAACCCCCTGACGGATGCCGCGGTGGAAATCGACCTTTGCGTACGCGCCGATCTCCTGAAAGGGCTGCATCTTCAGCCGGAGCGCCGCGTCGTCCGGGGTCACGTCGCCGTCGGCGACCTGCTGCAGCAGCTGTGTCAATTCCTGCTTATCCATTGCGTCTGTTCTCCTTATCGCGCGTGGTTTTCCGTCAGCAGCAAAATGCTGTCTGACAAATTACAATATACCGCACAGGCCGCGCATCTGCAAGGGGAAAAATCGCACTGCGGGCGCATCCGGGCAAAGCGAAAACCGGAGCGTTTCCGCTCCGGTTTTCAAAAACGATGGTATAAAGCTTTTGCGCGCCTCAGTGGCAGCCGTGATGACCGCAGCCATGGTCGCCGCAGGTGTGGCCGCCCTCACCGTGCTCGTGATCGTGGTGGTCGCAGCGGACGTTCGGGTTGTAGCCGAGATTTCCGGCCAGCAGCGCATGGACAGCTGCGTCGGCATCACCGCTGACGCCGCCGAAGAGCCGGATGCCTGCCTGCGCCAGCGCCTGCTGTGCGCCGCCGCCGATGCCGCCGCAGATGAGCGTGTTCACGCCGTGCTGCATCAGGAAGCCCGCCAGCGCACCGTGACCGCTGCCGTTGGTATCGACCACTTCGGAGGCAACGATCCTGTCGCCGTCGATCTCATAGATCTTGAACTGCTCGGTGTGGCCAAAGTGCTGGAAGATCTGGCCGTTTGCGTAGGTAACTGCAATTTTCATGTTTGCTTCTCCTTTGTGTTCTTGCATATTCGAATGGGTATCTTCTGATTTTGTCCGGCAGCACTGTGTGCAGCGCGCCTGCTCCTGCCCGCCGCAGATGCGGTAGCTGCCGCCGGTGATGACGAGCTTTCTGCCATATACAAGGCACGCGGCGATCTTGCGCCGGGCGCTCTCATAGATCTCCTGCACGGTGGAGCGGGAAATGTCCATCTGCGCGGCGCACTGCTGGTGCGTGCGCTGCTCGAGATCGACAAGCCGGATGACCTCATACTCATCCAGCGTCAGCAGAATGGGAGCCGCCTCCTCATGTCCCTGCGGGCAGAAGGTGTCGACCTGCGGCGCATCGCAAATCCGCCGGCATCGCGGTGGTCTCGGCATAGCGTCACCTCCAAGGCTGTTATTTTCGGTATATGCCGATTATAATGCCGCTGCGCGCGTTTGTCAACACCTTTGTGCACACTGCCGGGCAACAAAAAAGGAAAGGGCACTTGCCCTTTCCTTTTTTTCGCGTTTGACTCAGTGCCGGTCGGCCACGAGGCGCTTGGCCACGTCGGTCAGCATGGAATAATAGCCGAGCTTGTTGACGTGGATGCCGTCACCGCCGCCGCAATCCGGGTTGAGGCCGCCCGTGTCATTGCGCAGGTGCGTCGTGACGTCGATAAACCCATAGCCCGCCTGCTCGACGGCAGCCTTGGCCGCGGCGTTGTAGCGGTCGATCTTATCATTCGAGGCAAAGTTCGACCCGGCATCGATCGGCGTGATCGACGCGACATACAGCTTTGCCGACGGCAGCTCCGCCTGCGTATCGGCAAGGAAGCTGAGGTAATTCTGGCAATAGGTCTCCTCGCTGGTCATGTTGATGTCGTTCATGCCCATGGAGAAGATGACATACTTCGGGTCGATGACCTTCAGCGCCTCAAGCGCGGTATACGTACCGCCGTTGATATCAAATGTATATTCCCGCAGGCTGCGGATGCCGACATTTCCGGTCGCAACGACCATGTCCTTCGGCAGCACATCATAGACGAACAGGCCGCTGCAGATGCTGTCGCCGACAAATGCACAGTCGGACAGCTGCACCAGCTCGTCGTTGTCAAACGAATAGCCGCCATACGGCGGGAGCTCGATCGACGGCGTCGCGCTGACGGTCTCCTCTGCCGGCGGCGCGGTCGGCGTGGGCGTAGTCTCTGCCGGCGTGGGCTGGCTGTGCGATTTCCTGAGCGCCATAATTACCGGGATCGACACCGCCACAAGGACCACACACAGGATGATGATAACATTGCGCGCCGTCTTTTTCTGTTTGCCTTTGCGTTCCACTTGCTGAAAACATCCCTTCCAAACAAACTGTTCTCTTACTATAGCACGCAAAACCGGTTCTGTCGAGGGGTGTCACATATGTTTTCGCGTCACAAAAACGGGATGCGGCAAGCGCGCCGTCGCATGCATCGGGATGCGCCTTTTTCAAATGCGTAATCATTTGCAAGGAGAATCGTTTTGGGGAAAACGACACGACCAACCATTGCGCGTCAACAAAGAAATCCGAGCGATAAGGGGAGGCGCACAGCGGCCTCTTTTCCCTGTGCCGAGACTGAGAGACGAAGGATTTCCCGGCGGCGCATAAAGCCAATCATCCAGCGGCTCAGCGTCCCGGTTCCGGCGAGGACGGTATCCGGCACACGGCGTGCCAAACCGTGGGGGGGAGCAAAACGAACATAAACAAGGCGGCATTTTCCCGCTCTCATTGTGATACCATCCGAAATCGCAAAAATGCCTTGAAAAAATATTGTTTTTCTGATCCTTTCGGTCTAATATCACAGTATAAAAACATTCTGCCAAAAAAATCAATTTATCATGGAGGTATTGCTATGCAGAAGCTTGAGAAGCTGTACGAAGGCAAGGCCAAGATGGTCTTTCGCACCGACGACCCCGAACTGCTGATCGTCGAATACAAGGATGATGCCACCGCCTTTAACGGCGAAAAACGGGGCACCATCGCCGGAAAAGGCGTCATCAACAACCGGGTGACCAACCACCTGATGACGCTGCTGGAGGAGCAGGGCGTGCCCACCCACTTCGTGCGGGAGCTTTCCGACCGGGAGACCCTCGTCAAGAAGGTCACCATCGTCCCCCTCGAGGTCATCGTCCGCAACATCTCCGCCGGCTCCTTCGCCAAGCGGTACGGCGTGGAGGAGGGCATTGTGTTTGACGCCCCCACCATCGAGTTCTCTTATAAAAACGACAGCCTCGGCGACCCGCTCATCAACTCCTACCACGCGCTGGCCCTGAAGCTGGCAACGGCCGAGGAGCTGGAGCAGATCAAGGCGCTGGCCTTCCGGGTCAACGACCTGCTCAAGGGCATCATGAAGGGCATCGGCATCGACCTTGTGGACTTCAAGCTGGAGTTCGGCCGCCTGCCCGACGGCAGCATCGTCCTCGCCGACGAGATCAGCCCCGACACCTGCCGCCTCTGGGACGAGACGACCCACGAAAAGCTGGACAAGGATCGTTTCCGCCGTGACCTCGGCAATGTGGAGGGCGCATATCAGGAGATCCTGCGCCGTATGCTCGGCGCGTAACGGGGCATGGGCCTATGTTTTCAAAGATTCATGAGGAATGCGGTGTTTTCGGCATTTACACTGGAGGCGGGACGGATGTTGCCGGGCTGACTTACAGCGCTCTGTTCGCGCTTCAGCACCGGGGACAGGAAAGCTGCGGCATTGCCGTCAACGACGACGGCGTCATATCGGGATATAAGGACCTCGGCCTTGTCGGTGAGGTCTTCCCTCCCGAGCGCCTGCAAAAGCTCGGCGGAGGCCAGCTGGCGGTGGGTCATGTCCGCTACGCCACCACCGGCAGGAAGAGCCGCGAAAACGCCCAGCCCCTGATCATCAATCATATCAAGGGCAGCATGGCGCTCGCCCACAACGGCAACCTGACAAACGCCGCCGAGTTGCGGGAGGCACTGGAGCTCAACGGCGCGATATTCCACACCACCAGCGACACCGAGGTCATTGCCTATACCATCACCAACGAGCGTCTGCGGGCCTCCTCCATTGAGGAGGCGGTCTCTGCCGCCATGGACAGGATCAAGGGCGCGTACTCGCTGGTCATCATGTCGCCCCAGAAGCTGATCGCCGTCCGGGATCCCCACGGTTTCCGGCCGCTCTGCATCGGAAGGCTGGGAGACGGCTGGGTCTTTGCCTCCGAGAGCTGCGCGCTGGACGGCATTGGTGCACAGTTCGTGCGGGACGTGCGTCCCGGCGAGATCGTCATCGCGGACAAGGGCGGCCTGCGCAGCATAACCACCCATTGCGGCCAGTGCCCCCGCTCGCTGTGCGTCTTTGAGTACATCTACTTCGCCCGTCCGGACTCCGTCATAGACGGCAGCTGCGTCCACACCGCGCGACAGCGCGCCGGAGCCTTTCTGGCTCTCGAGCACCCCGTTCAGGCGGACGTGGTCATCGGCGTTCCGGACTCCGGCCTGGATGCCGCGCTCGGCTATTCCAAGCAGTCCGGCATCCCGTACGGCGTCGGCTTTATTAAAAACAAGTATATCGCCCGCACCTTTATCCAGCCGGAACAGAGTCAGCGGGAGAAATCCGTCAACATCAAGCTCAACACCATCTCCTCCACCATCCGCGGCAAGCGCGTGGTACTGATCGACGACTCCATCGTCCGCGGCACCACCTGCGCCCACATCGTAAAGCTCGTCCGCGAGGCCGGCGCGATGGAGGTTCATATGCGCGTGTCCGCGCCGCCGTTTCTCAACCCCTGCTATTTCGGGACGGACGTCGACTCCCGCGAGAACCTCATCGCATGCAGCCACACGATCCCGGAGATCGCGCAGATCATCGGCGTCGACTCCCTCGGATATCTCAGCACCGACAGCGTAACAAAGCTGGCCGAGTGCGGCGAGGGCTTCTGCACCGGCTGCTTCACGGGGGAATATCCCGTTGAGGTGCCGGAGAAAAAGGCCAAGTTCCGCTTTGAGCGCGGACTCAGCGAAAAGGAATGACGCCGCTCGCGTGCCTTTACGCCGATGTCAACAAAAAACCGGCCGCTCGCGCATGCAAAACCCCCCGCGCTTGTCGCAATGACAAGCGCGGGGGCGACTTTTTGTGCAGCGGGCGTTACCGCTTGCTCTCCCGGTTGATGCGGATCAGAAAGAACACGATGACCAGAACCGTCAGGACGATGCCGAGCACCACAAGCCAGGATGCGTCCACGATCGAGCCGAGGATCCCGACCGCCATGCAGCCCACGCAGGAAAACATCATCCGGCTCATGTCTCTCAGGATCTTGCGCGCATCATACCGTGCCTTTTTCTCCTCGGGCAGCGTGTTATAGCCCGCGATCAAAAATGTGCCTTTTCCGCAGACAAACACGATGCCCAGAACCAGAAAAAGCAGCGCTGCGATGATCTGTGCTTTCATGCGAATTCCTCCCATCAGCGGATGCGTGATCTCGCTTCTTTTCTTTGAATAATAGGAAATCCTCCCCATGGCCCAACGGTCACGAGGAGGATTTCTGAAGTTTGGTGGAGACGGAGGGATTCGAACCCTTGACCTCTCGGATGCGAACCGAACGCTCTCCCAGCTGAGCTACGCCCCCACAAGGCTTGTTCATTATAGCACATTTTTCACATTTGTAAAGACCTTTTTTTCTTCCGGCGCATTTTTGTGCGAAAAAGTCCCGAAAAAGAAAATTGCTTCCCGCTCTTGCGCAATCGCCGCTTTTGTAGTAGAATACTTGCACGTGGCCATTGACAAGGCTGCACTAGTCGGGGAGCCAGCGGTGTCCTGTACCTGCAATCCGCTATAGCAGGGATGAATTCCCGCCCCCGGATAGGTTGATGTGTCGTCTGCCCGCAGTAAGCGGCGTTGAAGGTTCGGTCCCGCGCAACGGAGCCTTGTGAACCATGTCAGGCGGGGAACCGAGCAGCATTAAGCAGGTCACTCCGTGTGCCGTGGGGGCGCCGAGCCCGAGCTGGCTGCTGTGGTAACGGGCATGTCGTCTATTCAAAGGTGGGTGTGCAGTCTTGTCAATGGTCACGTTTTTTATGTTTTCCGTTCCCGGAGGTGACGCGCGCAAATGATGTATCAGGCGCTCTATCGCAAATACCGGCCGAAGACGTTTGACGACGTTGTCGGTCAGGAACATATTACCGAGACGCTGAAAAAGCAGGTCGAGACCGGGCGTCTGTCCCATGCCTACCTGTTCATCGGCACGCGCGGGACCGGCAAGACCACCTGTGCCAAGATCCTGGCCAAGGCGGTCAACTGCGAGCATCCGGTCAACGGCAACCCGTGCAACCGGTGCGCCGCCTGCCGCGGCATCGACGACGGGTCGATTCTCGACGTGGTCGAGCTGGACGCCGCGTCCAACAACGGCGTCGATAACGTGCGCGCCCTGCGCGATGAGGCGGTGTTTTCCCCCGCCAGCGTGCGCAAGCGCGTGTATATCGTCGACGAGGTGCACATGCTCAGCAACTCGGCGTTCAATGCTCTGCTGAAGATCCTTGAAGAGCCGCCGGAGCACCTCATGTTCATCCTCGCAACGACGGAGCTGCACAAAGTCCCGGCAACGATCCTGTCCCGCTGCCAGCGGCACAGCTTCAAGCGCATCCCGGTCGACACGATCACCGCGCGCCTGAACTTCGTCGCGCAGCAGGAGCACCTGAATCTGCAGCCGGATGCGGCCGCGCTGCTCGCCCGCATGGCGGACGGCGGCATGCGCGACGCGCTCACACTGCTCGACCAGTGCTGCGGAAATGAATGTATCTCGACCGACGCGGTCATCTCCGCCATCGGTCTTGCCGGAAACCTGCGCACGGCGCAGCTTTTGCGAAGCGTTGCCGCCGGTGACACCGCAGGCGCGCTCGAACAGTTCCGCGAGCTCTGGCAGGATGGGAAAGACCCCTCTGCCCTGCTCGACGAGCTGAGTATGCTCCAGCGCGACCTGCTCATGCAGGCCGTTGCGCCGCGCGGCGGCCGGGAGCTGCTCTCCGGCGCATATGACCCGGTCACGCTTGAGGAGCTCTCCGGCGCGTTTTCGTCCGCGCAGCTGCTGGCAAACCTTCAGAGCATCCAGCAGACGCTCGGCGCGATGGCATCGCAGCCCAACCCGCGCATCGCGGCGGAGTTGTGCCTGATCCGGCTCTGCCGGCCGGAGCTATGCGACGATGTGCCGACGCTGTGCGCGCGCATGGACAAGCTCGAACAGACCGTATACAGCGGAGCGATCCCCGCGCCGCGCGCATCTGCGCCCGCGCCGAAGGCGATGCCTGAGCCGAAACCGGTACACGACGACGTTCCCCCTTGGGAGCCGCCCGCGCCGCCGGTCTCCGCGCCGAAGGCAAAGCCCGAGCCGAAACCGGTATTCGACGACGTCCCCCCATGGGAGCCGCCAGAGACCGTTCCCGCTCCCATTCCGGAGCCGACCCCGGAACCCATCCCGGAGCCCGAACCCGAGCCGATCCCGGAGCCGGTGTCCGCACCCGCGCCGGAGGCTGCGCCCGCTGAAGCGGGCACGTTTGACTGGCAGGCGCTGTGCGCATACATGGAGCGCGAGCTGCCGGTCGGCATCTATCACTTTCTGCTTGATCCGCTGCAGGCGGCCGGTGAGCTGGCCGACGGCACGCTGACCCTGCACCTGAACAAAGCTCCGGCTTATCCGATGTTCAACAAGCCCGAGATCGCGGAGAAATTCCGTCTGGCCGTGCAGACGCTGACCGGACAAAACGTCCGCGTGGTCATGCAGCCGATGGACACGGCGACCCAGATCAAGCAGCGGCAGATCGAGGAGCTGACACGCTTCCCGAACGTAACGATCCGATAAAAAAATTTTGATTCACAGGAGGATACAAACATGGCAAGAGGCGGTTTTCGCGGCGGTTATGGCGGCATGAATCAGGCCAACATGATGAAGCAGGCGCAGAAGATGCAGCAGGACTTCCTGCGGATGCAGAAGGAGCTGGAGGAAAAAGAGTTCACGGCGAAGGCCGGCGGCGGCATGGTCACGGCCGTTGTCAACGGCAACCGTGAGGTCACCAAGATCGAGATCAAGCCCGAAGCGGTCGATCCCGATGATGTCGAGATGCTCGAGGATCTGGTGCTGGCAGCCGTCAACGAGGCGCTGCGCCAGTACGAGGCGGCCTCCGATGCCACGGTCAACAAGATCGCCGGCGGCATGAAGCTCGGCTTCTGATGAAACAGCAGCACGCACCGTTTACAAAACGGTGCGTGCCTTTTTATTTGCGCAAAAATGCGTGCTCCTCGCGCTGGACAAGACCGAGCGCCGGGTCAAAACAGGCGCGGCCGCGCAGGACGCAGGTCTTGCCGTAGCGGGCACGCAGATTGTCGAGCGTGATATCGAGCCGGCGCTGACGCGCGCGGCGCTCCGCGTCCTCGAACAGATCCATCTGATGCGGCGCGCACGCAGGCTGGAGATCCAGCGCGCGCACGCCGATGCTGCGCAGCGGCTCGGGCCAAAGGTGCGCCTGCTCACACAGCGCCAGCGCTGCATCCAGCACCTCGCTCGTCAGATCCGTCGGATGGCGCAGCGCCATGCGGTGGCTGCACCAGCGCAGGTCCGCCGTGCGCACGCTCAGCTCCACCGTGCGGCACTGATATCCCTCCAGCCGCAGACGCGCACCCACGCTCTCGGAAAGCGACAGCAGCGCCGCACGCGCATCCGCCTCGCAGATCAGGTCACGCGGTGCGGTGGCGCTGTTGCCGATGGACTTCGGCGGCGGCAGATCCTCCACCCGGTGCACCGGCGCGGGGTCATAGCCGTTGGCATAGGCGTGCAGCTGCACCCCGCTCTTGCCGAAGCGCTGCCGGAGCATATCCGCATCCGCCGCCGCGAGCGCGCCGACCGTGCGGATGCCCAGCCGCTCGAGCTGCCGCACCGAGCTGCGCCCGGCAAAGAGCAAACTGCCCACCGGCAGCGGCCAGACCATGTCGGCAAAGCGCGCGCGGTCAATGACCGTCACGGCGTTCGGCTTGCGGTAATCAGAGCCGAGCTTTGCGATCACCTTGCACCACGACACGCCGACGCTCACCGTCAGCCCTGTGGCATCGAGCACGCGCTGCCGCACCGCCTGCGCCGTCTGCAGCGCGTCCTCATGGCCGACGCAGCCGGTCATGTCCAGCCAGCACTCATCCATGCCGAACGGCTCGCACCGGTCGGTGAAGTCGGCATACACCTGCCGCACACGGCGTGAATAATCGTAGTACAGGTCAAAATCCGGCGGCAGGATCGTCAGCTCCGGGCACTGCTGCCGCGCCGCCCAGAGCGTCATGCCCGTGCGCACACCGGCGGCACGCGCCATCTGATCCTTGGCTAAAATGATGCCGTGGCGCAGCTCCCGCTCCCCGCCGACCGCCACCGGCCGGCCGCGCAGCTCCGGATGGCGCAGCAGCTCGATGCTCGCATAGCAGGCGTTGATATCCGAATGTAAGATCATGCGTTCCATGTTCATGTTCTCCTGCAAAGAGATTGCCTTTATTATAAATCTCTTTGCAGGATATTTAAAGCGTTTTCTTCTCTTTTTCGGATATTCTTCTTGTGTTTTTTCGTCGGATGCGATATATTGTGTTTGAGGTGCTGCATATGTACAAAACCTTTGGCGAAACGATCGCTTCCCTGCGCCGCGCACACGGTATGCGCCAGCAGGCGCTGGCTGAGACCATGGCTGAGGCCGGGATGCCGGTGTCGAATCAGGCGGTTTCAAAGTGGGAAAATGACGCCACGCTTCCAAACGCGCAGCAGTTTCTGACGCTCTGCCGCGTGCTGGACGTGGACGATATCGCGGGCACGTTCTCCGGCGGAGATGCCGGCGGTCTGCTTGCGGGGCTGAATGCGGAGGGACGCCGCCGCGCGCTGGAATACATCGCGCTGCTGCGCGAGAGCAAGCGCTTTGCCGCCGCGCCCGAAGCGCCCGCGCTGCGCAGCCTGCCGCTGTACTCGCTGGCCGTATCAGCCGGAACGGGGCAGTTTCTCGACGGCGAGAGCTATGAGATGCAGCCGGTCGGTCCGGAAGTGCCGGAGGAGGCGAACTTCGGCGTGCGCGTTGCGGGCGACAGCATGGAGCCGCGCTTTCACGACGGGCAGACCGTCTGGGTGCACCAGCAGCTGACACTCGCCCCCGGCGAGATCGGCGTGTTTCTCTACGACGGCAGCGCCTATCTCAAACAGCTCCGGCGCGACGGAGGGCGCGTTTGGCTGCACTCGCTCAACCCGGCCTATCACGATCTGGAGATCTCGGACGCCTTTCCCCTGCGCGTGCTCGGGAAAGCCGTGTCCTGACAAAAAGCAGAAAACTCCCTGCGGAACTCAGATTCCGCAGGGAGTTTTCGCATCATGCCTCGTTCCAGTGCAGCAGCCGCTCGCCCAGCTCCGCGACGGTCTGCACCACTGCCGCCGCCCCGGCGGTCTCCAGCTCGCCCGGCTCTGCATAGCCGTAGTACACACCGAGACACGGCACACCGCAGGCAGCAGCACCGGTGACGTCATACTTCCGGTCGCCGACCATGAGCGCCGCCTCGGGCGCGGTCTGCGTCTCGGCGAGCGCGGCCGCAACGACCTCGGCCTTCGTGCTGCGCGTGCCGTCGTATTCGCAGCCGATCACACAGTCAAAGAGCCGCTCGAGATCGAACCGCTGCAGGATCGAGCGCGCCATCGGCGTGGGCTTCCCGGTCGCGACCGCGACGCGAAAGCCGTGCGCGCGCAGCTGCTCGAGCAATTCCGGAATACCGGGATAGAGCGTGCACTCATAGATGCCGACAGGCAGATACCGCTCCCGGTAGCGCGCGACCGCCGCCTGCGCCTGCTCGGGCGTCATGGCATACAGCTCCGAAAACGAATCGAGCAGCGGCGGACCGACAAACTTGCGCAGACGCGCCGTGTCCGTCTCGTGGATGCCGAAGCCCTCAAGCGCATACTGCACGCTGCGCAGGATGCCCTCACCGGTGTCAAAGAGCGTGCCGTCAAAATCAAATAATATCGTCTTGATCATAGAAACTCTCCGTTGTCAGGATGAAAAAAGGATAGCATCCCGGGGCGAAATTGTCAACGGCCGCGCCGGCTGCATACGCTGTAGCAACCATGAAAATGTGAGGTTTCGCCATGAACAACGCACTGGAAACACGCTACTTTCTCAGCGCCATGACCGGCGCGGGCTACTACGCGCTGCACCGGCAGTTCCTCCGGCCGCCGGAGCGCTATTTCTGTATCCTCAAGGGCGGGCCGGGCTGCGGCAAGTCCACCTTCCTGCGCCGCGTCGGCGACGCGGGGCGCGCCGCCGGGCTCTCGGTCGTCTGGCTGCACTG
>OGYY01002458.1_pt1 | contig 13560 bp, 10 predicted proteins | sample 1576671 | NCBI WGS metagenome assembly OGYY01 (sample SAMEA3541593, study PRJEB24748) | human gut metagenome | biome: human gut; feature: human-associated habitat; material: faeces | place: China | collected 2012 | reverse complement strand
GGTTGAGAATGCACATGCGCTTCTGGCATCCGGCAAGGGTCCGGGAAATGATTTCCTCGGCTGGGTAGACCTGCCCACCAATTACGATAAAGAGGAATTTGCAAGAATTAAAAATGCGGCTGATTATATCAAGAAGAACGCAGATGTTCTTGTTGTTATCGGTATCGGTGGCTCTTACCTCGGTGCAAGAGCAGTTATTGAAGCACTTACTTCACCAAACTACAATGCACTTAAGAAAGATACACCTGACATTTACTTTATTGGTAATTCTATCAGCCCATCTGCTCTCAACGAAGTTGTATCAATATGCGAGGGCAAAGATATTTGCGTTAATGTAATCAGCAAAAGCGGTACAACTACAGAGCCTGCTATTGCTTTCCGTGTCTTCAAAGAACTCTTGGTTAAGAAGTATGGTCAGGAAGAAGCAAATAAACGGATTTATGCAACTACAGACCGCGCTAAAGGTGCAGTTAAGGTTGAAGCAGATGCTAATGGCTGGGATACTTTTGTAGTGCCTGATAGTGTTGGTGGTCGTTTTACAGTATTGACAGCAGTGGGACTCTTGCCAATCGCAGCTGCAGGGGCTGATATCAGCAAGTTGATGGAAGGAGCAAATGCTGCTCGCAAGGCTTATGCTTCTGATAAGTTGGCTGAAAATGAAGCATATCAATATGCAGTTGTACGCAATATCTTGTACCGTAAAGGTTATCTGACAGAAGTTCTAGCTAACTACGAACCATCATTGCAATACTTCTCAGAATGGTGGAAACAATTGGCTGGTGAGTCAGAAGGAAAAGACCAAAAAGGTATTTACCCAACTTCAGCTAACTTCTCAACAGACTTGCACTCATTGGGTCAATTTATCCAAGAAGGAACTCGTATCATGTTTGAAACAGTTGTCCGTGTGGACAAACCACGTAAGAACGTGATCATCCCTACCTTGGAAGAAGACCTTGATGGACTTGGTTACCTCCAAGGAAAAGACGTTGACTTCGTAAACAAAAAAGCAACTGACGGTGTTCTTCTTGCCCACACTGACGGTGACGTGCCAAACATGTACGTGACTCTTCCTGAGCAAGATGCCTTCACTCTTGGTTATGCCATCTACTTCTTCGAATTGGCAATCGCCCTTTCAGGTTACTTGAATGCGATCAACCCATTTGACCAACCAGGTGTTGAAGCCTACAAGAAAAATATGTTTGCCCTTCTTGGTAAACCAGGATTTGAAGAACTTGGAGCAGAACTTAACGCTCGCTTGTAATTCTCAGATAAGATCAGCTTTGGCTGGTCTTTTTTTATACATTTGTAGGCTAAAACCCTCCATTAATGATTTCTTGTAGCTTAATTTACGAACTTTTATTCTAAACGTTTCGGACGGGCTAGTTGGGTTTTGTGGCTCTTTAATTTAGAAATGATTGTTGTTATAATTAGTTCAAGCATAGGAGGATGGATCATGATTGGACCTGTGGAAATGGGTGCTTTGTTGAAAAAAATTCGTTTATCAAAGAATTTGACATTGAAAGAACTTGCTAGTGATTATTTATCAGTATCTTTCCTATCAAAATTTGAACGTGGAGAATCTGATATCTCATTATCTAGATTTTTTCTTTTGTTAGATAAATTGGATGTCAGTATTGAAGAGTTCTATGGTATTTTATCTCAAGATAATCCAACTCATACTGAAAAGTTATTAGAAAGTGCTAGTAAGGCTTATTATCAAAACGATAGTTTATCGTTACAGAAGTACGCTGGAGAAGAGCGTCATAAATTTGAGCTCACACAAGACAAATCATTTCTCTATAACAGTATTATGCTAGAATCTTTTTTGGTAAGTGTTTCCAATAAAGAAGTTGATGAAAATAAGGTAAGGGAATTAACAGACTATCTTTTTAGCATTGAACAATGGGGAAAAAGAGAGTTAATCATATTAGGAAATAGTATGTCGTTTATTTCCACCCAGACACTTAATGTTTTGACCAAGGAGATCGTGTATAGAACTAGCCTTTTTGGAAAGAGCGACTCAAATCAAAGAATTCGACTTAGTCTTCTTATTAATGCAGCTTATGAATTTTTACGACGTGATGAATTAGATTTAGCGAAATACTATTTAGATTTAGTCAATGATAGTGGAATTCCTGAGGTCCTCTTATATGAAAGACATGAGTTGATATTTGTAATGGGGTCTTACTTGATAAAGTCGGGTGAAGTTGCTGAAGGGAGAAATCTAATTGAGGGGTGTTTAGAAACTCTTAGGACTTTAGGTGCGGAAAATTTATTGATTACTAAGGAATCAGAGTATCAAGAGTTGTTAAATTCCACTATATGACAATTTTATAGAGTGAATTAAAAAATAGAATAAACTAAGACCATAGTACGATATCACTATGGTTTTTAATTTTCAATGGATATATGGAGTTCCCATGTCTTCAATTTATCCAACTGACTAAATACCAAGGTGATTTAGATTGTGAGGAAATCTATGAGAACCTATATTCTTAAATACAAGTATGACAATTTAGTTCATATCCTACTGTTAGCACTGAATGCTGCTATTTTCGTGAGTGCTTCGGTAACCTTGGCTTTAATGACTAATCAGCTGGTATCGAAGCGAATCCAATCCTTTTTAGCTTTATTAGGTTTAGAGATAGGGCTTTACGTTATTTATTTAGTTTTGAATTATATTATTGCGGTACATCAAACAAAATTAATCCAAAAAATGACTTTGTCTATTCGTCAGTCTTATCTTAGTAAAATTATTCACCATTCTTTTAGTGAATTCAGAAAGAGTGATATTGGGGAGCATCTCTCAGTATTAAATAATGATATCCAATTGATTGAATCAAATGGCTTTACAAGTATTTATACCCTTTGTTCAACAGTATTCACTACTTTGTTTTCAATTATTGCCTTATTAAGTTATGATGTAAGGATTGTTCTGTTAGCCATTTTTTTAACTTTGTGTCTGACCTATCTTCCCAAACCATTTACCAATAAAATGCAGAAATCAATGGAGAAATTTTCCCAAGCGAATGAGGAGCTTGTTTCTGGAATAAGCAATCAGTTATATGGATATGCGGATGTTTATTACGCCAGTCGTAAACAGATATTTCTTAGACAAGTGAGGTCCATTGTTGAGAAATATATTGTCCAAAAAATTATTTTTACAAAAAGAAAGACTAGCACTGAGACGCTGATGGCTTTATTTTCAGTTGCCGCTCAGATGTTGATACTTCTTCTAACTGGCTTGTTAATTATTTTTGGAAATATTGCCGTAGGTACCATTGCTTCTGTGGGTCAGATATCAGGTAATATTTTTAACTCTCTATCTACCATTAATCAACTGCAAGTGACCATTAAGTCTGTCGATCCTATCTTAAAAAAGTTTCACGATTTTCCAGAGGAACCAAAGACTTGCATAGCGACTATTCAGGATGTTCGTTTTGTGAATGTAAGTTATCATTTTGGAGAGAAGGGTATTATTGAGGGATTCACCCAAACCTTTAAAAAAGGAGGAAAGTACGCTATTACTGGATGCTCAGGTAGTGGGAAGTCCACCCTACTTAATATGCTCCTAGGAAATCTTAAAGATTATGAGGGAAAAATCTTGTTTGAGAAATTGGAGTTAAAAGAGATTGATGAGAACTCAATCGTGTCTAAATGTGCCTATGTTGGGAGTCAAACTCATATCTATAATGATACCTTGAGGAACAATATAACTCTTTGGAATGAAGCCATTACTGATACGCACATCAAGGAAGTTCTTGAAAGGGTTAATCTTTTATCTTTCTTAAGCCGTATAGATGAGCAAGTAAGTGACGGTAGCTTTTCGGAGGGTCAAAAACAAAGAATAGGTCTTATAAGAGCGTTTTTAAAAGGAAGTTCTGTTGTGATTTTTGATGAAGCCACTGCAAATCTTGACCATAAAAATGCTACTCGTATTGAGCACCTATTATTAAGTGATCCTAATATCACTTATATCACGGTTACCCACCATCTTATAAAGGAAAACGAACCATATTTTGATAAGATTATTCGTTTGGGAGAGGGCACTGAGTAAATGTTTGATATGATAAATACTTAGGATTTATTTCAATTTTACTAACGGCAGTCAAAGTGCTATAATGTAAGGGATTGTGAATTTAGCAAGCTTTGCTATTTTCAAAAAAGAAAAAACAAATCAGAGATACAAATCTCTTAGAAGAGGTGAATCCCATGGGACGTAAATGGGCTAATATCGTTGCTAAGAAAACTGCTAAAGACGGTGCAAACTCTAAGGTTTACGCTAAGTTTGGTGTTGAGATTTATGTGGCTGCTAAACAAGGTGAACCAGATCCAGAATCAAACTCAGCTTTGAAATTTGTTTTGGAGCGTGCTAAACAAGCGCAAGTGCCAAAACACGTTATTGATAAGGCCATTGATAAGGCTAAAGGTAACACTGATGAAACTTTCGTTGAAGGACGTTATGAAGGGTTTGGACCAAATGGTTCTATGATTATCGTAGATACTTTGACTTCAAACGTTAACCGTACAGCTGCTAACGTACGTACTGCCTTTGGTAAAAACGGTGGTAACATGGGTGCTTCAGGTTCTGTTTCATACATGTTTGATAAAAAAGGTGTTATCGTATTTGCAGGTGAAGATGCAGATGCTATCTTTGAACAATTGCTTGAAGCAGATGTAGAAGTTGAAGATGTGGAAGCAGAAGATGGTACTATCACTGTTTATACTGAGCCAACAGATCTTCACAAAGCTTTGGAAGCTCTCCGTGCTAACGGACAAGAAGAGTTCCAAGTAACTGAACTTGAAATGATTCCACAAACTGAGGTTACTCTTGAAGGTGAAGACCTTGAAGTTTTCGAAGGACTTATTGATGCGCTTGAAGCAGACGATGATGTTCAAAAGGTATATCACAACGTAGCAGATATGTAATCTTATTCAACACTTTCCGTCTCATGGAAAGTGTTTTTATGTGGTCTGTCTAAGGATTTGTCTTGCTTGTCCTGACTTAATCTGATATAGTAGTAGCCAAGTGAATTATTGGAGGAATACGAAATATGAATATGATGCTAGTTTTGGCCATTTATGTGGTCGCAATTGTTGCTTATGTAGCTTTCAGCCGTCGTCGCCAAGCAAAGGCACAGGAAGATCGTTTTGCAGGTCTTGCTAAGGGTGCTGAGGTTGAAACAATCGGTGGTTTGATTGCTATTGTCGATGAGATTGACAAAGAAAATAACCGTATTGTTTTGGATGCAGAAGGTGTCTTCTTGACCTTTGATTTGAGTCGTTCAATCATGAAAGTAATCACACCAGCACCAACTACAGAAACAGCAGAAACAACTAAAAAGACAATTATCGAAGAAGATTCAGCAATTGAGTCTGCTGATGAAAACTAAGATGTGTATTTAAGACTAGGTTAAATCCTGGTCTTTTTGCGTTTTCTAATCTTATCGGTATTAAAAGCTGTTCAGAACCCCTGAAAATGTGGTAAAATAAAGGGTAAACTATATTTAGAGGATATTCCATGTTTAAATTTAGAAAAAAATCTCATCAAGAGGTTCTAGATAATATTCCCAACCATATCGGTATTATTATGGATGGAAATGGCCGTTGGGCTAAAAAGCGTCTACAACCACGTGTGATGGGGCATAAGGCTGGGATGGATGCCTTGCAAAAGGTAACTATCGAAGCGTCACAACTTGGAGTTAAGGTATTGACAGTATATGCCTTCTCAACTGAAAACTGGTCACGCCCACAAGATGAAGTGAAATTCATCATGAATTTACCAGTTGAATTTTTTAACAAGTATGTACCAGAATTAGACAAAAACAATGTTCGTATTTTGACAATCGGAGATAACAGTCGTCTGCCTAAGGAAACCTTAGATGCTCTTGAAAAGGCAGTTGAGCAGACAAAACATAATTCCGGTTTGGTTCTCAACTTTGCACTGAACTATGGTGGTCGTGCGGAGATTGTATCTGCAGTTCAAGCGATTGCTAAAGAGGTTGAAGCAGGCAAACTCAGTCCTGAAGCTATTGATGAAGATCTCATTGCTAAGCATTTGATGACAGATAAATTGCCTTACCTCTACCGTGATCCAGATTTGATTATCCGTACGAGTGGCGAGCTTCGTCTTAGTAATTTCTTGCCTTGGCAATCTGCCTATAGTGAGTTTTACTTCACAGATGTTTTCTGGCCAGACTTTGACCAACAAGGGCTACGTCAAGCCATCTCTGACTACAATAAACGTCACCGTCGCTTCGGTGGTGTCTAGAAAGGACCTCTCATGCAAGAACGTTTAATTGGTGGGGGTGTGGCAGCAGCCATTTTCCTCCCATTGCTCTTTATCGGTGGTCTTCCTTTCCAACTTTTGGTTGGAGCCATGGCCATGGTTGCAGTGTCTGAGATGCTTCGCATGAAGCACTTGGAGATTTTCTCTATCGAGGGTATTTTATCAATGGTGGCAGCTTTTATCTTGGCTGTGCCGATTGATCAGTATTTTATCAGTCTTCCAACAAATGCTAGTGTGACAGGTTTCGCTGTTATTTCATTTTTGATTCTAGCGGGGACTGTCCTTAATAGCGACCATTATTCTTTTGATGATGCAGCTTATCCAATCGCATCTGCCTTTTATGTTGGTTTTGGTTTCCAAAATCTCATTGCGGCACGTTTGGATAGTTGGGAAAAAGTTCTCTTTGCCCTTTTTATTATTTGGGCAACAGATATTGGAGCTTACCTTTTTGGTCGTCAATTTGGTCAGAATAAGCTATTGCCAAAAGTATCACCAAATAAGACTATTGAGGGTAGTGTCGGTGGTATCTTATCCGCAATCATTGTGGCTCTTATCTTTGGTTTGATTAACCACGGCGTTTATGCCCCTCATAACTTCTTCTGGTTGCTTATCTGTACGATTCTCTTTAGTATCTTTGGTCAATTTGGTGATTTGGTTGAATCAGCTATTAAACGTCACTTTGGCGTTAAAGACTCAGGCAATCTCATTCCTGGACACGGTGGTGTTTTGGACCGTTGCGATAGCTGGATCTTCGTTTTCCCAATCATGCACTTCCTAGGACTTTTTTAAGAGTGGAGGTGTCTAGATGAAAGCTATTATTACCTTTTTACTGATTTTCTGTGTGATTGTCGTCTTCCATGAGTTTGGTCATTTCTTTTTCGCCAAACGCTCAGGAATTTTGGTTCGTGAATTTGCCATTGGTATGGGACCGAAAATTTTTGCACACACTGGTAAGGATGGTACCGTTTATACTATCCGTATCCTCCCTTTGGGTGGTTATGTCCGTATGGCTGGTTGGGGTGAAGATACAACTGAGATTAAAACAGGTAGCCCTGCCAGTCTAACGATTGGATCAGATGGTAAGGTAAGACGTATCAACCTTTCGGATCGCCAGGTTGACCAGACGGCTTTGCCTATGAACGTCACTGCCTATGATTTGGAGGATAAGTTAACCATTACAGGTCTAGTCCTAGATGAGACCAAGACCTATGAGGTTGATCATGATGCCACTATCGTTGAGGAGGATGGTACAGAACTTCGTATCGCTCCTAAGGATGTCCAATATCAAAATGCAAGCATTTGGGGACGTTTAATTACCAACTTTGCTGGTCCTATGAATAACTTTATTCTTGGGGTGCTTGTCTTTATTATCTTAGCCTTTGTTCAAGGTGGTGTTCAAGATACATCGACCAACCGTATCCAGGTAGCCGATGGAGGCGCTGCTCAGGTGTCAGGCTTGAAAAATGGTGATGCCATCGAGGCTATCAATAAGGACAAGGTTACTGATTGGGACAGCTTGAAGGAAGCATTGACAGAGAATACCCAAAAATTCTCCAAAGGTGACAGCCTTTCTGTGACAGTTAAGAGAAGTAACGGTCAGGAAGAAACAATCTCTGTTAAACCTCAGGAGAACCAAGGTAGCTATTTTTTGGGTGTTTCTCCTGCTTTAAAAACAGGTCTTAAAGATAAGATTTTTGGTGGTTTCCAAATGGCTTGGGAAGGGGCCTTCAAAATTCTCGTAGCACTTAAAGGGCTTATCACCAACTTTAGTTTGAATAAACTTGGTGGACCGGTTGCTATGTTCCAGATGTCTGCCCAGGCTTCAGAAAATGGCTTGATTTCCATTCTAAACCTTATGGGGATGCTCTCAATTAACTTGGGAATTTTCAATCTTATCCCAATTCCAGCCCTTGACGGTGGAAAAATTGTTATGAATATTATTGAAGCCATTCGTCGTAAACCACTTAATCAAGAAATTGAAAGCTATATTACACTTGCAGGTGTTGCTATCATGGTTGTTCTTATGATTGCAGTCACTTGGAATGATATTATGCGTGCTTTCTTTTAATTAGAAACAAAGAAACGAAAGGAAGTCTAAGGGACTTGAGCCAAGGGCCAGCCTCCTTAGTATGTAAATGATGAAACAAAGTAAAATGTTGATTCCAACACTTCGTGAAATGCCAAGTGATGCTCAAGTTATCAGTCATGCCCTTATGGTACGTGCGGGTTACGTGCGTCAGGTTTCTGCTGGTATCTATGCTTATATGCCATTGGCAAATCGTGCTATCGAGAAATTCAAAACCATCATGCGTGAGGAGTTTGAAAAAATCGGTGCGGTTGAAATGTTGGCGCCAGCGCTTTTGACAGCAGATTTGTGGCGTGAGTCAGGCCGTTATGAAACTTACGGTGAAGACCTTTATAAACTTAAAAACCGTGATAAATCTGACTTTATCCTTGGTCCAACTCACGAAGAAACGTTTACTGCCTTGGTTCGTGATGCGGTTAAATCATACAAACAATTGCCACTTAATCTCTACCAAATCCAATCAAAATACCGTGATGAAAAACGTCCTCGTAACGGTCTTCTTCGTACACGTGAATTTATCATGAAGGATGCCTATAGTTTCCACCAAAACTATGAAGATTTGGATGTAACCTATGAAGACTACCGTAAAGCTTATGAGGCTATCTTTACACGTGCTGGCCTTGAATTTAAGGGTATTATCGGTGATGGTGGTGCCATGGGTGGTAAGGATTCTCAAGAATTCATGGCGGTTACTCCTGAGCGTACAGATCTCAACCGTTGGGTAGTTCTTGACAAGTCAATTGCTTCATTGGATGAGATTCCAGAAGATGTCATGGAAGAAATCAAGAAAGAATTGACATCATGGTTGGTATCTGGTGAAGACACAATCGCCTACTCTACAGAGTCAAGCTATGCAGCTAACCTTGAGATGGCGACAAATGCCTACACACCAGCGACTAAGGTTGTGACTCAAGAAGAAGTGGATCGAGTTGAAACGCCAAACTGCAAGTCAATTGATGAAGTTGCTGCTTTCTTGAATGTTCCAGAAGAACAAACCATCAAGACTTTGCTTTTCATTGCTGATGATGAACCAGTGGTGGCTCTTCTTGTCGGTAATGATCAGGTTAACGATGTGAAGTTGAAAAACTACCTTGCTGCTGATTTCCTTGAACCAGCTACAGAAGATGAAGCACGTCAAGTCTTTGGCGCTAACTTCGGTTCTCTTGGTCCAGTTAACCTTCCTGAAAATGTTCGTATCGTTGCGGACCGTAAGGTTCAAGACGTGGCTAATGCGGTCGTTGGAGCTAATGAAGATGGTTACCACTTGACAGGGGTTAACCCAGAGCGTGACTTCAAGGCAGAATACGTGGATATTCGTGAAGTTAAAGAGGGTGAAATTTCACCAGACGGTCAAGGTGTCCTTCAGTTTGCGCGTGGTATCGAGATTGGCCATATCTTTAAACTTGGTACACGTTACTCTGAAAGTATGGGTGCTAATGTTCTTGATGAAAATGGCCGTGCTGTTCCAATTATCATGGGATGTTACGGTATCGGTGTTAGCCGTATCTTGTCAGCTGTGATCGAACAACATGCACGTCTCTTTGTTAACAAGACACCAAAAGGTCAATACCGCTATGCATGGGGAATTAACTTCCCTAAAGAATTGGCTCCATATGATGTTCACTTGATTACAGTTAACACTAAGGATGAGGAAGCCAATGCTTTGACAGAACGTTTGGAAGCTGCTCTTATGGCTGAAGGCTATGATGTCTTGACAGATGATCGTAATGAGCGTGTTGGTTCTAAATTCTCTGACAGTGACCTTATCGGACTTCCAATTCGTGTGACAGTTGGTAAAAAAGCCAGCGAGGGTGTTGTCGAAGTTAAAATCAAGGCAACTGGTGATACTATTGAAGTTAATGCCGATAACTTGATTGAGACACTTGCTATCTTAACAACAGAACAAGATGCTTAATCTAAAAAATCTTTTCTTGCAGCAGCAGGAAGAGATTTTTCTTTTGCAGTGACAATGATAAATTGAGAGAAAAGAGAGTAAATTCCAATTTGACAGAATTGTCTAAATAGTGTAAACTTAAAACTATCATAACTACGGAGGCATCACATGCTTAACAAAGCGACCCATTTGGGAAATCTTAAAGCTTTTTATTACTTTAGTTTCTTTAGATAGGACGTTTGTGTTTCAGGATACAAGCGTCAGTCAGTTTGTATCTATGAAGCTAAAGCATTTTGTGATGGATTAGCCGATTAGATGAATAGGTCTAACCGGTGACATAAGCTAGCCTGTGCTAGTCAAGATGCATAAAACCAGTTGGGCCTGTCCTAACTGGTTTTTTTCATACCGTGGTCTATTTTTTATTTTCATTTGACGCTATCATCTTGGAAAAAAGATGAAAGAAAATTGGAAATAGATAGAATAAAAATAGAGGTATACAAGATGAAGAAATTCTTGGTCAGTATGATGGCTGTCATTACAGCTGTCCTCTTGGTAGCATGTTCCAATGCTTCTAATAAAGATTTGGTTCACGTCGGTGTGCTCCAATATGTGGAACATCCTTCCTTGTCAGCGACACGTAAAGGGTTCATTGAAGAACTCAAAGAGGAAGGTTACGTCGACGGTAAGAACATCAAAATCGATTATCAGAATGCACAAGGAGATCAGTCTAACTTGCAGACGATTTCTCAGTCGCTTATTGAAGATAACGATCTTATGTTGGCTATCGCAACCCCAGCAGCTCAGTCTTTGAGTAGTTTGACAAAGGACAAGCCAATTCTTTTTACAGCTGTTACAGATCCAGTTTCAGCTAAATTGGTTAAGTCTATGGACAATGTTGGAGGAAATGTGACAGGGACAAGCGACATGTCACCAATCAACAAACAAGTCGAGTTGTTGAAAAAGGTCCTTCCAAACACTAAAAAAGTTGGGATTATGTACACGACCAGCGAGCGTAACTCAGAAGTTCAGGTTGAAGAAGCCAAGAAATATTTCAAGGAAGCTGGTATTGAAACGGTTATCAAAGGAATTTCATCAACCAATGATATCCAAGACACAGCCAAGAGCTTGATGAGTCAAACCGAAGTGATTTTCATACCAACTGACAATACCATTGTTAGTGCTATTAATACCTTGGTAGATCTTTCTAAAGAGACTAAGGTTCCAGTTGTTGGTAGTGACGCTGGTAGTGTAGAAAAAGGTGTCCTGTTCACTTATGGAACTAACTATGAAGCGCTTGGACGTCAAACAGGTAAGTTGGCAGGCCGTGTTCTCCGAGGCGAGAAGGTCAAGGATGTCGATGCCGAGTATCCTAAAACCCTAAATGTTGTGGTTAACCATGACATGGCTAAAGAACTTGGTATTGATGTTTCTAGCATTAGTGACGAGGAATCTAAAGCATCAACGCAAGATGACAAACCAATTGCTAAAAAAGATAAGGGTGTCATTAAGCTTAAGGTCAATAAGTCTTCTAAAAAAGGATTTTCAAATGTGGTGCTAACAGCCATCTCTCAGGGACTTCTCTGGGCTATTATGGCTATTGGGGTCTTCATTACCTTCCGTATTTTGGACCTTGCTGATTTGACAGCTGAGGGGGCCTTCCCACTTGGTGCTGCTACGACAACTATCATGATTATCCGTGGAATCAACCCAATCTTTGCGACACTCGGTGGTTTTGTAGCTGGTATGCTTGCTGGAGCGGTGTCTGGCTTTATGCATACGAAAATGAAGATACCAGCACTCTTAACAGGGATTATAACCTTAACAGGGCTCTATTCAGTTAACCTTTTGGTTCTTGGAAGTGCTAATGTCTCTCTATCAGGACATAATACGCTAGTAACTATGGTGATGGGACTCGGTTTGTCTAAGCTGAATGGTGTGATTCTATTAGGACTGATTTTTGTTAGTCTGGTAGTACTTATGTTGGTTGTTCTCCTTAATACACAGGTTGGACTTGCTCTTCGTGCAACAGGTGATAACCTTGCCATGGGTGAAGCCAATGGTATCAAGGTTGACCGTATGAAGATTCTTGGCTACATGATTTCCAATGGTTTGATTGCCCTATCAGGTGCCCTCCTAGCTCAAAACAATGGCTATGCGGATATGAATATGGGTACTGGTACAATCGTAAATGGTTTGGCTGCAATCATCTTGGCCGAAGTTATTGTCAAGTATCTACCACTTGGCAAACGTCTCTGGTCAATTGTTGTAGGAGCTGTCCTCTACCGTTTGGTCTTAGTTATTATCCTTGCCATGAACGTTGATGCTCAAATGTTGAAATTGGCTTCAGCCATCTTGCTTGCTATCATCCTTTATGTGCCAGAAGTACGACAAAAATTGAAAATCAGACCTAACAAATCCTTGACTCCAGGAGGTGACAAGTAATGGCTTTACTTAGTTTACAACAGATTCACAAAACCTTTGAAAAAGGCACAGTCAATGAAAATCACGTCCTTCGTGGTTTGGATCTCGACATTGAGCAGGGAGATTTTATCTCTGTCATTGGGGGAAATGGTGCTGGTAAATCAACCTTGATGAATTCAATTGCTGGTGTTCTTAGCATTGATGAGGGGGATATCTTGTTGGAGGGACAATCTATTAAGAAATCATCTGTAGATGAGCGCTCTAAAGATATTAGTCGTGTTTTCCAAGATCCTCGAATGGGGACAGCGACAAACCTTTCTATCGAAGAAAATATGGCGATTGCCTATCGTCGCGGTAAGAAACGTAGCTTCTTTAAAAAGTCTATCACTGAAAGCGAGCGTCAAGTCTTCAAGGAAGCCTTGGTAGATCTAGGTCTTGGTCTTGAGAATCGTATGAAGACCGATGCTAATTTCTTGTCAGGTGGACAACGTCAGGCCTTGACACTTGCTATGGCAACCTTGGTTCGTCCAAAAATCTTGCTTTTGGATGAACACACAGCAGCCCTAGATCCTAAGACAAGTGACATGGTTATGAATTTGACACGTAAGATTGTTGAAGAACAAGAATTGACAACCCTTATGATTACCCATAATATGGAACATGCTATTGAATATGGGAACCGTCTGGTCATGCTCTATCATGGTAAAATCGTCGTCGATGTGCGAGGTGAGGAAAAGAAAAACCTCACCGTTGACGACCTTTTAAGAAAATTCTCCGAAGCCAGCGGAGAAGAGCTTGCAAACGACAGAATGATGCTGGCAAAATAATTTCAGCCAATAATTTTGATGATACTCAAAGGACACTAGTTTT
>OGYY01002455.1_pt1 | contig 13586 bp, 9 predicted proteins | sample 1576671 | NCBI WGS metagenome assembly OGYY01 (sample SAMEA3541593, study PRJEB24748) | human gut metagenome | biome: human gut; feature: human-associated habitat; material: faeces | place: China | collected 2012 | reverse complement strand
CTTCCGATCTTACAGAAACTTTCTCCCTCCAGAAGTGTAAAAACCGAGATACTTGCTCCCGGTTTTTACGAATTTGCGAAGCAAATTCTATTTTACGCGCGCTACAGCGCGAATTGGATGGAGCGACAGGAATATCCACTCTTTAGACAAACTGAACACCTTCTTCACATTTTGTGAGGAAGGTGTTATTTTTTGCGCAAAAAGGTTTCTTTTACGCCGATATAGAGTAAAACCACGCCGAAAACACGCCGCAGCAGGTCGGTGTCCACTCTTGCGGCAAGCAGCGCCGAAAGCACTGAGGTCACCACGCCTGCCGGTACACAGCATTTGACCGCTTCCCTTTCAATGAGTCCGTTTTTGAGGTGCGAAATCAGCGCTGCAGGCGCACACGAGAGAAAATACAGCAGGTTGATGCCGCCCGCCTGATACTGCCCTGCCCCTTCAAAAAGCGTCAGATACAGCAGCAAAAGTGAGCCGCCGCCAATGCCGAAGCCGCTTAAAATACCGGTCAGCAGACCGATTGCGACCGCAAGTACCGCGCTCACAGCAGCAGGACGGCACGGACGCCGCCATAGAGAATCAGCACGCCGAATGCACGGCGCAGCCAGTCTGCCTTTACCCTGCCGAATAGCTTTCCGGCCAGCACGCCGCCTGCCGCGCCGCCGAGCAGATACGGCACCGCCTGCCCAATCGGCAGACCGCCCTTTAGCCAGTAAATCACCGCTGAGACCGCGCACAGCGGGAAAATTACCGCGACTGAGGTCGCAAACGCGCGCTTCTGCTCCATGCCGCACCAGGAAATCAGCAGCGGTACAAGAAATAACCCGCCGCCTGCCCCGAAAAATCCGTTTGCTGCACCGGAAAGAGCACCTGTGACCGCATATTTCACTGAAATTTTCATAAAAGAAACCCTCCGGTGACAGTTTGCACCGAAGGGCTTGTTTTTATGTGTATTATTTGTCGGCTTCGCGCTCGCGTTCCTCTTCCTTTTTGAGCTTCTGCTCGTTGGCGTAAACACGGTTCTGCAGACGGCACAGTTCCTGTGCAAGCGGGTCCGGCAGGTTGATCTGGTCGAGCGCATACGCCGGAGACGGACCGACACGCTGACCGGCAATCTTGACGACGCGCGCCTTGATGCCGACAACCGTAGAATCCGGCGGAACCTCCTGCAGTACGACAGCATTCGCGCCGATACGGCTGTTGTCACCCACCTTGAACGGTCCGAGAACCTTCGCACCGGTCGAAATGAGCACGTTGTTTCCGATGGTCGGATGACGCTTGCCGGTGTCGTGACCGGTACCGCCGAGCGTTACACCGTGGTAAATCGTGCAGTCGTCGCCAATCTCAGCGGTTTCACCGATAACGATGCCCATGCCGTGGTCAATAAACAGGCGTTTGCCGATCTGTGCACCCGGGTGGATCTCAATACCGGTCATATGCCGCGCAAACTGCGACAGCGCACGCGCAAGAAAGAAATGCTTGTGTTTGTACAGCCAGTGCGCCTGACGGTGGTAAAACAGGGCATGAAAGCCCTGATAGAGCAAAACAACTTCCAGTGTGGTGCGTGCTGCCGGGTCGCGGTCCCGGATCGAGCGTGCATCCTCAAGCAATCCCTTAAAAATCATAGTATCCCTTCCAAACTTTAGGGGTATAAAGCAGTATATGTAATCGGAAGATAAAAGGTTCCGACAGCCGTTTATGATACTTGCATAAACGAACGATAGTATTATTATAGACTCTTTTCGGTGAAAATTCAAACACTACGTTGAATTCCGTGAAAAAAGTGGTATAATGTAAGAAGATTATGCTGAACGAGGTACGAAAATTATGAAAATTACTGTCATGGGACTGGGTTATATCGGCCTGCCGACGGCGATCACGCTGGCTGAGGCTGGTTTTGAGGTCTGCGGCTTTGACGTAAACAAAAAGACCATCGAAACCCTGCAGGGCGGTCATATCCATATTGTAGAGCCGGGTCTGCAGGAAGCATTTGAAAAGGCTGTTGCACACGGTCATCTGCATTTTTCCGAAGAGCTTGGCAAGTCCGATGTATTTTATATTTCGGTGCCGACACCGTTCTTCAAGGACGAGAACGGCAGCCACAAGGCCGATCTGCGCTTTGTAGAGTCTGCAGGCCGTATGGCAGGCAAGGTGCTCGAGCCGTCCAATCTGGTCATTCTGGAGTCCACCGTGCCGCCGCACACCTCCGAGATGCTCGCACGCGTACTGAGCGAGGAATCCGGCATCCCGATGAATGAGATTCACGTTGCACATTGTCCGGAGCGCGTTATCCCGGGCAACATGATGTACGAGCTGAAGAACAATGACCGCATCGTCGGCGCCCGCACGCCGGAGGCTGCTGAAATGGCGGCATCCATCTACGAGAAGGTGCTTGAGAAGGGTGTTGTTCACAAGACCGACGACCTGACCGCCGAAATGTGCAAGCTGACCGAGAACACCTTCCGTGATGTCAACATCGCTTACGCAAATGAGCTGTCCGTCATCTGCGACAAGATGGGCATTGACGTTTTTGAGCTGATCAAGCTGGCAAACTGCCATCCGCGCGTTAACATCCTGACCCCGGGTGTCGGCGTTGGCGGCCACTGCATCGCAGTTGACCCGTGGTTTATCTACGAGCAGTTCCCGGCGGAGGCAAAGGTTATCCTTGCGGCACGCGAGCGCAACGAGAACAAGCCGCACTTCGTCGCTGACAAGGTTGTAGCAAAGATGAAGAAGGTAACCGACACGGTCGGCGTGCTCGGCCTGTCCTATAAGCCGGACGTTGACGACCTGCGTGAGTCGCCGTCTATCGAGCTGTGCCACATCCTGCAGGAAAAGGGCGTAAAGGTTATCGCGTGCGAGCCGTTCGCCAAGGACACTGAGGTGCAGAACATCCCGAACGTATCGTTCGAGGAGGTTCTCAAGGCAGATTATCTGGTCATCACACTCGGTCACACGCTGTTCAAGGAGAATAAGGACAAGATCGCAGAGAAGCCGTACTTCGACTGCGTTGGTATGATGGAATAATTTCGCAAATAACAGAAAGCCGCCTGTCCGGGCGGCTTTCTGTTATTTGAAGTAGGAATTAGTCGTTAGAAATGAGTCATTATGGGCGTTCTGCCGCTGAAATCCGGTTCATATAATGCGGAACAGGGGAGAGGTGGGATGCCGATGGACGATATCTTACAAGTAAATGAGCGGATGCGCGGCCTGATATGGGGCGCGCCCATGCTGATTCTGCTGCTTGGCACCGGATTGTACTTCACGGCGGTGACCGGAGTTTTTCAGGTGCGGTACTGCGCGCTCTGGCTGCAGAAAACGCTGTTTTCCTGTTTTACCGGTGCCGCAAGACGGACAAGCGGCGGCGTTTCTCCGTTTGCGGCCATGTGCACCGCACTTGCCGCGACGGTCGGCACGGGCAACATCGCAGGCGTGGCAACCGCGCTGACGCTCGGCGGTCCGGGCGCGGTGCTCTGGCTGTGGGTGAGCGCCTTTGTCGGAATGATGACAGCTTTTGCGGAGAATACGCTCGGCATGCTCTACCGTGAAAAGGGAAGCGATGGCAGCTGGCGCGGCGGAGCCATGCTGTACCTGAAAAACGGTCTGCACAGTCCGCTATTGGCGGGAGCCTTTGCGCTGTTCTGTGTGCTGGCATCGTTCGGTATCGGCAACATGAGCCAGTGCAACTCAATCGCGCAGGGACTTTCCGGCTCGTTCGGCATACCGAGCGGGATCGTCGGCGCGGTGACAGCGGTTTTGCTCGGCGCGGTGCTTCTCGGCGGCCTCAAACGGCTGTCCCGCGTGACGGAAACGCTCGTACCGTTCATGGCGCTGTTCTACATGGGCGGTGCGGTCGTTGTGCTGTGGGTGCATCGGGCGGCGCTGCCGCAGGCGTTCGCGCAGATTTGCTCGATGGCATTCGATACGCGGGCGGGCACAGGCGGCGCGCTCGGCTACGGCATGACGCAGGCCATCCGCGCGGGCGTGTCGCGCGGCGTATTTTCAAATGAAGCCGGGTTGGGCTCATCCGTCATGGTGCATGCCGCCGCAGACGCAAAAGAGCCGTGTGAACAGGGGATGTGGGCGGTGTTTGAAGTGTTCTTCGACACGATTGTGATGTGCAGCGTCACCGCGTTCGTCATTCTCACGAGCGGGGTATACGACGTAAGCCGCTACGCGCTCGCGTCCGGAACGCCTTTGCTTTCTCAGCTGACAACCGGTGCACAGCTTACCGCAGAGGCGTTCTCCACCGTATTCGGGCGGTTCGGCAGGGGATTCGTTGCGGTGTCGCTCGCGCTGTTTGCATTCTCGACCCTGCTCGGCTGGTCATATTACGGACAGCGTGCAGCGGCCTATTTAATGGGGGAGCGGGTGATTCCGGTCTACAAGGCGGCCTTTCTTCTGGCGGCGGTAGCGGGCTGCATGATGCGGCTTGAGCCGGTGTGGGCGCTCAGCGACACGTTCAACGGCCTGATGGCGCTGCCTAATCTGGCGGGCGTGCTGGCACTTCGGCGGCAGGTGATTGCGGAATGGTGTCGCTATAAATGCGATTTATGACGTTAAACCATTGCAAGTTGCACAAAAATATCCTTTCGGACGGAAAAAACAGGATTAGCACTTGTAAATCCGGTTAAATCCATATAAAATAGAATGGAATTGCGGACACGATTTGTCTGTGTATAAGGGGGAAATAAGGAATGGACGTTACGGCAACTGTTTGGACACTGCTGCCGCCGATCATCGCGATCGCGCTTGCGTTGATCACGAAGGAGGTTTACTCCTCGCTGATGATCGGTATTCTTTCGGGTGCGCTGCTCTATACGGGCTTCCATCCGCTGAAAGCCGTCGAGACGACTTTCACCATCATGGGCAGTAAATTGGGAGATAATATCAATATTTGTATCTTCCTCGTACTGCTCGGCATTCTGGTATCGCTCATCACCAAATCGGGCGCATCACGCGCATACGGTGAGTGGGCGGTCAAGACCATTCGCAGCCGGCGCGGCGCGTCGTTTGCGACCTCGTTCCTCGGAATGTTCATTTTCGTGGACGATTACTTCAACTGCCTCACCGTCGGCACGGTCATGCGTCCGGTGACGGACAAGTACAGCATTTCACGGGCAAAGCTGGCGTACATCATCGATGCAACGGCGGCTCCGGTCTGCATCATCGCGCCGATCTCCTCGTGGGCGGCGGCGGTCGGCTCGTCCCTGCCGGAATCGAGCACGCTGGACGGCTTCTCGCTGTTCCTCAAGACCATCCCGTTGAACCTGTACGCGCTGCTGACGCTCGCGTTCCTCATCTGGCTGATGGCTGCTGATTTCGACTTCGGCCCGATGAAAAAGTACGAGCTTGCGCATAAGGATGACGATCTCTCTCTGATTGAGGAGACTCACGTTGTAGCCGGCTCGGGCAAGGTTTACGACCTGATCCTGCCGATCAGCGTACTGATCGTGCTCTGCATTGCAGGCATGCTGTACACCGGCGGCATTCTGGAAGGCGCGAACATCGTTGAGGCGTTCGCAAACTGCGATTCTTCCACCGCGCTGGTACTTGGCTCGTTCTTTACGCTGCTGTTCACCTTTGTGCTGTACATCCCGCGCAAGGTGCTGTCCTTTGGCCAGTTCTGTGAGGCATTCACCGAGGGCTTCAAGGCAATGGTTCCGGCTATTCTCATCCTGACGCTTGCGTGGACGCTGTCCGGTGTCTGCCGTGAAGAGTACCTCAACATCGGCGGCTTCGTATCCTCTGTGGTGAAGGCGGAATCCACCATCGGTATGTTCATGCCGGCGGTATTCTTCCTCATCGCGCTTGGTCTGGCCTTTGCCACCGGTACCTCCTGGGGCACGTTCAGCATCCTGATCCCGATCGCTATTGCGGTATTCGGCGATGCACCGTCCACCATGCTGATCATGACCGTGGCAGCCTGCCTGTCCGGTGCGGTCTGCGGCGACCACATTTCGCCGATTTCGGATACGACCATCCTCGCATCCGCGGGTGCACAGTGCAACCACATTGATCACGTTTCCACGCAGATGCCGTACGCGCTGATGATCGCGGCGATGAGCTTCGTAGGCTTCCTTGTCGGCGGTGTGACCGGAAACGACATTCTGGCGCTTGGCGTAGGTGTGGTGCTGCTGGTGCTCACCGTTGCGGTTATTACTGCACGCCAGAAGAAAAAGGCGTAACAACGTCAATTAAAGTCGCAAAATTATGCTCTCCCTTCGGGGAGAGCATAAAATTGCAATAAATCCCATTTTATCCGGTCAAAACTGGATAAGCAGACTCCCGAAAGAAGGTATCCCATTTGACCACTGACCTTACCGTCGGAAAACCGTCGCAGAAGCTGTTCTGGTTCTCGATTCCGCTGCTGCTCAGCGTTGCGTTCCAACAACTGTACCAGATGGCTGACTCCATCATCGTAGGCCGTTTTGCCGAGACCGTAGAAGCCGGTGAGCTGGCGCTGGCCGCTGTCGGCGCGAGCTACCCAATCACGCAGCTGTTCGTTGCGGTCGCAACCGGTATCAACATCGGTACCGGCGTACTCGTTTCGCAGCTGTTCGGCGCAAAGCGCTATCTGCGCATGAAGACCGCCATCTCGACCGCACTGCTCACCACCACGACGGTGGCGCTGCTGCTGACGCTGATCGGAGCCATCGGAACGCACGGCATCATGAACGCGCTGTCCACGCCGGAGAATATCTTTGCGGACGGCTCGCTGTATCTGCGCGTGTATGTGTTCGGTCTGCTGTTCCTGTTTATCTATAACGTGTGTACGGGTATCTTCAATGCCATGGGCGACAGCCGAACGCCGCTGATCCTGCTTGTGCTGTCCTCGGTCGGCAATGTCATTCTGGATATGGTATTTGTTGCCGGTCTGCACTGGGGCGTTGCCGGCGTTGCAGGGGCGACGTTTATCGCGCAGGGCGCGTCCGGTATTCTGGCGTTTGTGCTGCTGCTGCGCCGCGTGCGTTCGTTTGATACGGGCCACCACTTCGTGCTGTTCGCGCCCGAAATGCTGCGCCGACTGACCAACTACGCCGTGCCGTCCATCGCACAGCAGAGCTTTGTATCGGTCGGCAATGTGGTCATTCAGTATTACATCAACCTGTGCGGTGCGACCGTTATCGCGGGATTCTCGGCGGCAAACCGCGTCAACCAGTTTGCGCTGACCTGCTGCATGTCGTTCGCGTCCGGTCTGTCCAGCTATGTTGCGCAGAATATCGGCGCCCGCAAGCTGGACCGCATCGGTCCGGGTCTCAAATGGGGTGCGGTGTATTCGCTCGGCCTGTCCGTGGTGTTTATGGCGATCTATCTGCCGTTTGCGAACAAGATCATCAGCCTGTTCGTTCCGGCGGGCAGTGCCTCCGGCGTTATTGATGTCGCACGAGGCTATCTGTTCACGGTCGTACCGTTCTATCTGGTCGTATGCACCAAGTTCGTGTGCGACAGCGTGCTGCGCGGTGCCGGTGCAATGCGTCCGTTTATGGTAACGACGTTTTCCGACCTGATTATCCGCGTGGTGCTGTCCATTGCGCTGTTCTATGTGGTCGGCAACGAGCACGGTATCTGGCTCAGCTGGCCGATCGGCTGGTTCCTCGGCTCGGGTCTGTCGGTGTTCTTCTATAAGTCCGGTGCGTGGAAAAAGAATCTGCCTACATTCTAACCGGTCGCAAAATTGCGAAATGAAAGGGTTTCCTATCGGGAAACCCTTTTTTATGACATTTTCGTGCCTGTTTCTTAATAATCTGCATAACGACACGGCTGACAATTTCTCACTTTCGGGCAGAGTCTTTCTGCATTTCATTCCCGTAAAACTGCATTTCGTGAAAAAGGCGTTCCGGCTGATCGAAAATCTGCTATGGTATAAGTACAGCGGAAGGCACGGACAGCACCGTCGAGTAACGGCTTCTTCGATACCGGCTGATGAATTGCAGGGTCGCAGCTTCCGCAATATGAAGAACAACTCCTCATAATTGAGATACCCCGCCGGATGGAAAGCGAGTAAAATTCCGTTCGGCGGGGTACTGTTTTGCACGGAAAAAAACGAGGCGCGCATGCCGTTCACAGGAATGGTGGGAGCACCGGGGTTTTGAAATTGCGTGACGATTGCGGCTCTGTGTGATATGATGGAGAAAAACAGCAGGAGGTGTTTGGGTGAGGATACTTTTTATCTGCCATGGGAATATATGCCGCAGTCCGATGGCAGAATATATCATGAAGAAACTGGTAAAACGAGAAGGCGTCGCGGGTGACTGGGAGATCGAATCGGCGGCTGTCAGCCGTGAGGAGATCGGCAATCCGGTGTATCCGCCGGCGCGGCACAAGCTGCTTGAGCAGGGAATCCCGTGCGGGCAGCATGCGGCGCGGCAGATGACGCGCGCAGATTATGATCGGTTTGATCTGCTGATTGGCATGGACCGGTCCAATTTGCGCACCATGCAGCGCATTTGCGGCGGCGATCCGGACGGAAAGCTGCATTTGCTGCTGGATTTTACCGACCGAAAAGGCGAGGAGGTCGCCGACCCGTGGTATACCGGCGATTTTGATGCCGTGTGGGAGGATTTGCTGGAAGGGTGTCAGGCGCTGCTGAGGGAATATAGGTAAGAAAAAAGGAAACCCGGGTGGGTTTCCTTTTTGTTGGGGTTACTCGATGATTTTACTGCCGCGCTTGTTGATTTTAAGCGTCAAATCTTTATAGCCATCTGCGGAGATAACAAGAATATTTGTATCCTCGGAAAAAGCGCTGGTAGAGAAAGAAATATTTTTATCAGAAGAATTGTTTTGAATCTTGTACTCATTACGGGAAGGCATATAGCCACTCGAAGCAGACAATTCGGTACCATTTAATGTGATTTTTTCAATTTTGTTTAGATACTCTCCGGCAGCGGTATTGTTGCTGCCTTGATCGAAAATAAGCTGACCATAATTCCAGCCCATATATGTCGGAACATCTACACCCGTGGAAGTATTGCCATTATTACCAGTGTTGCTACCGTTATTATCACTGCTATTATTGTCGCCGGAATTGCCGTTGTTATTGTCGTCAACAATGAGCTTGCCGTCCTTGGTGATGGTAACCGTCAGTTCCTTGTAGCCAGTAGCAGTGATAGTTACCGTGTTGTTGCCATCGACGAAAGAACCACTGCCAATAGACAGGTAGCCATCGTTTGCCATGGAGATAGAGTAGGTATTATTATTCCATACCACACCAGAGGAATAAGTAGTACCGTTTACTTTCACAGCAGTGATTTTGCTGATATAAGAGGTATCGTCAAAGGAAAGTTTGTAATCGCCCATAATATCCGTAGAAGCGGAAGTGGGCTTCGGAGCATCTTGAGTTTCAGCAGGAGTCTCAGAGCCACCATTGTCACCGGAGCCACTGTTATCACTGCCATCAACAACCAGCTTACCGTCCTTGGTGATGGTGAGGGTCAGGTCTTCGTAGCCGTACTTAGTATTGCGAATTACGACAGTATTCTTATCTTCGGTAAATGCAGATGCACCCAGATTGAGAATATTGTAACCGTTATAGGAAGGATCATACCAACCGTATTCCGTATCACCAAGCATGGACAGCGAGTACAAGAGGGAATTTTGCGTATATGCCTTGTCGTTTACAGTTACGGAATCAATATAATTCCACCAAGTAAAATCAACCGTGCCGAAATCCAGAGAGTAGATGCCAGTTGCAAAGCTAACATCCGGAGTGGCGTTCGGAACCTTTTTGAGAGAGCCAGCCATAGTAAATGCAGTGTTCAGCTCATTGTAGTAATCTGCGGTAAGCTGCAGCGTATACTTACTCGGCTTGGTTATGTTATGCAGACGAATTACAGTATTATTTTCATCAATCGAATAATAGATAGCGGTATCGCCTTCAACGCCCTGCTTGGATACGGTCTTCTTGTTATTATCCTGATCGGTCAATACAACAGACTTCAGATTCTTGAGAAAATCGCCCTTGGAGCCGTTAATGGTAATAACAACCGGCTGACCTCCTGTCGTATCTGCAACCGAAAGGGACAGACCGGATTCTGTTGCCTTGTTATAGGTGAACTTTACTTCCTGTGCCTTATAGCCTGCGGAAACGATTTTCAGCGAGGTTTCGCCAACCGTGAGTGCATCCTTTTTGAGAGTAATGGCATTGCCATCAATAGTGTAGTAATCGCTGCTCAGCTCGCGCCAGTCACTATTCAGATACAGTGCAGTAATCTTGCTGAGATAATCCGAACCGTTTTCAAAGGTCAGAGTAACATCGCTGCCCTCGTTTGCGTCGGAAATTGTCGGAGCGATGAAATCCAGCTTACCGGATACATCGCTGTTCTGAATATCGCCCAGCAGACCATCTTCCAGTACAGCCTTGGTAGCACCCGGCGGATTGGTGGTTACAGCATCGCCGGAAGTGCGGTAGTCACCAAACGGAATCCACAGCTTGCCTTCCGTAGAAATCTTATCATAGTAGTTAGAACCGCGGAAATACTTGGTATCGCCGGTATCAAATGCAGAGTCCAGCGTAGAGGTTTCATATGCCCAGTATTCATATACAGCATCGGAAGCAGAAGTGCTCTTGTTCAGATCATTCAGCACGCAGGCATTTGCAACCAGATCGCTCTTAAACAGGAAATTGGTTGAAATAGCGTATCCGCCGCCAGAGCTGGTGGTGCCGCCGGAAGAAGAACTGCCGGTTGCGCGGCTGATTGCGTCCAACGTGATGGCAGTCTGCGAAACCGGAGTAAGACCGCCGTTAACAGTAAATTCTTTGCTGAAGGTTTTGAAGCCGTTTGCCTGAATGGTCAGCTTGTAGCTGCCGCTGTACTTCAAAAAGTTTCTGCCGTTTTTAACGGATTCATCATTATACAGTACAAACAGATCCTGACTCCACAGGAAATAATCAATGGTGTCATCATTATTCTGCAGTTCAATGGTATCCTGCGCGCCGTTTGCGCCGACAGGACCGCTCAACGTTACCTTTTCAATAGGGTCGGTAATACCATACACCAGATTGCTTACTTCAAAATGCAGGTTTTTGCCGGACTGAGGTGTTTCCTTCAGGGTCAGTTTGGGTTCTGCTTCGTTTACCACATGAATAGCAGCCAGCGTGTAAGATTTTTTGCCGTTTGCATCGGTCGAACAAACGCGAACGTAATAACGGCCGTTGCTGCGGAAGTTATCCTGCTGGAGAGCAATGTTGAGAGTACCAACCGTGCTGCCGTGATGAGCCTCGGTATCCTTGGTATAGGTCAGATGGTCATTCAGCGTTTTGTGATACTGGTCGTAGGTTACCAGCTCCAGAGCACCGGTATCTGCAATGTTTTCAAACCATGCCCGATCATCATCGGCGGTGTAGTTGAACATAATCGTTACGGTGCCATTGCCGTCTGTATCCATAACCGTTTCCGGAGAGTAGCTCGGATGCGGATTTACAGCGGCAGTGGTGCCAAAGGTGGTTTTGCTGGGCAGAACACGTGCATTGCCTGCATCGTCGTAATTCGTCAGATAGTAATCCCAAATTGCCAGCGGACCATGCTTGACAAAATAGTCCGGCAAGTAATGGTCACCGGTGTAAACTGCACCGTCCACCTTGGTGCCGAGGTCAGTAGTTTGAGTCTTATTTCCGCTGGTCAGGGTGACAGAACCCGGCTGTGCCACGAGCGGGAGCTTGACAACAGAGCCGTCATCGGTTACCGGAGTAGCATATTTTGTTACATCAGCACCATCAACGGTGATGACGGTATTTTCCTTGGTGAAGCCGGTGCGGAAGGAAAGCGCCAGATATGCGCCTGCATCGGTAGTTACGACCTGTGCGTCTGCAATCTCGGTCTTGACAGTCGTATTGCTGTCGCTCGAAGAGCCGCCGGAGGACGAACCGCCGCTCGAGCCGCCGGAAGCCGTGCTGCCAACCGTCTCGGTCTTACCTGCGGAAACCGCTTTATCGCCGGCCTTGACGCCGGAAATGCTGTCTGCTGCGGTAACCTTGGTGCCGGTGGTGGTAACGGTTACGTTATTGGCGTTCGCCTTTACGGTTCCAACCTTGCCTGCACCGGTAATCTTTGCGCCTTCTGCGTTGACGTTGATGGAACCGACAGACGCGCCGCTGTTTACGGTAATGGCAGAACCCTGTGCGACTGTGATGTTGTCAACCGAGCCGGAAACCGCAATGTCGGTATTGGCGATAATGCCTTTGCCGGCCTTGGTGTCCTTGAAGGTTACACCGCTTTCGCCGCCGCGCAGCACAATGCGGCCGGTGACAGTAACACCCGTCAGGTCGATTCTGCTGACGCCGTCTGCAATGATGAGATCGCCGTTGATGGTCTTGCCAGCCAGGGAAACGCTGTTTTCACGCACAATAACGCTGCCGTCCACCGTGGCAGACAGAGAATCGTCTGCATCGGCGTAGGTGCTGGCCATCTCACTGATGACCTTGGCAAATTCCGCACGGGTGATGCTGGTTTTTGGATTCAGCTTACCATTTGCACCGTTGACATAGCCGTTTTCGATCAATGCAGCTACACTGCTTTGTGCCCATGCAGAGACAGAAGCACCATCGGTGTAATGGTTCAGAACGGACGTATCGCCGCTTTCAAGTGCAAATGCACGCGCAAGCACAACAAAAGCTTCTTCACGGGTGATCGGCGCTTCGGGATTCAGTTTGCCGTTTGCACCCTGAAATGTGCGCATGGCAACGGCCAGTTCGAGATCGTTGTAATACCATGCAGAAGTGTTTGCATCGCTGTAAACCGACAGGTCAGCTGTTTTGCGAGCGGCAAAGGCACGGTTGACGATAGTAGCCATCTGGGCACGAATCAGCAGGCCGGAGCTGTTAATCTGGCCGTTTGAGCCGTTCAGCAGGCCGTTCTGTACAGCGCTGCGCAGGCCAGCTGCGGACCAGTCGGTCGGGAAATCGGTAAAGTCTTCGGGCGAGGCAGCGAATGCATTCGCTGGCAGTAGCATAGCTCCTGCCAAAAGCATCGCAAGGGTACGTTTTTTGTTCAAGAATATTTTCCTCCTTGTCGTTAGACTGAGCTAACTATACCAGTAAAAATTTTCCTTTCCATAGGAAAGGAGTGTGATCACAGTGAGTTATCATATGCTAACTTGTAAGTGGGTAATAAAATATCATAAAGATTTTGTGTTGTCAAATCCTGATATTTACATAAAAGAACGGTCGTATCACATAAACAACACAAAAGTACACAAAATCCTGCAATGAGTTAGAATAAGCTAACTCCAAACGTGATTTTTAATAAAAGAAAAATTTTTTGTATGTGCGATATATATTGTATACAGCGGAAAAGACACAAAGTAGCGCACAATTTCCGCGAATGTCGGTGTACAGCGGCAGGTGGTGTTTTATTTTCAGGACATTTGGACAGGAGGAATATATAATATAGGTATATATAGAGTGTACAAATTTCCTGTAAAAAAATTTTTGAAAAAGTTGAAGAAAAGTGTTGACATTAGGCGCATACTGCGGTATACTAAATAAGCTGTCAGCGAGAGTTGATGAGCTGAAAAGTTCAGAAACAAGCGCAAAACAGCAGATTGTACCTTGTAAATTAAACAACGATGTGCTTAAACTTTTGTTC
>OGYY01002449.1_pt1 | contig 13622 bp, 9 predicted proteins | sample 1576671 | NCBI WGS metagenome assembly OGYY01 (sample SAMEA3541593, study PRJEB24748) | human gut metagenome | biome: human gut; feature: human-associated habitat; material: faeces | place: China | collected 2012 | reverse complement strand
GGCAACCGGTATCCGGTATCTGCTTGATTATTTTGACCTGCCATTAGAAAATGCCTATGCATTTGGAGACGGAAGTAATGATGAACCTATGTTGGCATATGTGCCAAATAGTATTATAATGAAAAAAGGTCCGGAATATCTGAGAAAGAAAGTCCGTCTTGTAACGGATGATGTCAGAGAAGACGGAATCTATAAAGCTATGAAAAAAATGGAGATTATCTAATGGACGAAGAATATTCAAAAGTAACGATGGTCGATCAGTTAGCTATCGCAGTATCCAGCCCGAAAAATTATAAGCATCTGACGAAGTTAAAAGCGAGCAAGACGGTAGGATTTATGATATTGATCGCTTTTATCCTGACCTTTATCGAGTTTGGAATCGGTGTCATTACCTTTATCATGCATGTGGGAGGGTTAAATAACCTGATCACGAATAAGGTTCCGCAGTTTGTGATTGAGGATGGTAAGCTTACGGCAGAATCAGAGATGTCACTGGATATTGGAAATGCAACGATATATATGAATACGGATTATGACAGAATTACACTTGATGATATCAAGACAAATGGCGTGTATATTGCATTTGGCAAAGAGAATGTAGTCATGGGAATGATAAACGGCGGACAGACGTATGAATATTCAACGATGGATCTCGACAAATTATTCTATGATGGGTTTAACAATGATCAGCTTGCATCCGCAGTGCCGGCGTTCTATGTGGCTATTGTCATTATGTACATTGCAATTATGTTCGGAAGTGTAATAAAGATGATCTTCCTTGCACTTGTATTTTCGATCGTTGCACGGACACTTGCGAAAGGTCTTCATACAGGGCTGTCCTATGGAAATGTATTCCGGGTATGTCTTTACGGACTGACTTTACCGATGCTGCTGACATCCGTGAATACCTGTCTGGACTTCCTGATTCCATCATCGATCATGTTTGTGATCACTCTGATCCTGGCATTTTCCATGATAAACAGAGGTATCGCAAGTCATGTGGGAACAACAGCACCACCGGAGGATTGGTTATAAAGGGCGATATAAAAGGAGGCTTTTATGGAGATCGAAAGAAAATATCTGATAAAAGAGATACCGTTTTCACTGGAAGCGTATCCATATAAGGAACTGGAGCAGGGGTATATCTCGACCAGCCCCGTCATCCGTATCCGAAAGGCAGATGAACAATATATTCTTACAGTAAAGTCAAGCGGATTACTGGAACGACAGGAATTCGAGCTTCCGATGAATGAGACGGATTATAAACGGTTGCTTGGTAAGGTTGATGGAAATCTGGTGACGAAACGTCGGTATATCATCCCGCTTACGGATACAGAGGGAACAACCGGCGATAAGAAAAAGGATGCAGGACTTAAGATTGAACTGGATGTCTTTGAGGGGCTGTATCAGGGGCTGATCTATGCAGAAGTCGAATTTGAGACAAAGGAAGATGCAGATAATTTCGTAGCACCGGCTTGGTTTACCAGAGATGTATCTATGGATGGAGCGTATCATAACAGCGCATTAAGCAGTATGAATGAAGAACAGAGACTTGCATTTATGGCAAGAGTTTTCGGACATTAAGAATGGAGGCAGAAGCATGAAAGTCAGAATGTTATTTGAAACAGGATATGAAGAAGTAGAAGCATTGACCGTTGTAGATCTGTTAAGACGTGCAAAGGTTGACTGCCTTATGGTGGCAGCAGACGATCAGGATACGGTTACAGGTTCACATGGAATCACAGTAAAGATGGATGAGAAAATCAGTGAACTTGCAGATGATGCAGATATGATCGTACTTCCGGGTGGTATGCCCGGTGTGACGAATCTGATCGCAAATGAGAAGGTAAAGAATCTTGTATGCGGACAGTATGAAGCAGGAAGATATGTTGCAGCAATCTGTGCAGCACCTACTGCTTTTGGAGCATTTGGTATCGTAAAGGATAAGAAGGCTACCTGCTATCCGGGAATGGAGGCGGGACTTCATTGTGCGGAAGTATTATATGACAGTGTAGTAACAGACGGTAAGGTGATTACAAGCCGAGGTATGGGAACAGCTATTGATTTTGGTCTGAAGCTGGTTGAGATCCTGACAGATCAGGATACATCAGAGAAGCTGGCAGCAGCTATTGTTTACAAATAAGAATTATGGAATTTAAAGTTTCGGTCAGGCATATGGTAGAATTTATATACAGATGCGGCGATATTACAAGCAGCAGTAATGGGACTCTGTCAAAGGAAGCGATGAATGCAGGAAGTAAGATGCATCGGAAGCTTCAGAAAATGGCAGGGTCTTATTATGATGCAGAAGTTCCTTTAAAGATCACGATGAAGAAAGGGATTCATGATCTGGATGTTACGGTAGAGGGCAGAGCAGATGGGATCATAGATCTGAGAGGTGAAAAGAACCGAAGCAGGAAGAAGAAGGAAATTGAGCGGCAGGTGATCCGGGTAGAGGATAGATATTGGAACCGGCTGCTGCTCAAAAAAACGGAGAGTCTGGATCTGGAAGTTGGTGAAGACTTCATGGAACAAAATTCTGCCGGAACGATCGGTCAGATGTCAGAAATGGATGAGCCTGTGGATGGAATGACCAGTCAGATGCCGGAAATGGATGAGCCTGCGGATGTTACGGTCGACGAGATCAAAGGTGTATACAGAAAACTTGCTGATATCGAAGTGCCGGAAACAGTTCATGTAGCACAGGCAATGTGCTATGCCTATATTTATGCAAAAGAGCAGTCTTTGGATCGGATCAATGTACAGATCACATATGTGAATCTGGAAAGTGAAGAAGTAAAACAATTTTTTTATGTGTTTTCTTGTTCATTTCTTGAGAAATGGTTTCATGATACAGTGGATGAGATGATGAAATGGGTTGATCATGCTGTATCACATGCAAGAAGCAGAGATGCGTCAATTACAGAACTGGAATTTCCATATGAATATCGGAAAGGACAAAAGCAGATGGCTGCCTGTGTGTATAAGGCGATTGAAGGGGAGCGCAGATTGTTTGTGCAGGCTCCAACCGGAATCGGGAAAACGATGGCAGCGATGTTCCCTTCCGTTAAGGCATTTGCAACCGGGCTGGTATCGAAAATCTTTTATCTGACCGCAAAGACGATCGCCGGAACCGTGCCGGATCAGGCACTTACATTGTTGCGGGAACGTGGAGTGAAGTTTTCTTCCGTTATGTTGACTGCCAAAGAGAAGATATGTCTGAATGAGACGATGGAATGTGATGCAGAGCACTGCCCTTATGCGAAAGGACATTTTGACCGGGTTAATGATGCATTATTTGAATTGATCACTCAGGAGGAAAAAATGGATCGGGAGATCATCCGGGCTTATGCGGAAAGGTATCAGGTCTGTCCTTTTGAGCTGGGACTGGATGCAAGCCTGTTTGCAGATGCTATTATTGGAGATTATAACTATGTGTTTGATCCGAGAGTGAATCTGAAACGGTTCTTTTCACAGACAGCATATGATACAGGACGGTATGTATTTCTGGTAGATGAAGCACACAATCTGGTGGACCGGGCATCGTCCATGTACAGTGCCACGCTGTATAAAGAAGATTTCCTTGCTGTAAAGAGGCTGGTAATGCCGTACAGCAAAAAACTGGCACGGAGTCTGGAATCCTGCAACCGGGAGCTTCTGGAATTGAAGAAAAAATGTCCGGAGCATGGATATCAGATCTTAAATGATATCGGGGTTCTATATTTGAAGCTGCTGCATCTTCATACGACGATGGAGGCTTTTTTAGAAGATTACAAACAGATCCCGGAACGTAAGGAGATACTGGAGTTTTATTTTGCACTTACGACATTTTTAAATATTGCGGATCTGATCGATGACAGCTATGTGATCTATGATGAGCTTAAGTCGGATGGCAGATTTATGGTTCGGTTATATTGTGTCCATCCGGCGAATAATCTGAAGCTTTGTCTGGATAAGGGTGTATCGACTGTTTTCTTTTCGGCAACGATCCTGCCGGTAAAATATTACATGGAGATGCTGTCCGATACGGTGACCGATCAGGCTATCTATATTCCTTCTCCGTTTGATCCGGAGAAACGACAGATCATGGTTGGTGTGGATGTATCTACGAAATATACCAGACGGTCTGTAAAGGAGTATAAGCGCGTGGCTGAATATATCAGGCAGTTGTTTAACGCACATTCCGGAAATTATATGGTGTTTCTGCCATCCTATAAAATGCTTCAGGAGGTCTATGAGCAAATGATAGAGGGTGATTGTTCTGGCATGGAGCTGCTCTGTCAGGAACAGAACATGAAGGAGGCAGACCGGGAAGCATTTTTGGATCATTTTTCAGCGAAAAGAAATGTGGTTGCCTTTTGTATCATGGGCGGGATCTTCTCTGAGGGGATTGATCTGACCGGAGAACGGCTGATCGGATCGGTTGTAGTAGGTCCGGGACTTCCGCAGGTGTGCAATGAGAGAAAGATCATGATGGACTATTTTAATGCCAGAAAGAGTATGGAGGCATATGCTGGCTCATCGGTTGATGGTTTTAAATATGCATACCTGTATCCGGGCATTAATAAAGTATTTCAGTCAGCCGGACGCGTGATCCGGACAGAAACGGATGCCGGAGTGATCCTGTTGCTAGATGAACGATTTGGAACCGGGGAATATAATTCGTTATTTCCGGTGGAGTGGCAGGATGCGGTCTTTGGAAATTTTGATCAGATTTCGCAGAGCATAGATCAGTTCTGGTCGAATCTTAATCTTTCCTGAAAACGGGAATATATATACAAGAATACTGGAAATTCGCATATACATGTGATAGAATGGACGCAGGCATTTTTTACAGCCTGCATGCAGCGCATGCTTTTATATAAAATTATGAAACTGTTCTGGAAAGGCAGATAGGGGAAAAATGGAAAATATTACAGTAAAAGATATTGTGAAAGCAACAGGAGGTTTCCTGCTTTGCGGCGATGAAGAGACACCGATCACAGGCCTGTGTATTGATTCCAGAAAAGCACAGCCGGGAGATTTGTTTATTCCTCTGTTGGGTAATAAAGTTGATGGACATCGTTTTATTGAATCCGCTATGGAGAAAGCGTCTGCAACTCTGACATCGGAGCATGATAATGTTGTTATTTCAGAGAAGCCGTTTATCCGTGTTGATGACACGATGAAAGCACTTCAGGCAATTGGAATGGATATCCGTGACCGGTATGATATTCCGTATATCGGAGTGACAGGAAGTGTAGGAAAGACAACAACCAGAGAGATGATCGCAGCGGCTGTCAGCACAGCAAAACGCTGTTTTCAGACAAATGGAAATGAAAATTCACAGATTGGTGTACCGATGACACTTTCCAGAATGACAGATGGATATGATGCAGCGGTGATCGAGATGGGGATCAGTGAACCTGGTCAGATGGAGATATTGTCTGAGATTGTAAAGCCATCGATCTGTGTGGTGACGATTATCGGTGTTGCACATATTGAATTTATGAAAACCCAGGAGAATATCAGAAAAGAGAAGCTGTCTATTATCAATCATATGAATAAGGACGGCCTGTTGCTGTTAAATGGAGATGATCCATTACTGCGTGAGATAAAAGCGGATATGCCATGTCGGACACTTACTTTTGGTATAGATGAAATTTGTGATTTTCAGGGATCCAATGTAAAATGTGGAGAGCAGGGCATGGAATTTGATTGTACTCATAATGGTGAGACCGTTCATGTTACCATGGATATCCTCGGAAAACATAACGTGAGAAATGCACTGGCAGGTATTGCAGTTGCATATCAGATGGGAATTCCGATAACAATTTCAGCAAAAGCCTTTGAACATTTTGAAGGACAGAGACAGAGACTTATCCATATGGAGAATCGATACACGATTCTCGATGATACCTATAATGCAAGCCCGGATTCCATGAAGGCAAGTATTGATGTGCTTTGTGATATGGACTGCGAGGGAAAAAAGATTGCAGTACTGGGAGATATGTTTGAGCTGGGAGCTGACAGTGCCAGCTATCACTATCAGATCGGAGAATACCTGCGGGACAAGAAGATCGATGAGGTTGTGGTAGTCGGAAAGGAAGCTTTGGAGATTAAAAAGGCACTGGATGTCTGCGACACAAAGTATGCAAAAACATTTTCATTTATGGATAATGAAGAAGTGGCACTTTATCTGATGGCTATTATGAGACCAGAGGATGTTGTTTTGATCAAGGGATCACACGGCATGAAAATGGACGAAATTGTCAAAATTCTTACGAATTAATTATACAAATTATACAAAACAACCATATAAACTACCAAATTTCATAAAATTTGGTAGTTTTGTTTGTCTAAAATGACTTTGATTTTCATAAAAAAAAACACTCTGTGGTACAAAACGGAGAAAAAACAGTACTTGTATTGAAAAAAAAAGGAAAATGGAGTAATATCAATCCTAGCTTGAATAAAGAATACATACATGAATTGTTACATAAGTAAAGTGATAGAAATTAGTTTTAAAACGGAGGGTGTTAATCATGGCTACTAAGAAGACTGAAGATGCAAAAAAGGTTGTTGCAAAAAAGGCAACAGTAGAAAGCGTTGTTGCTAAAGCTGAAGCTGTAAAGAAAGCTGAAGCTGCTAAAGAAGTAAAAGCAGCAGTAAAGGCAGAAGTAAAAGAAGAGAAAAAGCCAGCAGCTAAAACTGAACCAGCAAAGACAGAAGTTAAGGCTGAAGCAAAGAAGCCAGCAGCTAAAAAGCCGGCAGCAAAGAAGCCAGCAGTAGCTAAGACAACAGAGACAGTTTTTGTTGAATATAACAATGGACAGATCAATGTTTCTGACATTGTAGCAAAAGCAAAAGAAGCACTTGGCAATAAGGCAGTTAAGGAATTGAACGTATATTACCAGCCAGAAACAGGTATGGTATACTATACAGCTGATGGAGAATCAGGTTCTTACAGTCTTTAATCTATAAATAGTTGGAAGGGCAGCGTTCTTAACATAAGGATGCTGCTTTTTCTGTATAATTAGAAAGGAAGAAGTGAAATATGAAGATTGGTTTTATTGGCTGTGGCAATATGGCAACATCGATCATAAAGGGAATTATCAGAAAGCAGATCATAGATGCAGAGAATATCATAGCATCTGCAAAGACGAAAGCGACACTTGACAGAGTTCAGAAAGAGCTTGGAGTAAAGGTATCAACCGATAATCTGGAGGTAACAGAAAACAGTGATATTCTGGTTCTGGCGGTAAAACCACAGTATTATCCGGAGGTGATCGCTCAGATAAAGGACGTAGTCCGTAAAGAGCAGATTGTGGTCAGTATAGCACCGGGAAAAACATTAGACTGGTTACAGGAACAGTTTGGAGGAGCTGTAAGGCTTGTCCGGACAATGCCAAATACACCGGCACTGGTTGGTGAGGGTATGACAGGAGCATGTCGGAATGAATATGTTACCGATGAAGATTATGCAACAGTTCTTCAGATCCTTGGAAGCTTTGGTGAAGTAGAGACAATACCGGAAAATCTGATGGATGTATGTGTATCGGTCAGCGGAAGTTCTCCGGCATATATTTATATATTGATCGAAGCTATGGCAGATGGAGCAGTGGCAGATGGTATGCCAAGAGCACAGGCATATAAATTTGCAGCACAGTCCGTGCTAGGAAGTGCAAAGATGGTACTTGAAACGGGAAAACATCCGGGTGAATTAAAGGATCAGGTCTGCTCACCTGGCGGAACAACGATAGAAGCTGTTCGCGTTTTAGAAGAAAAAGGCTTCCGTTCCTCCGTGATCGAAGCAATGAAAGCCTGTGTACGCAAAACCCGCGGAATATAACAGCCGCTATAAAAGCCTGTGCTTGTGGTAGCTATAACTTTATTTCGCAGAACACTTGCATTTGATTCTTACGTAGCTGTTATACAAATAAATCCGCTGTGCTATATTACACTGTTATGAAGCAACCCTTGTCCGAGGCCGGTACTTAAGCTGCGTCTTTTGCAGCTTTATGTACCGTTGCTCGAGGACTAGAACGGAAGTGTTTTGCGGAATAACAGGTGTGGTATAGCACAGCGGATTTATTTGTATGACAGGTAGATGTTATAAGGCGGTGTCACCGTGTTCGCCGGTACGGATACGGATGACATCGGCAACATCATAGACGAAGATCTTGCCGTCGCCGACTTTTCCGGTTGATATCTTTTCACATACCTTAAAGATGATGTTATCGGCAACATCATCCTTGACGATGGTTTCAATCTTGATCTTCGGAATCAGGTTGACCACATATTCACTTCCACGGTATGTTGTTTTATAACCCTTCTGATTACCATATCCCATAATATTTGATACAGTAGCACCGGTGGATCCGCATTCGTCCAGAATGGCTTTTACATCATCCAGTTTTTCAGAACGAACAATAATTGATAATTTCTTCATGTATAACCCTCCATTCTATACATATATAACTAAAGATATGATACCATATTCTCGGTTTCATTTCTACAAGTGGAACAGAATGGGAGATTTTGTATATTATCTGAAGAAAGAACAGGAAAACAGGGAGGAATGAGAGTAGCTGTACTTAATTTAATTAATCGAGGGTGGCAATAAGAAAATTATTTAGAAAAATTTAACCGTTTTACCAGAAATAATACTGTTTTCATATGGGTGGAATCTGTGGTATCATGTAGCAGAGCTATATCATTTAATATAGATAGCTGTTTTAGACAGGAAACAAAAGTATGGAGGATGAAAATGTCTGATTATAGAAATGATGATGAAAATAAAGAACTGACCAGTCAGACGGTGGCTGATGATCATAAAACAGAAGACAAGCGTGAGGATGAATACGAGAAATATTGTTATCTCTGCAGAAGACCGGAAAGTGTTGCCGGAAAGCTGATCGATATGCCGGGCAATATACATATCTGTGCAGACTGTATGCAGAAGACCTTTGATAATCTGAATCAGGGCGGATTTGGCGGAATGCAGTTTCTGGATCTCTCTAATCTTTCCAATATGGGAAATATTGATATGAGCAGACTGATGGGAATGAATGATATACCGGATAAACAGAAGGTGAGGAAGAAAGCGGCAAAACCGAAGAAAAAAGAACAGGAAATGACACTTGCAACGATTCCGGCACCGCATAAGATCAAAGCAATGTTAGATGAATATGTGATCGGTCAGGAATATGCCAAGAAGGTAATGTCTGTTGCAGTATACAACCATTATAAGCGTGTGCTGACAGACTCCATGGATGATATCGAGATCGAGAAATCCAATATGCTGATGGTAGGACCGACAGGCTGTGGTAAGACTTATATTGTAAAAACGATCGCAAAGCTGTTGAATGTACCGCTTGCGATTACAGATGCTACCACACTTACGGAAGCAGGTTATATTGGTGATGACGTAGAAAGTGTATTGTCAAAGCTTCTGGCAGCCGCAGATAATGATGTCGAAAAGGCAGAAAAGGGAATCGTATTTATCGATGAGATTGATAAGATCGCAAAGAAGCAGAACAGCAACAGCCGTGATGTGAGTGGAGAATCCGTTCAGCAAGGACTGTTAAAGCTGTTGGAGGGCGCAGATGTTGAGGTTCCGGTTGGTTCCGGAAGCAAGAATGCAATGGTGCCTATGACAACGGTCAATACAAAGAATATTTTATTTATCTGTGGCGGTGCGTTCCCGGCGATAGAAGATATTATTAAAGCAAGACTGAATAAACAGTCCTCGATCGGTTTCCGTGCAGATCTGAAGGACAAATACGACAAGGATCCGAACATCTTAAAGAAGGTGACCAACGAGGATCTCAGAGAGTTCGGCATGATACCGGAGTTTTTGGGAAGACTGCCTGTTTTATTCACATTGGATGCTTTAGATAAGGAGATGTATATCAAGATCTTAAAGGAACCGAAGAACGCAATTCTAAAACAGTATAAGAAGTTGCTGGCATTGGATGAGGTAGATCTTCAGTTTGATGATTCTGCATATGAAGCGATCGCAGAAAAAGCGCTTGAAAAGAATACAGGAGCAAGAGCGCTTCGGGCGATCATTGAGGAATTCATGCTGGATATCATGTATCAGATTCCTAGAGATGACAGCATTGGCAGGGTGATCATAACCGGAGATTATGTAAATGGCAAGGGCAATCCAATCATCGAGCTTCGTGGTGTAGAGCCGATGCAGATCGAGGCCTGTGCGACAAAACAATCATAATAATTGATACAATAAGAGAAAATACTGTAATTAATAAGGCTTAAAGATTGTATACAGAAAATATACGGTCTTTAAGCCTTTATTATATGGATCATAATTTTCAGATCGTGAAATCGTATGGCAGAGCGAAGACGGAAAATTACCGGAATTTTTGAAGGTGTTGTATTGCAGTGTCATCAGTATGTAAATGGTCATCTCTGGGTAAGATAAAAGGAAAATACAGATATATTGCAGGAAGGTGGTCTGGGAATCTTCCGATGATACTGCAGTTCGGTATTAAGGTAGTCCTTGATGGTCTGGGAATCCTGTGATACTATGAAAAAAAGCGAAAAGGAGCAGGGTATGTTAAAAAAGAGATTGCTAAGAACCTGTAAAAATGTAATGGCTGCGGCTATCTGCATTTCTCTTGCAGTCGGATTATCTGCCTGTGGAGAGACGCAGGGAGAACGCAGACATCTGAATGACAAAAACGATACAACGGAAAATACAGAGAGGGCGCAGGAGTCTTTCTCCGAGGATGCGCTGAAGGAGCAGCAGGAATTTGAACAGTATCTGGATGATTATTTTAAGGATGTTGTTACGGACGACACGCTGACTTATAATTATACGATCAAGGATGGTGCGGATTACGGTCTGGAAGAACCGGAGGTCACACTGGGAGATCCGGGAATGACAGCAGAGGAGATCGAACAGGATAAAGAAGAGTTTGAAGGCTGGGTAAAGAAGCTGGATGCTATTGACCGTTCCTGCCTGACAGAGGATCAGAAGCTGACCTATGATGTACTGGATGAGTATTTTGAAGTGTCTGCGGGAATTTTTGATAATGTATATCTGTATGAGCCGTTTTCCCCGATGCGTGGACTTCAGGCCAATATTGCAACGAATTTCACAGATTACCGGTTTGATGACAAGGAAGATGTGGAACGCTATATCGAACTGATTGGTCAGATTCCGGATTATTTTGCAGAGTATCTGGATTTTGAACGGGAAAAGTCAGAAAAGGGTTATTTTATGAGTGATGCAGTCTGTGATAAAGTCATCAGTCAGTGCCAGGATTTTGTTGCAGATAAGGAAAATCATTTTATGGTAACAACATTTAATGATAATATCGATGCGCTTGACTTTCTGACGGATGAGGAAAAGGCAGAATATAAGGAGGCTAATAAGCAGGCAGTTGAGAATTTCCTGCTTCCGGCATTTGAGAATGTTGCAGAGGTGCTTTCCGGTCTGAAGGGAACCGGAACCAATGATGGTGGTATCTGTAACTATGATGGCGGTAAAGAATATTATGAATATCTGCTGAAAAATTTTGCAGGAACAGCCAAGTCACCGGAAGAGGTGATCGATATGCTGGATACAGAGCTTCAAAAACTCATGGTATCGTTATATCAGTATTATCTGGGAAATCAGGCGGCATATGAATATTTTGCTTCCAATTATGATTCAATCTTTGCGGCGGCCGATCAGATGACTGCTTCGGAAATGATCGATAAAATGATGGAAACGGCATCGGAACATTATCCGGATGCTGGAACGATAAACTATAAGGCAGAGGCGCTGGATAAGAACCTTGAAACGATCATGGATGATGTGCTGGCTTATTATATGGCACCGGCGATCGATGATCCGGATAATAATCTGATCCGGGTGAATGGTCTGCATACGGATGGCATGTGGACGACATTGGCACATGAGGGATATCCGGGACACATGCTGCAGAATGCTTATTATATGTCAACAGATCCGGAGCCGGTCCGGACTTTAATGAATTTCTTAGGATATAAAGAAGGATGGGCGATGTATGCATGTTATGATTCTTTATATTACTATGAATACGAGGAACCGGAATATGGAGACACCATTGCAGCCCTTTACCAGTTGAATGATGAGATGAGTTATCTTATGATGGGAAGAGTGGATCTGGGAATCAATTATGAGGGATGGACGTTGCAGGATACAGCCGATTATCTGACAAAGAATGGAATGGATGGCAGTGCTGCACAGGAGCTGTACACGACAATGGTCGGAGATCCGGCAGTATATCAGAGTTATTCGACCGGATATTATGAAATGAAAGAACTGCGGGATTATGCAGAAGAGAAAATGGGAGATGACTTTGACCTGAAAACATTTAACACGATTATTCTGGAAACAGGTCCATGTCAGTTTGATATACTGAAGGAACAAGTGGATAAGAAGCTGCAGGGACCGATCATATAACAGGTGCAAAAAAAGGTATAGAAAGGAATCAGACGGAATAGACTGTATACGAAAAGCATAAGAACAGGAACCGATATGGAATGTGAAAATGTAGCGTACAGGGAAGATTATGCAGACTATCTGATTGAATACAACGAAGAGCGGGAAGCTGTTTTGGATATTTACAGAGAAAACGGCTGCCTGCTCTTTATTGATGAGCGGTTTGCTGTTTTATACAGGGAGAAGCCGGAGGATTATATGCAGATCTTTTCCAGACTGGAATATACACTTTTCCCCAAATTGTATGGGCTGATGGATACCAGTAGTGTAGAAGCAGTCGGAGCTGTGAATATACAGCAGGAATCGATCCTTGGACTTACCGGAAAGGGAATTCTGATCGGAATTATTGATACCGGGATTGATATTCGGAATGATCTGTTTCTGGATGCTGCCGGAAATACAAGAATTATTGCAGCATGGGATCAGTCCGTGCCGGGACCGTCAGATCAGGAAGAAAATCCCGGATATGGAACGGTATATCAGCAGGAGGATATTAATGAAGCCATACGAAATGAAGCGGATATCCTGACAGATGCAAATGGACATGGAACCTTTCTTGCAGGGATTGCAGCAGGAAAACGGACAGCTGATTTCACAGGAGTGGCGCCGGAAGCAGAATATGTGATTGTAAAATTAAAGCAGGCAAAGAACAATCTGCGGGGACTATATGGTGTGCCGGAGGACGTAGAAGCATATCAGGAAAATGATATTATGATGGGGGTAGCATTTCTGCGGAGACAGGCAAGCAGACTTCGGAAAAATATATCGATCCTGATTGGAGTTGGTTCGAACAGTGGGAGCCATACTGGTTCTTCTGCATTAGAAGCACTGCTTTCAAATGTTGGTATCATGACCGGAGTCGCTGTGTCCGTTCCGGCAGGAAATGAGGGAATTGCAGGGCATCATTTCAGAGGCAGGATCGAAGGGGGAAGCACTTATACGGAAATGGAGATTAATGTTACGGGAAATAACAGCTTTACACTTGAAATCTGGGGAGCGGTTCCCAATACATATTCTGTGGCATTTGAGATTCCGGGTGGGGAGTTTGTAAGTCAGATTACTCCCCGCTTTGATAAAAGTGAAGTCATACGTCCGGTTTTTGGTGGTGGGATCATATATATCGATTATTTTCTTGTGGAGGATCAGT
>OGYY01002445.1_pt1 | contig 13631 bp, 9 predicted proteins | sample 1576671 | NCBI WGS metagenome assembly OGYY01 (sample SAMEA3541593, study PRJEB24748) | human gut metagenome | biome: human gut; feature: human-associated habitat; material: faeces | place: China | collected 2012 | reverse complement strand
TGCCGTAATAGGTGGCTGCGGCCGTGGGGCCGTCTATTACGGAACCCACGTACATCAGCGGGGAGAGCGCCGGGGGAGCCATGGGCTGCCGGAACAGGGAGGCGGGGAAGGAGCGTTTCTCGGAAACAGCCAGATTGCGCACTTTTACCTGGCGGTAGGCGGAGGTGGTGGCCCTCCACCCGTCATAGTTGCCGCGCATCAGGTGCAGGCGCCAGGTATTGTAGGCCACGTCCAGGTCATCCCTCAGCTTGGCGTCTCCGGGCTGAGGGGCTGCGGATGCGGAAGTGAGAAGGGTTGCGGCGCAGCAGGCCGCGGTAAAAAGGGAACGGAAAATCATTACACGATTATTTAGACATCAAACTTGCGCGGAGTGCAACACAATTGCATCATGAAGCCGTTCTTATGGAATTGTTCACGGAAGCCGATCATCTGGCGGAAGCCCGGTACAGGAAACTGTTGCGGGACCAGCCCGGCTTTGTGTGGAGGCGGTTTTCAGACGGGGAGGAACTGATGGCGTACGTCTTTTTCCCTCCCGGCCATGACGCGGGCGCGTCTGCGCCCTCCGTGCTGTTTTTCCACGGCGGCATGTGGGTGGGCAAGAGCCTGGGTGATTTTGTGCCGTGGGCTCTTCACCTTGCCCAGCAGGGTATTGTGGGCATTATCCCCATGTTCCGCACCCGGGGCGCCTATGAGGTGGAGCCCATGGATATTCTGGAAGAGGGCCGGGAAGCCTGGGCCTGGGTTTATGGAAATGCGGCCCTGCTGGGGCTGGACCCAGCGCGCATTACCGTGGCGGGGAGTGATGCGGGCGGCCTGATGGCCCTGCATGTGGCCCTGCCGGACCATCCCGCGCGCTGGTCCCTGTTCCGTAAAAAGGCCCCCCTTCCTCCCGGACCCGCCGCCGTGGCCCTGTTCCGCGGCGTATGTGACCTGGCGGCTCAGTCTGCCTTTAAGCTGGGCGGCATGATGCCCCCGGAGCAGAGGGATGCCGTCAATCCCCTGCGGCGCGTGCAGAAAGGGCTGCCGCCCCTGTTCGCCAGCCATGGCGGAAGGGACAGGCTGCTGCCGTGGCGCAACAGCGAGCGGCTGGCGGAACTGTGGCGGAAAAAGAAGAACCGCTCCAGATTTGAGCTTCTGGATGTGGCGGACCACACATTTTACCATTTTAATGTGAATGCCGCCTACTTTGAGCAATTGCTCAACAGTTGGAGCGCCTTCATGGTGGAACAGGGCATCTGGGAGTATAACGAGGGAATGGACGCCGGATTGCTGGGCTGACCGGAAGGGGAACGTGCCGCCCGTAAAATGTGCGGCGGCAGGGGAAGGGCGCTTTCCTGTCAGCGGCCTCCCAGCATGTTTTCCCGGATTTCCTGCATGTCCCGGCGGAACGCGGGCTGCGTTTGCGGAGTGGGCGGCTGGATATCCCATTCCTTCATCTTTTTGCGGACCTTGAGGAAGGCCTCCTGTTCGCTGGCGCCGTATTTCTTGCAGACGGTGGAGAGGGTCAGTTCCGGCCCCGTAAAATGCCCCTTCAGGAAGAACGGAAGGTCGTGCTGCCAGGCGCGCCGGAAATCCTCCGGGCATCCTTCCGTGCTGATAGGAGAAAAAAGTGCCTTCACCTGGCTTTCCCGGATGCCCCCGCTGTTCATGCAAATGGCGGTTTCCATGTAGGCGAGCGTGAATTCCAGCATGACCCGTTCAATGGATTGCCTGGCCTGTGCCAGTTGGGCCGGGGTAAGGCCCATGACCTCGGCGCGCAGGACGGCCAGGGCGTTCAGAATGGCCTTGGGATTTCCGCAGGTGCGCGGGTCCATGCGGGGGATTTTTTCATCCTCGTCATAAAGGGGGATGGGAGGATGCACCTGCGGATTGATCTTGAACAGTTTACCCTGGAGCCGTTCCCGGAGGTCCTTCAGGCTCACGCCGTACTTGCGCAGGACGGGGGCCGCGTAATTGCGGCCCGGTTTGGCCGTCTGCCGCAGCCATGCTTCCTGAAAATCCGCGGGGCATTGCTGGAGCCCAGCCGCCAACATGGCGTTCCGGAAGTCCTCCGCCCTGGGCGTCTTGTTGGCATAGGCGTGGGTCCATTCCATTTCCAGCATCCAGATGGCGGTCAGGCCCAGGAATTGTTCAATGGCCTGTTTGGGTTCCGCGGCTTCCGGTTCAGGGAGGGCGGAGGCCGGGGCGTGCCAGCAGAACGGGAGCAGAAGGGCGGAAACCAGGAGGGAGCGGAGCGTATGCATGGGGAAGGAGGATTGGGGGGAAAGAAGTAACGTCATTCAGCCGTCACCGTGACGTCCAGCGGACGGTCGGAAACGGGAAATTGCAATTCATAAAAGCCGTTCCCCAGATCCCTGACAGGGGTACTTCCCGCCTTGACGGCGCCTTTTCCATGCCAGACGACTACCGGGCCGGATTCCTTGACGCGGAAACGCAGGGTGTCCGCCCCGTATTCCGGAACGGCGGCCAGGGCGCACGGGGAGAGGAACTTGTCACCTCTGCCGATGACGGACCAGCCCCGGACGATGGGCGCCATGATGAACAGGCGGTCCTTGAAGCCCGTGAGCTCCACGTTCAGGTCCGGCTGGTCCTGGGTCAGAGCGCGGCCGCCTTCCGCGGAATAGGCGGCGATCCCTTCCGGGGGAAGGACGGCATACGCCTCCGCCGCCTTGCCGTTCAGCAGGGCGGCGGCATTTTTGTAATCCGCCAGGGAAATCCTGCCGAGGACCGGTTCTGACGGAGAGGGGTGCCTGAGGTTGTACAGCACCACGGCGGCGCTTTGGCCGGGCAGCGGGGCGATCACCCGGTACAGGCGGTTCTCGTTCATGGCGTCCAGAAAGACGGAATCCGGCAGGGGGACGGCAGGGGCCAGCGGGCGCAGCAGCAGGCCGTCGGACCAGACCAGGGGCATGATGTTTTCCGGATTGAGCTTGTCCGCGGGGTCTGAAAGATAGACCGGACCGCCGGAAACGGCTTTGGAAACGGCCATGAGCCGTGCGCTGGTGGGATCCGTGGAATGGAACATGTCATGGTCCGGCCACGCGGTCTGCCCCAGCCAGAGCGTATTGGCGTAGGACTGGAGGATGTGGGATTTGCCCATGGCTTCATCCCCCAGCTTGTAGTCAATGCTGCACCGGGTGATGGCGCTGTAGCGGGTATTCTGGATATTGACGGTGCCCTGCGCCATGCAATTCATCAGGCTGAGCCCCGTTTTACGGCAGGCCTGTTCCAGGGCCTCCGAGCACTTGGTGTTGTGGTGCACCGGATTGTCCAATCCATCCGTATGCTTCAGGTATTCCGCCTGCACGTCGATCTTCACGAAATCGAACCCGGCGTTCTTGACGGACTGGAGGAACGGCCCGTAAAACGCCCCTGCTCCTCCGGGGCCGTCACCGGGAAGGATTTTCCCCTTGGAGGTGGTGACCAGCCCGCGGGCCGTCTGGGCGTCCAGCTGGTGTTTGGGATGGATGCCGTTCCACAGGCCATAGTAACAGTTCCACAACCCCATCCATTTCAATTTGGGGCTCTTGTGCTTCATCAGGGGCTCCCATCCCTGGGGGAACTTCTCCTGATTGGTCTGGAAACTGATCAGTTTAAGGTCCTTCTGGGTTTGGAAGCCGTCATCCACCAGTATCCACCGGACGGGAATGGGTGAGGCCTCCAGCTGGCGGGCTGTCTGTTCAAGCAGTTTGGAGGAAATATTCTTTTTATACTGTTCCCAGCTGCACCAGCCCAGGTACTTGAACGGTTCCGGATAGGCCTTTTTTTCACGCGGGAAGGTTCTTCCCTTGATGAAGGGAAGGGAGAGGGCCTTGTTCCATGCGGCGGAACAGGCGCGGTAAATATCCTTGTCCACGGCGGTGACGGCCAGGACGGGTTGCGGTTTTACCGTGGAAGTTCCCAGCGTTCCGTATTCCACCAGGAACCTGCCGTCCCCGTCAAGCTTCAGCCACGCGAGGGAGTCGGGGGTGGCGACGGGGAGCACCGCCATGAAACTCCCGTCCTTCAGGTGGAACAGCGCGAACATGGCGTGGTCCCCGGGCTTGGCTGTGCTGGGGTTCGGTTTGCTGTCCAGCAGGTTGCCGGGAGCCGTCTTGCCGAACCAGGGCAGAACCCGGTTGCCGTCCCCGGGCCAGCGCCCCCGGTCCGCCGCAAACCAGCAGAAGGACTGGTATGGAGGAACCGGCAGGGGACGTGCGGTTTTCCCCGGCAACGGAGTAATGGAAGATATCCGGGTCTGGGCTGCGGCGGTCCAGACGGTCAGGGCCGCCAGAACAAGGGCAGGGAAGGTAAACGCTCTCATGGAATCATCATTAAGTTAAGGAAGGTGGCGGAAGGGTTGGCGGGAAGCACGCCTATGTTTTCAGGAAAAAGACGCTACGCTATGATGGCAGGGCATTTGCCGGAGACGAGAAAAAAATGACTGTTCCGTTTCGTTCCCCCATCTTTTTTTCCATGAAAAAAGGAGGGGGAATCCGATATGGAAAACCCCAAGGGGGGTACGGTTGCATGTCTGGATTTTTGATCTCAAAATGTTTCTGGGAAAGGTTGTTACAGTTTAATGAACAGGCTGCGCCGGAAGAAGGCAAATAAAACCAGCCATTGCAGCAGCAGAAGGGAGGCGGCGAGAAGGACGGGTTGCACGGAAGGGAAAAAATCCGCCGCGCCGCTGAAAATGCGGTTGTTCAGCTCATGCACGTTCACCAGGGTGTGAATCAGGTACGCGGCCAGCGCGTTCAGGCCGATGATGCGGAGGGGGAAGGCCCATGAACCGCCCTTCCACACATCCACGGCCAGGTGGAACAGGGACAGGGCGATCAGGGAGGCCCCGGCGGCGGCCAGGACGAAGGTTCCCGTCCACATGCTTTTAATGATGGGATAAACGCCGTCCAGCATCAGGGCGCCCCAGAGCAGCAGCATGCCCGCGGCCAGCGTCAGAAGGCAGAAGCGCACGGGCCGTTCCCGGTTTTTCCGGAGCTGGTTGCCCGCCAGCCAGCCGCCCAGGCACAGCGCGGCGGCGGAGACGATGCAGAGAGGCCCCTCCGGATCAAAGGTTCCCCCGTGCAGACGCCCGGGGAGCCAGTGTGTGTCTACCCATGAATTGACGGAGCCGCCAGGCGTGAAATTGCCGCCCGTGAATTGGAGAACGGCCACCAGGGCCAGCAGCGCTGCTCCAGCAGCAGCCACGGGGCCCTGCCGCCGGAGCAGCAGAACGCAGGTGCCCGCGATGGCGCAGGAAAGGCCGATCAGCCCCAGCACGGACGCATACCGCATGTCCTCCGTCCACGTGAGCGTTCCGTTGACGAGCATCCCCAGCAGGGCCAGGATGAGGGCGCGTTTCCATATCTTGAGCAGCCCAGATGCGGCGGGGGCGTTCCCGTCCGCATGCCTTGCCAGGGAGAAGGACATGGAAACGCCGGAGATGAACACGAAAACGGGGAACACCAGGTCATACAGCCGCAGCCCTCCCCATGCGGCGTGGGTCATCTGGCGTCCGGCTTCCTGGAGGAAGGCGTTTTCCGGGTTTCTGGAGGCCAGCAGCAGGACCAGGGCGTCCAGCCCCAGGATGATGAGCATGTCCAGCCCGCGCAGGGCGTCCAGGGAATGCAGCCTGGGGGAGCGGACGGGAGCTGGAGAGGTGGAAGGCATGGCGGCGCGGAGGGAGAACGGCAAGAGTTACGGCAGGAAAAGGCCAGGTTTATCAGGATTCCTGAAAACATGCCGGAACGGAGGGGAATCGTGCTTGATTTCCATGGAGGAAGAAGGTAAAGCAGGCCGCATGCCGCGCACCCCTCTTTCTTTTCTTCTTTTCCTGTGTGTCTCCCTGGTGCTGGCTGCCTGTTCCTCCACGCCGAAGACCCCGCATGGCAAGCCGTTGATGAAGGACGGCAGGTACGCCTCTTCCTATGACGCTTTTGTGGCGGATCCCCAGTACCGTTTTACGCGTGACATCTGGTATCATGACGGGCGCATCCGCCAGGCGCAGACGAAGAACAGCAAAATCGTGGTCCGTCTGAAGGACCAGCGCGGCGTGCTGTGGGTGAACGGTGAGCCCGCCATGGATTTTCCCGTATGCACGGGCAAATCCACCCATGAGACGCCCCGCGGCAGGTTCACGATCATCCAGAAGGATGCGGACTACCGTTCCCGGTCCTACGGCAGTGTATTTGATGCAAGCGGCGTGTGCGTGAATTCGGACGCCACTTCTTCTTCCCGCGTGCCGTCCGGCGGCAAATTCATTGGGGCCAAGATGCCGCTGTGGATGCGCATCCACGGGGGAATAGGGCTGCATGTGGGAACCGTGTACCGGGACGCCAACTCCCACGGGTGCATCCGGGTGCCGGTGGAGGCATGCCGCATTTTGTTTGACAAATGCGGCATGGGAACAACCGTAATAGTTCAGGAATAAGCGCGAGCGTGAATAATCGTTGATTCCTTACGGTGCATCTGTCACACTCCTGCAAGCTGATGAAAATGAAGGTTCTGATACGTTCCCTGGCATTGCTGGCCGGGCTTGCCGCCTTGACGGCGCATACGGCTTTGGGCCAGGCCTCGTCCCGTCATTCGTCTTCCCGCGGGGGGACGCCCGTGCGCCAGGCCGTGGCGGAACAGCGCGGAGAGGATGACGCCGTGGAAACGGTGGACCTGGGGGATAAGAAGAGGGAATCCGGCACGGCTTCCGGTGAACGTGAAGGCGTGGCCGACGCTCCGGAAATGCCCACGGAGACGGACAAGGAGCAGAATGGCCTGGATTCCCTTTCCCTGATACCATCCCTCAATGGAGGGAGGCTGGACGCGGCGCGGGAGGCGCATACCAGCACCCGGCCTTCCGCCCGGACCATGGCCCTGCTGATTCCTGCCCCGCGCGGCCCCATCCTGGACCGCCACGGAGAGCCTCTGGCCGTGACCACTGTGGCCTACCAGCTGGCCCTGCGGTTTGAAATTTTTGAAAACCCCGACCGCTCCCGGGTGGTGGAATTCGGGCGCAACTGCCTGGAACAGGCCAAGAAAATTGCCGGAAAGGCGTGGTCCTTTTCCGATGACCAGCTCTGGAAGCATTATGAGCACCGCCGCTGGCTGCCTCTACCCCTTACCAACGTCATCCGCGCGGAGGAAGCGGAAAAACTGAAGGACAAGGTGAAAGGGGTGCGCGGCCTCCAACTGCTGCCCATTTACATCCGTTCCTACCCGGAAAAGGCGATTGCCGGCCACATCATCGGTTATGTGGGGTCCAAGGGGAAACTTCCCACCGGACCCATCAACCACATGGACCCCCTCTGGGAGCAGGTGGAAGGCCGTGCGGGGCTGGAAAAGGAATTCAACAAGGACCTGACCGGAACGCCCGGCGTATGGCGCCTGATGTTTGACGAAGACGGCAACAAAATTCTGGACGAACTGCAGATACGGCCCAAGCCCGGCGGCGCGATCGTCACCACCCTGAACCTGAAATGGCAGCAGGACGCGGAACGCATCCTTTCCCGCGGCAAGAGGCGCGGCGCCATGGTGGTGCTGGACTGCGTAACGGGTGAAGTGCTGGTGATGGCCTCCACGCCGTCCTATGACCCGAACATGTTCATCCCGAACATTTCCCAGAAGGATTACGACGCCCTGCGCAATGACCCCGCCGGGCCCCTGGGCGCCCGTGCCTTCCAGGGCCGCTACCCTCCCGCCTCCACCTTCAAGGTGATGACCGTGGCCAGCGCGCTGAAGAACAATAAAATCACGGAAAACACGCAGATCTACTGTCCGGCGGCTATCACGATCGGCAACCACGTCTTCAACAACTGGAGCAAAACACCCCTGGGAGACATCAACTGCATCCGCGCCCTGGCGATGTCCAACAACCCGTTCATGTACCAGATGGGCCTGAAGCTGGGTGCGGAAGCCCTGATGGATACGGCCCGCGCCTTCGGCCTGGGGGAACGGACAGGGCTCCCCATTCCGGATGATCCCGGCCTGGTGCCCACCAGCGAATACATGGTCCGCAACTACAAGCGTGATTTCATGTCCGGAGACGCCGCCAACCTGTCCATCGGCCAGGGAACCCTGCTGGTCACGCCGCTCCAGGTGGCCCACATGATGTCCGGCGTGGCGAACGGCTACCTGCCCCGGCTTCAGCTCATCAAGCAGATTCAGGACGGCAACGCCAACGTCATTTACGCCCCCAAGCCCCAGGAAGTCCAGCGCCCCCTGCCTGCTTATGAACGCGCCCTGGCCAGCGTGCGCAAGGGCATGAGGGAAGTGATTGAAAACGGCACGGGGGGGCGTGCGCGCCTGTCCTATTCCAGCATCGCCGGGAAATCCGGAACGGCCCAGTGGGGGCCGGAACGGGAAGACAAGCGTCTGGCCTGGTTTGCCGGATTCATGCCTTGTGACAATCCCCGTTTCGCCTATGTGGTGCTGTATGAAGGCCGCGCCCACGAACGGCTGGGCGGCGGCGCTGCCGCTGCTCCCATCGTGAAGGAATTCTTTGAGACGGAAAAGAAGGACATCAAGGCCATCATTGATCCTCCCAAGGATGATATTCCCGTGGCGGAACCGGTGGAGGAAACCCCTGAAACGGCTGCCGCAGCCCTCCGGGAACGCGGGGAATCCCCCGCCGTGGTGCCGGATAACCTGCCTCCCGGCCTGTATGATCCGGAAGGGATGGAGCCCATCAAGGTTCATGAGATACCCGCCGACCTGGATGATTCTTCCGATGCGGAAATCAAGGCTACTCCAGTAGGCGGCTCCCGTTCCGCCGCACCATCCGCGCCTCCCCTTTCGGAAGACCCTTCCGCCGCTCCCCTGAGGCCGCGCCGCGGTGATTCAGACTACATTCCGGGCCTTCCCCGGCAAATCCCCCGCAATCTCAACCATTCCTCCCCTGTGACCGCCCCGGCGCCTAAGGCCCCCATGCCGGAGGATGACATCCCCATGGCGGAGCCGCTTTAAAGTGTGGCTTCTGCCGGGAACCCCTGCGCGGCGATGCTGGGCGGGAAGGGCGTTTTTCCGTACGGGTGTTCCCGGAACGCCGCGGCTTCCCATGTCATTGCTGTTCTTCATTATGCTTGCGCGGTTGGGAAGAACTCCCTATATATGCGGATGATGCACGTCGATGAGACTGCTTCCGCAAGGAAACGGCGCTTTTTGCCGGATGGCATCATGACCCCCCACGTTTCAAGATAATGAAAACGCATTATTTCTACTCCATACCCTGTTTTGCGCTGACCTGCGCTCTTGCCGCCTGCTCTGACGACAATAAATCCTCTTCCGCCAAGGCCGGACAGGACGCCGCCGGCTTAACTCCGGCTGCCGCTCTTGACCCCTCCGCCCCCGTTGCTTCCGATTTGGTGGCGAAACGCGCCGAACGGCTCGGACTGGCCGCCCTGTTCCCCAGGGACATGGGTATGGTGGCCGGTGTTTACGATATCCCCGGCATCATTAAAAGCGTTCAGAATCTGAACATGGTCAAGACCTGGGGGAACTGCTCCGCGGAACAGAACGCTGATGAATCCGTTGCCATTCCGGGAGAAGATGCCCCCAAGCCCGCCCAGGCCAAATGCTCCGTCAACAGCCCCGTCATTGACGCGATGATCGGCTTTGGTCCGGAATGGGCTCCGTGGATGGACAGCGCGCAGTCCGCTTTTACCAGCATGGGCCTGGACCAGATGCAGCAGATTCTTTCCGGTTACAAGCTTTACCAGGCCCAACTTGACCAGGCTTCGGGCGATGGAAACAAGGAGATCGTTGTGTCGCCAGCCATAGGAGGAGTTATACAGTTGGCTGATTTGATAGACCTGCGCCCCTCCCAGGCCGCGACGGCACCCGTGATGGTGGCCGCCAAATTGACTCCGGACGCCCTGGCCCAGGCCAAGGCCACCCTGAAGGACGCCAATCTTCCGGAGGACATGGAACTGCATGGAATGGTCTCCCTGTATGACAAGACCTACAACGGCCTGCCCTGCAAGGTGGCGGAAGTGGACTGCAAGAAAGTGCGCGTGAAGCTGGAAGAAAAACTGGATGAGGCGAAAGCCAAGATGAACCTCTCCCAGGAAAATATGGACCGTCTTAAGGCGGCACTCAAGCGCCTGGACGAATCCAAACTGTATGTGGCCGTCACTTTTGTGGATGACACCCTGGTGGGCTTTGTGACCACTAATCCTGAAAAACAGGTTCGTCTGGCGGCTTCTCCGCAGGACTCCATTCTGGCGCGTCCGGACTTCTCCATGGCTGACGCCCAGCTCCAGTATCCTGCCTATGGCCTGCTGTTTGCGGACAAGGCTTGCGCGAAGGGCCTTATTAACCTGGACATCGCCTACTACAAGGGCATGTTCGCCGGGCTGAAGGACCTGATGCAGACGGTAGGCACCGACTGGAAGATTGCCGATCTGGCTCCTTCCATGGCCGCGCTTGATTCCATGAAGGGCAGCCTCCTCGGGCTGTATGAAAAGGTGGCGCAGAATGCCACGCCCATCTCCTACTACGCGTGGCAGGACCAGGGGGTGCATGTGGAAGCCTGCACGTATCCGCTTGAATTCTACCTGCTGGATGCCCCCTCCTCCATGAACTCCGTCCGTCCCGGGGCGGATACGGTGCTGTATTCCTCCTTCCGCATTAATCCGCAGATTGTTGACATGGGCTGTACCCTGTATGAAAGCATCGCGCAGATTGGCTGGGATTACGGCAATGCGTACATTTCCAACCCGAAGCATGACGTGAGCGACCAGATCCGCATGGTCGCCCCCATGCTCCAGATGGCCCGGCCCACCCTTGAAGAACTCTGGAAGGCGTACAAAACCGCTCTTTCCGGCATCACGGACTCCGGCGTTTACATTGTGGACATGAAGGGCGCTCCCAGCCCTATGCTTAAGAATGTTCCGGCTCCGCGCTTCTCCCTGGTATATGAAGTGAAGAACCGCGCCGCTCTGGGAGAAGCCTGGCAGAAAGTAACTGACGCCGCCAAGACCATCGTTACCCTGGCCAGCCAGGGCAAGATGACGGAACTCCCCGCTCCCAAGTCCTCCGTGGAAGGGGATGTCACCACGTATGATTACGAGTGCCCGCTGGGCGCTGACCTGAATCCGGTGGTGGCCGTGACTGACACCCGCTGGGCCGTCAGCATGCCCAAGGCCTTCGGCATGGAAGTCATCAAGGAATCCATGAAGGCCCCGGGGCAGGTGGCTCCGCTGGAATTCCAGCTTAACCTGGTTCCCGTCCGGGACGCCCTGAAGACCGCCGCGGAAGGCAACAAGGATATCCAGAAGGCTGTGAAGGTGCTGGACGTGATCACTTCCGACGTCACGGGCGTGCACGCCACGGGCCGCAAGGGCGCGGACGGCAGGGACGTGTACCATATTCACGTGATTTCCGCCAAGTAACAGAGGCATTAAATTGAACTGGCGGGCTTCCGGGAAGAAATTCCCGGAAGCCTTTTTGATGGCTGGCGGGGCGTTCGTGCCGTTCCGGAACCCGGGCTTGAAAATTCCCTGGCGGCTGCAAGAAAATGCGGGGAGTGTTCTGCGAGCCCCTTAAGATTGTATACAAATGTTCATAATTTACATGCGTGCCAGGTTTTGGACTTGCCAAGGGAACGGGGAGAGTACACAATTAAAACCGTCAAATAAAGGGGAAGGTACCCCCCTTTTTCCGTATTTACAGGAGTTGGCGCGAGTAATGGTGAAAGACAGACGATGAGCAGATTTTTCCAGTTCCTGTGGTTGGCGGCGTTGGCAGTGCCCGGCATGATGGGCGGGAGCGCCTGTGCGGCGGAGGAAGGCGCGGGACACGGACTGGAGCAGGCCGCCCCCCAGCTATTTTCCATTCCTCTTCCCGGCGGCATTGAACTGCCGGTGTCCAACTCCATGCTGATGCTTTTTCTGGCGGTGCTCCTGATAGGCATAGTCGTATGGTCCGCCACCCGCGCCATGCGCATCCTGCCCTCCCGGCTGCAAAATGCGGTGGAATACTTTTTTGAGACCCTGTACAATTTTGTGGAGTCCCTGCTGGGGCCGCGCCTGACGCGCAAGTACTTCTGGTACTTCGAAACCATTTTCACCATCATCCTGGTCAGCAACTACATGGGGCTCCTGCCCGGAGTGGGCACCATCACCTACAATGGAGTGCTGCTCTTCCGCGGCGCGAATGCGGACATGAACGTGACGATGTTCCTGGGCATCTTTTATGCGCTGATGTGGCTTTACTGGTGCATCCGGGAACAGGGAGTGAAAGGCTTCTTTGTCCACTTGTTCGGGCCCAAGGGAAGGCTCCCCGGCTTCATGGGGTTTGTGCTGGTGCTTATCTTCCTGTTCGTGGGGCTGGTGGAGGTCCTGAGCATCACGATCCGCCCGATTGCCCTGGGCGCCCGTCTTTACGGCAACATCTACGCCGGGGAAACGATCATTGAGACCATGGCCAATATGTTCGGCCCGGTGCTCAGCTCCCTGTGCGTGTTGCCGTTCCTGGCCATTGAACTGCTGGTAGGCTTCATCCAGGCCTTGGTGTTCCTGCTCCTGACGGCCATTTTCCTGAAACTTCAGGTGGGGGACGGCGACTCCCACAGCCACGTGGCCAGGGATGGAGAAAAGGAACCGCCCGTGCCGGACAGCCTGCCGCCCGGAAAGGCTTCATAAGCCGAACCTTCAACTTTCCGTTCCGGACCATGGGCAACTTGTGGGGGAACGTTCAACAAAAACATAAAACCATACAACAACATGATTGATCCTACTGCAATGACCTCCCTGGCCGAACTGTCCGGCAACGTGGGCTTCGGCCTCGTCACCATCGGTGCCGGCATCGGCATCGGCCTCATCGGCGCGAAAGCCGCGGAAGCCACCGGGCGCAACCCCGGCGCCTCTTCCCCCATCATGGTGATTGCCATTACGCTGGCCGCCCTGATTGAAGGCGTGGCCCTGATCTCCATCTTTGTGAAATAACCCGGACGCTCCGTTCCCGGAGGGAGCTTTTTCCGCTCCGGGGCGGCGCAGCCGTTCCTGCCGGTCCGGAAAACTTCCGGCATGTTTCAACCCGCTCATTTTATGCTGAATCTCATAGCCGACCAGTCCTGGAATCCCTTTGCTCCCTTCGGGGTGACAAGCTGGGAGCCCTTTCTTGCCAACCTGATCGCCTTCATCCTGATGGTGGTGATCCTGCGCTACCTGGCGTTCAAGCCCATCCAGAACGTTCTGGAAAAAAGGCGCCAGCGCATTGAAGAAGGGGAGGAAATGCGTGAGGAAAGCGAGCGCCAGCTTGCCTCCGTAAAGGAGCAGACACATGAAATGCTGGTGGAGGCTGGTGAAAAGGGGCAGGAAAAAATAGAAGCCGCCAAGGAAGCCGCCTCCCGCCTGCTGGAAGAACAGGAAGCGGAGGCTGCCCGCAAGGCGGAGGAAATCGTCAAAAAAGCCCGGGAGCTTGCGGAACTGGAACAGCAGAAGGAGCGCGACGCGCTGAAAGAGCAGTTCGGCCAGCTGGTGGCCCTGGCTACGGCCCAGGTCACCGGGAAGGTGCTGACGGAAGAAGACCAGCGGAGAATCAACCGGGAAGCGATCGACAGCCTGGATTCCTGAAATAATTTATGAAAATCGGAAAGGACACGCAAAATGCCGCCCGCAGGCTGTTCCGGCTCTGCCTGGACGGGAATACCGTGGCGGAGG
>OGYY01002443.1_pt1 | contig 13664 bp, 16 predicted proteins | sample 1576671 | NCBI WGS metagenome assembly OGYY01 (sample SAMEA3541593, study PRJEB24748) | human gut metagenome | biome: human gut; feature: human-associated habitat; material: faeces | place: China | collected 2012 | reverse complement strand
GATGGTTGCCAAGCCTCTGTGTCCCTTATATAAAAACATTATAAAGCCTTTAGATAGAGATCGTTATCCCGAGCTGAGGTAAATCATGGGAGACAGCCTCCCTGCTGATCCTCCATTGGGTTATGTCATAGAGTTAAAGCCTTTGGGAAATTTCTCACATCAGGAGGCAGAACAGTTGAGAGAAAAACTCGTGAAGCAATTGGGTATCATTCTCTATACGAAACCAAAGGCTTGGGTGGAGGCTTCTGTATTTGTAGGAGACAAGAAAGAAATACCTGCCTCATGTCTCTACAAACCAAGAAACAGGTATTGGGCTGGGGGATCCTGAAAATGTTGCATGAAGAGCATGGAGGTAATGATGAAATCGTAACGATAGGTTTGACGCATCGAGACATCTCAACTTCTATTCATGGACAATACAACTATGGAATCATGGGATTGAGTTTCCGGCCAGGTGACGCCTGTGTGGTTTCAACCTTCCGATTGAAACGAAAGGATGACTTATGGAAAGTAACAATCCATGAATTCCTGCATTCTCGCGGCTTGCCGCATTGCAAATAGCAACTATTTTTCTCCGTTTTTATGCATATTCTTGCAGAAAAGTAAGCAAAAAAGATAAAATTGCAGCAAAAAGCAATAATTTTTGGGAATTTATGCTTGATATTGTAGAAAAAGTCTTAACTTTGCAGCGGATTTGAGAAAATAAGCAGTTTCCGGCTATCAGAAGATGAGGAATCATGAAGATGATAAGGAGGCTGGCTTTCTCTTCCACAGTTTACACTTATAACAACTTTATAAATTAAAAGATTCGATTATGAAAGTAGCAATTGTTGGTGCAAGTGGCGCAGTAGGACAGGAATTCCTGCGTATCCTTGCTGAGAGAAATTTCCCTATGGATGATTTGGTGTTGTTTGGTTCTGAGCGTTCTGCCGGACGAAAATACAACTTCAAGGGAAAGGACTATGAGGTCAAACTTTTGCAGCATAACGATGACTTTAAAGATGTCGATATTGCTTTCACATCTGCTGGTGGCGGCACTTCAGAGGAGTTTGCCGAGACTATCACCAAGTATGGTGCCGTGATGATTGATAACTCTAGCGCATTCCGTATGTGCGACGACGTGCCTCTGGTTGTGCCTGAGGTAAATGCTGAGGATGCCCTGAACCGCCCTCGCAACATCATTGCCAACCCTAACTGTACCACCATCATGATGGTAGTAGTGTTGAAGCCTATCGATGACTTAAGCCATATCAAGAAGATTCATATCTCTTCTTACCAGAGTGCTTCAGGTGCTGGTGCTGCTGCCATGGCTGAACTTGAGCAGCAGTATAAGGATATCATCGAGACCGGTAAGACTGAGCATATCAATAAGTTCCCTCATCAGTTGGCATATAATGTCATTCCACAGATTGACAAGATGACTCCTAACGATTACACCAAGGAGGAGATGAAGATGTATAACGAGACCCGCAAGATTATGCACTCTGATGTTCGCACTAGTGCTACCTGCGTTCGCGTTTCTTCACTCCGTTCTCACTCAGAGAGTGTTTGGTTCGAGACAGAGAAGCCATTAGCAGTAGAGGACATCCGCAAGGCTTTGGAGGCTGCTCCAGGCGTAACCGTAAAGGATGATGCCCAGAACTACGTTTATCCAATGCCATTGGAGAGTGCCGGTAAGGACGATGTATATGTAGGTCGTATCCGCAAGGATTTGGCTGATGACAATGGTAACACATTGTGGTTGACTGGCGACCAGATTCGTAAGGGTGCTGCCCTGAACGCTGTTCAGATTGCTGAGTATTTGATTAAGGTGGGCAACGTAAAGTAAGCCATACCTTATTTATATAAAAGAATATGAGGAAGTTAAGGGATAATGAATTTTATCTCTTAACTTCTTTTCGTCTTTATACGATTCTGAATAGAAAAGTAAGAATATGATTGAAAGATTCAAACTCTTGCTCCAGGAGATGAACCGGGGCATTTATGAGAAGGAGACGGAGATATCGCTCTCGCTCCTGGCAGCTCTGGCAGTGAAGTCGAAAGATTTCGGGGCGTTTTTCTTTGTGTAGATCGTTTCTGCTGTGCGGGTCCGGAACAGGGCAGAGCGGGCTTTGAACGGCTCTTTCAGGCTTTTTTGCGTTTTTCGTAAATTCATGCTTGACAAGCGGACGCTTTTTCGATATAATAAAGCACGTTCCGGCGGTAAGCGCCGCGCGAAACTTGAGCGATCATGGCCCGGTAGCTCAGTTGGTTAGAGCACCAGCCTGTCACGCTGGGGGTCGTCGGTTCGAGCCCGATCCGGGTCGCCATTTGCTGCTATAGCTCAGTTGGTAGAGCGCATCCTTGGTAAGGATGAGGTCTCCAGTTCGAATCTGGATAGCAGCTCCACAGCAGACACCTCGAAGCCTTAGGACTTCGGGGTGTTTTTTTGTTGTATGACTGCAAAAGCAGGCTGACGGAGTGCGAATTGCTTTGAGTACAAAAACAAAACGCACAGGCTCCGAAGAACCTGTGCGTTTATGGCAGGGGTAGTAAGTTTCGAACTCACGGCACGCGGTTTTGGAGACCGCTGCTCTACCAGCTGAGCTATACCCCTATAGGCATTCGCTGAATGCTTTGTTATTATAGCCGATGCAAAGGCGAATGTCAAGCATTTCTTTCAAGATTCAGGCATTTTTCGTGCCGCAGCTGCAACAGCCTTCTTTTTTATCGGATGCAGGCAGCTGGCTGGAAAGCTGTTCCAGCGTTACGCTGTCGATATACTGGTTGATCACCTCATCAAGGCCGGTCCAGAAGGGCAGGGTGAAGCACTGCTCCCACATGGGGCACTCGTTGGTCTCGCTGCCAAGGCAGGGAATGGGTGCCACGCTGCCCTCAATGGCGCGCAGGATCTCGCCGGCGGTGTAGTCGGCAGGGGCTTTGGTCAGGCGGTAGCCGCCCTGACTGCCGCGCTCGCTTTTTACAAGGCCCACACGGGCCAGCGGGGTCACGATCTGCTCCAAATATTTCAGGCTCAGGTTCTGCCGCTCACTGATCTCCTTCAGGCTCACGGTGGTGCCCGGCGCATAACGTGCCAGCTCGGCCATCAGGCGCAGGGCATAACGGCTTTTGGTCGAAAATTTCATGGCGATCCTCTCCTTATTGCTTCCTATAGTATAGCACGTTGCTCGGATTTTGCAAAGGTATCCTCTTGTGCAAACAAAAAAGGTCTGTTATCATAGGATGGATAAGAGGATATTATAAGGAGTGAGAGTATGAGTGAGAAGATCACGGCTGCCGATGCCATCCGTCTGCTGGATGCACACGAGGCGGCTGCTGTAGATGTCCGGGAGCCGGACGAGTTTGCCGTGGGCCACATCCCCGGCGCAAAGCTGCTGCCGCTGGGTCAGGTGCTGAGCCGTGCGGCTGAGGTGCTGCCAGATAAGAACGCTGTATGGCTGGTCTACTGCCGCACCGGCCGCCGCAGTGCCGATGCCGTGCGCAAGCTGGAAAGCCTTGGCTACACCCGCCTGTACGATCTGGGCGGCATCCTGAGCTGGCCCTATGAGATCGAGGGCGACTTTGAAGGGCATTTTTAAAAAGAAAGAAGGATAACTCCATGTCGTTCCACGCAAAAGATTTTGCCGGCAGTCACTGCGGCTGCCGCTACCAGCAGGACTACCGCCCCACCTTGGGCCGCGACGGCAAAAAGGAATCCGGCACGCTGGAGGTCATCAAGTTCTATTACGATGGTGCCATCCGCTTTGAGCAGCACTGCTACGGCGAAGCCGCAACCTTCGTGTTCGGCGTATGGGCATCCGGCATGGACGAGGACGGCACCCTGCACTGGGTGCTGCCCGACCGCCGCAAGAGCTACTACGACGAGGCGTATCTGCCCAAAAAGCTGGACCGCGTGGACGAACAGGGCAGCCTGTACTTCGACGGCAGCAATTTTCCGTGGAAGCTGGCGGACGATTTTGCCGAGGATAAGCGCTGGGGCTACCCCAAGTGGAAGGTGGTACTGGGAAAACTGACCGGAAAGGGCAAAAAAGGTGACTGAATCACGAAAATCCAGTATTCATATTGACATACTAGGGAATGATATGGTATAACTTATCCGTTGAAAGGATTCCGCATCTGCACAGGGCATTCAAGGCTCCCGCAGACGCGTTCAATAAGAAAGGATCATTCCTATGGAAAACATGGAAAAAGTGGTTTATCTGGATAATGCTGCCACCACTCCCTGTGCTCCCGAGGCACTGGAAATGATGGTCAAAGCCCTGAGCGGTGCCTGCGGCAACCCCAGCAGCCATTACAGTGTGGGCTATGAGGCTAAGGAATTCGTGGACACCGGTCGTGCGCAGGTGGCAAAGGCCATCAATGCAAGTCCGGCTGAGCTCTTCTTTACCAGCTGCGGCTCCGAGGCCGACAACTGGGCCGTAAAGGGCACCGCCTTCACCAAGGCACGCCAGAACAAAAAGCACCTCATCACCAGCGCTTTTGAGCACCATGCCATCATGCACAGCATGGCTGCACTGGAGCGCATGGGCTTTGAAGTGACCTATATCAAGCCCACCGCCGAGGGCTACATCCGTCCCGAGGACGTGGAAGCTGCCATCCGTCCCGATACCGCGCTGGTCAGCATCATGATGGCCAACAACGAGATCGGCACCATCCAGCCCATCAAGGAGATCGCCGAGGTCGCTCACAAGCACGGTGTCTGGATGCACACCGACGCGGTGCAGGCTGTGGGTGCCATCCCCGTGGATGTGAAGGAGCTGGGCGTGGATATGCTGTCCATGAGCGCCCACAAGTTCAACGGCCCCAAGGGCATGGGTGCCCTGTATTGCCGCAAGGGCGTATGGCCCCAGAACCTGATCGATGGCGGCAGTCAGGAGGCCCGCCACCGTGCAGGCACCGAGAACGTGGCCGGCATTGCTGCCATGGGCAAGGCACTGGAGATCGCCACGGCACATCTGGATGAGCGCATGGCCCACGAGAGCGAGCTGCGCGATTATGTCATCGACCGCGTCCTCAAGAACATCCCGGAAGCCCGCCTGAACGGCGGCCGCAGCCCCCGTCTGCCCAACAATGTGAACATCAGCTTCCCGGGTCTGGAAGGCGAGACCATCCTGCTGGATCTGGATATGCACGGCATCTGCGCCTCCACCGGCTCTGCCTGCAACTCCGACAGTCTGGACCCCAGCCACGTCCTGCTGAGCATCGGCGTGCCTGAGGAGATCGGCCACGGCTCCATGCGGTTCACCTTTGGCCCGCAGAACACCATGGAAGAAGCAAAATATCTGTGCGACGTGCTGGAGGAAGTGATCCCCCGCCGCCGTGCTATGAGTTGTATGTGGCTGCAGGGCCAGAACACGGCCCGCCAGTTCAGCCTGAAGGGAGAGCAGTAATTATGGCAAGCATGTATAGCGCAAAGGTCATGGAGCATTTTGCAAATCCGCACAATGTGGGTGAGATCCCCGATGCAAACGGCGTGGGCGAAGTGGGCAACCCCAAGTGCGGCGATATCATGCGCATGTACCTGAAGATCGAGAACAACGTGATCGTGGATGTCAAGTTCCTCACCTTCGGCTGCGGTGCCGCCATCGCCACCAGCAGCATGGCCACCGACCTCATCAAGGGCAAGACCATCGAAGAGGCCCTCAAGCTGACCAACAAGGCCGTTGTAGAAGCTCTGGAAGGTCTGCCTCCCATCAAGGTCCACTGCTCGGTCCTGGCCGAGCAGGCCGTCAAGGCTGCTCTGTCCGACTACTACCGCCGTCAGGGCATCGATCCGGAACCCATCGTGGGTAAGCTCGAAGAGGACTGCGACCACTGCGAGAGCTGCGGCCACTGATCCCCGCATTATGGAAGCCTGCTATTGGACAATGTGCCCGATGGCAGGCTTCTTTTTTGTGGAAATGGGAATCCTTTACAGCATATTGAAAAATGATATAATAGAGAAAAGATTGTTGCCTTTTCAAAAAAGGAGGAAATATGAAAAAATGCAAACTTGCGGCGATGGCATGGTTAAGTGTATGTATTGTTCTGTTTACTTCCTGTGGCAATTCTGCGGGGGTGTCTGCTGGTTCCACTAGCGAGGTAAAAAGTACGGCTGTAAGCGAAAGCACAGCGGAAGAAAAACAGCCCTATGAGATACTTCGTGAGAAAGAAGATGAAACAAAACAGATTGCGGCAGACGAAGAACAGCAGGTAAAAGAACTTCAAGATGCGCTGAATGCAGTTAATTTCTATTATGAAGAATTTGACGGCGGTGATGCTCTGATGGGGGTAAGCCCCAATTGCGAAAATAACGAAAAACAGGGAAAAAGCTGCATTGTCCCAGTTGTTTATGTTTTTGGTCCGTCGGTGGACCCAATAGCATGTATAGGGTTTGATTACATAGGTGATACGTATCTGGATATGGATACGGTTGAAATTGATACGGATAACTATAGATATACCTATGGAAACACAACGTTTATAACTGATGTTCAGAAGGACAAGCTGACAATATCTCCGAATGGCGATGAAAAAACAGAAGAGGCTGCATTTCGCCTTGCGACAGAAGATGACTTGGATGCATTAGTGGATATTGTGGAATCGGATGAAGTTGGTCTGACATTCGCAAAATACAACACCGCAAAGCCGGTTTTCGTAGAATGCGAAATGCCGGAAGAAGATAGACAGGCTATCACAGATGTGTTGAATGCGTATTACCTGTATCTGAATGCCAGTGAGAAGGTGCGTGCAAAAGCACTTGCAGATATTTCGTATACAGAAGTTGAATCGTGAATAGGAGGAGATAAGAATGCGGAGAAAAATTTCAGCGATCCTTGTAACAGTGCTGATAATGCTGATGGTAATGCCAATGGGGGCTTTTGCGGCAGTGCCTTCGGTGCAGGAAGTGGAAACGCTGATTGCACAGATCGGGACAGTCACGCGCGAGAACCGCAGTGCAGTCGAAAAGGCTGTCAATGCTTATAACCAGTTAGACGATGCTTCTAAAGCGGGCGTGTCAAATTTTGATGTGCTGGCCGAAGCACAGCAGATTCTTGGCATCAAGGATGCGCTGGCAAAGCTGAACATTGACCATGATAAGGTGGAAAACAGTATAGTGATGGTGAGTCCATATACAGTAAACAATGAATCAGTAGGACAATCTGTAATGGCACCGGCAATTATTTTTGTTGAACAATATGATCGACCGTTATTAGCAATGGCAGTTGAATATATAGGCGAAGAACATTTGTGGATGAATGTTGTAAAAGTAAGAGCGGGGGAAAACAAATATGAATATTACTATGGGGACTTTCCTATAACAGATGCCGGTGAGGAAAAAATTAAAAATAAGACTGTGGCAGTAGAAACAGGAACACGTATTGCAACGGATAATGACTACAACATGTTTATGAATATACTGAACGCAAAAGAAGCAATCGTCAGATTTAGCAATGTGAATTATGGGCGCGTTATGAAGTCGTATGATTATACAATAACAAATGAAGACCGTCAGGCTATCACGGATGTGCTGAATGCCTACAATCTTATGTGCTCTGTCAGCCCGGACGTATTGCGCAAAGCGCTGGCATGACTTTTGAACTGTGAGAACAGGCCGTTTTGAAAAGTCGACACTGTTGTATCCTATCCAAAACGTAATAAAGCAAGCGTAAAATATTATTTGTTTACAAAAATACCCTGAATATGCACTCGTTCATGAAAAGTTCATATATTGTTCAGAATGAGTTCACCACTTTTCGGTATAAGTAGGGCAACACAGGCGTAAAGAGCGCCGAACTCCCACGGAAGCGGACGAAGAACAGGGCAAAGAACGGTTCGCGGCACGCACTGCAGAGCGGGTGCGTCGGCCCCGGAAAACGTCCCGCCGCACAGGAAAGGAAACGAGTTAGTATGAAAATTGGTTTTTGGGAACTTGTCGTCATCGTGATCGTGGCGTTCGTGTTCATCGGCCCGGATCAGCTGCCCGTCTACGCAAAGAAGATCGGCAAGATGCTGCGTGAACTGAAAAAGTACACCGGCGCTGCTTCTGAGGAGATCCAGAAGAACGTTGTGGAGCCGCTGAATGAGATCCAGGCTCCCCTGAAGGAAGCCGTTGCCCCGCTGACCGATATCAAGAAGGATATCGACAACAGCGTCAAGGATGTGACCAAGAGCTTTACCGGTATCGGCAAGACCAGCAAGGAGGAAGCTGCCAAGGCAGAAGCTGCCGAGGAAGTGACCGAGCTGACCGAGGAGCCGGTGGAAGAGCTGGAAGAGGACGCTGCATCTGCCGCCAAGGCAGAGGAGAGCGCTCCCGCTGAGGAGACCGCTGCACCTGCCGAAAAGGCCGAAGAACCCACTGCCCCGGTTGAAAAGGCTGAGCCTGCCGCTGCACCCGCAGAGGAAAAGGCCGAGCCTGCTGAGGAAGCGGCTCCCGCACAGGAAGCTGCCGAGGCTGCTCCTGCGGCCGAACCGGTGGAGGAAGACCCTCGTCAGAATGATGTTCTGCCGAAGGACTGATTACTTACTGGATGCACCCGCGCCCGCGGTTGCCTGATACATGCAATAAGCCCGCCACGCGGCGCGGCAAAGTAAAAAGGAGATTTTTATTATGCGTATTGGTACTAACGAACTGCTGATCATTCTGGTCGTCGCTCTGCTGATCTTTGGACCCAAGAACCTGCCGAAGCTGGGCAAGATGTTCGGTAAGACCATCAACGGCTTCAAGAAGGGCATGGAGGACGAGGAAGGCTCCGATGATTCCGCGGAGAAGACCGAGAAGCAGGTTTCCAAGAAGGACGAAGACGAGGAGTAATTGTGGCTACGAACGTTAAGCGCAAAAAGAAAAAAGCCGAAGTCATGGCAGAGGACGGCAGCATGACGCTGACCGGCCATCTGAAAGAACTGCGGAACAGGCTGATCATCTGCGCGGTGGTGTTCGTGGTGGGTGTTGTGGTCTCGCTGGCATATGCCGACCGTCTGATCGATCTGCTCACTGCCATGGGCCGCGACTATTACGAGTTTGTTTCCATTGCCCCGCAGGAAAAGCTGATGCAGTATTTCCGCGTCTCCATTCTGGCAGGCGTGGTGGTCACTGTGCCGGTGGCGTTCTACCACATCTATGCATTTGCAAAGCCGGGCCTGAAAAGGAGCGAGAGCACCTTCTTCAAGCTGGTCATGCTGCTGGGCCTTATCCTGTTCTGCGTGGGCGTGCTGTTCGCCTACAAGCTCATGATGCCCTTCATGCTGCGTTTCCTCAGCACCGGCATCGAGGGTGCCGAGTACATCCAGACCACCACCAGTATCGAGAGCTATGTCAACCTCTGCTTGACCATGTTCATCATTTTTGGCTGCGTGTTTGAGATGCCTCTGATCACCATCATCCTGTCCAAGATGGGCATTATCAACCCGCAGCTGCTCAAGCAGGTGCGCGGCGTTGCCATCGTGATCATCTTCTTCATCGCGGCCGTTGTCACCCCGCCGGATATCGTGTCTCAGTGCATGGTGGCCGGCCCCATGGTGCTGCTGTACTTCATCAGCATTCTCCTGAGCGGTATCTTCTATAAGCCGAAAGAGGACGATGATGACGAAGATGACGAGGATGAGGGCGAGGACGAAGAGTAAGCTCTGACTTCTGGTTTTCTGTTTTATCATTGCAAAAGCAAAGGCTGCTGCGCCATTTGGTGCAGTAGCCTTTTTGTATGTGGAAAATGCTTCCGGTGCAGAGCGTAATCGCGTGGGGCCGTGGCCAGCAGACGCTGGGTGCCACAACTCGTCCAAAGCGAACGCGGCGGCAATTCCAAATCGTTGCTGCTCAGTCTATACAAGCCACCCGCCCTGTGCTAGAATGAAACCAACAAATCAAAGGCGGTGAAACCATGCACCCACTCCCGGAATATCCTCGCCCGGCTATGCGCCGGGACAGCTATGAGAACCTGAACGGCCTGTGGAAGTACGCCATTACTCAGACAGCAGAATACCCCGCTGCGTGGGACGGCAGCATTCTGGTGCCCTACTCTCCGGAAACAAAGGCCTCCGGCGTGGGCCGCACCCTGCAGCCCGGCCAGTGGCTGCACTACCACTGCACCTTTGCTCCCCCTCCGGGAGAAGGGGGCCGGGTGCTGCTGCACTTCGGCGCGGTGGACGATGCCTGTGCGGTGCAGGTGAACGGTCATCTGGTGGGCGGCCATCGGGGCGGCTACTGGCCCTTCACACTGGATGTCACCGCCCAGCTCAACGATACGGGCCGCAACAGCCTGTGGGTGGCCGTGCAGGACCCCACGGACAGCGGTACGCAGGCCCGGGGCAAGCAGACCCTGCAGCCCGGCGGCATGTTCTATCCGGCCCAGAGCGGCATCTGGCAGACGGTCTGGCTGGAGCGTGTGCCGGAAAACTACATCCAGTCGCTCACGGTCACGCCGGACTACGATGCCCGCACCGTGACCGTGAAAGCCCATACTTCCATGCCCGGAGGTGCAGTGAACCTGTGGGCCGTGGTGCGGGCCGGGGGCGTGACCATTGCCGAGGACTGGGGCAGCGACGAAGCGGACCGGGACGGCGAGGTGACGCTGAACATCCCGGAGGAACATTTCTTTCCGTGGAGCCCGGATACCCCGTTTTTGTATGACCTGACCGTGGGCACCACGCAGGGAGGAGAGGAACAGTTCGACACCGTGCACAGCTACTTTGCCCTGCGCAAGTGGAGCTGTGAGCCGGATGCGCGGGGCGTGCTGCGCTTCTGCCTGAACGGAAAGCCCATCCTGCTCAACGGCCTGCTGGACCAGGGCTACTGGCCGCAGGGCCTGTATACCCCGCCTTCCGATGCGGCGGTGGAGCGGGAGCTGAGCGAGGTGAAAGCGCTGGGATTCAATCTGCTGCGCAAGCACGCCAAGATCGAGCCGCAGCGCTGGTACTACCACTGCGACAGGCTGGGCCTTGTGGTCTGGCAGGACATGGTGAACGGCGGCAGCAGATACAACCTGTGGTTCGTCACCTACCTGACCAATGTGCTGCAGCCCCTTGTGCGCCGCCTGCCCGACGCAGAGCCGCTCTGGGGCCTGCTGAGCCGCGGAAAAGCATCCAGCCGGGAAACATACCGCAAAGAGCTGCAAGCCACCGTGGAAGCCCTGCGCTGCCATCCGTGCATCGGCTGCTGGGTGCCCTTCAACGAAGGCTGGGGTCAGTTTGATGCGGCCGGGGCAGTGCAGGCCATCCGCACGCTGGACGATACCCGCCTTGTGGACGAGGCCAGCGGTTGGTATGATCAGGGCGGCGGAGATGTGTGCTCCATCCACAACTATTTCTATCCGCTGCATGTAAAGCCCGGAAGCCGTACCGTGGCCCTAAGTGAATATGGCGGCATTGCATGGTCCATGCCGGGGCACGAAGCACCGGGCAAAACCTACGGCTACGGCACGGCCAAGAGCCGCGCAGACCTGACCGCCCGCTGCAAAAAGCTGCAATTGGGCACGGTGCTGCCGCAGCTCAAAAAAGGACTCTCGGCGCTGGTGTACACCCAGCTGACGGATGTGGAAGATGAGGTGAACGGTCTGTTCACCTATGACCGGGCCGAGATCAAGCCGGATGCCAATGCCGTCCGCTCGGTGAATGCTGCCCTTGCCGCAGAGTTTGCAAAAGTGACGCGGTGAAAGAAAAAACTCCCTCAGTCATCGCTGCGCGATGACTGAGGGAGTTTTATGTTACAGCAGCTCTCAGCTGTTGGTGCTGTTGTTCACGATCTTTTTGGCGGGCAGCTTGTTCATGGCAGAGCTGTCCAGATCGTGTGCCAGCTCTGCACCGCCTGCGGCCAGTGCGTCGTCCAGCTCGCCGCCCTTCATATCGCTCAGGATCTGGCTGCGCAGGTCGTCCAGTGAAGAAACGCTCAGCGGGTCTACACGCACCATCAGGAGCAGGGTGTGGCTGTTGATCTGCACGGCAGCGGCTTCGCCGTAGGAAAGGCTGCGCAGAGCATCGGCTGCGCCATCCTGCGTAAAGGCCGAAGCAACATCGCTCTCGGTCAGCAGCTCGGTCTGGACGCTGGCGCTGTCGTCGGAAGTTTCGCCGTCCAGCACAGCGTAGATGTCCGGCAGGGCATTCTGTGCGGCCTCATGCAGGGCACTCACCTGATCCGAGACCATCTCGCCGCCTGCGGCGTTGACGCTGTCGGCAGCGGCCTGTGCCAGCTTGAGCATCTCGGCCTTCTGGTCATCGTCCGCAAAGGCGTAGGTGCTGGTATTGTACAGCGGGATGCTGATGTAGCAGATCTCATACATGCTGTCGTCCAGATGGCTGGTCAGCTCGTCGTCCTCCACCGGTGTCTCGCCGTCCGGGCCGTAGACCATATCCAGCAGGGCGGTGTGCTCCACCTGCAGACGCTCATATGCCTTGACGGTCTCCAGACCAATGCCGTTGGCGGTGTAGGTGTCGCCGTACTGGTCCATCATCTGCTGGGCATAACGGTCGGCAGTGGAAAGCTGCTCTGCAGTCAGCTCACCGCCCAGCGCCTTGAAGCGGGCATCCACAGCGGCCAGCGTTTCCAACGTTTCCTGCGTTTTCTGGGCCACATAGTCGCTCACAACTGCGGTCTCGCCGCTGTCAGAGTCGGTGGTGATGGTCTCTTTCAGGAAGGCTTTTACGTCGGTGGTGTCCTGATCGGTGCCGGCAAGCTGGGCGGCCTGCTGGTAAGCACCGTACTGTGCCAGCAGATACATGCCGGAGGTGATCTCAAAATCACCGATGCTGCCCACGGTGTCCGGGGCGGAAATGGTGCAGCCCACAAGGCTGAACACCAGTGCAAGTGCGCAGATCAGCGCGAGAAGTTTCTTTTTCATGGTAATGCTCCTATGATGTTTATTTTTGCTCGGCGGAGGCAAGGATCTCTGCCATCGCCTTGAGGATGCTTTGCAGCAGCTCCAGCGGCTTTTCGTCGGGCTGAAGCGTGACCGAGAGATAGGGCCGGTTGCCTGCACCGGCGGTGACGCGGCCATTGAAGGCCACCAGCAGGCCCCGGATCATGGGCAGCTCCAGACTTTCCAGCTGCAGGGTGAGGGTGTCCTTTTTCTGGGTCACTTCGGTCACGCCCACAGTGCTGGCCTGCACGCGTACCAGCGACACGTTCACCAGATCGCTCACCGAGGGCGGCGGGTCGCCGTAGCGGTCGATGAGCTCGTCCAGCACATCGGCGGCATCCTCTGCCGTCTGGATGGCGGCAATGCGCTTATAAGCTTCAATGCGGCCCGGGCCGTCTGCGATATATTTCTCCGGGATGAAGGCATCCACCCGCAGGTCCACAAGGCATTCGCTCTTGTCCCGCCGGACAGGTTCGCCCTTGGCCCGGGCGATGGCCTGCCCCAGCATCTTCACGTAGAGGTCGTAGCCCACGGCCTCCATGTGGCCGTGCTGGCTGTGGCCCAGAAGACTGCCCGCACCCCGGATCTGCAGATCCCGCATGGCGATGCGGAAGCCGGAGCCGAAGGCCGTGAACTCCCGGATAGCGGAGAGCCGCTTCTGGGCGATATCGGTCAGAGTCTTGTCTCGCCGGAAGGTGAAGTAGGCATAGGCCTTGCGGCCGGAGCGGCCCACCCGGCCTCTGATCTGGTACAGCTGGGCAAGGCCCATGCGGTCGGCATCCTCGATGATGAGGGTGTTGCAGTTGCGCACGTCGATGCCGGTCTCGATGAGGGTGG
>OGYY01002441.1_pt1 | contig 13667 bp, 8 predicted proteins | sample 1576671 | NCBI WGS metagenome assembly OGYY01 (sample SAMEA3541593, study PRJEB24748) | human gut metagenome | biome: human gut; feature: human-associated habitat; material: faeces | place: China | collected 2012 | reverse complement strand
CCCAGCGGGGGGGCGGGCCGTTACGGGCGTTGGTCCAAAGTTTGTAGGAAAAAGAAAAACCCACCTCCCCCAGTTTTTCAAACCAGAGAGAGGTGGGTCCAGGGAGGGGAGAAACTCTCCCCTCCCTGGGACTCTTTGCGTCCGGGCTTTCTCTTAGAGAAAGCCTGGATCCCCGCCCCGGATAGGGGCGGGGACCACGGGGCAGGGTTCAACCTGCGCCGGTCCAGGGGGTAGGACCTACCGATACCGCCCCCAGTGGGTCCCCCTCACTCCACCGGATTCTCCAGCACCCCGATGCCGTCGATCTCGCAGCGGACCACGTCCCCGGATTGGAGGAACTTGGGCGGGTCAAACCCCATCCCCACCCCCGCCGGGGTGCCGGTGGCGATGATGGTCCCCGCCTGGAGGGTCATCCCCTGGGAGAGCTCGTGGAGGATGTGGGGGATGGAGAAGAGGAGCTGGTCGGTGACCGCGTCCTGCCGCAGTTCCCCGTTGACGTAGGTACGGATGGCCAGGGCCGGGGGCTGGGGGAACTCGTCTCGGGTCACCAGGCAGGGGCCCATGGGGGTGAACCCGTCCAGCCCCTTGCCGAAGTACCACTGCTTGTGCCCCGTCTGGAGGTTCCGGGCAGAGACGTCGTTGACGATGGTGTACCCAAAGACGTAGTCGAAGGCGTCGGCCTCCGCCACGTTCTTGGCGTCCCGGCCCAGGACCACCGCCAGCTCGGTCTCATAGTCCAGGCTGTCCACCAGGTCGAAGTGGCCGGGGATGGGCGCCCCCGGGCCGGGGCAGGCGGTGGCCCGCTTGGAGAAGTAGACCGCCTGGCCCTGCCGGGTGAAGGCGGCGGGGTCGAACTGCTCGGCCTCGGCCTTGTGGGCCCGGTAGTTCATCCCCAGGCAGATCACGTCCTGCCGGGGGTGGGGGATGGGGGCCAGGACGGTCACGTCCCCCAGGGAAAACTCCCCCCGCCCCTTGGCCGCCCGGGCCAGGACCTGGTCCCGGTGGTCCGGGGCGTCCATGAGCAGGTGGTTCATGGTCTCATAAGGCAGGGGGGTGAGCCACCCCGGCTGGGATTCCAGGCAGACCAGGGGCCGGTTCTGCCAGGATGCGGTGTAGAGTTTCATGGGTGTTGCCTCCTTGCTGTCGTTGGTGTGTGAGGGATGGTTACCCCTCCTCCCACCGGTCCACCGCCCGGATGAGGGCCTGGATGGCCGCCGGCTCCGTGGCCCAGCTGGTGCAGAGGCGCACGGCGGTGTGGTCCTGGTCCACCTTCTTCCAGAAGGAGAAGGCGAAGTCGGCCTCCAAGTGCTCCACCAGCTCGTCGGGGAGGATGGGGTACTGCTGGTTGGTGGGGGAGTCGTAGAGCATGGCATACCCCCGCTCCTCCAGGGCCCGGCGGAGGTCCAGGGCCAGCCGGTCAGCCCGGCGGGCCAGGTCGAAGTAGAGGCCGTCCTCCAGCATGGCCTCGAACTGGACCCCCAGCAGCCGGCCCTTGGCCAGCATCCCCCCGTGCTGCTTGAGGTGGTACCGGAAGTCCCGCTGGAGGGCGGGGTGGGCCAGGACCAGGGCCTCCCCAAAGAGGAGCCCCTGCTTGGTGCCCCCCAGGTAGAAGGCATCGCACCGGCGGGCCAGGTCGGGGAGGGTCATGTCGCAGGCGGGGCTCATCAGGCCGTAGCCCAGCCGGGCCCCGTCCACATAGAGGAAGAGGCCGCAGTCCTGGCAGGTCTGCCAGAGGTCGTCCAGCTCCGCCAGGGAGTAGAGGGTGCCGTTCTCCGTGGGCTGGGAGAGGTAGACCATCCCCGGCTGGACCATGTGCTCCCGGGTCTCGTCCTGCCAGTGGGCCTCCCACACCCGGCGGACGTCCAGGGCGGTGAGCTTCCCGTCGGCGCTGGGCACCGCCAGGACCTTGTGGCCGGTGGCCTCGATGGCCCCGGTCTCGTGGACGTTGATGTGGCCGCTGGCGGCGGCGATGACCCCCTGGTGGGGGCGCAGGGCGGCGGCGATCACCGTGGTGTTGGTCTGGGTGCCCCCCACGAGAAAGTGGACGTCCAGGGCCTCGTTCTCACACAGGGCCCGGATCCTGGCCCGGGCCTGGGCGCAGTATGCGTCCTCCCCGTAGCCGGGGGTCTGTTCTAGGTTGGTCTCAAAGAGCCGGCGGAGGACCCGCTCGTGGGCCCCCTCGGCGTAGTCACATTCCAGTCGGATCATGGCAGTCTCCTTCTCCCCCTGGGGGGTGTGTTCTCTTTTATTATATGGGGTTGGGGGGGAAAGGTCAACCAGCCCCCCACCCTTTGTCTGGGACAAACAACGCCGCCCGGAACCTTCCCTCGGTTCCGGGCGGCGTCTCATTCCTCCGGCAGCACATTCCGTTTCAAACTGTGGTAGGCCAGCAGGATATACAGCAGATAGATGGCAAAGAACAGCGCCAAGGTCAGCAGGGCCAGCAGATCCGGCCGGTACTGCCCCACCATGGTCCCCGGCTCCACCCCCTGCCCCAGGTTCAGGGTAAAGGGCACCCCGATAAGCACCGGGGGGACGGCAGGCATGGTGTAGTAGATGGCAAACTGCCGCCGCAGGGCCTGGACCATCTCCCGCCGGTCCATCCCCAGCTTGCGCAGCAGGGCGAACTGCTGCCGGTAGCGCGCCGTCTCGCTGAGCTGCTGGACGGTGAGGATGGCCGCGGCGGTGAGGGTGAGCACCAGGGCCAGGTAGAACAGGGGGAAGACCGTCATGGTGGACGTGGCCGCGTACTCCTCCTCCCGGTCTACCCGGGAGGCCACGCTGTCATAGTAGTCCGGGTCGGCCTGGTTGTACTGCCGCTGCACCTGGCGCAGGGCCTGGAAGGTCTCCTGGGACAGGGGCTGCGTGGTCATCACCGCCAGGGTGCGGCACTCCACCGGCAAGGCCGCCGCCACCGCGTCGGGCACCACCAGGACGTAGCCGAAGTTGGCCGACTCCCACAGGCAGTTTGCCAGGGGCTCCCCCACCACCGCCGTCAGGGCCAGGGTGTGGCCGGCCATGGAGAGGGGCTGGGCATAGCCCTGGAGCTCCTCCCAGAGGTAGTCGGCGCACTGGATGGCATAGCCCCCCGCCCCCAGGTCCACCGGGTCCAGACCCTTTAGGGCCCGGAGGGCGTTGTAGTCGGTCTGGGCCAGCACCAGGCCAAAGTCGAAGTAGGGGACGTACTCCCGGGTCTCCGCCGCCAGATGGTCGGAGATTTGGGTACCCTCCCCCTGGCGGAGGGGGTAGTCCCACTGGGCCGCCACCGGCACCTCTTGGGCCACAAAGTCCCGGTAGCCCTCCCCGTGCTGCGCCACCTCGTACCGGATGGTCAGGTCAAACACCGAGGCCTGCTCCGACCGGTTGCGGAGCATCCCCTGAAAGGTGAGCCCCGTCCCCTCCAGCAGGAAGGTGGCGGTGAGCAGCAGGGAGAGGGTGGCCATCAGCACCCCCATGGTGGCCAGCTTGGCGGTGAGGGTGCGGAAGACCAGCAGGGTCTGCCCCCGGTACTTCAGCCCCGGCCGGCGGGCAAAGAAGGCCGGCACCCCCGAGGCAAAGCTCACGAAAAACCCAAAGCTGAACAGGACGATGCACACGCCCCCGATCAGCCCCAGGACCAGCCCCCCGGCCATCAGCAGGAGGGCACCCGCCACCCCCAGCACCAGGGAGAGGACAAAGGTCCCCTGCCGCCGGCGGCGCTGCTGGATGACCACCCCCTCGTTCTGGCGGTCCAGGTAGAGCAGGTCGTGGATCTTCATCCGCCGGATCTTCCTCCGGCTGCGGCCCAGGGCCAGGAGGTAGATGGCGGCAAAGTACACCAGGGTGAGCCCCACCGTCTTGCCGGAGAAGGCAAAGGCGAAGTGATAGGTCACCCCAAACAGGGCCAGCACCAGGGCCCGCAGCACCTGGTAGAGCAGGTTCCCCGCCACCAGGCCCAGGGCCAGGGCCACGGCCCCCACCGCCAGGTTTTCCAGGAAGAACAGCCGGGCCACCTGCCGGGGCTCCAGCCCGATGAGGAGGTAGGTGCCCAGCTCCCGGCTGCGCCGGGTGAGCATGAAGCCGGTGGTGTAGGACACCAGCCACCCCACCACCGCCACCACCGCCAGGGAGGCCAGGACGATCATCAGCGGCAGGTTGCGCATCTGGGTGGACAGGGCGGCGATCTCCTGGGAGAACACCAGCCCGTTGAAGGCGTAGATCAGCGCTGCGGCCATCACCACGGTGACGAAGTAGACCAGGTAGTCCCGGGCCTGCCGCTGGGCGTTGCGCCAGGAGAGCTTAGATAACGTCACTGACGTCACCCCCCAGCAGCGCCAGCACGTCCAGGATCTCGTGGTAAAACACGCTCCGGTCCCGGTCCCCCCGGAGCAGCTCGTTGAACAGCCGCCCGTCCTTCAGGAAGAGCACCCGCCGGGCATAGCAGGCGCTGTAGGGGTCGTGGGTCACCATGAGGATGGTGGCCCCCAGGTCCCGGTTCATCCCGGTCAGGTGCTCCAGCAGGTGTTTGGAGGCCTTGGAGTCCAGGGCCCCGGTGGGCTCGTCCGCCAGCAGCAGGGACTGGCCGGCCACCATGGCCCGGGCGCAGGCCGCCCGCTGCTTCTGCCCGCCGGAGACCTGGTAGGGGAACTTCCCCAGCACGTCCTGGATGCCCAGCAGGGCGGCCACCTCCGCCACCCGGCGCCGGACCCCGTTGGGGTCCTGGTGGTTCAGGGTGAGGGCCAGGCCGATGTTCTCCTCCAGGGTGAGGGTGTCCAGGAGGTTAAAGTCCTGGAACACGAACCCCAGGTTCTCCCGGCGGAATTGGGCCAGGTCCCGGGGGGAGAGGTCTGCCAGGCTCACCCCGTCCAGCAGGATGTCCCCGGCGCTCACCGTGTCGATGGTGGCGATGCAGTTGAGCAGGGTGGTCTTGCCGGAGCCGGAGGCCCCCATGATGGCGATGAACTCCCCCCGCTCCACGGTGAAGCTCACCCGGTCCAGGGCCTTGGTGACGTTGCCCCCGGTGCCGTAGTATTTCTCGATGTTTCGCACTTGCAGCATCTGCGTTCCCTCCTTTGCGGTGCCTTTAGGATACCGCAAAGCTGGGCCCGGTGGTATCGATCTGGCTGGGCCCTTCCTTACGATTTTGTAAGGTTCTCCGGGGCGGGGAAGGTGAGGGTGAACACGCTCCCCTCCCCCACCTGGGAGGCCGCCTGGAGGTCGATGGCCAGGGCCTCCGCCACCTGCCGGGCCAGGTACAGCCCCATGCCGGTGGCCCCCCCTCGCTGGCGGCCGTTGGTGCCGGTGAACCCCCGGTCAAAGATCCGGGGCAGCTCCTGGGCGGGGATGCCCAGGCCGTTGTCCGCCACGGTGAGGGCCACCCGGTCCCCCAGGGACTGGGCCGTCAGGGTGATCACCGGCCGGTCCCGCCGGTACCGGGCGGCGTTCTGGAGGAGCTGCCCCAGCAGGAAGGCCGCCCACTTCTCGTCGGTGTACACGGTGCCCGCCACGGCCTCGGCCTCCACCCGCACCCCGTTCTGGATCAGCAGGGTGCGGTGGGCCTGGACCGCCTGGCGGACCAGCCCCGCCAAGGGGGTGGGGCGGACCACCAGGTCCTTCTCCGGGCTCTCCGCCCGGGCGTAGAAGAGGGCCCGCTCCACGTGGGCCTCGATCTGGGCCAGCTCCCCCTCCAGCCGGCGGCGGGTGGGCCCCTCCAGCCCCCGGCAGAGGAGGCGGGCGGCGGTGATGGGGGTTTTCACCTCGTGGACCCAGGTCTCCACGTACTCCCGGTAGTCCCGCTGGGCGGCCTGGGCGGCGGAGACCGTCTCCACCATGGACTTGCCCGCCTGGCGCTGGAGGGTAAAGAGGGCCCGCTCATAGCTCCCCATAGGCGGGGGGACGCACTCGGTGAGCAGGTACTTCTGGTCCAGCCCCGCCAAGGTCTGCCGGAGCAGGCGGAGGCGGCGGGCCAGGCGGAGGTAGTCCCAGACCAGCAGCCCCCCGGCTGCCAGGGCCCAGCCGATGAGCAGCAGCACCACCACCCCCCAGGCCGTCCCCGTGGCCCAGAGGAAGGCCGCCGACCCGGCGGCCCCCGCCCCCATCGCCACCAGCCGCCCCAGGCGGTCAGCGAGAAAGGCCCGTACCGTCATACTGGTACCCCATGCCCCGGCGGGTCTTGATGGCCTCCCCCAGGCCCAGCTGGCCCAGCTTGGCCCGCAGCCGGGTGACGTTGACGCTGAGGGTGTTGTCGTCGATGTAGATCTCGCTGTCCCACAGGGCCTCGATGAGGTCGGCCCGGGGCACGATCTGCCCGGGGTGGGTCAGCAGGCAGGCCAGGATCTTCAGCTCGTTCCGGGTCAGCTCCACCGTCTGGCCCCCCAGGGCGGCGGTGCCCCGGGTGAGGTGGAGGGTGAGGGGCCCGGCGGTGAGGGTGTCCGCCTCGCCTCCCTCCCCCGTCCGGCGGAGGACCGCCTTGATCCGGGCCAGGAGGATGGGGATGTTGTAGGGCTTGGTGATGTAGTCGTCGCCCCCCAGGCTGAGGGCCTTCAGCTCGTCCAGGGCGGCGTCCCGGCTGGTGACGATGATGATGGGCACCGGGCTCTCCCGCCGCAGGGCGGCGCACAGGGCGAAGCCGTCCTTGCCGGGGAGGCCCAGGTCCAGCAGCACCAGGTCCGCCCCGAAGGCCTGGACCTGCCGGGGGACGGCGGCGAAGTCCGTCACCCCCAGGACCTGGTAGCCCTCGTTCTCCAGCAGCAGGGCCAGCTCCTCCCGGACGGTGGGGTCGTCCTCGATGAGGGCAATGCGTTTCATGGGATGGCCTCCTTCCATGGGTTTCCTGCCGTTATTGTAGCACAGCAGGGCAAAAAAAGGGCCTGAAATCCGCAGATTTCAGGCCCTTTCGGGGTTTGGTTTCGGTCAGCCCACAAACAGCTGCACCCAATAGTCGCCGTATCCGTCGGCAGCCTGGACATGGCCCACCCCCATCTGGGTGAAGTCCTCGTTGAGGATGTTGGCCCGGTGGCCTTCGGAGTGCAGCCACCCATCCACCACGGCCTCCGGGGTGGCGTAGCCGGCGGCGATGTTCTCCCCCGCGGTGCGGTAGGCCACGCCGGCCTCGGCCAGGGCGGTGAAGCAGCTCCGCCCGTCGGGGCGGGTGTGGGAGAAGAGGACGGGCAGCTCCCCGGCCCGGACCTGGGCCGCCTGGGTGAGGTTTTCCGCCAGGGTCAGGGGGGCCAGCCCCTCCTGGGCCCGGGCCTCGTTCACCAGGGCCAGGACAGCCTGCTGGAGGAGGACCTCCCCATAGGCGCCGTCAAAGCGCATGAGCATCACGGCCACCTGGACCCGGGTGATGGTCCGGTCGGGGGAGAGGGTGGTGGCGGAGGTGCCGTTCATGATCCCCTGGGTATAGGCCCAGGAGACGGCCGCCTGGATCTGCGCCACGTCCGCCTCGTCGCTGAGGTAGTAGGGGTAGGCCGCCGCCAGGACCTCATAGAGGGCCTCCTGGGTTACGTCCACAAAGGGGAGCTCCTCCCCGGCCTCTGCCGGGGCTTCCCCGGTGAGGTAGAGAGAGAACTGGTAGAGCATCTGGGCAAAGTCCATCCGGGGGGTGGGACTGTCGGGGGCAAAGGTGGTGCGGTTATGGTCCCCCCCGTCCTGGGAGACGATCCAATCGGGGAAGATGTCGTTCTGGTAGGCCCACACCACAGCGTCCCCATAGTACGCCCCTTCGGGGATGTCCTGGAAGGGGGTCTCGCTGGCCACCGTGCCGGTGACGGCGGGGGAGCCCGCGTAGCGGTACAGGACCACGGTGAGCATGGCCCGGGTCATGCCGCTGTCGGGGGAGAAGGTGGTGGCACTGGTGCCGTTGAAGAGCCCTTTCTCCACCACATAGTCCACAGCGTCGCTGGCCCAGTGGCCGTCGGGCACGTCCTGGAACTGCGACGCCCCGGCGGGAATGGCCATGCCGATGCAAAGAACCAGGGTGAGCAGCAGGGCAAGACAGCGTTTTTTCATGGTCCTCGCTCCTTTCCTCGTTTCGGAAATCGGGCCTGGGGCCCGTTGGTTGCTAGTTCCATTGTACTGGTTCTTGCGGGGGATTGCAACTGTTTTTCTAGGATTTTCCCGCTTTTGGAGCACGCCGCGGAAGGCTCCCTCTCTCAAACAGGCAAGCACGATCAGGAGGGCAAAGGCCTGCCTCTCGCCTCCCCTTGGTGACCCCCGAAAAATCCGCGAAACGGCCATATCGCAGCGCTGTCTTTTGTTGCCCTGACAAGGCCAGATAGGAAGCAGCGGCGAGGCCAAACGCCTCGCCGCTGCTGCGTCAGAGTATGGAACGCTTCCGTTCCAACGTGTGGTTACACCACGTCCCCGCCGGACTGGCCGGAGTGGGCATCCGACCACTCCTTCTCCAGCTGCGCCCAGTCACGGACAGGGAGGAGTTCGGTCCAGATCTCGTAGGGGTTCTGTTCGTCGTCGGTGTTCATGGTGTACTCGTGGGAGTTGGTGGCCTCCTGGACCTGTTCATAGTACCAGGCGGTCTCCGGGTTGTCGGGCCAAACGATCATGTCGTCCAGCAGGTGGTCCTCGTGGGGGTGCCGGTCGATGGTGCGGTTGACCATGGTCATGGCCTCGGCCCGGGTGATGTACTGCTGGGGCCGGAAGGTGCCATCGGGATACCCATCCACGATGCCGGCATTGGCGGCCTCGTTGATGTAATCCTGGGCCCAGTGGCCGGCAATGTCGGAGAAGAGGTCCCCTCCATCATAGGTGGCCTCGAAGAAGCGCACGGCGATGGTGGCAAACTCTGCTCTCGTGATGTTACCGTCGGGCTTAAAGGTGCCATCCTCGTAGCCATCGATGATGCCGGCGTTGCTGAGGGTGGACACGGCGTTGTTGTACCAGTCGTCCGCGCTGACGTCGCTGTAGGGGTTGGTCTGGGACCAGAATTCATCCCGGCTCTCGTCGGTGAGGAGGCGGAAGAAGATGGTAGCCACCTCGGCCCGGGTGATGTCGCCCTCGGGCTGGACACTGCCGTCCTCATAGCCCACGATGTAGGCATAGTGGTCCTCGGTGTTCAGTTCGGGCTTGTCGGGGTCCACAGGGGGACGGATGGGGGTGACGGGTTTCACGGGGGTTTCTGTGGTGTCCTCCCCGGTGGTGCCGCCGTCGGTGGTGACCGTAGCGGTGTTGGTGAGGGTGTCACCCGCGTCGCTGCGGAGGACGATGTAGGTATAGGTGATGGTGACCGTGTCACCGGAAGCAATGTCGTGCTTGATGGTGTAGGTACCGCCATCGGCGACGTATGCCAACTCCCCATCCACCTGGATGGCGTCCCCATCGTTCCACAGGCTGTCCTCCACGGTTACCCCGGACAGGGTGGTGTTGCCGGTGTTGGTCACCTGAATGGTGTAGGTCAGCTTGTCACCCACGGAGACCTTACCGACGGTATAGTCGCTGCCGTTGACCTGGGCCAGAGATTTGTTCACGGTGAGAGAGGACACCGGTTCAGGTGTGACCTCCACCGTAACCTCATCGCTCGGTTTCTCCCCGTCGGGCAGGTTGTCAGCGGTAACCTCCACCTTGTTGGTCAGCGTACCAGCCTCAGTGGGAGTATAGGTGTAGGTGATGGTCAACGTCTGGCCAGGCTTCATCTCCGAGATGTAATACTTGCCGCCATCCTCGTCTACTTGATAGGTGCCGGTCACATCGCCAGTCGCTGTGAGTTCCGTGTCTTCCGTCCACAGGGTGTCCCGGACAACCACGTTGTTTATTACGCTGTACCCGTCGTTCTTCACCTCAATGGTGTAAGTAATGGGGGCGCCTACCTGAACGGTTTCCTCACTGGCGGTCTTATCCACAATGAGAGAGGGCTCACCGGTGGGGGTTGTGATTTCATGCTTGGCATCCGGCGTTCCATCTTCATTGATATCTGCTGTGGCCGCATTGTCGATCGTGCCGTTGGTTACATCCTCCGCCGTTACGGTGTAGGTGTAGGTGATGCTCTTGCTCTCACCAACGTCAAGGCCAGAAATCGTATAGCTGCCGCTGGAGACGTCGATGGTTGTTCCATCCAACTCAGCAGAATTCACCTTGCCGGCAGTCCACATGTCATCGGAAACGGCCACGTCCAGCTTGGTGTTGCCAGAGTTCTTCACAGAGATCGTATAGGTAAGTGCATCACCCTCCACAGCTCTGTTGTCCGCGCCGGACATGCCGGAGACGGTCTTATTGATGCTGACGTTGGGGTTGCTGACGGTAACTTCGGGCGGCTCATCCGGTGTTTCAGACGTTGTGCCATCAGAGACGGTGACGGTGTTCTTGAATGTAGCTCCGGCGTCGGTAGCCACAACCTTGTAAGTCGCCGTAATCACGACATCCTTATTGGGCGCAAGGCCGCTAACGGTGAGGATGCCATCCCCATCATCGTCCGTTACATTGGGCGGAAGAGGAGTGACCCAGGTAACCGTTCTGCCGTCGTCCATCGTGTCCGTGACGGTCAGGCCATTCAAGGTGGTGTTGCCGGTGTTGCTTACGGTGATGGTGTAGGTAATGGTGTCGCCCACATTGGGGGTAGCATTGTCAACCGTCTTGGTGACGGTCCAGTCGGGGTTCTCTACGGTGACGCTAGGAGGATTGTCAGGCTGATCTTTCGTCCCGTCAGATGCTGTAGCCACTGCCGTGTTGGTGAGGGTTTGACCGGCTTCACCGGCTGCCACCGTATAGGTGGCGGTGATGGTTACTGTTGTATCGACCGCCAATGTTTCGATAGTAGCCGTTGTGTCTTCGATCGTAACTCCTGTATCCGTCGTAGAAAGCGAGAGCTCACCTCTGCCGGTGATGGTGTCGGTGACTAAAACGTCGTTCAGTGTCGTGTTGCCGGTGTTCTTCACAGTGATGGTGTAGGTCAGCTCATCGTCCACCTTGACCATGCCGCTGTCGTAGTCAGCACCGTTTACCTTATCCAAGGTCTTGGTAACCTCCAGGCCAGGTACCTGTTTGGTGTAAGTGTTGGTCAGGTTGGCGGTAGCGGCCTTACCCGCAGTAACCGTAGCAGTGGCGTTCCCCGTTGTCTTAACAGAGTAACCCTCCACTTCATAGTTGCTCTCGGTCACGGTGTAAGTGCCGGGGGCGAGGTTATTGAGGTTCCAGGTGCCTGTTTCGCTGTAATAGGTAGTGTCACTTTCAACATTGTCAGTACCATATTTCAGCGTGGCGACAGTTTCATCCCTGGAATTCGTCACCGTAATGGCGAAGTTTTCAGGCAGGCCTGCAAGCCCTTCTGGTAACTCCTTCACCGTCTTGGTCACGGTCAGGGTACCGGTTTTGGCCTGGTTTATGAGAACATCATTCTCAATGTTACTGTCACCCTCTTCCGATGCCCTGGTTGTTACCGTTCCGTTAGACACTGTGACGGTAATCGGGTCTGCTGCAATGTATCCTTCCGGTGTGCTTGTCTCCGTCAGGGTATAGGTGTGCCCGGAGGGGATGTTGGTGAAGGAGACCTTGCCGTCCTTGCCGGACGTCGCGGTCATAAACCAGCCGTCCTTATCCTCCGTGGTTAGGGTAAAGGTTACGTTTTCCAGCGTCTTATCATCCGAGCCTTTTTTGGTGAAGGTCAGATTGCCATAGTGGCTCTTCACCTGGGGCACAGCAAAGGTACCGGTCTTTACATCGCCATACCAAGTGCCATCTTCTTTCTGCACCGCGTAGGTTAGAGTGGCGTTGCTATTGACTTCCGTTTGGTCCAGCTCTATGTCTTGACTTTGCAGATTGTCCAGCGTGACCTTGTATTTCAGCGTATAGCTCAGATAGCCGGTTATGGTACCGTCCTCATTTTCCCTATAGTCGGACGTTCCATCCTCCTCAGAGGACAGGATTCTCCAGGTCAGCGTGTTTCCAATAACTTCGGCTTCATTTTTCACAGAACCTTTGTTATCGGGCTTCATAACAGTCTGGACTTCTGCTCCCTTCATATATTGGCCCATAGTGTCCGTCACAATGAACGCCTTAGTCGATAGGGCAATCTGGTCCATAATGCTCTGGAAATTATCAAACAGGTCGGAACCGTCTGCACCGCCGCTGTATGCGCCGCTGGAAATTTCCGTAAGCCACTGTTTGACCGTTTTATTCTTCCATTCTTTAGGCGCACCGGATTGATCATCCAGAAGTTTATCTTCCCAGACCTCATCTCCACTGGAATCCGTGCCAAAGCAGATGGAATACAGCTTAGATGTAGATGTTACGCCCCGGATTTGGTTCGCAAAGGTGCTGACATCGTCCACATCGGAATAGTTCGTCGTACCTCCCGACTGTCCACTCGAGCCGATTTCTGATGTGTTCCAGGTGTTGTATTTTTCCGATGTGCCATAGGTCGGCTTGCCGTCGGTCAGCAGGATCGTGTACAGGTAATCGACATCATGAATGGGGCTATTTTCCTGGTTTCTTTGATACAGGTTATTTCTGGCCAGTTGGAGGCCTGCCTCAATGTTAGTACCGCCGTCGGCCTCAAGGCCATTGATATACCTTTTTGCCGAAGTGAGCCCCTGCTCTGTACTCACATCAATCCAACTCTCATTGACGGTCCTGGCATTACTCTCAAACTTGATGACCTTCACCCAGCGGTGGGCAGTTTCGCCCTCGCCGGCTGTCAGAGCGGCAAAATCGTCCAGAAAGTCACAGGCCGCATCCTGTGCCGCCTTCAGGCGGGACTCGTACCGGGGAGAGTTCGAATCGTGTTTGCCTTCATAACAATAGTCAGGCCGTTCGTAATGATCGTCTTTCTCTTTCCCACAGTGGACGCACCAATCCATAGAACCGGACACGTCCAGCACCAGTACCACCGCAGCATCGGGGTTTGCCGAAGACAGTTCGGTCAGGTTTTGATTCGTCTTCACGTTCAGGGTGACAAGGAATTCGTTCTCCTTGCCCGTCCCTTCCACGTTTTTGGACATCTTCACTACGGAGCCATCATCACCCAACTCATTGGCATTAACTGGCTTCCCTTCCTTGTCATAGAAGACCGTTCCGCCCTCATCCACAATTTGGGTGTCAGAATTGCCATTGCCCCCGTTGGTTTCACTGACTCCCGTCGCCCCCACGGGCACAAGGGAAAGCGCCAAAGCCATCACCATAATGAGGGCAACCAATCGCTTCTTCATTGCGTGTCTTTCCTCCTTTTCAAAGGGTTTTCGTCTTTGCTAAGGTTTCTTCTCTGCTGCCTGCCCCGTCCTGGGACAGTCTCCGCGGGCCCCGCGGTTCCCCGGTGGGGATGGGGTACCGCACCTGGTTCCGCTGACTCACCTTCCCGGCACACACCGGACAGCCGCAGTGCTTGGGACCGGTGCGGGAGTAGACCACGGCCTTCCACACATGGTTTTCCGGGCACCGCCACCAGGCCTTCTTGTGGCTGCCGGCGGTCACCATCTGGGGCGTCAGGGCTCCGTTGAGGTCCGGGTCCCACTCCGCTGCCACGGCGGGGTCCCGGGTGGCCAGGTCGTTGAACCCGGGCAGGACCTTGCGGCCGGCGCAGTAGGGGCAGTCGCTCCCCCAAGCCCGGGCACTGATGGCCGCCCGCCAGCTGTGGCCCAGCGGACACCGCCACCAGGCGGCGCGGTTGCTGTAGGAGGAGACCTGCTGGGGCGTGAGGGCCCCGTTCTTCTCCCGGTCCCACTGCTGGGCCAGGTGGGGGAAGA